>Ga0209808_1000396_pt1 | contig 21477 bp, 13 predicted proteins | sample GraSoiAngelo_157_FD_186171 | JGI IMG/M metagenome (GOLD analysis project Ga0209808, IMG submission 186171) | Grasslands soil microbial communities from the Angelo Coastal Reserve, California, USA - 14_1009_16_20cm (SPAdes) (version 2) | ecosystem: Environmental > Terrestrial > Soil > Grasslands ... | reverse complement strand
TTGAATGGTCAGACCGGGCGAGCCGATGAAGGGCCGCAAATTCCACGCGAGCTGCGCCCCGAGAAAAAGATTGCCGCCGAGCCAACTAAATAGAACGGCACGGGCGGTGGTGTCGCACCCGGTCATTCTTCTCAGCACGTCGAGCAACCGCCGATTTGCCATGATCCCGGCAAAGGCAATAGCGAAGACATGCGTCAGCAACATCATACTGTGACCGACGATCGCGTTGGCCGATCCAAGCGGCGGCGCGTTGTAGAGAACGAAGAGCGTGACCGGGCTGAGCGCGCCGAGAATCACGGCTGCAATCGCGAAACTCATCAAAATTGCGAGCGCCGTTTGCTTGAAGGAAAGACCGGAACCAAAAAGTTGCGCAAGCATTCCGTTGACCGCGCCGTTGGCGACGCAAGTCAGAAAAATTAACAGCGGAAACTTTATCGCAGTGAAAACCGATTGCAGCGGTGCTCGCCAAAGCCCGATGGTCGCGCCGTAGACAGACGAGCCGACGGCAATCGCCAGGCAATAGGTGGCAAACCAACGCCATCCCGGCTTTTCCAGTGACACCGCCTCCACCTCACCGCGCAACAACGTCTTGAAATGTTCAATCATGGAATTCTTCGAGCCGCTGGCGTACGGCCTCGACCGTTTCTGGTAGGGTGGAAGTTCCTCCAGTGAGCCCGACGACGCGCACACCGCGGAACCATTCGGGCTGCAATTCTTCACTGCGCTCGATGTGGAATGCTCGCTTGCCCGCGGTGCGACAGGTTTCGACTAATTGGCGCGTGTTGTTGCTCCGCCGGCCGCCAACAACAACGATGACGTCCGCTACCTCGATCAATTTTCTAAGCGCGAGCTGTCGATCTTTTGTCGGTTTGCAAACGGTGTCCGCGAATCGAATCTCAGCGCTTGGATGCGCGCGCGCGATGTCCCCGACGAGTGCGCGAACGCGATCGATTGGTTGAGTCGTTTGGGAAATAATCCCATAACGCGATCGCGCTGGAAGATTCCGGATGTCGGCGGACTCGTTAATGACAAAGGCATCGGCAAAATCTCCGACCAAACCGCGCACTTCGACGTGATTGGCCAGGCCAATCACCACCGGAAAGTAACCGGCCTGCACCAGTCGCTTGAGTTGTTCGTGCGCGTAACGAACGAGGGGGCACGTGCCATCCGCCACGACCAGCGCCTTTTTGTTTAGAGCTTCGCGACGTTTGTCCGACGTACCGTGCGCGGTGATCATGACGCGGGAAGTTTGCAGCGCGTCGTCGGACGCTTTTTCAAGAACGCCCTGAGCGCGAAGCTGTTCGCGCACGATCGGGTTGTGCACCAGCTGGCCCAGAATGGTGAGGGGAGCTTCCCGGGCGAGGGCCTGCGCCTGCGCGATGGCATCGCGGACGCCGAAACAGATTCCAAAATGTTCCGCAACGATGACCTTCATTTACTTTGTGTCACAAAGCGTCGGGACAAAATTTTTCATTTCCTTCCCGCTCGTTGTCATTCCGAGCGAACACGCCAGTCCGGCTCGGACCGAGGAATCTCTTACTTTTATCCGGGAAAATAATGAGAGATGTCTCGACTGCGCTCGACATGACAAAAGCAGTCATTTTCTCCCGGCTTTCACAATTTGCTCCAACACCCGCAGATACTCCTGAAAGGCTGAGCGCCCCTTCTCCGTCAGGGCGTAGCTCGTTTGCGGACGATCCCGAATTTCCTTCGTCACCGCCACCAATCCGAGTTTGTGCAAAGTCCGCAGATGCGTGATGAGATTGCCATCGCTCATGCTGAGCTCGGCCTTGAGATCCTGAAACGACCAGGCCATCCGCGTCGCCAGTAAGGTCATGATGGAAAGCCGACCTTTCTCGTGAATCGCTTTGTCGAGTTTGTCGAAGTCGGGCATTTTTCATTCGCTCTCAGCCGGTGCCGGCGGCTTCCAGACGCACGCTGCATAAATCAAATGGTAGAGTCCAAAGGTGACACCCATCGCGAGATTGGGAACGAGCGGCGTGGCGTAGTATTCCAGCTGCCGCGATGCGACAATCATTGCCGCGGCCGTGATCAAAAAAGCCCACCCCAGGAACACGAGCGACCGGGGTGCGAAATGCTGGGTGGCAATTAAAGCCAACCCATAAAATCCGATCCAGACGCGCACCAGCAGAAGTTCATTATCGAATTCATAGCCGTCGTAAAAAAACCAGATGGTGGTCGCGGCCGGAAGGACCAGGCAGGGCAGGATGGAGCGGAGCGCGAGCTTCATCGACGGCGAGATGAACGGGCGGCCGTCGCGCTGCGCTTTTCGCCAGACAAAAAATGTGTTTAGCGCGAGCACAATGGCCAGTGCAGCCAGCCAGAGGGAAGCAAAGCCACGCGTAGAAATATGGCGCATCACTTCCGGCGCGGTCTCCGCCCAATGATGCTCACGCATCCAAATGAATGCGGCCAGGGCAATCGCAATGAGGCCGCCGGCGAGGGCGGTCGGTGCGGAAATAGCGCGATAAATCGTGGCGCGCTCCATCAAGGTCCGAATCACCCGGAGGTCTTCTTCAGCGCGCTCGCTTTGGTGCATCAAGATAACTTTGTAATACAAAGCTTGGAAGCTGGCAAGGAAAAATTTTGGTCATCCCGAGCGAAAGCCGAGGGATCCCGGGGCGCTACCTTTAAGTTTGCACGGCGGGATCCCTCGACTGCGCTCGGGATGACGGCAGAGGGGGAGCTCGCCTCATAACGGTGACGGCACGTTCATCAGAAAGATCACAATCATAATGAGCCCGATGAAAAGTTTCGCGATCACGCCGGCCAGACCGCCCAGAAATGTGCCCCAGCCCGCGCGACCAGCTTTCATGACTTCCTTCCCGCCAATAAGCTCGCCCGCGATCGCACCGATCACCGGGCCGACAAAGAGCCCTAACAAGCCAAAAAACAGTCCGAGGAGCGCGCCGGCTGCGCCGCCAATCAGACCCCATTTTGTCGCGCCGAAGCGTTTGGCACCGAGATAGCCGGCAGCAGCGTCAATCGCGTAGGTGACCAGGGTAAGCACGAGCATGGCAATGAGCGCACTCATGCCAAGGCTGCGATCCGCCCCCAGTACCAGACGATGAACCACCGCCGCCGCCAGGATAATTGTCGTTCCTGGCACGATCGGGATTACCGCTCCGATCAGCCCGAGAGCCATCAGCACAATCGCAAACAGCCACCAAAACGCTTCCATGGGATTGGGTGAATCGTGATCCGTCAATTGTGAATCGGCAATTAACGATTCAGCCGATTGCTCGATCTTTTTTGACCGGCGAAACGTCGATCTTATACTGAAATTACGTTATGCCACTCGCTATTGGAACAAGAGCTCCAGATTTCACTCTGCCCACTAAAACATCAGATGGACCGAAGCAGATCACTCTCAGTGAAAATTTCGGCAAACGAAACACTTTGCTCGCATTTTTTCCAATGGCGTTTACCAGCACGTGCACGACGGAAATGTGTGGTATCAGCTCCGACCTCTCCGCCTACGCCGAGATGAACGCGGCGGTCTACGGAATCAGCGGAGATAATCCGTTCGCACAGGAAGCCTGGGCCCGGAAAGAAGGAATCACGGTGCCGCTTTTGAGCGACTATGAGCACAAGGTCGCGCGCATCTACGACGCCATCTACGAGTCCTTCCTTCCGCAGATTGGACTGGGCATGAGCGGTGTGCCAAAGCGCGCAACCTTTGTGATTGATCGTGCTGGCATCATCCAATACGTCGATTGCAACGAGGACGCGCGGGTAGTGCCCGATTTCAACAAAGTGAAAGCAAAATTAGCGGAGCTGGGATGACGCACGGAACATTGTCATCCCGAGCGAGAGTCGAGGGATCTCGCGGCAGAAACTTTACGGTAACGCAACGGGATTCCTCGACTGCGTTTCGCTCTGCTCAGGATGACAACCAAAGATGAACGACGAATTCAAGACCCTGAAAAAGTTCGATGCTGGTAATGGGCGTGAAGGATTTCTCCATTCGCTGCCAGAATTAGAAACGCAAGGCGTCGGCAAAATTTCGCGTCTCCCCATCAGCATTCGCATCGTGCTCGAGTCAGTCTTGCGGAATTGCGATGGCAAAAAGGTGGGAGGCAAAGACGTGAAGACCTTGGCGAGTTGGGACGCGAAAAAGCCCGCCAACGAAGAAATCCCGTTCGTCGTCGCGCGGATCGTTCTACAGGATTTCACCGGCGTGCCGCTGGTGGTCGATCTGGCAGCAATGCGCAGCGCGGTGAAACGTCTTGGGGGCGATCCCAAAATCATCGAACCGCTGGTGCCAGTCGATCTGGTGGTCGATCACAGCGTCCAGGTTGATTTTTTTGGCTCAGCCCAAGCGTTACGATTGAATCTGGAGATGGAGTTCAAGCGCAACCGCGAGCGCTACCAATTTTTGAAATGGGGCCAGCAAGCCTTTAAAACTTTTCAACTGATTCCGCCGGGGATTGGCATCGTGCATCAGGTAAACCTCGAATATCTTGCGAAGGGCGTTCTGAGCCAAAAGTCAGAGGTGGGAGGCCAGAGGTCAGAAATCTTTTATCCCGACACGCTCGTCGGCACTGATTCCCACACCACAATGATCAACGGCCTCGGCGTCGTCGGCTGGGGCGTGGGCGGAATCGAAGCCGAAGCTGGCATGCTCGGGCAGCCAGTTTATTTTCTGACGCCGGAAGTCGTGGGTGTGCATCTGAGCGGGCGCTTAAAGGAAGGCGTCACCGCCACCGATCTCGTCCTGCACATCACCCAGATGCTGAGGGCGCAAAAAGTGGTCGGGAAATTCGTTGAGTTCTATGGCGAAGGCGCTGCCTCCTTGCCGGTGCCGGATCGCGCGACCATTGGCAACATGTCGCCGGAGTACGGCGCAACCATCGGTTATTTCCCGGTCGATCAGGAATCGGTGGATTATTTGCGCGCCACTGGTCGAAGCGACAAGCAATGCGCCGCATTCGAAAATTATTTTCGCGCCCAAAAAATGTTCGGCATGCCGCGCAGGGGCGAAATCGATTACAGCGTCGATCTGGAATTGGATCTTGGCCAGGTCCAGCCCGGTGTAGCCGGGCCGAAGCGACCACAAGACCGAATCAATCTCCCCGAGCTCGGTCAAACTTTCCGCTCGCTCTTGCAAAAACCGGTAAAGGACGGCGGTTACGGAAAAGAAAATGTCGATAGTGCGGTGAAACATCTCGTCCAGTTAAATGGAAGCGCGCCGCAAAATGGCGACATGCCCGGGATCGATCCGGGCGAAGAACTTAATAAAGCCGAAATGGTGACGAACCGGCCAACGCCCGATCCGGCGAAGGATTGGAAAGGAGCCGATCCGTTTCATCACGGCGAAAGTAAGATCGGACACGGCAGCGTTTTGATCGCGGCTATCACCAGTTGCACCAACACCAGCAATCCGAGCGTGATGCTGGCCGCGGGTTTGCTCGCCAAGAAAGCCGTCGAACGCGGAATGCGGGTCGATCCAGCGGTGAAAACTTCGCTGGCGCCGGGATCGCGCGTGGTTTCGGATTACCTAACGAAAACTGGACTACAACCATATCTGGATCAGCTGGGATTCAATCTTGTCGGATACGGTTGTACCACCTGCATCGGTAATTCCGGCCCGCTCCATCCCAAGATCGAGAAAGCGATTCATGATTATGATCTGATCGCGGCCTCAGTCCTTTCGGGAAACCGCAATTTCGAAGCGCGCGTCCACCAGAACATCAAAGCGAATTTCTTAATGTCGCCTCCGCTGGTAGTCGCTTTCGCGCTCGCGGGCCGAGTGGACCTCGATCTGACAAAAGAACCAATCGGTAAAGACAAAGACGGGAAAGAAACTTTCCTGCGCGATCTCTGGCCGAGCCTGAAGGAGGTGCGCGACGCCATGCAGTCCGCGCTTACTCCGGAAGTTTTCCGCAGGCTTTATCGCGATTTTGCCAATCAAAATCCGAAGTGGAACGAAATTCCATCCAGCACCGGCGACATTTACCAATGGGACGAGAAAAGCGACTACATTCATGAGCCGCCCTTCTTCAAAGATTTCTCGATGGAGGTCGAGAAGATCCAAAACATTGTTGGCGCGCGCGCCCTCGGAATTTTTGGCGATTCAGTTACGACCGATCACATTTCGCCGGCGGGCGCGATCAAGGCGGGTTCTCCAGCCGGTCAGTATTTAATCTCTCGCGGAATCAAGCCAGAGGATTTCAACAGTTATGGCAGTCGGCGCGGCAATGATCTGGTGATGACCCGCGGGACGTTCGCTAATGTGCGAATCAAGAACCTGATGGTGCCGGGAACGGAAGGCGGCGTAACGAAATATTACGGTCCTGCCACAGGGCCAGCGGCATCTGCATCGGGCGAGCAGATGTCGATTTATGACGCGGCGATGAAGTATCAAAAAGACAATGTGCCGCTGGTGATTCTGGCTGGGCACGAATATGGGACCGGTTCATCGCGCGATTGGGCGGCGAAAGGAACACGATTGCTCGGGGTGAAAGCAGTAATTGCGGCGAGCTTCGAGCGCATTCATCGATCGAATCTTGTCGGAATGGGCGTGCTGCCGTTGCAATTTCCCGAAGGCACGAATGCGCAGACGCTGAATCTGGATGGCTCGGAAGTATTTTCGATCACTGGCTTGTCGGACTCAATTGAGCCTGGAAAAACGGTGACGCTGGAGATCGAACGGAAAAACGGAGGGCGCGATTCAGTTCCCGTTAGACTGCGAATTGATACCCCGATCGAAATCGATTACTACCGGCACGGCGGAATTCTGCAGTTCGTCTTGCGCCAGCTGCTTGCGAGCAAGTAAGAGGCATAGTCAGGAATATGGCAGCGGCGCCCTCGAAAGCGCCCGTGGCACGCCTCACCACGATGGCAACGGAAAACCTCGTGATCAACGGGCAAGATGCCCGTTGACGCCACCGCCAGCATGGCTGTGCTACAATTCCGGCTGTACCCGATACCGCACCGCAATTCTTTCGGGTTCGGGCATCGGAGTAAGATCGGCGCGTTCCGTGGCCGTCATCCAATCCGACCATGCTTCGTCTTCCTTGCGCGGTTTCGCGCGCAGCTTGAGTTTGATAAACTGACTTGCACCTCCCTCGTTCTCGATTGAAACAAGAAGGTCACGATTAAAAGTTTGCGAGAGCAACGACGCTTTGCCCGGAACAAAAACGAAGCCGTCGCGACTCGAGTCTAAAAGATCGACCAGCAAAAGGCGGCGCGACCGCCCTGCCCTCTCGCCCTCAAATCGACGCAAATCTCGCACCTGGTTAAGGTTTCGAATCCGCCGCCATTGACATTCCAGCTTCAACGTGGCCGCCTTGCCGATGGTTACTCAGAGATACGATGTAATTCAAGGGAAAAGACGGATTACGCTGGGGGATTTTGGTGGAAAGCCCGCCAAAAAAAGAAAAAGCGTGGCGCAGTCTAAGCTTCGAACAACGACGTATGTTGAAGTCTCGGCGTGTAATCGTTCTGATTCTGGCCGCTGCAAGTTCAGTAACGTGCGGGACGCCGACAGTCAGGGCAACGTCTGACAAAACCCCAGATATTCCTCAGATGAGCGCGGTCGAGCGCGTCGTGTCTGACGGTCAGGACGCGCCCGCGGCATTGAAGAGCCAAGCCGAAAAGAACATTCTTACTTTGGACAACAACACCGTGAGTTGTTCGCTGCCGGAAGGCGACACCACCTTTGTCATCTCGCTGGTGCGGAGTTCCCCGCTCGATCGCTTCACCTTGATAAACGAAAACCTGGCGGCTCGGGGCGAGCTTAGAATTGCAGTTTCGAATGAGAAACTTTCGGCCGACAGCGACAAATGGACGCCGGTAGACGGCGCGGTTTCATTCAAACGCAAGCGTCTCTTCAATGTCTCGATGCTCGGGGTGGAAGCGAAATATATTCGACTCACATTTCACGTTGAGCACCAGAACGACATGGCTGCTCGCGGACGGCAGGGCCTTCGCATAGTCAGTCGTTGCTTAGAAAGTTATCGATTGCGCGATTTAGGTCATCCGATCGCCGATCGCGATGTGCAAAGCTTCTCGATATCTCTGCTTGCTGAAGATTTCGCTTTGATAAAACGTGCACTCTGATTTGAGAGGAGAAACGCAGGCCGCCGTCATGTTTTCCATAAATTTCGGTTATAACTGCATTTTCCACTTTCGACCGTGTGGGTCGTTCCCAAAATCACGCTCGCTTGAATTAGCGGCACAGAATTAGCTTTTTCTGGGGACGGACGTTTACCCCGCGGCGAATGCGAGCAACCACGGCAACTCACATCAAGACGCGACGGCAACGAAAGGCGGCCAGAAAAAATTCGCATCTGTGTAATGGCAATGAGAACAAACGGCAGACTTCGCGGAAGACCGCTGCGACGAAAAGTCCGGATTATTATCAGTTGGTTGCCCGGGCTACAAAGGATGCAATTCGGGATTGGAATTTAGCTAGCGGCGCGCTCACCTGGCCGCAAGGCCTCCATTCTCTCCTCGGTTATTCCCCCAGCGCATCACGTCAGACGATCGCCTTCTGGCAACACCAGATTCATCGCGACGATCGCTCCCAAATAGCCGCCTCCATTCGCGAGGCCATCAAATCCAGAGCGGAGCATTGGTCGGGCGAATACCGCTTTCGACACGCTAAAGGCCATTACCTTCAGTTATTGGAGCGCGCCCTGGTTGTGCGCGACAAAAATGGACGCGCCGTGCGGTTCGTTGGCGTGCTCATGGATGTGACCGCGCGCAAACAGCTAGGAGACCAGCTCTCACATTCCCAGAAAATGGAAGCGTTCGGTCAACTGGCGGGCGGCGTCGCCCACGACTTCAACAATTTCTTGACCGCAATTCTCGGTTACAGCGACCTGCTGGTGGCGGAAATTCCTGGCCGCGGGACCGGCGCAAAATATCTCAGCGAAATTCGCAGTGCGGCCGGGAGAGCAGCCTCATTGACCAGACAGCTTCTCACGTTCAGCCGTCGCCAACCCCTAGAACCGCGCGTTCTGGAAGTAAACACGCTCATCCATAATCTCGAGCGCTCAATCCTGCGGCTGCTCGGCGAAAACATCTCCGTTCTTTGCGAGCTGATGCCGGAAAAAAGACACATCAAAGTCGATCCGGATCAATTCACCCAGATTATCATCAACCTCGCAGTTAACGCGCGCGATGCGATGCCGGCTGGAGGCACACTGGTATTGAAAACAGAGACGATTTCGACAAATGGGAAATCACCGCCGGAACTGCCAGCGGGCAAATATGTCCGCATTAACGTGATCGATAACGGCATGGGGATGAGCCAGGAAGTGAAAGAGCATCTTTTCGAACCGTTCTTTACCACGAAAGACGATCGTCACGGCAGCGGGCTTGGCCTCGCTACCTGCTATGGAATTGTTGGCCAGAGCGGCGGTCACATCACCGTTGAGAGTGAGCTCGCCAAAGGTACCGCCGTGCGCATCTACCTCCCCGAAGTTGCCGCGCCTCCCGCGGCAGCCTACAGAAAACGGCCGAAATTGCCAAGCGGTACGGAAACCATTCTGGTCGTGGAAGACGACATCAGCGTGCGGCATGTCGCGGTGCGGACATTGCGCCTGCTCGGCTACAATGTCCTCGAAGCGTTTCGCGCCGACGAAGCCAAGCGGCTGATTGAGAACACCGCGATCAATCTTGTCGTCAGTGACATCGTGCTCCCTGACATGAGCGGGTGCGACTTTGCTGATTGGATGCGGATCAACAGCCCTTCGACGCAAATTCTGCTGACCTCCGGCTATTTGCCCGAAATGACGACCATCGGCACTCCATCAAGCGACCTGCCCTTTCTATCGAAGCCGTTCGATCCACAGCAGTTGGCTGAAACAGTACGTGCGTCGCTTGATGCGGTTGTCTTGACTTGATCGAACAGAACACAGATCTGGAAGTCTGTGTTCCTTCAATAGTTCGTAGCGAAATCGTTGCCGCATCTTTCGGTGCGGTGTATGCAAACCGCGTGGTCAGTTTTGCCGACATCGAAGCGGCACGCGAGCGAAGCAAAGGTGCGGTGTATTATTCACCCTGCCTGCCTTCGATTCCATTGAGCGAGCTCACTGGGATGGAAATTTTCTGCAAGCTCGACAATTTGCAGCGCACGGGAAGTTTCAAGGAACGCGGCGCGCGCAACGTTCTTTCACAATTACCCGCCGAGCAGAAAAAACGTGGAGTCATCGCAGCCTCCGCTGGAAATCACGGCCAGGCCCTCGCCTACCAGGGCAAACTGCTGGGTGTGCCCGCGACGGTCGTGATGCCGAAGCATGCGCCGCTGATCAAAGTGAGCAATTGCCAGAAACTCGGCGCTCGAGTGGTTTTGCACGGCAAAGACTTTGCGGAAGCGAAAACCCGCGCGCACGAAATCGCGGCGAAGGATAAGCTGGCCTACATCGATGGCTACGATGATCCAGCGATCATCGCCGGTCAGGGCACAATGGGTCTGGAAATTCTCGAGCAGGTTCCAAACGTCGATGCGGTGATTGTGCCGGTGGGCGGAGCCGGATTAATCGCGGGCGTTTCGCTGGCAGTGAAAACCAAGCGACCGAAAGTGAAAATTATCGCGGTCGAAGCGGAAAACGTCGCAAGTTTCTCAGCCGCATTGAAAGCGGGCAAGCCAACGCGGATCGAAATGGAACCGACGCTGGCAGATGGTTTGGCCATTCCGCAAGTCGGCAAAAATGCATTCGAGATCGCGAAGTCGCGCGTTGATCGAGCTGTCATCGTCAGCGAGGAACAAATCGCGCTTTCTATTTTGCGCATCGTAGAGTTGCAAAAGGGCGTAGTTGAAGGGGCTGCCGCCACTCCCTTGGCCGCATGCTTGTCCGGCGATCTTCGTAGTCTCGCCCGTAAACGCGTCGTCCTTCTCCTTTGTGGCGGAAATATTGATCCCAATGTCTTGAGCCGGGTCATCGAACGCGGCCTTGTCGCCGATGGAAGGCTGTCGCGTTTCGTAGCTGTCATCAGCGATCGGCCCGGCGGATTGGCGGATTTGACCACGCAAATTGCCGCGAGCGGCGCAAGCATCAAACAAGTAGTGCACGATCGTGCGTTTGCCGGCTCGGACGTCTCGGCGGTGCATGTCCTTTGCACGGTGGAAACGCGAAACCGCGAGCATTTGGCCATGCTGCGCAAAAAATTGCGCGAGCATGGTGTGGAAACATACGACTCGCGTTAGCGGCCAGCCTGAGCTCACTTGCTCGTCATCCCGCGCGTCAGTCGACGGATTTCGCCGCGAAGCGGTGTAGCTGCCGCTGTCCTCAGCGGCAGGCGAAGCGAAATTCTGCCGCCACAGAGGGCGGCAGCTTCAACGCGCCTCACTTGAAGCACCCATCGCGCTTCGTAATCTTTCGCAATGCATTCGGGCGGGACAGAGACGGTAGAAAAACCAGTCGCGGAAACGACAAGAAAATTGGGACCAGATAACTTCGCCGCGACCCCAACTACGATCGCCACTTTCGCCGATCGTCATATCGGCCCGAATGCAGATGAGGTCGCGCAAATGCTGCGCGAGCTGGGCTTCGAAAATCTGGAGGCCCTGGTCGATGCCACCGTTCCGAAAAACATCCGGCTCGATCGGACCCTCGATTTGCCGAGAGCGAAAAGTGAGAACGAAGCGCTTGCGGAATTGCGTGCTCTGTCGTCGAAAAATAGGATTGCGCGAAATTTTACCGGCGCGGGCTATTCCGACACCATCACGCCGCCGGTAATTCAGCGAAACATTCTCGAAAATCCCGGCTGGTATACCGCGTACACGCCCTATCAGGCCGAGCTTGCCCAGGGCCGGCTCGAAGCACTCCTGAATTTCCAAACCATGGTGACCGACCTGACCTCGCTCGACATTTCCAACGCCTCATTACTCGATGAAGCAACCGCAGCTGCCGAAGCAATGGCACTATGCTATCACGCGGCCACCGGACGTGACTCGAGGAATCGATTTTTCGTAGCGGACAATTGTCATCCGCAAACTGTCGCCGTTGTGCGCACCCGGGCGAAACCGCTTGGAATCGAAATCGTCACCGCCAATTTCTCCAATTTCGAATTTGATGACACGATTTTTGGCGCACTGGTCCAGTATCCGGCAACAGACGGCGTGATTTATGACTACGAAAAATTCGCGAAGGCGGCGCACGAGGTCGGCGCGTTGCTCGTCGTCGCAGCTGACATTCTTGCACTCGCTTTATTGAAACCGCCCGGAGAATTCGGGGCCGATGTGGCGGTTGGTTCGACCCAGCGGTTCGGCGTCCCGCTTGGCTTTGGCGGTCCGCACGCGGCTTACATCGCGACACGTGATCAATTCAAACGTCACCTTCCCGGCCGGCTCGTTGGCGTTTCCCACGACGTTGAAGGACGTCCGGCCTATCGATTGGCGCTGCAAACACGCGAGCAACATATCCGGCGCGACAAAGCGACCAGTAACATCTGCACTGCCCAGGTCTTGTTAGCTGTGATCGCCGCGATGTATGCGGTTTATCACGGACCAAAGGGATTGCGCGCTGTTGCCCAACGCGTCCACAATTTCACTGCTAAACTCGCGGAAGGTTTGCGCCAGCTTGGTTTTGGGATCGCATACGAAAATTTCTTCGACACTATCCGGGTTGAACTCGGCCAGGCCTCGAGCAGCAATTTGATCGAACGCGCCGAGCGTGCCGGGTGCAACCTGCGTGCGGCAGGCGATCATGCGATCAGCATCTCGCTCGACGAAACCACCACCGATTTCGAGATCGAAACGTTGATGTCGATCTTTCGCGGAACGTCTGTCCGCGATTTTGCCGACGCGGATGTTGAGTCCTCTTCATTCCGCATTCCGCATTCCGCAATTCGCAATTCCGATTTTCTCACGCATCCCGTTTTCAACACCTATCACAGCGAAACCGAAATGCTGCGGTATCTCCGACGACTTGAATCGCGCGATCTCTCGCTCTGTCACTCCATGATTCCGCTCGGTTCCTGCACGATGAAATTAAACGCCACCGCGGAGATGTTTCCGATTTCGTGGCCGGAATTCGCCAAACTGCACCCGTTCGCGCCGGATTCGCAAACTTCCGGCTACCGCGAAATGTGCGATCAACTCGGGGGCTGGCTCGCGGAAATTACCGGATTCGCCGCCATCTCTTTACAACCTAATGCCGGTTCCCAAGGCGAATTTGCGGGTCTGCTCGCGATTCGCGAATACCACGCCTCCCGTGGAGAACCGCACCGCAACGTCTGTCTCATTCCACAATCAGCTCACGGGACAAACCCTGCCAGCGCAGTCATGGCTGGCTTCAAGGTCGTGGCTATCGCAACGTTAAAAGATGGTGACATTGATCTGGCCGATTTGCGGGCAAAGGCGGACACGCATGCGCACGATCTGGCCGCGCTGATGGTCACTTACCCCAGCACACACGGTGTTTTTGAGACAACGATTCGGGAAATCTGCGAGATCGTTCACGGTCACGGCGGTCAGGTTTACATGGACGGCGCGAATATGAACGCGCAAGTCGGTCTTTGTCGGCCAGGGGACATCGGTGCGGATGTCTGCCATTTGAACTTGCACAAAACCTTCTGCATCCCGCATGGCGGCGGCGGCCCAGGGGTCGGTCCTATTGGTGTCGCACAACATCTCGCTCCGTTCTTGCCTTCGGCTGCGGACCTCAAACATCAAACAGCAGCCAACAAACATCCAGTCGGTCCAGTCGCCGCTGCGCCCTACGGCAGTGCCAGCATTCTCACCATCTCCTGGATGTACATTCGCATGATGGGTCCGGAAGGGCTGAAACGCGCCACGGAAGTCGCGATCCTGAACGCAAATTACATTGCAAAACGACTGGATCGTTATTTTCCGGTCCTGTTCAAAGGCAAACGCGGTCTCGTCGCCCACGAATGCGTTCTTGATCTGCGCGATTGGAAACGCGCCGGCATCGAAGTGGAAGATGTGGCCAAGCGATTGATGGACTACGGATTCCATGCTCCGACAATCTCCTGGCCGGTCGCAGGAACGATGATGGTCGAGCCGACCGAAAGCGAACCGAAAGACGAGCTGGATCGGTTTTGCGATGCCATGATTTCGATTCATTCGGAAATGACCGCAATCGCGAACGGCGTCGCTGATAAACAAAATAACGTTTTGAAAAATGCCCCACACACGACGAGGCAGATCGCCGCCGACAAATGGGACCGCCCCTATTCACGTGAGCAAGCCGCCTTCCCCGCACCATGGCTGCGCGATTACAAATTCTGGCCGAGCGTCGCGCGAATCGACAACGTTTACGGCGATCGCAATTTGTTCTGCTCCTGCGTCCCGCTCGACGACGTGGGAGATCCCGAAAAATAAACGGAGATTTCTCGCGTTGGAACACAGACTTAGAGCCTGTGTTCTGCCTCCGTCCCGTTGGAAAACGAAGGCTTCCTCAGAAACGCGTGCACGAGTAACCCTCTTTGTATACCGAGCGTAGTCGAGGAATCTCTATCCCACTCCCTGCGGCACGACTTCTCGGACGGATTTCACATTCTCGGGTGCAGTGTCGGCATGAATGGTGGCCGTGCCGTCGCGCGGAATTTTTCTGGCCGCAAAGGAGCGGCCTTTGAAAACGCCGTCCAGAATTTCTTTGACGCGAAAAGTAAGACCGTCGGTTTTGGTAAAGCTTTCGATTTTCGGTTCGCAGTAGCGCGCTCTCAAAATAATCGCAAGCTGGCCGAAGCCGTAAACTCCCTGATCGTTCATTTCGACAACGACGATTCGTTTGAACTTCGCGAAGATTTTTTCGATGCCGTTCGGTAACGGATGAATATGGCGCAAATGAATCGCACCGACTTTTTCTCCATGATCGCGCGCCTGCTTCGCCGCGTCGTGGATCGGACCGTAAGTCGATCCCCAGCCGATCAGGAGAACGTCGCCTTCATCGTCGCCATAAATTTCCGGCACCGGAATTTCCTCAGCGAGTTTGCGCAATTTATTGCGACGCTTCGCCGTCATCACCATGTGCAATTTCGGACTGCCGGTGGGGTGTCCCATCTCATCGTGTTCGAGCCCCGACAATAGCGGGTATTTGCCGTCGAGAATCCGCGTGCCCGGGGGAATATGCTGAGTAATCGCGTCGACCGGGTACGGCTTAAAAGTCTGGCGTGGCGAGAGGTCCGGTTTCGGATCGGCTATCAATTTCGAAAGATCCGGTTCATCAAACGCTTCAATTCGCGTAGCGAGCGAAGTATCGCTCAAAATAAACACCGGCGTGCTGTACTTGCGCGCAATCCGGGCCGCTTCGATTGCGATATAGAAACAATCTTCCACTGTCTTGGCCGCGAGCACGACGCGAGGGCTGTCACCGTGTCCGCCATAGATCGCCTGATGCAAATCGCTCTGCTCGACGTTGGTCGGCAATCCGGTGCTCGGCCCACCGCGTTGAATATTGCAAATAAGAAGTGGAATCTCCGCCATCGAAGCCCAGCCGATCGCTTCGGTTTTAAGGGAAATTCCTGGCCCAGCACTGCCCGTTACCGCCAGATACCCGGAATAGGAAAACCCCAGCGCAATTGAGACCGCGCCGAGCTCGTCTTCTGCCTGCACGAAAATTCCGCCGTACTTTGGCAACTCGCGTCGCAAGGTCTCCATGACCGAGGACCATGGCGTGATCGGATAACCCGCACCGTAACGCACCCCCGCGGCGATCAATCCGTACGCGAGCGCCTGGTTTCCGTCCATCGTGATCTGGGCCCGGGCGCCGGCTTTTTTGGGAATATGTTCGAATTGATACTGATGCGTGAGCACCTTTCCGACCGGATAAGCGTATCCCGCCTGAAACGCCATCAAGGCAGTGTTGACGATGCTCTCATCTTTCCCGGCAAATTTTTCGGTAATGATTTTCTTTAGCTTCTCGACATCGAGACTGAAGATTTTCGTGATCAGACCTAGAACGAAAATGTTTTTGCCTTTGTCCTTTGCCGTTCCGCCAAGAGCCTCAACCGTCAATCCAGTAATGGGTACGCCCACGTAAACGAAACGTTTGTCATCGAGATTCGGCTCAACGTTATCCGAATCGTAAAGCACGACGCCGCCCTCGCGCACGAAATCGATGTGATCCTGGTAACTGTGCTGATAGAACGCGACGAGAAAATCTGCTTCGTCGCCCGCCGACAACACTTCTCCGGACCCGATCCGCACTTGAAAGATCGATGGCCCGCCGGAAATTGTCGCGGGGATCGTCATGTAAGTCATCACATCCTGGTCACTTCGCCCGGCTAGTCGTGCCAGAAACGCACCGGCCGTTTGGATCCCGTCCTGCGAATTCCCAGCCAGGCGAATAACGGCGTCTTGAATATTTTCCGGTCGAAGATCCGCGCGATCCGGCGCCGGCGTGTTGGGGGCAGGGCCCGCTTCGGGGGCAACAGGAGATGGACTGATAGGTTCGGCCATGGCTAAAACTCGATCGTCAATTTCAGGCAAGATTCCCGTTTTGCCAGAGCAAATTCCTGGAGCCGTCATCCCCTGCGCGCACTAGTGCCGCTCCCATTGCTCCGTCATCCCGAGCCACGCAGGTGGCGAGGGACCTCACGAGCACGGTATTGTTCACGCAATATAGCTTGTGTGATCCACCAGTGTAGGTGAGGTCCCACGCTTGCGCTCGGGATGACGGTTAGTCCAGCGCTTCACAAACTTCGCGATCTTGCGCAGGTCGCGTCGCCTGTTCAGCTAGGGCTTCGTCGCCTCAGCGGCCGACTTGGAATCATCCGCCGCTGGCTTCCCTTCCAGTCCACGCCGCTTCAGCAACGGCTCGATGTAGGGGTCGCGCCCCACAAAATTCTTGAACAAACTCAGTGCATCAGCCGAACCACCGCGACTGAGTAGCGTTTGCCGGAAACGATTGCCATTCTCGTGCTTTAATCCGCCATGTTCCTTGATCCATTCCACCGTGTCGGCATCAAGTACTTCGCTCCAGATGTACGAGTAATATCCCGCGGAATATCCTCCGGAAAAGGCGTGCGAGAAATATGGGCTGCGATACCGCGGTGGGACCGGCGGCAAATCAACCCCGGCTTTGCGCAGTGCCGCCGCTTCAAAAGCCATCGCATCCTTGGGTATTTCCGATGGATTGATCTGATGCCAGGCTTGATCAAGCAGCGATGCAGCAAGGTATTCAGTCGTCTTATACCCTTGGTTGAATTTTTCTGCCGCAACTACCTTGTCGAAGAGTGACTGTGGTATAGGCTCTCCCGTCTTGTAATGTTTGGCGAAGTTCTTCAGCACCTCCGGCCAACTTGCCCACATCTCGTTAACTTGTGATGGATACTCGACAAAATCGCGCGGCACACTGGTTCCACTAAATCGTGGATACTTCACCTTGGAAAACATTCCATGTAAAGCATGGCCGAACTCATGAAACGCCGTCCGTACTTCATCGTGAGTAAGCAGGGTCGGCTCGCCTGGCGGCGGTTTCGGAATGTTCAGATGATTGGCCACCACCGGTTTGGTCCCGAATAGTCCGCTTTGTTGCACGTAAGCGTTCATCCACGCGCCGCCGCGCTTAGAGGGACGCGCGTAGTAATCGCCCAGAAAAAGCGCGAGTGGTTGACCATCCGCGTCATACACTTCCCAAACGCGCACGTCGGGTTGATATACAGGAAGATCGTGCCGCTCCTTGAAAGACATTCCGTAGAGCTTCCCCGCGGCAAAGAATACGCCGTCGGTCAGGACATGATTTAACTCGTAGTATGGTCGCACGTCCGACTCGTCGAATTGATAGCGCGCTTTGCGTACTTTCTCGGAATACAAATCCCAGTCCCAGGAAGCGATCTGGAAGCCCCCTTTTTCCTGATCGACAATCTTCTGCATGTCGGCTGCCTCGCGGCGGGCGTTGGCCACCGCCGGCACCGTCAGGTCGGCTAGAAGCTTGTTTACGGTTGAAATATCTTTGGCTGTCTGGTCTTCCAGCTGATAAGCGGCATGGTTTTCGTAACCGAGTAGCTTGGCCCGTTCCGCTCGTAGTTGCGCGGTGCGAATAATAATTTCACGAGTATCAAACGGGCCCCCCTTACTATTACGGGAGAGCGAGGCCTGCATGATGCGCTCGCGCAAGGCACGGTTTTGCAACGAACCGAGCACAGGCTGGCCTGTCGTATTTTGTAACCGCAAAACAAACTTACCTTCCTGATGCTCGTCTTTGGCAGCAGCACTCGCCGCCGCGATTTGGTTATCGGATAGACCAGCCAGATCTTCCCGGCGATCAACCACGATCGACGAGGCGTTCTTTTCCTTGAGAACGTTCTGGTCAAACTGGGTTTGCAGTGTCGCGAGTTCGGCGTTGATCTTCTTTAGCTTCTCCTTGTCAGAATCCGATAGCTTCGCCCCTGCTCGCACGAAATCCTTATAGTAACGCTCCAGCAGATAACTCGATTCCGGATCGAGCCCAAGCTTTTCCCGATTGGAATAAAGCTCCTGAATGCGCGCGAAAAGTTTGCTATTCAAAAGAATGGCGTCGTGATGCGCCGATAATTTCGGAGCTAGTTCAGTCTCGATTTTCTGACGGGTCGGATTGGTGTCGGCCGCATTAAGGTTCGAAAAAGTTCGCTGCGCCCGATCGAGCAATCGTCCCGTTCGCTCCAGCGCAACAACGGTGTTATCGAAAGTCGGTTTCTCCGCGTTTGCGGCGATAGCATCGACTTCTTTGAGCTGTTCCTGCATCCCGGCTTCGGTCGCAGGCACAAAGTGTTCGTCCTTGATTCTATCAAAGGGCGGAAGGTGATAAGGCAGGGCGCTTTCGACTAGGAATGGATTGTCAGCGGGCATTGGTGAGGAATTCTGCGCGGATGAATTTTGGGCAAGGAGAGAGAAAGCCGTGATGTGCGCGCTAAGAAACACAGCGCAAGCGCTAAAGCAGTAGGAGTGTCGCATAATAGGGTGTGTAACTTAGGGAGTGGGCGCTGCTAGGGAAACGAGTTTTACGCAATTCCTGCAGTTTTTCTGAAGGGACGACCTCCGGGTCGTCCCAGGAATAAATGGGACGCGACGGAGCGCATCCCCAGGTAAAATAAACGGCACGTGAAAATTCCCTTATCTGTTCTGCTGCTTGTCCCGTTCGCCGCAGTTGCGGCTGAAAATTCTACGCCACCACCGGTCGATGGTTTTGATGCGGCCGCGGCGGAACGATTTGCCAAACTCGCCCTCGCCTGCGTCCACAAAGAATATCCGAACAAGATCAGTCACGTCCTGAACAGCGATGCCGATGTCGCGCCGCCGCGCAAACTCACGCCCGCCTTCTGTGGTTGCTACGATTGGCATTCATCCGTGCACGGACATTGGCTGCTTGTCCGGTTGGTCCGTACCTTTCCAGATGCGCCGTTTGCCGCCGCCGCGCGTGATGCATTAAAGAAAAGCCTCACCACTGAGAAGCTGAAAGAGGAAGCTAATTACCTTCGTGGAAAGGGTCGGGCCAGCTTCGAGCGTCCCTACGGCTTGTCATGGTTGCTGCAATTGTGCGCGGAATTGCGGGAATGGGACGATCCACAAGCTCGCGAGATGTCGGCGAACTTGCGCCCGCTCGAAGAAGTGGCGGTGGAACGATTGAAAACCTGGTTGCCGAAATTATCCCATCCGGTCCGGATTGGTGAACATGATCAAACCGCTTTTGGTCTCGGCCTGATGCTGGACTATGCGCGTACCGCTGGAAATGAGGAATTCGCCAAACTAGTTAGCGATTCGGCCAAGAAGTTCTTTCTGGCGGATAAAAATTGTCCGCTTGCATACGAACCTTCCGGTGAAGATTTTCTCTCGCCCTCTCTAGGCGAAGCGGATGTGATGCGCCGTGTCCTTCCACAAAGCGAATTTGCGAAGTGGCTCAAGGAATTCATGCCGCAGATTCCGACGACGGCGGATGCCGATTGGTTGCCGGTCGCGATCTCCCCCGATCCGAGCGATCCGAAGCTTGCGCACCTTGATGGTTTGAATTTAAGCCGTGCCTGGATGCTGGAAGGAATTCTTTCCGCGCTACCCTCAGACGATCCACACCGTCCCGCCCTGCAAGCCACGGCGGACGCTCATCGTCGCGCCGGACTGGCAGCGGTCACGGGCGAGCACTATGAAGGTGGCCACTGGCTAGGAAGTTTTGCCGTTTATCTCACCACCAGGCGCGGGATCGAACGCGCCGAGTCACGCAACTAAGTTTTTTGCATTCGCATATTGCCGACGTCGGTAGGGATGGCTCTCCGAGCCGTCCTAAAAATGAAGCGAAATTTGGGGCCGCCTTGGAAATGCGTCCCTACCACGTTGAAATGGGTCGCAGCAGTTGTCCAAGCCATCGCGAGAAATTACGGCGTGTAGTTAATCCCTTTTCGTTCAGCTTGCTGGTGGATCGTCTCCGCCACTTTCTCGTCGAATCCATCGCCCTTCCCAGCTTCCGCCAGCCGCTTGTTTTCCGCCTGAATAAAGGCGTCGCGCTTCCTGGAGAGGTCTTGAACTTCTTTTTGCAGACTATCTCGCTCGGCACGCGTTTTGGCGATGCGAGCTTCCATCTCCTGTTTCGTTAGTTTCTGAAATTCCTTTGGCAGATCTTTCTTATCGATGGTATCTAGTTTGACTTGGTTCTTAGCCAACGCATCGAGAAGTTCGCCCCGACCTTGAACTGCTTTACCGGTCCTGGCGTTATAGCTCAGGCGATCGGCGGCGGCACTGGCCGGCGCGCTTTCGGCGAACGCTTGTTTTGCAGCTACTTCGCGCTGCAAGGCGGCATCGCCATATGGAATCAGGGTAGCGCCGATCTTCTTGTTTAACCGCGCCAGCTCGTCGTCCATCGGCGTCGCGATTATCGCCACGCCGCCAGATTGAGCAATAGCGGCATAGCTGCCTTCAGACAACTCCGCGATCTCTTTCCAGATCGGCGTGGTCTCAGCAATGTTCCCGCATTGCACGGTGTTGATGATTAGATCCTTTTTTGCCGCGATCCGGCAAAGCTCGGGATATTTAGGACTATCAGCGTAATCCATGTGCGGCGGCGCATCGCCCACCAAAAAAATAATCTTCAGAACTTTGCGGTCCTGACTCCATGGCATCTTCTCGATTGCTTCGGCAAGGGCTTCGTTCGCGCTTTCCGGTTCGTCTCCGCCGCCTTCTGCTTTGAAATCGCGTAGATGGCCATAAATCGAATCGATGTCGTCCGTGAGCTGAAATGATTTAACAACATATTCATCGCCGCGGTCGCGGTAGCCAATCAGCCCGAGTTTTAATTCCGGCGTTGGTTTTGAGCTGATCATTTCATTGGCGATCGACCAGATCTTCTGCTTCGCGCCCTCGATCAAGCCACCCATCGAGCCGGTGGTATCAAGGACAAAACAGACTTCGATGCGTGGCTTGGTTTTGTTAGCCGCTGCGGTTTTCGCCAGACACGAATGTGAACTTGCAGCAACGAATGCTACAGAGGCGACCAAGTTCAGACCGATCCGCATTATCTTGTAGCCGCGGCGCTCTGCCGCCGCGTCGAGATTGCCGGCGCCTCGACAGAGCAA
>Ga0209808_1000395_pt1 | contig 21522 bp, 23 predicted proteins | sample GraSoiAngelo_157_FD_186171 | JGI IMG/M metagenome (GOLD analysis project Ga0209808, IMG submission 186171) | Grasslands soil microbial communities from the Angelo Coastal Reserve, California, USA - 14_1009_16_20cm (SPAdes) (version 2) | ecosystem: Environmental > Terrestrial > Soil > Grasslands ... | reverse complement strand
TTCCAAAAAGACGAGCACGGCAAAATCAAAAAAGGCGGCAAGCGACACCCCAAAGTAGAGGACGACGTCACGATTTATCCGAACTCGACTGTGCTCGGCGGTAAAACGGTAATCGGGGCGCGCAGCACGATCGGCGGAAACGTTTTTCTGGTGCAGAGTGTTCCGCCAGATTCGCTCGTATATTATGAAGAGAAACAACTTCAAATCGTGCCAAAGCGACCGCACAAAACCGATGGTCGCAACGGCGGGTTTACCGGATGATTTGGCTCACGAACGCAAAAATTAGCAGAGCGCGACCCTCGGACGCACTGGCGATTGCGAGCAGGACCAAGAGAAGACAATGATTTATCTCGATTACAACGCGACTACGCCGCTTTGCGATCAATCACGCCAGGCAATGCTGCCGTACCTTGACCGACATTTCGGGAATCCATCGAGCGTGCATGCCGCGGGGCGCGAGGCGCGCGCGGCGATCGATGACTCGCGCGATAGGCTCGCGAAGCTTCTCGGCGCCAAATCTCACGAATTGATTTTCACGAGCGGCGGAACGGAATCGTGCAATCTCGCCGTGCTTGGACTGGCGAGATGCCCAACGTCGCGCGGCGGCCATGTGATCTCAAACAAAGCCGAGCATCATGCGGTCTTGAGTGCACTCGAGTATTTGGAAAAGCGGGAAAGCTTCGAAGTAACATGGCTTAATCTTTCACGAGATGGAATTGTCGATCTTGATCAACTGGCCACCGCGATCGGGCCCGAGACGAGACTGGTTTCGATTATGACGGCAAACAACGAAACGGGCGTGATTCAGCCGATGCGCCCGATTTCCGAAATCTGCCGCGAACGTGGTGTCCTCCTGCACAGCGACATGGTGCAATCATTTGGCAAGATTGACACTGACCTGTCGCTGGTCGATGCCGCAAGTTTTGCCGCCCACAAGTTTTACGGCCCCAAGGGAGCAGGCCTGTTTTTTCTCCGAAGTGGATTGTCCATTCAACCAATCATGTTCGGCGGCGCGCACGAAACTGGGCGACGGCCCGGGACGGAAAACGTAGCGGCGATTACCGGAATGGCGGCCGCCGCGGAATGGACGTTGCGAGGCAGGGGCGGTTCACCCGACCACCCGAATGATTGGTATCAGCCGCCCGGACCAGGCGCGGCGGAGCAAGAGCGGGAAAAAGCATTGCGTGATGAATTGGCCGCACACGTGGCGGGGATTTTTCCGAAGGCCCAGCAAAACGGCGATCCAGTATGGCGCCTCGCGAACACACTCAATGTCAGCTTCCCGGGCTTTGATTCGGAGACGCTGCTCATGGCGCTCGATTTGGAAGGCGTGTGCGCGTCGAGCGGCTCGGCCTGCATGGTCGGCTCAGTCGTGGCCTCACATGTTTTGCTCGCGATGGGAATGTCAATGGAACGAGCAAAGTCCGCTGTTCGGTTTTCGCTAGGCAAGCAAACTTCCGCGGAGGAAATCGATCGCGCGGCGGGTGCTATCGCGCGCGTTTTTGAGCGATTCCCCAAAACAAAGGAAAAAGACCGCGCGTATGCCGTTGCGTAAGCAACTCGAATTCGTCTTTGAAAGATGGGTGCTTCATCAACACGCAGGACGAGATGTCGATCTTGAATTAAGGGCACGCGAAATCTTGTCCGCAGTCGGCGCGCGGCGCCTCGCCGATTTAGTTCGTGTGGAATGGAATCCGCGCCTCTTAACTGCGGCGGGCCGTGCCGATTTTCGCCAGAAATTGATTTCGCTGAATCCGCGACTATGCGATTACGGCGAGGCCGAAATCGAACGGACATTGCGCCACGAGCTTGCCCATCTTCTCGCGCAATTCCGTGCTGGCCGTCGCCAGATTTTGCCGCATGCACTCGAATGGCGCGACGCTTGTCGTGATCTTGGGATTGGCGATGAAGTGCGTTGTCATAATCTTCCGTTCCCAGTTAGCGAACGTGCTCCGCGGTTTTTCTACAAATGCCCGAATTGTGCGCGTGAGTTTCCACGTGTCCGCCGAATTAAACGTGCGGTTGCATGCCTGGCATGTTGCCGCGCGCACAATGGTGGAGAATTTGATGCACGATTTCGCTTGCAACATGTGACGGCAGCTTTGTAGCTGGGTTTGCGTCAAACGCTGAGATGAAGATTGGTCGCTTTGGACAACGCTTCTACAAGTTCCCCTCTGCCTTCGCAGGTTTCTCCCCGCGCAATTTGGCCTGGATAAACATGTCGATGTTGCCATCCATGACATCCTGCACATTGCTGGTCTCTGCGCCAGTGCGATGGTCCTTCACCATTTGGTACGGTTGGAAAACATACGAGCGAATTTGACTACCCCATGCGATATCGCCCTTCTCGCCATATTGCCGATCGATCTCGGCGCGTTTTTTGTCCTGCTCAATTTCGTAAAGTTTTGCCTTCAACATTTTGAGCGCGAGCTCGCGATTGCGCCCTTGGCTGCGCTCGGCCTGGCAACCGACGACGATCCCACTGGGCTTGTGGATGACGCGCACAGCGGTTTCGACCTTATTCACGTTTTGGCCGCCTTTGCCTCCGCTGCGAAAGGTGTCGATCTCCAGATCAGCCGGGTTGATCTCGAGCGGGGTGGAATCGGGAATCTCGGGGACAACATCGACGCTGGCAAAAGAAGTGTGACGCCGTTTGTTTGCATCGAAGGGCGAAATGCGCACGAGCCTATGCACTCCTCGCTCGGTCTGAAGATGTCCATAAGCGTACTCACCGCTTACGAGCAACGTGACCGATTTTACGCCGACTTCTTCACCCTGTTGAAGGTCCACTGTTTGTGATTTGAAACCGCTTCGTTCGATCCAGCGTTGATACATGCGCAGCAACATGTCGGTCCAATCGCACGACTCTGTGCCGCCCGCGCCGGAATGAATTGTGAGAAACGCATTTGCTCGATCATTCTCGCCCGAAAGAAATTGGCGCAGCTCAAATTCTTCGAGCTTGTGAATTAACCGGGTGTGCTCAGTCGCGACCTCTTTCTCTGCCTGCCCGCGTGCAGTCGCATCCGTTTCTTCCGTGGCTAACTGTTGCAGCGCATCAAAGTCTTCAATTTCGCGCTCCAACTCTTGAAATGGACTAATGAGCGAGCGCAATCGAGAGACTTCCTCGACGTCACTCTGGGCCCGCTCGCGATTAGACCAGAAATCGGGCGCGCCCATCCGCCCTTCGATCGCGGCTAGATTCTTTTGGAGCTTCTCGACGTCAAAGAAACCTCCGCAGTTCGCGGATGCGCGACTTCAAATCTTCAGTATCAATCGATTGGACTTCCCCGGCCATGCGACAAGATAGAGCCGCAATGCGAAGACGCAAAGCTAGTGGCGATTAGATTTCGAACGCTTTCGCGAGTTGAACCCCCATTGTTTTCATCCGTGCTACCATGCCGCGAGCAAGGCAGTTCAGTGAGCCGTCCCTATCGTCGCCCGGAGCTAGCGGTCTTCGCTTTTGCAGCCCGTGGCGCCTCAAGACGAAAAATCGTTTCGCCCTCCTTCATCAGATCGAGGCGATCACGCGCAATCGTCTCAAGATAAGTCGCGTCTGTTTTAAGCATATTGACCTCGCGAGTCTGCCGCGACAGCAACGTTTGCTGTTCGTTTACCTGTTGTTGCAGATTATCGATTTCGGCCCGGCTCTGCACGAGTCTTTTGTAAGGTGGAACGAACAAACTCACAATCACCAGCCAGACAGCGAGGACGAGCAGGACGCGAAGAATTCGATTAAGTCGCTGCCAAACTGTGGCTTCGCGACGGGCACGGAAGTTGCCGTAGGTCTGATCCACTTAGCGCATCTTACTGCCGTACATGGCTTTGTCACCAAGTTCTTGCTCGATTCGCAGAAGCTGATTGTACTTGGCGACGCGATCAGTCCGGCAAAGAGAGCCAGTTTTGATTTGACCGGCGTTAGTAGCAACCGCGATGTCGGCGATTGTTGTATCTTCGGTTTCGCCGGAGCGATGGCTGATGACCACGCGATAATTGTTTTTCTTTGCCAGATTAATCGTGGCCAGAGTTTCTGTGAGAGTGCCGATCTGGTTCACTTTGATCAAAATCGAATTCGCCACGTGCTCGGCAATTCCTTTACGCAAAAATGCAACATTCGTGACAAAGATATCGTCCCCCACCAGTTGAATCTCCTTCCCGAGTTTCGCGGTCAATTTTTTCCACCCGTCCCAATCGTTTTCGGCACAGCCATCTTCAATTGAGACGATCGGAAACCTCGCACAAAGGTCGATATAATAATTGATCAACTCTTCGACCGTCCTTTTCGAACCGTCGGATTTTTTGAAAACATAAGCATTGCTTTCCGCGTCATAGAACTCGGAAGCGGCCGGATCAAGCGCGATAAAAATTTGTTCGCCAGGTTTGTAACCGGCTTTTTCCATCGCCGTCATGATCGAGTCCAATGCATCCTCGGCCGAATCCAGTTGCGGCGCGAACCCACCTTCGTCACCGATCGCCGTCGAAAGATGTCGATCTTTCAACACCGATTTGAGCGCCTGAAAAACTTCCGCGCCGTAACGCAGCGCTTCTGAAAACGTAGACGCGCCACGAGGAACGATCATGAATTCTTGAAAATCGATCGGCGCGTCCGAGTGCGCACCTGCATTCAAGATATTCATCATTGGCACTGGTAAAACTCTCGCCTCCGCTCCGCCGAGATAACGAAACAGCGAAACATTGTTCGCGGCGGCCGCCGCATGCGCGACCGCCAGTGACACGCCAAGCATAGCGTTTGCGCCAAGATTTTTCTTGTTCACCGTGCCGTCCAGTTCGATCAGCTTGTTATCGATCTGCCTTTGGTCGCACGCATCACAGCCTTTCAGAGCTGGCGCGATCTTGTCGTTGACATTAGCAATCGCTTTCTTCACGCCCTTGCCGCCGTAACGCCTTTTATCGCCGTCGCGCAATTCTAATGCCTCATGTTCGCCAGTGCTTGCTCCGCTTGGGACCGCTGCCCGCCCGAGCGCCCCATCCTCGAGCCGCACATCTACTTCAATAGTAGGATTACCGCGCGAATCCAGAATTTCGCGGCCGATAATATTGTGAATCGAAGTTTTTGACATCGCAGGACACAGCGCAGGGGATTACGCGTTGCAACCATGCCTACGGGCTGTCACTGTTCAACTAATCTTCGTGGTCGCCAAAGAACCGGCCCTGCTTGAGCTTCTTTCTTGCGACCGATATTCTCGTTGGTAATTTCGACTTGGGCGCGGATAATCTGACCAATGATTCGTTTGAAGAGATTGGGTGCGATCGGCTTGATGGGCGTCATTTTTGTGGCCGCCGGCGCGGAAATCGGACGTCTCCCGGCTGATCAACTTGCCAAGGCAGTTAGAAGCGATTCCATCAGCATCCCGACACCGGGTGAACTTTTCGCGGCGCTTGAGAAGCCGGGTAAAACAAATTGGTCCGGTCAATATCGCGGCCCGATGTCCATGACGTATCGTAACCGTGCGCAAATCGCCCTCAACCTCGGTGGCTTGATCGCCGATGGCTTCATCGCGGTCGAAGCCAAAGACAGCCAGCAGGTCAAAAACATCGGATCAGACATCATCAAGCTTTCGAAAGCACTGGGGGTAAGTGAGAATCTCCTCAGTCGCGGCAATAGCATTAACGAATTCGCCGAAAATGACGAATGGGACACGCTCCAGGAGGAATTAGAAGCGACACAAAACGAAGTGAAATCGTCGATGCAATCGCACAGTGATCAGGATCTGGTCATCCTCGTAAGTCTGGGCGGCTGGATTCGTGGCACGCAAGTGGTCAGCGCGGCAATCATGCAAAATTATGATGAACGAAGCGCAAAAGTTTTACGGCAACCAGCGGTTGTCGCTTTGATCCAGTCAAAAATCGGTGAGATTTCACCCCAACTTCGGGGCGAGCCTCTGGTCAAAAATGTGAGCCAGCAACTTACCGGCATTGAGAAGCTCGTTTCTTTCCCCGTTGGCAAAGCGCCGAGCGTTGACGAAGTGCGGAAGGTCAACGAAGCGGTTGGGAAAGTGATGGAGGAAATAGAGAATAAAGCGATTGTAAAGTGAAGTGCTGCTTTCCCATTTTCTTGTCGATCTTCGTGCTCGCGGCTAACACTTCTGCGCCCGCCCAGACGAATACCGAGGTCGAGGCGCGTAAGTCCGCACTCGATCTCGCCGGCGCATTTACAAACGACGGATTCAAGATACGCGATGGTCACTGGTGCGGCACGATCAAGCCGCACGATCACGCGCTCATTGCGGTGAATCTCTATGCGGGAAATCAGTATTGGTTCTCCGCTGGCGCAACCGAACAGGCAAAGAAAATTGCGGTGAGCGTTTATGATGAGGGCGGCAAGCAAGTCACGACTGAAGGTTACAATGCCGCGGAAAAAGCCGCCGCCGGCTTTTCACCGACGAACAGCGGCCAGTACTTCGTTTCGGTCGATCTGGTTGAAGGTCAGGAGGGCAGCTTCTGCCTCGTCTATTCTTATAAGTAAGACTGGATCAAGCTTTTTGCCAGGCGTGACCTTTCGCCAACTAGACTTTCGCGCCTTCGCATCTTTCTTAGGATCAGTTTGGCCTCATAGCATGATCTCACTCCAGGTCTTTTACGAAGGAAATGTTCAGGGTGTCGGATTTCGCTGGTCGATTCGCCACATAGCGAAAGGGTTCGATATCACCGGCTGGGTGCGCAACCTGGTTGACGGTCGCGTAGAACTTCAGGTTAACGGAGAAGAAGCTGAAGTGCGTGCGTTCCTCGATGCAGTTAGCCAGAGCGACCTTCGCGCCCATATTCGCAATCAAACGGAGAAAAAATTACCAAACCCAGTCGCGGGCCACGGTTTTGAGATTCGCTATGGCTGATCCAGCAATCGCTGTTCGGGGGCTAACGAAAATTTTCCCGGTCCCACTCCATCGGCAGTCGATCGTCGCAGTCCGCGATCTCGATCTTCGCATCGAACCAGGCGAAGTTTACGGGCTGCTTGGTCCAAATGGCTCTGGCAAGAGCACCACTCTGAAAATTATTCTCGGCCTCGTTTCGCCAACGCGCGGTTGCACGGAAATTTTCGGTCGTGACAGCCGTCTTGTTAAAAGCCGGGAAGCGGTCGGTTTTCTGCCGGAGAATCCCTACTTCTATAAGTATCTTAGTGGCGAGGAAACGCTGCGTTTCTTTGGTCGACTCTGTGGGCTCGGTGGCGCTGGATTAAGAAATCGCATGGACGAATTGCTGGCGCTTGTCGGGCTGACGAATGCGCGAAAACGGCGACTTGGCACGTATTCGAAGGGCATGTTGCAGCGGATCGGCCTCGCGCAAGCGCTCATTCATGATCCCAGGCTGGTCGTGTTGGACGAGCCGACCGCAGGGGTTGACCCGGCTGGCTCGCGTGAGATTCGTGATTTGATTCTCGACCTTAAGCGACGTGGAATCACCGTGCTGCTTTCCTCGCATTTGCTCGCGCAAGCGCAGGAAATTTGTGATCGCGTCGGCGTTCTCGCGGATGGTGCACTCGTACGCGAAGGTCGCCTTCAAGAATTGATCGCGATCGAAAATCAAACCGAGCTTATCGTAGCGGACGCCTCCTCTGATCTGATTGAAGAAATTGAATCGCTCATCAACCGCTCAAATGCCAAACTGATCGAGCGCCGAAAGTCAACAACTACGCTCGAGCGATTGTTTCTCGACGCGACCACCGACCGCCAGGAGCCATGAGCAACGAAACAGTGGTCGCCGCGCGACATCGCGGTGTTTCTTTCTCGCGAGTTCTCGCGATCACAGTCAACACGCTGACCGAGCTAACGCGCCTAAAAGTTTTTTATGTCTTGCTGGTGTTTGCCCTGCTGTTGATCGGCAGCTCCATCTTCATGGCGCAGTTCACTTTTCAGCAGGAATTTCAAATCTTGAAAGATATTTCGCTTGGCGCGATGTCGATCTTTACGTCGTTGCTGGCAATCATTGCGACGGCGCGGCTCATCCCCCAAGACATCGAAGACCGCACCGTCTACACGATTCTTGCCAAGCCTGTGCCGCGTTTCGAATATCTGCTCGGAAAAATTGGCGGCGTCCTTTTGCTGCTTGCTATCAGTACAGTCGTGATGAGTGCGGCGTTTCTCGCTGTGCTCTACATACGTGAACAAAGCGTGCTGCACATGACCCTGCGCCAGATGTCCTCGGCGCCGCGTGAACAGGTTGATGACACGCTCCGCGCGGTCCGCTCCTCCGGGCTCAACCTCGATCTTTTTCCCGGAATTATCATCATCTATCTAAAGGCATGTTTGCTCGCGGCGCTGACGCTTTTTGTATCAACCTTCGCAACGACAAACATCTTTACGATTGTTGTCATGGCTTTTATTTACTTCATCGGGCATTTGCAAGCGACCGCGCGCGAATATTGGCTCCAGGAACATAGCAGTGGTTGGATTACGCACGTCTTCCTCGCGATCGTGGCACTGCTATTTCCCGACTTGCAAGCGTTTAATCTGGTTGACGATATCGTCGCGGGGACTGCGATCTCGCTGGGCGTCTTTCTTAAGACGGCCATCCTCGGAGCTTTTTATACGACGATCTACACATTGCTGGCTGTCTTCGTCTTTTACGGAAAAGAGCTGTAATGCGTCTCCTTCTCGTGCTCGTAACTCTGATCGTGATCGGGGCGATTAAATTGCCAGTCGAGCGGGATCTCGCTGTCATCCATCGACAAGAACATTTTCGCGGGGTCGAATTTAATCTCGACCTGCGTGAAAAACTCGGACAACTTGGCTTCATTGCCGCGTTGAGTGGATTCCGGGCGATCGTCGCCGATGGTCTTTTCATTCAGGCACATGTCGCTTGGGAGCGGACAGAATGGAGCCGGGTGCTGCTGTTGTTCCGGCACGTCACCACGCTGCAACCGCGCTCGATTTTGTTTTGGGACATGGCGGCATGGCACATGGCTTGGAATGCAAGCGTAGCAGCGATGAACGATCGCGCCCAGCCGCGCCTCGCACTGCGCGTCAAAGCACAGCGCGAATATTTTGCACTCGGCAAAGATTTCCTCGAACGCGGAATAAAAAACAATCCCGATCGACCGCAGCTCTACGAAACGCTGGCCCGTCTCTATAAGGAAAAATACAAAGATCACGAGCGCGCCTCCGAATTTTTCGCTAAGTCCGCAGCCTTGCCCGGAGCCCCAAGGTACGAGAAGCGTTTCTCTGCCTATGAACTCTCCTACTGCGAGGGACGGGAGCGCGAAGCGTATGAGCGCCTCCGGCAGATTTACGACGAGGGTGAGAAGGAACGGCTGCCGACTTTGATCACGCGGCTGAAATTCCTCGAAAACAAACTTGGAATCCCGCAGGATCAACGAATTCCCGACCGTGCACCGTAGCGCGTTTTCGATCCGATGCGCGTCGCAATTTTTAGTGATGTCCACGCCAACCTGGAGGCACTCGAGGCAGTGCTGACCGACGCACACAAACGCAAATGCACACACTTTGTTTGTCTGGGCGACGTGGTCGGTTACAATGCAAATCCGCATGAGTGCGTAGAGCGCATTCGCGAAATGGATTGCCCCATCGTCAAGGGCAATCACGACGAGCAAGCATCGCTCTCCGAATCTTCGACCGATTTTAACGAACTCGCTGAGCGCGCCATTGAGTGGACCCGCGGCAATTTGACAGAGCAAGACAAAGAATGGCTGCGCAGCTTGCGATTACAGCAACAGGTGCGCGGTTTTACCATCGTCCACGCAACGCTCGATACGCCGGCGCAATGGGGCTATGTCTTTAACAATCTCGACGCCGCCGCGAGCTTCACCTATCAGCACACGACCGTTTGTTTTTTCGGCCACACGCATGTGCCGATGGTATTTATTCGTGACGATAACGGTGTAAGACAGGAAAGGACCGAACATCTCCGCATCGAGATGACCAAGAAATATTTCATTAACACGGGCAGCGTTGGACAGCCACGCGATGGAAATTGGCGAGCGGCCTACTGCGTTTACGACATCGATAACCACATCGTCGAACAACTGCGAGCGAAATACGATCTGGCGACTGCACAAAAGAAGATCATTAAAGCCGGCCTGCCTCAGCTGCTTGCCGAGCGGCTTGCGATTGGGCGTTGATTACTTCTGGCAATCTGAAATCGATTCTAATCATCAAGCCCAGTTCACTCGGCGACATCGTCCACACCATTCCGGCGGTGGCGTTGCTGCGCGACGCACATCCCCGTGCTGAGATCAACTGGGTAATCAATCCGGAATTCGCGCCACTGCTCCGCGGCAATTCCGATATCAACCACGTTCACATCTTTCCCCGTCGCGAATTTCGCGGTCTCGGTGCGACAAGCAATTTGATCCGGTGGTGGAGGGCGACCAAACTCCTGCGGCCCGATCTCGCGCTCGATTTCCAGGGCCTCTTGCGTAGTGCGCTAATCGCAAAAATCAGCGGGGCGCGAGAAATTTATGGTATGAGCGATGCACGCGAAGGATCTCGGTTGTTCTACCATCGCGTCGCCAAAGTCGATCGACGCGCCCACGCGGTCGAACGTTACATAAAGCTGGCGGAATCGGCCGGCGCCACAGTCGGCGAGTCCGTTCGCTGCCCAATCCCGACAGGCGATCCGCTCCCGCGTTTCGATGACTATCCGCCGTTCATTCTTCTTCACCCTTTTGCCCGCGGCGGTGGCAAATCGCTCTCGAATGCTGTGATCGAAGAATTTTGCCGTGCGTTTTTGCCCACGCGGGTGGTCATTGTCGGGCAAACGCAGAACAAGATCGAGCCGCCTGAAAATTGCATCGAACTAACCAACCAAACTTCGCTGCTCCAATTGATCTGGCTCATTCGCGCAGCACGCTTTGTCGTGAGCGTGGACAGTGGCCCGATGCACATCGCCGCGGCCGTGACTGATAATCTATTGTCGATTCATACCTGGACTGATCCCCGCCGAGTCGGTCCGTACAATCCCGACGCCTGGGTTTGGAAACACGGCCAACTCCTTCGCGTCAACGAACTGGCAACGGCAAAGATGAAACGACACGGCCGTCGCTTTAAGCCAAAAGATGTTCCGGCAATAGCCGAGTTCATTCGGCCACTTGTCCCAGTCGATCCAATGCTCGCTTAGATTGGATATTCCGGAGCCGAGCAGACCCAGTACGGGCGCGATTTCTTTGGCGAAGTCGCTGGCTCATAACAACCTATTTTTTTTGAGTTTTTGTTGGAATCTCTCAGGCAAGAATTTGAGTTACGTTACGAAGTATCCGGTCGATGCCCAGCCCAGTTTTTGGCTTCTTTTTTGGCAACCGCGTGACCGTCGTCGTCCGATTCAGTATACAAAGGCTGACGCGCATTCTTAATGCGTCGAGGGAATCATTGGCGGGGAGCTTCTATCCCTCGCAAACAACAAACAAGAAGGGAAAATATATGAAAAAACTTCTCTTAATTGCATTGGTGGCAAGTGGATTCGCTTTCGCTTCGGCGCCGCGTTCTGACGCGGGCGTTGCGGTTGGAATTGGGCCAATTGGAATTGGAGTGGGAGTTGGCTATCCCTATTATGGATACGGCTATTATCCCTACGGGTACTATCGCCCGTATTCCTACTATCGACCCTATTACTATTATGGTGGGCCGTCATATTACTGGTATAACGGGCATCGAGTCTACCGGCACCATCGTCATCATTACTACCGTCACCGGTATTAAGCTGACGTAGGATCTAAAATCCACTGAGCTGGTTCGACGGCAACGTCGGGCCAGCTCTTTTTTTACAGCAAAGGTCTCCGCTGCAGCGTAGGCGCGGGCACAACCGAGGCGATTGGGTCAATTGCCCTTACCAGGACGGGCCCGCTGGTTTAGCACAAATTCCGCCAGCGGCAAATCGCATGGGTAAGTGATTTTGAAATTAAGTTCGTTGTTCGACACAAGGAAAACTTTGTGACCGAGCCGCTCGACGGCCGAAACTTCATCCGTCGCCAAAACTCCTTCGGCAATGGCGCGATATGCTTCTTCGATTAAGCCGCGTTTAAAAATTTGCGGTGTTTGCATGGCGTAAAGTTGATGTCGATCCACCGAATCGGTGACGACAAGATCGACACCGGCATACTTTAGCGTATCGCGGACTGGCTCAGCCAACGCCGCAGCATCATGCATCTGGGACTGCTCAAAGACGCGCTCGATTTGCTCCGGCGTGACCAGCGGGCGTGCTGCGTCGTGGACCGCAACATAGCGAGCATCACGGCTGAGATTTTCCAGACCAGCACGAACGGAATCTTGCCGGTGTTCGCCGCCAGTAATAATGGCCTGGACTTTTTTGAAGCTTTGATCGCGACTGATCTTTCGGATTTCATTGCATCGATCTTTTCGCGTGACGACAATGATTTCGGCGACGGAATCGGCCAGTTCGAACGCGTCGATCGTATGCGCTATCACTGGTCTACCGGCGATTGTCTCGAACAATTTATCAAAGCCAATGCGCCGGCTGCTGCCCGCCGCAACGATAATGGCCGTGAGCATTCGGATTGACCTTTAGAGCCCTAGCAGAGTTGAAACATCGGAGGATTTCACTCTCAATTATTCAACTGCTTTTGCACTTCCTGGCTCAAGGTCTTGCCGTCGGCGCGGCCCGCCACTCTGGTTTGTAACGCTTTCATGACCGCACCCATCTGCGCCTTGGAAGTCGCACCGACTTCGGCAATTGTTTCGCGAATAAGTGCTGCGAGCTCGTCGGCGCTCATTGCTTGCGGCAAATATGCATTCAAGATCGACAGTTCTTCCTTTTCCTTCGCCGCGAGTTCCGCGCGACCGCCTTTTTCGAAACTCTCGATCGAGTCCTGGCGTTGTTTGGCTTGCTTGCGAATGACCTGTGCGGCCTCTGCGTCGCTGAGCTCGGCCTCCGAACCGGATTTTGCAATCGCCGCGTATGTTAACGCGGACTTCAGCATTCGCAAAACCCCAACCTTGCTCGCGTTTTTCGCACGCATGCTTTCTTTCAGATCGGAGTCGATACGCTCCTGGATTTTCATGTGCGAAACCTACGTATCCAAATGTGATTGTCGATCTTGCGAGATGGGAGTAGTCACTGAAAGCGATTCACATGCTCCGCACGTGATTTCGCAGCATTACGTTACGTTGAGCGTGAAGCGGTTATAGAGCGGCAAGCCGCTCGGCGCATTTTCCTATCGATTCCGCGTCGTTCACGCTCGTTACATCCACCCCTTTGCGCGTGCGTTGCAACAAACCGGCCAGCACGCCGCCCGGTCCGAGTTCTATAAAGAAATCACAGCCAAGATCGGCAAGTCGCTCCATGCAATCGACCCAGCGTACGGTACTCGTCACTTGATCTTGCAACGTCCGTCGAATTTCAATCGGAGTTGTCGCTTCCAGGCCGGTGACATTACTAATCACAGAAAAACGCGGCGGTAGCACCGGGATATGGCGAAGCGTGGCGCCTAGCTTTTGGTAGACGCTCTCCATCAACCGCGAATGATACGCCCCCGCGACATTAAGCAAGGTCGCCCGGCGAACCCCATGCTCTTTCGCCATCCCGATCGCAGCTTCAACTTTGGCGCGCTCACCGGAAATGACGATCTGACCGGGCGCGTTGATATTAGCGACATCGACATCGGCAGCGGCAGCCAGCGCACGCACCGTGTTTTCATCCGCACCGATCATCGCCGCCATTGCGCCGGAGGTGGCAGCGCACGCTTCATCCATCAATTCGCCGCGCCGCTGCACCAGTTTCAATCCCGTTGCGAAGTTAAACGCGCCGGCCGCCGCGTGCGCCGTCATTTCGCCTAGCGATAAGCCCGCTGCTCCTGTGATTGGGAAATCACCTGCGACTTCGCGCAAGGCCGCGAAACAGGCAAGCCCATGAACGTAGAGCGCAGGCTGGCAATTCGAGGTCTTCGTCAACTCTTCAATCGGTCCGCTCCACGCAATCTCGCTTAACTTGCGTCCGAGAATCTCGTCCGCTTGTCGAAACAAATCGGCTGCGACAGAAAATTGCTCCGCCAAATCGCGTCCCATTCCAACGCTTTGCGCACCTTGCCCGGCGAAAAGCAGTGCGATCTTTTTAGGCATATGCGCAGTAGTTAACGCGCCTCATTGTGGCCCGCGAGCAGATTCTGAAGGATCGCATGCCGCTCGCGTGCTCGTTTTGGCGGCCCAGCCGAGACTGACTTTTCCTAACGATTCGCTACTCTTCAAAGTTCGCGACCACAAAGGTGTCGCCGCGCCTGCACGCCAAGCACCTGCACCTACCATCACTTTACGCTTGCGCCCTTACTCCCTGTCGCGAGCGTAGTTACGCCTGTCGATTTTATGGCCTTCACCACACGTGAGATTGAATCGCCTGACCCAGTAACGCGAGTCGTCGCGGCGGACGCAAAATTGCGCCATCCCAATGACGATATCGGCGAAAAGATGGTGCTGAACATGGGACCGTCCCATCCGGCCACGCATGGAGTTTTGCGGCTTGTCCTCGAGCTCGATGGCGAAATTATTACCAAAGCGACTCCGGACATTGGCTTTTTGCATCGCGGCGACGAAAAAATCGCTGAGAACATGCAGTACAACCAATTTGTGCCCTATACCGACCGACTCGATTATCTCGCCCCACTTTCGAACAACGTCGCTTACGCGCTCGCAGTGGAAAAGCTGATGGGCTGGGAAATTCCGCCGCGTGGCAAAGCGATTCGCACAATTTGCTGCGAAACCTCCCGTATCTCGTCGCACTTATTGGGTATCGGCGCGATGGCCCTCGACCTCGGCGCAATGACGGTCTTCCTCTACACCTTCACCGAGCGCGAAAAACTTTACGATCTTTTCGAGCTGTTGACGGGAGCGCGCTTCACCACCTCTTATACTCGCGTCGGTGGACAAATTCGCGATCTCCCAGAAGATTTCATTTCGCAGCTCAAAGAGTTTCTCGACGGATTTATGCCGAGCCTCGACGAATGCGATAAATTGCTTACCCGTAATCGTATTTTTGTCGATCGAACAAGAGACATCGGCATCATCCCGAAAGATCGGGCGATTGCCTACGCGCTTTCCGGTCCAAATCTGCGCGGAAGCGGGATCGAACATGATTTGCGGCGTAAGCATCCATATCTCGATTATGAGAATTACGATTTCGATGTCGTGATCGGCAGTGCAGGAGATTGTTATGATCGTTATTTGGTGCGTATTGAGGAGATGCGGCAAAGCGTGCGGATCTTGGGCCAGGTTATCGATAAACTGCCGAACGGGCCGATTAATGTCGTGGATTGGAAGAACATGGCGCCTCCGAAATCGCATGTCATGACGAAGATGGAAGAGTTGATCCATCATTTCATTGTTGTGACCGAAGGACTCGACGCGCCGCCCGGCGAAATTTATTTCGCGGCAGAAAATCCAAAAGGCGAGCTGGGCTTTTACATCAACAGCAAGGGTGGCGGCGTGGCGCACCGGCTGAAAATTCGTGCGCCATCGTTTGTCAATCTCAGCATCCTGCCCGAGCTTCTCCCGGGTTGCATGGTGAGCGACGTGCCCGCTGTGCTGGGCAGTCTCGACTTCGTGATGGGCGAATGCGACAGATGAACATGCCGCCGAACCTTTGAAACAGGGCAGCTTCTTCGATCGAAACAAGACGATGCGCAAAGATCATAAATGGAAGGGGCTGGGCGACCCAGCTGATTGTTTCAATCGGCTGCCTTGGGCGCGAAGCGGGTCGATCTTACAGCGACTCTCGCAACTCTTACTCTTACTTGTTCTAGTGCTCTGTGTCTCTTGCGGTGGCAAGCGAATCACAAAAGCGAATGTCGATGAAGTCGCCGAGGGGATGTCGAAAAAACAGGTGGAATCGATCCTTGGACCACCTACTTCCATCGACAATCAGGATTTCATTATCATGAAAAAAATGACTTATGTTTACCGACAGGGCAAAGACACGGTGACGGTCGTTTTTAAAGGCGACAAGGTGCAGTCAAAGGACAGCACGTTGTCCGATTAATCCGCCTCTTCCGTGGACTCGACGAGCACACGCGTTCCCGCCGAGTTGGAGCAGAAAATGGACGAGGCGATCGGCCGTTATCCGGCCGATCAGCGACGAAGTGGGGCGATGCCGCTGCTGCATCTTTGGCAAGAACACTTCGGATTCATTAGCGACAAGGGCTTGCAATGGATCGCTGCGAAACTCGGGGTAGAGCCGATCAACATTCTCGAGCTAGTCACGTTTTACCCAATGTTCCGCCGGGAGCGCGCGGGCAAAACGCATATTCGTGTTTGCCGTACACTCAGTTGCGCCATGGCCGGGAGCTACCAGTTGATGGAAAATTTCCGTGCGGCGACTGGAATTGAGCGCAAGCACCAGAGCGATGGAATGCATAATCCGATTTCGATAAGCGCTGATGGAAATTACAGCATTGAATTTGTCGAATGTCTCGCCAGCTGCGGCACCGCGCCGGTCTGCATGGTGAATGACAAATTGCACGAAACTGTTTCGCCGGAATTCGTGGCAAACATTGCCTCGAATCCGAAATCCGAAATCCGAAATCCGAAATCGCCTCATCCGCTTGAGCATCGATTGATTTTCAAGAACATCGGACGCCACGATTGGAAGATCGACATCGACACTTACCTGCGCGACGGCGGTTACGAACAGTTACGAAAGGCCGTTACGATGTCGCGGGAACAGATCGTCAACGAAGTCAAAACATCCGGTCTCCGCGGTCGTGGCGGCGCCGGATTTCCGTGCGGAGTGAAGTGGAGTTTTATCAAACCCGATGAAAAGAAGCCGGTCTATTTGATCTGCAACGCGGATGAATCGGAGCCAGGCACGTTCAAAGACCGCTACATAATTCATGAAGACCCTCATCAGCTACTCGAGGGAATTCTGATCTCGTGTTTCGCGCTAAACGCGCGCACGGCCTATATCTATATTAGAGGCGAATTTCCCGAAGGAGCGAAGATTCTCGAACATGCGGTTGAGGAAGCGCGGGAAAACAATTTCCTGGGCAAAGATATTCTCGGCTCTGGGTTCGATGTTGAGGTTTATATCCATCGCGGCGCCGGCGCTTACATTTGCGGAGAAGAAACCGGCTTGATCGAATCGCTCGAAGGCAAGCGCGCTTATCCACGCATCAAACCGCCGTATTTCCCAGCGGTGCTCGGTCTGTATATGTGCCCGACGATCGTGAACAACGTCGAAACTCTCTGCCACGTGAAACACATCATCGCCATGGGCGGCGCAACTTACGCGCGGCTTGGGCGGCCAAACAATACCGGAACACGAATTGTCTGTGTAAGCGGTGATGTGCAGCGATCGGGTTACTTCGAAATTGAAGTCGGCGCGGTCACGATGGGTCAGCTGATCTACGAAATGGCAGGGGGGTTGAAAGCCGGGCGAAGACTAAAGGCGGTCATTCCGGGCGGAAGCTCTGCTAAAGTTCTTCGAGCGGACGAACGGTTCAAGCTCAAGCAAAAGCAACCCGATGGATCGACAATTGAACGCGACATGTCGATCGATCAACTCCCGATGGATTTTGATTCGCTCACTGGGGCCGGTTCAATGGCTGGATCCGGCGGCGTCATCGTGCTGGATGACTCGCGCGATATGGTTTGGACGCTCAACAACATCAACGAGTTTTACGCGCACGAGAGCTGTGGCCAATGCACACCGTGCCGCGAAGGTTCGCTTTGGATGCAAAAAATCACCGACCGCATGCTGCGCGGTGGCGGCGTGACGGAAGACCCGCGGACATTGAAAACAATCGGCGACAATATCGCCGGCCGGACTATCTGCGCGTTCGGCGAAGCCTGCGCCTGGCCGACGCAAAGTTTTGTCGCGAAATTCGCGGAGGAATTTGCCGCACGTGCCACGAAGCCGCTGCCGCCGCCGCTGCCGCCGGAATACACGCCAGAAGCATTGATCGAAGAGGAACAAATTTCCACCACGCCGATGGCGCATGATCCCGGTTGGGAACGCGCCGGCACTGCGGGAACAATTTGAATATGTCTGAGGAAAGCAGGAACGAAGGAAAGGAACTAAGGCACTCGGAAATTACCGATGTGATCATTGCCGCAGCGATTGCGGTCCATCGCGACTTAGGTCCGGGATTTCTCGAATCGATTTACGAACAAGCTCTGGGCGTTGAGTTTGCGCTGCGCGGAACTGCTTTCGTTCGCCAGAAGCCGATTCCGCTTTTCTATCGCGATCACCAAATTGGCGAACACCGCCTCGATTTCCTGGTTGAGGACAAAATCGTGGTCGAACTGAAAGCAGTTGAAGCACTGGAGAACGTGCACTTCGCGATCGTTCGCAGTTATCTTAAAGCGGCCGGTCTAGCTGACGGTCTAATCCTGAATTTTTCAACAATGCCGCTGACAGTTAAGCGAGTTTGCCGGGAGCGAGCTTTCGAGAGAGGCGATTTGCATTTGTGAAACCTTCCTGCGTTCCTGCTTTCCTTAGCTATGTCTGAACCGAACGCGAAGATGTTCAACGTCCAAATTGACGGCGTCTGGCATCAGTTTCCAAAAGGCACGCGCCTGATCGAAGCATGCGAACAAGCCGGCAGTTATGTGCCCCGTTATTGTTATCACAAAAAGCTTAGCTCGCCGGGCAATTGCCGGATGTGTTTAATCGAAATGGGTATGCCCAAGCTCGGCCCCGATCGCAAGCCGGAATTAGGGCCGGACGGTAAACCCGTGATTAATTGGATGCCGCGTCCGCAAATCTCCTGCGCACAGGATGTTAGTGAAGGACTGGGTGTACGCACAAATTCTCCACTGGTGAAGGAATGCCAGCGCGGCGTAATGGAATTCCTTCTCATTAATCATCCGCTCGATTGCCCGATTTGCGATCAAGCAGGCGAATGCCGCTTGCAGGAATTCAGCGTCGAGTACGGAACGAGCGAATCTCGTTTTCTAGAAAATAAAGTGAAGAAGCCGAAAAACGTCGTGCTCGGCCCGCGCGTTACGCTCGATGATGAGCGCTGCATTCTTTGCTCGCGCTGCGTTCGTTTCTGCCAGGAGATTGCCAGGGACGACGTGCTAGGTTTCGTCGATCGCGGCAGCTACACGCTGTTGACCGCGCACCCTGGGAAGCGCCTGGAAAATAATTATTCTCTTAACACCGTCGATATCTGTCCCGTCGGCGCGCTCACCTCGAGCGATTTTCGGTTCAAGATGCGCGTCTGGTTTTTAAAGGAAACGAAAAGTATCTGCACAAGTTGCGCGACTGGTTGCAACACAATAATCGGCACGCGCGAAGATGTCATTTATCGACAGACGCCTCGCGAGAACAACGCTGTCAACTCCTGCTGGATGTGCGATTACGGCCGCCTCAACTTCGATTACGTGCAATCGGAACGCCGATTGCTCGAACCGCAGATTGTTTCTAGAGAAAAACTTGTCGCTGCCGACTGGCGAATAGTAATCGCGCAAGCAGCGGAGCAGATAAAACAGTTTTCGGGACCGGAAATTGCCATCGTCGCCTCGGGCCGGATGACCAATGAAGAACTTTGGCTCACGCTCCAACTCGCCAAGACCCTCGACGTTCAGTTGATCGACATCGTCCCGCGTACGGGACCCGGCGACGACATTCTTCTGAGCAGAGATCGCAATCCCAACACGAATGGCGCGCGATTGCTCGGGGTAACTTCGGAACCCGGCGCGAAGTTGCCAATGATCGCTGATGCCGTGAAAAGTGGACGGATCAAAGCATTAATCACTCTCGGCGAAAACCCGATGCGACTGGGAATTTCGGCCAAGCAGCTCGCAGATCTTTCGGCATTTATCGTGATGGATATTTTGGCAAACGATGCGACGGAACATGCCACGGTCGTGCTCCCGTCGTTTGCGTTCGCAGAAAAACGGGGCTCGATGATTAACGGCGAAGGCCGTTTGCAACGATTAAATCGCGCCGTCCGCGCGCCTGGCCAGGCGCGAGACGATTGGGAAATCTTGCGCGACTTGATCCAGGCATGTTCCGGTCAAAACAGCATCCATTCGATCGAAGAAGTTTTTCGCCAGATGGCTGAAATTGTTCCACAATTCGCCGGATTAAGCCTGACTAAAATCGGCGACCTCGGGATTCAAGTAATGCAAACGCATGAATCTCCTCCTCCGCCTATCGATCCTGCGGCTAGTGACATCGAAACGGCGGAATCCAAGCGACCGCCAGGCCGTTGAAAGATCGACATGGATTATTTTCTGATCGTCACCTCTCTGCTGAAAATCGTCGGGATTCTTTTTCTAGTCATTTTGCCGATGGTTTCCTACAGCGTTTATGCGGAACGCAGGGTCAGCGCGTTCATTCAGGATCGCCGAGGACCGAATCGCGTTGGCCCGGCCGGACTTCTCCAGCCGATTGCCGACATCTTTAAATTGCTGCTGAAAGAGGATTTTACCCCGCGCCATGTAAACACATTTTACTACTGGCTTGCCCCGTGTCTCGCGATGATGCCGGCGATTATCACTATCGCGGTTGTTCCATTCGGCAGCACGCTTTTTGGTGTTCCGATGGTGATCGCGGACATCAACGTCGGAATCCTGTATGTTTTCGCCATCGCGTCATTAGGCGTTTACGGAATCGTCCTTGCGGGTTGGGCGTCGAATTCCAAATATCCGTTTCTGGGCGGTGTCCGTTCGAGTTCGCAAATGATCTCCTACGAGTTGTCGCTTGGACTCGCTGTGATTCCAATTTTCTTGCTCGTTGGAAATTTGCGATTGACCAGCGTTGTGCGCTATCAAATCGAGCACGGCTGGATGATCGCGCCGTTCGTCGGTGATTGGCTAAACCCCTGGAAATGGTTGCTCGCGATTCCGATGGTCATTTCATTCGTTGTTTTCGCAATCGCGATTTTCGCGGAAACGAATCGGTTGCCCTTCGATCTTCCCGAGGCCGAGCAGGAACTCGCGGGCGGGTATCACACGGAATATTCGTCGATGAAGTTCGCGCTTTTTTTTCTCGGCGAATACGCGGCCATGATCACTGGATCGGCAGTCATCGTGACTCTATTTTTAGGCGGCTGGCATCTGCCACTTCCATCATGGCATGGCGGTTTTCACTGGGCGCTTGTCGACGGAACCGCCCCGGGCTGGCGCGGCGTTGTGGGAGGCTTGTTCAATATCGCTACGTTTTTTGCGAAAGTGGCGGTCCTCCTGTTTTGTTTCATTTGGGTGCGGTTTACCCTGCCACGCTTCCGTTACGATCAACTTATGCGGCTCGGCTGGCTGTTCTTTTTTGAGATCGCGCTCGTGAATATTTTTATCGTTGCGGGCATCGTGGCGTATCTGCCAAACAAATGACGAAATCCCAATGACGGAGCCCAAAGGAAATCCCAATGACGAAGCCCAAACGATCGGTCGTCGAGGCGAGCGCATTGGTCATTCGTGCTTCGTCATTTATTCCTCATTCGTCATTCGTAATTCGGATTTGTAAGTATGGCTGTCATCGTTCCACGTCCGAAATTGAACTGGCGTGAACGAATGTACCTGCCCGCCATCGTCGCCGGCCTTGCCATAACGCTGAAGCATTTCAAAAACGTGCTGCTCGGCCGCACCAAGGTCACGATGCAAT
>Ga0209808_1000394_pt1 | contig 21550 bp, 18 predicted proteins | sample GraSoiAngelo_157_FD_186171 | JGI IMG/M metagenome (GOLD analysis project Ga0209808, IMG submission 186171) | Grasslands soil microbial communities from the Angelo Coastal Reserve, California, USA - 14_1009_16_20cm (SPAdes) (version 2) | ecosystem: Environmental > Terrestrial > Soil > Grasslands ... | reverse complement strand
TACGGAAGAGACAAATCCGATCTAAAGGGTGTGCGATTGGGAACCCGTAGCGCCTGGGACTTCGGCTCAGTGCGTAGCAAAGCGGTGCTCGGGGGCTGCATCACGAGTATTCGCTGTGCCCTGCCTGAGCTGGACGCAATATTTGCGGACTACACCGGTCTCGGACCTCGCGCTCGTTCATGGCAAGCCCTCAATGCCGCTATTGGCGGCAGGGAGCGCGCCTCTGGAATTCACCAACTCGTCACGCGAGATCTGCTCCGCCCTCTCGACCCCGAATAGTCCCGAGTTGAGGCGCACCGTCAGGGTCGCAAAGTCCTGTCCACGGTTCGGCAGGCGAATGCCACCGTTCGACCAGTGTCTCACCGCCAGCTCAGCGACTGCACGATCCCCCGGCAGTCGAAAGCGCAGGCCAAGCTGAGACGCAAAGTCCAGTCGCGTGACGCTGAGTTGATCCGATTCATTCTTTGCCGCGAGTCCGAAGCCGAAGAATGCGCGAACAGGACCTCGTTCCACTAGTCGCCAGCGGTGTGAGATGGACAGTCCCCAGTAGGGATGGGCCATCACCCGCCCGTTGCGATAGTTCGCGTCGTGAAGAGTCTGCTGGGAGCTGACGCGGAAGACTGCGAACTCGTAGCGGGCGTCACTCCAGGTCAGGCTCATCGGCAGCACCACGCCGCCGGTCCTGCCCCAGAAGTGCAGCTCTCACACATGGGGTGTGCGCGCGCAGACCCAGGCGCGCAGCCTGCGCCAACCAGCAGCGCAATCCATATGCCGTGAATGACGGCCTTGACTCGGATGTGGACCACGGGCAACGGCATGGCGGCAATCCTTTGATGCGCTGGCTTCGCGAACAAGGCCCGCCGTGTTGACGAAACGTTTCATCCCAGTTAATGCCGCGACGCTGCGCGGCGCGCTGCGCACGATGTCCAGCAACTTCCGCGCGTTTGCCCGGCCGCCTGATGTCACGATGAAGTGATTTCCTGTCACGAAACGCTGCATCCATCGCCTACGAATTGTTCACTGACGGCAGCGGCCCTAGGCTGCCGGTCATGAGGTCAGACAGAGGCAGCCTTCTCTTTTCGTGGTCTTCGCACCCCGCGCTGCAGCAGCGGCTACGGCGGCCGCGGGGCAGCCAACGTTAGTGGGAAGCTCCGATGCGCGTGCTCTTTCGTGTCGCGTTGGCCCTGCTCATCGGGATCCCGGTCTGCCTCGCGCTGCTGATCTTCTTTGTGCTCGGGGCGAGAGGAGTCGCCTCTCTCCCGGACGACAGACGAAATGCCGGCTCATCCGAGAGGACGCCGCGTGGGCCACCGCGCGCGGCTGCGTAGTAAACTATGGGGGACACGCTGACGGGCATCAAGGTGTTCCGGCAGGTCGTCGAGTCGGGCAGCTTCGCCGCCGCCGCCGACCGGCTGGACCTGTCCCCGGCAATGGTCAGCAAACACGTGATGCAGGCCGAGAAGCGCCTCGGGGTCCGTCTCCTCAATCGCAACAGCCGTACGCTCAGCCTGACCGAGCTGGGCAGGGTGTATTTCGAGCGCTGTAAGACGATCCTGGATGACCTGGCGGAGACCGAGCTGGAATTGGGATCCCTTGGTACAGCCCCGCGCGGCACGCTGCGCATCACCGGACCGAGCTGGTTCGCTTCGCAACGGATGGCGGACTTGCTCTCTGAGTTCAGGAGCCGCTATCCAGAAATCGTCGTCGACATCTCTTTCGAGGACCGCGTCGTCGATCTCGTCGAGGAGGGTTACGATGTCGCCTTGCGGGTGGCGCCGGACTCGGACTCCCTCGGGGCGGGTCTCATCGCCCGGCCGGTGCGCCCAATTTCCTTCGTCATTACGGCCTCGCGCGAGTACGTGAAGCGCAAGGGAGCCCCCAAGTCCCCTGAAGATCTCGCCGGTCACGACCACGTGGCGGTGGGCAACGTCAGCTCCTGGGTTCTCACGGGCCCGAAGGGAAAGGTCGAGGTCGCCGTACGGGGCGTGCAACGGTACCGAGCCATGGCCGGTGTGGTGAACGCCGTGGCGGCGGGAACAGGTCTTGCGCCGCTGCCGAGCATTTACTTCGACGAACCGGAGTTCCAGAACGTCCTAGTCCCGGTCCTGACCGAGTATTACCTGCGGGAAGCGACTCTTTATCTGGTCTACGTAAGCCGCCGGTACGTGCCGCTCAAGCTCCGTGCCTTCATCGATTTCGTGCTCGAATACTCGTCCAGAGTTCCCCAGGTCAAGCTGCCTGCCGCCGTCTGACCCCGGGCCCGCGATTACGCATTCGCCAGGGGAAACGCAGCATCTCTCTTAGGGGCGTTGTGTTCCTCGCCACCCGGCGCATACCGTGATCGCATGCCGCCGCCCGTCGACAAGCAGACCCCGGAGCAGGCGCAGAAGCTAGGCATCACGGAGGAGGCCGTCGTCAAGACCATCATGCTCAAGGACACGGTCGACGGTGAATTCAGCACGCTTCGCGACGTCGCGGAGACGGCTCTGTTTCTCGCCTCCTTCAAGCCGAACGCCCTCACCGGGCAATCCCTGATCGTGAGCCACGGCTGGATCATGCAGTGACCGCGGACGCGTAGCAGCGCGCTCGAGAAGCCAATCCTCCCTTGGAGGGATCCGGCGCTGCGCCGAATTACGGAGGCCGGGCTCTGTCGACAAGTTGGTTTCCCTCGGATGCGTTGGCATGAAACGCAGCATTTACTCCTGAACGATTGTTCCCCTCACGCACGGCTCATAACGTGCTTCCAGAGGAAGCGTCGCCCGAGGCGGACGCGAGCGAAATGGAAGGAGCACACATGAGCCGTCGAATCGGTCTGCTGGGTGTCGTCGCGATGTTCGTAGCCGCACGCTCGGAGCTGGCGCGCGCGCAGGTGAGCTCCGGCTCGCAGGATGTGCAGATCTATGCAGGTGAGCTGTTCGGCGACCGCCTCACCGACACGCCGCTCTCGGGCCGCACTCCGCGCCTCGATGACAGTGTCACCTTCGGCGGCCGTTACACCTACTACTTCACGAACCTGTGGGGTGTGCAGCTCTCCGCCGGCTACAGTCCGAGCCGGGCCGGCCACGCCCCGGGCGGAACCGATGATCTCGGCCTCACGACTGTCGACCTCGACGTGCTGTTGAATTTCACGCCGGGCTACCGAGTCGCCGGCCATCCGTTCATCGGCTACACGGTGCTCGGCGTCGGCTATGCCTGGGCCAACCTCGACCACTCAGCGCTCGCCATTGCGGGAACCACTCCGGTGACGCTCGCCGACACCAACGGCTGTACGGCCAACATCGGGCTCGGCGCGAAGTACTACCTCCGGGACAACGTGTTCATCGACTTCGACACGCGTTACCGCTATCTGAGCAAGCTGGTCAGCGATCACGGACAGGGGCTGAACACTGCGGAGACGACCTTGAGCATCGGCTACCAGTTCTGAGACTGGCGGAGCCAATCAGTGAAGCCCGGCTCAGGCGAAGAAGCGTTCGGCGCGCCCGGGATTGCCCCGACCTGGAGCTCGAGCGACAAGGACTTCGTCACTACCGCGCTCGGCAGCTCGCGGCTTTGGGCCACGATCGGACACGGCATCGTCAACGAGGTTTATTGGCCCTCGACGGGCCAGCCGCAGATCCGCGATCTGGGGTTCTACCTCGTCGGCAAGGGCCAGTGGATCGATCTGAAGCGCGAGCGCCGTTACCGGCTGCTCACACCCGGCCCGAGCCTTCCGGCGCTCACCGTCGTGCACCACGGCGATGATTATCAGCTGACCCTCGAGCTGCTGCCCGATCCCCGACGCGATGTGTTGCTGGTGCGCTTCGCGCTGACGGGTGCCTATCGGCTCGCGCTCGTTCTCGCCCCGCACCTTGGCAGCACCGGACGCGACAACAGCGCCTGGATCGACGACGGGGTGGCTTATGCGCGCGGCGGCGGCTGCGCGCTGTGCCTTGCGGCGAGCGTTCCATTCGAGCGCCTGAGCTGCGGCTTCGTCGGTGCTTCGGACAGCTGGCAAGACCTGACGCGCCATGGCGAGCTGACGTACCGATTTCAATCGGCCACCGACGGCACGGTCGCGATCAGCGGCGGAGCCGGCAGCCGCCACGGCGTGCTCGCGCTCGGCTTCGCGTACAGCCCGAGCGGAGCCTACACGCGCGCGCGCACTGCGCTCGCGGCCGACTTCGACACACTGCGCAGCGATTTTCTCGAGGCCTGGCGCACGTGGGGCGCCACTTTGAGCCTGCCCCGACCGGATGAGACGCTCGGCGACGCCGCGGAGCTCTCGGCGGCCGTGCTGAAGATTCACGAGGATCAGAAGCCTCATGGAACGACCGACTTGTAGGACGGCGATCATGCTCAAGACCGGACTCGAGTGGTTCAAACCGCTCATCGTTTGCCTCCTCGCGATACTCGCGTGGCAGGTGTCACCTGGAGCCGAGAAACCTGTGCCGGCCCCGAACGCAGAACGGCACCTATCCATCACGATGTTGAATGCGCATACCGGTGGTGGCTTCATGGAGGAGGAAGATTACGGGAGCAACGAACCTTTCGACCCTTATGACAGTCCCGTCGATTGCCTTCAGGGCGTGATCCAGGTGCTTCCGCCGCCCCAGCTAGCTCACATCAAGCTCTTGGTGAACTGCCGGATTGTGCCGCCGTCTGGGGGGCTCAAACCAGCGCTGCTCCGAAGGAGACGGGCGTGATTGATGCGCTTGCACTGCTTGCAGCCACGGTCACAACGGTTGCCTGCATCGTGATGTTGTTCCTGACCGCCTGGGTCGTGAGTCTGGCTTTCAGGGCGAACAGGACGCCCGACTCGCGCAGGCGCCGGCCAGGCGTGTAAAGGCGCCAGGCTCCACCTGACACGGAAGCGCCGGCGCCGACCGCCACGCGGCATTCACTCTCGTGAAACGCAGCATCAACTGAGCGCCGATTGTTTCCGTCGCCTGTGCCTTCTACATTGCACTCGTCAGTGAAATCCACGGCAGCACACTCCAGTTCGGAGCGCTGGAGACAGACTGTTCAATCGGACGAACGATCGCCGTGGAGTATCCCCCAACGTCTCGCCGGACCCCCTTGGCACGTTGGGACTCTCGTCGGCGGGCCGTCCAGGCCCGCCGACGTTTTCGCCTTTCTCGCGAGTCGCACTGTTCAATGATGTGCTTCACGGAGAACTACGCCCTAGAATGTGACTATGCTCTTTCAGCTTCCCCGGAGGAATTGGCAGCCGACCCTTAGGAGACGGGAACAGGCAATGATGGGGCAGGCGACCGAGGATTCTGGCCTCAACCGCGGTGGGGTGCGGTGGTGAGCGTTTCCGTGGGAGCTTCTGTACCCGTAGTACTCCTGGTCGATGATAACGCGAAGATGCTGCAAGCGCTGCGGGAGACGGCGCGCAGCCGCAGCTATCAGATCATCACCACGACTTCCCCAGGTGCGGCCCTAAAGGTTCTGCGCACACAGGCGGTAGCGGTCCTCGTCGTAGACGAAGTCATGCCGGAGATGTCCGGCCTCGAGCTTCTCGGTATCGTGGCGAAAGAGTTTCCAGCAATTGGCCGGATTGTGCTCACCGGCCATGCGACGGTCGAGCTGGCGACCCGGGCGATCAACCAGGTGCGGGTTCACAGCTTCCTGCAGAAGCCGTGTAAGGCGTCTGCGCTGCGGGCTGCGATCAAGGCGCTTCTCAAGACGCCACCTCCGGCCGAGGCTGACCAACCAAAGACCCCGACGAGCGACGCGGTTCGCGATCGAGACGCGATCACCGGACTGTACACCCGCCAGGCGCTCGAGCGGTTATTTCGCGAACAACCATCTGCTCCCGCGGGGCGGCTGGACTGCGTCATATACGCCGATATCGATCGATTACATCTCATCAATGAGGCTCATGGCTTCGAGTACGGCGATGAGGTCATCAAGTCGTTCGCGGATCTGCTCGGCTCCCCATTGCTGCCCAAATCTGCCTTGGCCGCGAGAGTCTCCGGTGATTGTTTCTTGATCGCGCTGCCTGGCTGCGAGCCCCGGGCTGCCAAGATGATCGCCTCCCGAGTAAGGGACAAGGCCGCCAAAGTGATCGGCGGCAAGCTGAGCGCATCGGGGAAAGCATCGGAGATTTCCGTCAGCTGCGGGGTCGCAGCCGTTCAGGGCACGCCGGACGGTTTCTCGAGAGCGATTTCGGCGGCCGAGCTCGCTTGCCGGGCGGCCAAGGATCGCGGCCGCAACCGCGTCGAGTTGGACGATGCCAATGATATGAGTCTCGTGGCGCGCCACCGTGATGTCCTTGCTGTGGGGATGTTGCGAGAGGCGCTGAAGAGCAATCAGTTTCTGGTGTATGCACAGAAGATCGTCCCGCTCCATGACACTGAGCGACCGTCCGGCTATGAGCTGTTGCTCCGCCTGAAAACGGCTGACGGAAGCGTGGCGAGCTATGGCGACTACATTCGTGCGGCACAGCGGTATCAGCTCCTGGTACAGGTCGACCGCTGGATGGCGGAGCACGCGCTTGCCATCTTGGGGCCCTACGCAACGAGATTGCACCGCCTCAACATCACCATATCGCTCAATGTGACCGGCCAGTCAGTCGGGGATCCCGACTTCATGCGATTCCTGAGCACGCATCTGAAGCGCTGCGGCATCCGCGCCCGCAATCTCATGCTCGAACTCACGGAGCAGGCCGCGGTGGCCAACCTCAAGCAGGCTGGAGAGCTGTTGCAGGAGTTCTGTCGCACTGGATGCGGGATTGCACTTGATGATTTCGGCACGGGCAGCAACACGCTCTCGAGTTTCAAGGGTCTGCCGGTTGCGCGCGTCAAGATCGATGGAAGTTTCGTCCGCGACCTTCAGACCAGTCGACGTTCCCAGGCGACGGTCGAGGCGATCGTTCAGCTCGCCAAGAGCATCGGCGCAGATACCGTGGGTGAAATGGTCGAGACGCTCGAAGCCGCAGACAAGCTCCGCCAACTCGGCGTCGATTATGCGCAAGGCTACGCGTTCGGCAGGCCGGAGCCTCTCGAGGGCGTGTTGGATCAGCTCTTGAAGCTAGAAGAGCGTAGCGTCGAACTGCCGATCTAAAATCTAAAGTCGTGACGTGCGGTGCTTGCACCACCCCAGGCGCGTGGGGCATCCGTGACGGCGCTGCCGACGCCGTTACGCCAGCAAGGAGTCCGTCATCCATTCTTGATCAAGTCGCTGATTCGAATGGTGGCCCAAGGGACAGCCGAAAGCCCTGGTGCACAAAGGCGCTGGAGATGCGCTGACAGTCCTCCTCGCTTACGCCCTCTCGGCGGGCCACCTCGTACCACCTTTGCCGCACGGTTGCCTCCATGTCGCTGACGATACGGGTTGCCGCAGCGCGCGAGAGGAGAAAGCGTTCGCACTGGGAGAGCAGATTCTCCGCCTGCGCGTAGCGGCCCCGGTCCCCGCAGATCATCGCAAGATCGCGTCGCTCGAGACTCACCACGATCGATGGGGTGAGGTCGTACGCCGGCGAGAGCTTCCAATCCTGGTTCATGGCGATCACGGCGTGATTGCGCGGATGATCGTCAAGGTTCGAAATGAGCGCGTTGAAGGTCATGCGTCGAAAGAGCTCGGGCGCATCGGACCTCGGTTGCGCGCAAACGCGTCGCAGCTCCTCGGCAAGTGCCGGGTAGGACCAGCGATCGCGGTCGAGGTGCGAGTCCTCGGTGCGCAGCAGCGTCAGCGCACTGAGCATCCGTGCTCGTCGATAGCCCTCGTCTGAGTGCTCCCGATCGAAGCGCTTGACGAGCAGCGCATCGCGATCGGCGATTTGAGTGAGTCTGCTCTGGGCGACCGAAAGGCCGCACTCGCGCGCGAGCGTGAGCATCGCGTGCTCGACTCGCGCCTGGTTCCACTTGTCATCCCGACGATTGAACTTCGCAATCCACAGGCCCTCCCGGTCCTCGACCACGAGCGCGCACCGACCATTCTCGCGGAGAAAGACCATCCCCCGCGCGATCCGTATCCACTGGACGCCTCCGAGCAGGAGGTGCTGTTCAGCGAACTCACCGCGGATCGTCGTCGCTCAGGTGCGTTCGAGGAAGGTGGTGGAAGGGTTTGGTGGGTGCTGACGGACTCGAACCGCCGACATTCGCCTTGTAAGGGCGACGCTCTACCAGCTGAGCTAAGCACCCGGACCCAGGGGCTCAAACTCTAGCACGGTTGCGGGAAACCCCGAGCGACCCACGAAAGCCCGATGCGGCGACGCGCGCGCCGCCGCATCGAGCGGAAGCTCAGTGCGCGGGGGGCACGACCTGCTTCAGTCGCCGGCCGTTGCGGCGCGAGCGCTTGTCGTCCGCCGCCGCCGCGACCGCCACGGCCGCGACCGCCGCCGGGGCTTCCGGCAACACGTACGGTTTCGGCTGCTCGGTGAGCGCGACCGCGAGCACCTCGTCGATCCACTTGACGGCCTTGATCTCGAGATTGCCCTTGATGTTGTCGGGAATCTCGACCAGGTCCTTCTGGTTCTCATCCGGGATCAGCACCGTCTTGATACCACCCCGATGCGCGGCGAGCAGCTTCTCTTTCAGTCCCCCGATCGGGAGCACTTCACCGCGGAGCGTGATCTCGCCGGTCATCGCCACATCCGAGCGCACCGGGATCTTGGTGAGGGTCGACACCAGCGCGGTGCACATCCCGATGCCGGCGCTCGGGCCGTCCTTCGGGGTCGCGCCTTCCGGGATGTGCAGGTGCACGTCGTGCTTCTGGTAGAACTCGGGGTCGAGCCCCAGGCCCTGCGCGCGACTGCGCACTACGGTCATCGCCGCCTGGATGGATTCCTGCATCACTTCGCCGAGCTGCCCGGTGTGTTGGAGCTTACCCTTGCCCGGCACGACCGCGGCCTCGATGGTGAGAAGCTCGCCTCCCACCTCGGTCCAGGCGAGCCCGGTGACCTGCCCGACGCGGTTCATGTCCTCGGCCTTGCCGTAACGGAAGCGCCGCACGCCCAGGAACTTGTCGAGGTTGCGCGGAGTCGCGGCCACCGACTTCTGGTCCTTCTTGTGCAGCAGCATCTGCTTCACGGCCTTGCGGCAGATCTTGGCGATCTCGCGCTCGAGGTTGCGCACGCCGGCCTCGCGCGTGTAGTAGCGCACGATGTCGAGGAGCGCCGTATCGGAAACCTTCAGCTCATCGGGCTTGAGCCCGTTGCCCTTCATCTGCTTCGGCACGAGATAGCGCCGGGCGATGTTCATCTTCTCGTCTTCGGTGTAGCCAGGCAGCCGGATGACCTCCATGCGGTCGAGGAGCGGCGGCGGGATGTTGAGCGTGTTCGCGGTGCAGACGAACATCACCTCCGAGAGGTCGAGGTCGACCTCGAGGTAGTGATCGTTGAAGGTCGAGTTCTGCTCCGGGTCGAGCACCTCGAGGAGCGCCGACGACGGATCGCCGCGGAAGTCCATCGACATCTTGTCGACCTCATCGAGGAGGAACAGCGGGTTGTGCACCCCCGCCTTGGACATGTTCTGCACGATCTTGCCGGGCATCGAGCCGATGTAGGTGCGCCGATGACCGCGGATCTCCGCCTCATCGCGCACGCCGCCCAAGGACATCCTCACGAACTTGCGGTTGGTGGAGCGCGCGATGCTCTGGCCGAGCGAGGTCTTGCCGACTCCGGGCGGACCCACGAGGCACAGGATCGGCCCCTTGAGCTTGTCGACGCGCTGCTGCACGGCGAGGTACTCGACGATGCGCTCCTTCACCTTGTCGAGCCCGTAGTGGTCCTCGTCCAGGACTTTCTGGGCGCGGGTGATGTCCTTGATGATCTTGGTGCGCTTCTTCCACGGCACCTTCAGCAGCCAGTCGATGTAGTTGCGCACCACGGTCGCCTCGGCTGACATCGGCGACATCATCTTGAGCTTGTTGAGCTCGCCGGCGGCCTTGTCGCGCGCCTCCTTCGGCATGCCGGCCTTGGCGATCTTCTGCTCGAGCTCGCTGATCTCGTTGCCGCCCTCGTCCATCTCGCCGAGCTCTTTCTGAATGGCCTTCATCTGCTCATTCAGGTAGTACTCGCGCTGGCTCTTCTCCATCTGCGCCTTGACGCGGCCGCGGATGCGCTTCTCGATCTGCAGCACGTCCATCTCGCTCTCGATGGCGACCAGGATGTGCTCGAGGCGCTTCTTCACGTCGAGGATCTCGAGCACCTTCTGCTTCTCGGCGAGCTTGAGCGACATGTGCGCCGCGACGGTATCCGCGAGCCGCCCGGCCTGCTCGATGCCGGCAAGCGCGGTGAGCACCTCGGGGGGCACCTTCTTGTTGAGCTTCACGTATTGCTCGAACTGCGAGATGACCGAGCGCGCGAGCACGTCGAGCTCTTTCTCGTCGTAGACCTCGGCGTCGGGCAGCAGCGTCGCGTCCGCCGCGTAGTAGTCCCCCGCATGCAGCTTCTCGATCCGCGCGCGGTCGACGCCCTCGACCAGCACCTTGACGGTGCCGTCGGGGAGCTTCAGGAGCTGCAGGATGGTCGCGACCGTGGCGATGCGGTACAGATCGTCCGCCTTCGGGTCATCGACGTCGGCCTGCTTCTGCGCCACCAGCATGATGCGCTTGTCGGTGCGCATGGCGACATCCAGCGCCTGGATGGACTTCTCGCGCCCGACGAACAGCGGAATCACCATGTGCGGGTACACCACCACGTCGCGCAGCGGCAGCACCGGCACGTTCTCGAGCACGGCAGGAACGGCAGTCGCAGGATTGGTCGGTTCGGACACGCTCAAGCCCTCGATGATGGATCGGGTGTGGGCTCAGGCGCCTGTCAGAACCTGAGCCGACGGCGTTTTACGGCCCTAGTGTAACGGGAATTGAGGCTGCGGCACCCCGTTTCAAGGGTGACGCGCCTCACAGGCGCTGCAACGCGCGCACCCGGAGGGTTCCGGATACCGGACGGATCAGTGGTGATTCGAGCCCGAGGCCCGGCGCGGCTCATCCACGCTCGCCAGGCGGCTCTCATCCGAGCCGTAGACCACGTAGGGCTTGGTCTGGCCCTCGATGACCGTCTCGTCGATGACGATTTTCGAGACGTTCCGCATCGAGGGAAGCTCGTACATGGTGTCCAGGAGCACCGTCTCGAGGATAGTCCGTAGTCCCCGGGCCCCGGTCTTGCGCTGCATGGCGCGGTGCGCCACCGCCCGCAGGGCCTCCTCGCGGAACTCGAGCTCGGCGCCCTCCATCTCGAAGAGCCGCCGGTACTGCTTGGTGAGCGCGTTCTTGGGCTCGGTGAGGATCGAGACCAGCGCCTCCTCGTCGAGCTCGTCGAGGGTCGCCACGACGGGCAAGCGCCCCACGAACTCCGGAATCAGCCCGTACTTGATGAGATCCTCGGGCTCGACGTCGTGAAACAGGTCGCTGCCGTGCGGGCGCGCGTTGATGCCGCGCACCTCGGAAGTGAAACCGATGCCGCTCTTCTGCGTGCGGTTCAGGATGATCTTCTCGAGTCCGGCGAACGCGCCCCCGCAGATGAAGAGGATGTTGCTCGTGTCGACCTGCAGGAACTCCTGCTGCGGGTGCTTGCGCCCGCCCTGCGGTGGGACCGAGGCGATCGTGCCCTCGATGAGCTTCAGGAGCGCCTGCTGCACGCCCTCGCCCGAGACGTCGCGGGTGATCGAGGGGTTGTCGGACTTGCGCGAGATCTTGTCGATCTCATCGATGTACACGATGCCGGTCTGCGCCTTCTCGACGTCGTAATCGCACTTCTGCAGGAGTTTTTGAATGATGTTCTCGACGTCCTCGCCCACGTAGCCGGCCTCGGTGAGCGTCGTGGCGTCTGCGATGGTGAACGGCACGTTGAGGAGCCGCGCCAGCGTCTCCGCGAGAAGTGTCTTTCCGCAGCCCGTCGGGCCGATGAGCAGGATGTTGCTCTTGGCGATCTCGATGTCGTCCTTCGAGCGCGCGGGGCCGGTGCGGGTCTGGAGGCGCTTGTAGTGGTTGTAGACCGCGACCGAGAGCACTTTCTTGGCGCGCTCCTGGCCGATCACATACTCGTCGAGGACTTTCTTGATCTCGTGAGGCTTCGGGAGCTTGTCGCGCGCCCGCTCGGCGCGGTCCTCGAGCTCCTCACGGATGATGTCGTTGCACAGCTCGACGCATTCGTCGCAGACGAACACCGAGGGACCGGCGATGAGCTTGCGCACCTCGTGCTGGCTCTTCCCGCAGAAGGAGCAGTAAAGGAGCTTGCCGTCGTCGTGGCGGCTGCGGGAGTCTTCGCTCATCGAGGTTCCTCGTAAAACTCCACCGCTTTCCTTCTCGAGGGTGGTGAGACGCTAGTTTCTTATAGCACGGCGTCAGCCCGTGAAGCAAAGCGCAAAAGCACAGCTAAGTACTTCTGTGTAGGGGAGTTATATGACGTGGTTCACCTCTTTTACATTTGCCCGCGCGGTACGCCCGCGCCGCGCCCGCCCGTGGCTCCGATCAGCCCCGCTTTTCGGGGGGCGCAGCCGGCAGCTCAACCCGCTTTTCGAGGACCTTGTCGATGAGACCGTAGCGCACCGCCTCCTGCCAGTCCATGAAGCGGTCGCGGTCGGTGTCCTGCTTGATGCGATCGACGCTCTGGCCGGTGTGCTTGGCCAGGATTTTGTTCAGCCGGTCGCGCGTCTCGAGCATTTCCTTGGCATGAATCTCCATATCCGCCGCCTGTCCCTGAAAGCCGCCGAGGGGCTGGTGAATCATCACGCGCGCGTGAGGGAGGCAGTAGCGCTTGCCGCGCGAGCCGCCGGCGAGGAGCACGGCTCCCATGCTGGCCGCCTGGCCGATGCAGATGGTGCTGACGTCCGGCTTGACGAACTGCATGGTGTCGTAGATCGCCAGTCCCGAGCTCACGATGCCGCCCGGGGAATTGATGTAGAGCGCAATGTCCTTGTCGGGGTTCTCGGACTCGAGGAACAGCATCTGCGCGACCACGATGTTGGCCATGTAGTCATCGATCTGTCCCACGATGAAGACCACCCGCTCCTTGAGGAGACGGGAATAGATGTCATAAGCCCGCTCGCCCCGCGCGGTCTGTTCGACCACGATGGGGACCAGATTCAAGCCACGCTCGTTCATGTGCCGCTCGCCTCGTGCTGGGGGTCGTGCTGGGGGTCGTGCCGGGGTTCGTGCTGGTGTGGAGCGTCCTCACCGGCGGGGCTCCGGCCAAATCCGGTGAGTTCGCTGAAGCTCGTGCGACGCTCGGTCACCCGGGCGCGCTCGAGGAGGAAGTCGACGACCCGCTCCTCGAGGACTGCAGACTCGATGCTGCGCATCGCCTGCGGGTTACGCAAGTACGCGCGCCGCGCCTCCTCGGGGTCGGGGTAGCCCTCCGCTAGATCTGTAAGGCGTGCCGCCACGCGCTCACGATCCGCCTTGAGCCCCTGCGACTGCGCGATCTGCGACATGAGGAGACCGAGCGCGACGCGCCGCCGCGCCGGCTCCTCGAAGGACTCGTGCCGCGGGAGGCGGCTCGCATCGCGGATCCCCAAGCGGCGTGCGGTATCGAGCTGCAGCTCCTGGACCTGTTCCTCGATGAGGGCCCGCGGCAGCTCAATGGGGTTGTCCCTGTAGAGCGCATCGAGCAGCTGAGTTCGCACGCGGCCGCGAATCACCTCGGCGAGCTCCCGTTCCATGCTCTTGCGAACCTCGGCGCGCATCTCCGCGAGTCCACCGTGTTCGACACCATAGGTGCGGAAGAACTCGTCGTCCACCGCCGGAAGAGAGTGTTCCTCGACCGCCTTAATGGAGAGGTGGAGCTCGGCGGACTGCCCTGCGAGCTTCTTGTTCGGGTGCGCGGCCGCGAACACTGCGTGCACGATGCGCTGCTCGCCTGCCCGCACGCCCCTGAGGCCCGCTTCGAGCTCAGGCATCGCCTGGCGTGTGCCGAGCACGATCCTCACGTCGGTGAGGTCGCTCCCCTCGAAGGGCTTGCCGCCGATGCGGGCCTTGTAGTCGAAGACGACCCGATCGGTGTCGCGGGCCTCCCGATCGACCGGGGTGAACACGGGCCGCTGCGCCCGCATGTTCTCGATCATGGCATCGACGTCCGTCTCCTCGACGGAAGACGCCGGCCGCTCGATGGCGAGCCGCTCGGGCGGATTCACCCGGATCTCGGGCAGCACCTCGAAATGGGCGGCGTACTTGAGGTCGGTCTCGGGCCCCATCGCGATCGGCTCGATGCGTGGGCCACCGGCAGGGCGAAGCTTCTGCTCGCTCACCGCCTGCGCGAAGGAGCTGCGCACCAGGTCGCTCAGGACCTCGGCGCGCACCTGGTCGCCGAATTGCTTGGCGATGACCGTGAGCGGGGCCTTGCCGGGGCGAAAACCCTTGAGACGTGCGGTGCGCGACAGACGTTTCAGGCGCTGCTGCACCTCGCGCGCCACCTCGGTGGCAGGTACGGCCACTTCCAGACGCCGCGAGAGGCCACCCGTGTCGGAGAGAGAGACTTGCATCAATCAAATCCTCGGCGCCGCAGGACCTTCAAGCCCCGCAGCCTCAAGACCGCATTCCGCGAAGTGAAGCGTCGGGAGAACTGGTGCGAAAGGAGAGACTCGAACTCTCACGGGTTTCCCCACTGGATTCTAAGTCCAGCGCGTCTACCAGTTCCGCCACTTTCGCCCGTGTCGTGCGCACCGGACGAGCCGGATGCGGCTACACCTGACGGCCGCGCGTCGGGGTGCGGGCGATTATAGCCGATGGAGCCCAGCGCCCTGCCGCGCGAGCGCGCTGCTGGATGGTCATGTAAGAACAATCCCTTCCCGTTCGACATTCAGCGTCAAAGGATAATCCCCTCGCGCGCGACGTTGCGTAGGAAGCCTGGCCTTGGGTAGCGCTCTGGATTTACCCAATCCCTTAATGAGATAGGCACCGGTTGAATTAAGATGCCACCGTCGAGAAAGACGTCGTAAGCCAGCTCCGCCAAGCTACCGACGAGCTGCCAGTCGACCGCCCCTTCGGCGATTATCAAGGCGAGATCGGCATCGCTATCCGGCCGGCCCTCGCCGCGTGCGCGCGAGCCGTAAAGAATCGCATACTCCAGCCTCAAATCCGGCGGAAGCCGCGCAAGAAAGTCGCGCGCAGCACTCTCCGTATCTGGATCCAAGGACTTAGTGTCTGCCATTTTGGCCATTTTGGGCGCAACGCCACGAGTGGGCAATTTCTGCCTTGGCTGTAGGTTCGATTCACGCCCCGCTACGCTGTGTCCCGGTCTGAGTGATTTAGGGACTTTTTCCGTTTCTTGGTTGAGTGGTGGGCCGTGTAGGGATCGAACCTACGACCAAGAGATTAAGAGTCTCCTGCTCTACCAGCTGAGCTAACGGCCCTGTTCTATTGGCCGAAATCGCCTGCGGCGATTTCGGCGGACATCACTTCGTCGGCCGCGGGCAAAAGACGTGACTTTTGCCCGCTGCGCAATGCCCAAATTGGGGTGGACGATGGGACTCGAACCCACGACAACCGGGATCACAACCCGGGGCTCTACCAACTGAGCTACGTCCACCATCTCGGCCCCAGGATTCCGCGCGGCTGGCGTGCCCGGCAGGACTCGAACCTGCGACCCTCGGCTTAGAAGGCCGATGCTCTATCCGCCTGAGCTACGGGCACAATCCCAAAGGCACCCCTAGCCGGCCCCGCCGCACGGGGGGCGCGAATCATACGTAAGCGGCTCAATGAGCGTCAATTTGCACCTGCGTCGCCGACGATAGCGGACTGCGCGGCTGCCCCGGGCGGTTGGGGGTAAATCCCCCGCGCCTGGCGGCGCAGCCCCCGCCCGAGGCCTTAATGACCCGCGCCTTTGTTAAACTGATCGTTCAAAGAAAATTTCGGTCGGGTTATCGATGAAGGATTCGCTCAGCGCCCGCCAGGGCGAGCTGGCTGCCGCCGGCACTCTGACGGATTCGAAGTCCGCGGTCGCCGCGCCGCGCGGCCCCGCGACTCCCGCTTTCGATGCCGCCACCACGGCGAGCGAAGTGGCGCTCGGGGAATTGCGACGGCTGCTCGGGGCCTGGCGTCAGCACGAGCCGGGGGCGCGCCTCGGACACGACCCCGAGGCGCTGCACCAGCTGCGGGTCACCACGCGCCGCATCGACGCAACCCTCGGGCTCTTCAGGCGCCAGCTGCCCGTGGCGCTGACGCACGCGCGCCGGACCGCCAAGAGCGTGCTGCGCACGCTCGGTGCCGCGCGCGACCTGGACGTGCAACTCGCGGAGCTCGCCCGCCACAGTCTGGCATTGCCCGAGAGCGAGCGCGCCGCGGTCGAGCCCTTGAGAGCTCGCCTCGAGAGCGAGCGGTGCCGCGCCCGCGCGCGCATGATCCGCGCGCTCGACTCCGAGCCGACGCGGCGGTGGCTCGAGGCGCTCACCGCGGCGAGCGCCGCCGCGCCTTCCGCGGCCGGTGCGTTCGGCGAACGCGCCATGGTGGTCATGCCCGAGCGGGTGCGCCGCCGCTTCCGCAAGCTCCGGAACTCGGTCCGCGGGCTGCGCAGCAACTCGCCGATGGAGGACTATCACCTCGTCCGCCGTCGTGCGAAGCAGCTGCGCTATGCGATCGAGTCCGGCGCGCTCATGTTCGGTAAACCGGCGGAAGACGAGCTCAAGGCGCTGCGGCGTCTGCAGGATGAGCTCGGCGCGCACCAGGACGCCTACATGGCGCGCAATCGCCTCGCCGCGCTCGCGGCCGATCCGGCGAACGAGCTGCCCGCGGGAACCTTGTTCCTCATGGGCCGCCTGGCCGAGCGTCATGCGACGACCACCGCGCAGGCGCGCAAGAGCCTCACCCGCTCGTGGCGCAAGGTGCGCGGCCAGCGCTGGCGAGCCTTGCGCTCGAGACTGGGAGAGTTGCTCGACAACGCCCGCCAGGGGAGCAGTGCAGTGATCGCCGAGCCCGTCCCGGCCGCCTCCGCCCCCACGCTCGCTGCCGGCTACCCTCACCCCGCGCCCGAGCCGCAGCCGCACCCGCTCGAGCACTGAGCGCGAGCGCACCGCGCGCGCATGCAGCTGCTCGTCGTCCGACATGCCGTCGCTTTCGAACGCAGCGCCACGCGCTGGCCTGACGATGCCGATCGGCCGCTCACCCCCGAGGGCGCCGAACGGGCCCGCAAGGCCGCGCAGGGACTCAAGCGCATCGCCGACCCGCCGGCGCGCGTGCTGGCAAGCCCGCTCAGCCGCGCACAGGAGACCGCCGCGATCCTCACACGATTAGCGGGCTGGCCCGAGGCGAGCGTCTGTGTGCAGCTCCTGCCGGGGGCGTCCCCCGAGGAGTTGCTGGCGCTGCTCGCGCGCACCCGCGACCGCAGCATTGCGGTGGTCGGGCATGAGCCGGCGGTCGGGCGGCTCCTCGCCATGTGCCTTCCGGGCGGGGTGAGTGCGACGGCTTTCGAGATGAAGAAGATGGGGGTGGCGCTGCTCGAATTTCCGGGAGCGGCGCGCGCCGGGCGCGGCCGGCTCATGTGGCTGCTGCCGCCCAAGGCTCTGCGCGCGGCGCGCTAGGGGCCGCGGCTTGGTCATGTCAGTGGGCGCCCGCGGCGGCCGCGCCGGCCGCCGCCGCCGCGCGCACTGGCCGCGCCAGCCACACGAGCGCGATCAGTGCGATGAAGAGCATCCCGGAGACGTAGAAGATGTCGTCCGCCGACAGCATGAACGCCTGCGCGTCGACCAGTCGGTTGAGGGCTGCATAGCTCTGGTCCGGGCCCATGCCGCTCCCGTGCAGGGTGCCGAGCGCCTGCGCGGTCACCGGATTATTGGGGCTCAGATGCTCGACGAGCTGCGCGTGGTGCAGCGTCGCGCGCCGGTCCCACAACGTCGTGGTGATCGAGGTGCCGAAGGCCCCGGCCGTGATGCGCGCGAAGTTGAACAGCCCCGAGGCGGCCGGGATGCGCTCCGGCGCCAATCCCGACAGCGAGATCGAGACCAGTGGAATGAAGAATGCCGCCATGGCCGCGCCCTGGATCACGGTCGGCAGCATCAGCGTGGTGATGGTGGCGTCGGTGTTGAAGTGTGCCCGCATGAACAGCACCAGCGCGAATATCGCGAACGAAACGGTCACGAAAATGCGCGGATCGACGCGGTCGTTGAAGCGACCCACGACCGGGCTGAGGAGGATCGCGAGGAATCCCACCGGGGCGAGCACCCAGCCGGCGAGCGTCGCGGTATAGCCCATGTACTGCTGTAGCCACAGCGGCAGCAGCACCACGTTGCCGAAGAACAGGCCGTAGGCAAAGAGCATCGCGATCGTGCTGACGGTGAAGTTGCGGCCGCGGAACAGCGACAGATCGACGATCGGGTGCTCCTCGGTGAGCTCCCAGATCAGAAATACCGCAAATCCGACCACGGCCACACAGGCGAGCGTCACGATCGCCGTGGAGTTGAACCAGTCGAGATCCTTGCCCTTGTCGAGCATCACCTGCATCGCCCCGACCCAGATCATGAGGAGCGAAAGACCCACCGCGTCCACCGGCACTTTGGCCGTGGGGGTCTCGCGGCGGCGATAGATCGCCCAGGTGGCGAGCGCGGCGGCGATGCCGACCGGCACGTTGATGTAGAAGATCCACGGCCAGGCGATGTTGTCGGTGATCCACCCGCCGAGCACCGGGCCTACCACCGGCGCGACCAGCGTCGTGATCGACCACATGGCCAGCGCCGTGCCCGCACGGTTCTTCGGGTAGCTCGCGAGCAGCAGCGCCTGCGAGAGCGGAATCATCGGGCCCGCGACCGCCCCCTGGAACACGCGAGCGAGGATGAGCATCGAAAGGTTGGGCGCCGCAGCGCACAGGATCGAGGCAATGACGAAGAGCAACACCGCGCCGGTGAACAGCTTCACCTGGCCAAAGCGGCGGGTCAGCCAGCCGGTGAGCGGAACCGAGATGCCGTTCGCGACGGCAAACGAGGTGATCACCCAGGTGCCCTGATCGGGCGAGACACCGAGATCGCCCGCGATCGCGGGGATCGACACGTTGGCGATCGAGGTGTCGAGCACGTTCATGAAGGTGGCGAGCGACAGCGCCACGGTGCCGAGAGCCAGCGTCGAGCCCGTGAGCGGCGGCGGCGGGGCGGGCGCTCCCCGTGGAGCGCCGCCTGCCACCGGTCTGTCAGCATTCTCGGCCGGCATTGCCTTGGGTCCTAGTCCACGCTCGGCTGCTGCGCCGCGCCCGCATGCAGCCGCAGCGGGACCCCTGCCGAAGGTGAGTTCGCGAGCAGTTTACGATCCGGTGTCGAGCGCTCCGCGGCGGCGCGCGCCGACGCGGACTGGTTGGCGGCGATGATGGCCGCAACGCGCGCATCGGCGAGCGCGTCGCTCGAGTCGAACACGTCGGTTGACCAGGCCGCGGAAGCGCCGGCGAGCTGCGGGAGGCGCGCGCCCTCGCCGCCTCGCACGTCCACGTCCGCTTTCATGGAAAGCCCGATCTGCAGCGGGTGCGCGGCCACCTCGCGCGGATCGAGCGCAATGCGCACCGGCACGCGCTGCACGATCTTGATCCAGTTGCCGGTGGCATTCTGCGCGGGCAGGAGCGCGAAGGCCGAGCCGGTGCCGGCGCCGAAGCCGGCCACTTTGCCGTGGAATACGGTGCTCGCGCCGTAGAGGTCGGCGGTGAGCGCCACGGGCTGGCCGACGCGCATGCGCGCGAGCTGCGGCTCCTTGAAGTTGGCATCCACCCAGACCTGCTCGAGCGGCACCACCGCCATCAGCGCCGTGCCCGGGCTCACGCGCTGCCCGAGCTGCACGTTGCGCCGGGCGACGAAGCCCGACACGGGCGCCGGCAGCTCGGTGCGCGCCAGGGTGAGGTACGCGTTGCGCACCGCGGCGGCGGCATCCCGCACCTGCGGATGATCCTTGAGGGTCGTGCCGTCGACGCGCGCGCGGTTGGCGGCGAGCTGCTGCTGGGCCGCGAGGAGCGCCGCCTGCGAGGCCTTCACCGCATCGATCGCGTGCTGCAGCTCCTCTCCTGAGACCGCGCCCGAGGTGCCGAGGCGCTGGCGCCGTGCGAGATCGCTCTGCGCGGCGGCGAGGTCCGTTTGGCGCTGCTGCACGGCGGCCTCGAGCTGCGCGCTGGTGGCGAAGAGGTTGCGCACATCGCGCACCGTGCGGGCGAGCTGGGCCTCGGCCTGATCGAGCGCGACCTTGGCGTCGGCCTGGTCGAGGCGCACCAGCGCCTGTCCCGTCTTCACGAACTGCGTGTCATCGGCGCCGATGCCGACGACCGTGCCTGGGATCTGCGGGGTGATCTGGACTACGTTGCCCCCGACATAGGCGTCGTCGGTCGTCTGGTGGTAGCGCAGAACCTGCGCCCAGTACGCGGTGTAGACGAGAGCGACGGCGAGAAAGCCGCCGACGATCCCGGCCAGCCAGCGCCAGCGCCGGCTGCTCTTCGAGGGCTGGGTACCGCTCTGGGCGTTGTCGGTCTGCGTGCTCATGTGAGTCCTTTACCGTTATCCGCTGTCTTTGCCGTGGCTATTAATGCCTAGGCAAATATCAGTGCAAAAAAACCCGTCTCGTCCTGTCGAAGACAGATCGCCGCTCGGCTGCCGTTTCAGGCGGTGGCGCGCGCCGGCTGGGGTTGCGCGTTCTCGAGCATGCGGGTGAGGAAACCCTCGAGCTGCCGCGCTTCGGCCTTGGTGAAGCCGCGCAGGAACCGGTTCGCCACCGTCATGGAAATCTCGCGCATGCGCGGCCAGGCGGCGCGCCCCTCGTCCGTGAGCTCGAGGTGCATCAGGCGGCGGTCCACCGCGCTCCGGCTACGCCGGATCAAGCCCTTGCTCTCGAGCCGATCCAGCATCCGCGTCATGGCGCCGGCGTCGTAGGAGATGCCCTTACACAGATCCGATGCCGACATCGGCCCCTCCGCCTTCGCCAGATTCGCGATGATGATGAACTGCGCCGCACTCAACTCGAGCGGGGCGAGCCGGCGGTCGTTCTCGAGCTCCTGGCCGACCGCTGCGAGCATCTCGACCCGCACCCGGCTCAGAAGTGAGCCGATGCTCTTGCTTGGCTGGTACGTCGCGCTGTCGTAAATGTCGCCCATTCCGAAGCTCCTTGAACATCTCCCCTCCGGGGGACTCAGGTCCCTGCCGGGGGATTGACGCGCATACTACTTGCCTAGGCTGTAATTGTCAAGGCTTTAATTGCCCGGGCAGTGCCAGACCGGGCCGGGCGCGGGCGCGCCGGCTGGCCCCCCGCGCAACGCTCCAGGCCGTGCCGCGCGCGAGGCGCGCTCTAAGTCCCTGGAGTCGTCGAGTAGAGACCCGTCATGCTCGCGCTGCCCAGAACCTCGCCGCGCATCGCCGCATCGAGTAAGGCGTGGAACAGCGCCTCGACGTTTGCGGGGAAATTCGCCGACGACGGCACGCTGAGCTCCGAGCGCAAGGCGTAAACGGTAAAAACGTAATGGTGCACGTTCGGAGGAAGGTTCGTCGGCGGACAAGGGCCATCATAGCGGGCATCGCCGAAGTCGTTCACCACCTCGGTGCCGTAGGTGCTAGCGGCGACTCCGGCGTTCGCGGGAAGCCCGGTCGCATCGCCTGAAATGTTGTAGATCCCCCAGTGAGAGAAGCTCGCCGTGGTGTCGAACACGATGACCGCGAAGCTGTGCGTGGCCCGCGGCGGA
>Ga0209808_1000391_pt1 | contig 21626 bp, 21 predicted proteins | sample GraSoiAngelo_157_FD_186171 | JGI IMG/M metagenome (GOLD analysis project Ga0209808, IMG submission 186171) | Grasslands soil microbial communities from the Angelo Coastal Reserve, California, USA - 14_1009_16_20cm (SPAdes) (version 2) | ecosystem: Environmental > Terrestrial > Soil > Grasslands ... | reverse complement strand
CGTGCACCTGGCCGCGCGCGGCCACCCGGTGCTGGGCGACGTCCTCTATGGAGGGGCACCGGCGGGCCTCCCGCGCGGCCGCCACGCGCTCCACGCCGCGGGCCTGACGCTCCCGCACCCCACCGACGGCCGCCCGCTCAGCCTGAGCGCACTCCTGCCGGCGGATCTGGCGGCGCTCGGCGGCTAGGAGCCTACCGCGAGACGGCGAGTGCGCGCTACGCGGCGGCCTTGCCGCCGCCCTTGCCGCCGCGCGGCTCCTTCGCGCTGGAGCACGCGCTGCACAGGTTGTTCAGGTTGTTCGGGTCCTCCACCAGCCCGTCGTCCACGTTGTGGCACACCTTCTTGCACGACGCGCAGATGAAATAGATGCCCTCGATCGTCTTGTTGATGCGCTCGCGGTTCAGGATGCGGCCGCGCAGCTTCTCGATGCGGATGCCGAGCAGCTCCTCGTACTGGCGCTTGATCTTGCGGCGCCCGGCCTCGTCCTTGGGGAGATCCTCCTGCCCGTCCTCGGCGTGGTTCTCGTCGCCGTCGAAGATGGAGAACGCCTTGGACTTGCCGCTACCGCTCTTGTCGCTCTTTCGCGCGCGCGCCATGGCCGGATTGTGCCTCCCTAGCGGGCCTAGCGGGCCTCAGCGGGTCCGCTCGCTGTAGCCGCAGTTCTTGTCGCACACCCAGTAGAAGCCCCGCGGGCCGAAGCCGGCGAGCTGCACGACACGGCTCTCGGCCCCGCAGGACGGACACAGGCGCTTTCGCGCCGCGTCGCCGCCCTTCTCGGCCGTCTTGGCCTTCTTGCCCTCTGCCATGCGTGCGGCGGTAAAAAAATGCCCGGTTGAGGAGAACTGGAGGCCCCCCGCCGGACAGCTTCTCCGTATACGGGCGCCGTGCGCTGCTGTCAATGCCCCGGACATCTTGAACTGTCACCGACAGGGCGCGCCTCCCAGTCGGTACTGTCCGGACCAGGACAGTACCCTCCCAGTCGGTCATCAGGATCCGCCCGGCACGCTCACGGCCGCGCGACGGCGTAGAGCATGACCGGCGCGTCGAAGCCTTTCAGGATGCGGCGCCCGGCGGGCTCGAAGCGAAAGCGCCCCGCGCCGGCGTCCGCCGCCACCTCCGCGGTCACCAGGATCTCGCGCGGCACGGCAAGCTCCCCGATTCGCGACGCGAGGTTCACGGCCGGCCCATAGTAGTCGCCGCCCCGGGCGAGCAGCCGCCCCTCGGCCAGCCCGCCGCGCGGCGCCACCGCGGGATCGTCGGCGAAGCGCTCGAGGAGCGTCAGCGCGATGTCACAGGCGGCGCCCGCGCCGACCGCGACGAACATCACGGCGTCGCCGACCAGCTTCACGAGCCGCCCGTCGCGCGCGGCGACGGCGTCGCTCGCGAGGGCCTCGAACCGCTCGACGAGCGCGCCGAGCGCCCGTGCGTCGAGCTGCTGCGAGAGCCGGGTGTAGCCGACCAGGTCGACGAAGCCGACCGTCAGCCGGACCGTGTCCTGCATCGCACGCTCCGGCCGGGCGCTCCGAAGCCGGCGGATGGCGACCTCCATCTGCGCGCGGAACATCGCCCGGACGGCGTTTGGGATCGTGTCGAGCGTATTGACCGCGCGCAGGTTCGCCTGGGCGAGCGCGAGCTCCCCCGCGCCGCGCGCGACGATCGGCGCCTCGATGTTGGCGAGGAAGAGCGCGACGGCCGCCTCGGAGACGCGGGCGAGCGCCGCGCCGACGACGCGGAAGAAGTGCATCATCGGCGCTTCGCCGAAGAGCGCCGCACCGACGGCGAAGCTCGTGAAGGTCGCCGCCGTCTCGGCGTCGAAGACCCGCTCGTTGGGGGCGACGGGCGGGAAGCCGGCCGCGAGGTTGATGCGCTCGGCATGCTCGGGCGTCGTGCCCGCACGTGCCGCCACCTCGGCGAGGGTCAGCCGCTCGCCGGCGCGGAGCGCGAGGTCGCCGGCGAGGCCGGCGAGTGAGCCCCAGCGGAGCTCCGCCTCGCGCATGTCGGCGAGCGTCGCACCTTGTGCCGCGAGCCACTGGAGCAGCTCGAGCCGGGCGGGCGCCTCCGGCGCCGCGGGATCGTAGAGGCCGGCGGACTGGAACTCGGCAGCCGTCATTGGGCGTCCGGGCGATGAGAGCACGAGGTGCGCGGGCTGCCAAGCGAGGACGTACCCTACCCACACGTCCGGGCACGTGTTGCGTGTATCGTCATGCCGGTCGAATCGTCACCCGCCTACCGCGACCCCTGCTCGGGACGGCACCCGGTGGAACCTTGAGGGGGTCGGGGGGCGCGTGCTAGCGTCCCTCCTCCTCTCGCATGCGCGTTCACCTGCACCCGCAGCATCGCACGGTCGAGATCGCGGGGCGGCGGCGGGTCGCGCAGCTGCTCGCGGAGCTCGGCATCCTCCCCGGCACGGCCATGGTGATCCGCGGCGACCTCCTGCTCACCGACGCCGAGGTGGTGGAGGACGCCGAGGAGGTGGAGATCCGCGCCGTCATCTCCGGGGGTGGGGCGTGAAGTGCACGCGCTGCCGGGCGAAGGCCGAGGTCCAGCTCCGAGCGCACAACTCGGCTTTCTGCCGGCCGTGCTATCTCTTCTACTTCCGGCGCCAGGTCGAGCGCGCGATCGCGGGCGAGCGCATGTTCACGCCCGCGGAGCGCCTCCTGGTCGCGGTCTCGGGCGGGAAGGACAGCCTCGCCCTGTGGGACGTGCTCGCCGGTCTCGGCTACGACGCCACCGGGCTCTACCTCGGGCTCGGCATCGGGACGTACTCGGAGCTCTCGCACGCCAAGGTCGTCCAGTTCGCCGAGCAGCGCCACCTCCCGCTGCGCGTCGTCGCGCTCGAGGACGAGGCGGCGGGCCTCGCCGTTCCCGCCGTCGCGGCGCTGACGCGCCGCCCGCCCTGCTCCGCCTGCGGGACCATGAAGCGCCACTACTTCGACGCCGCCGCGCTCGAGGGCGGCTTCGACGTGCTGGTGACGGGCCACAACCTGGACGACGAGGCGGCGCGGCTCATGGGCAACGTGCTGCGCTGGCAGAAGGACCACCTCGCGCGCCAGCGGCCGGTACTGCCCGCGACCCATCCCCGGTTCGTGCGCAAGGTGAAGCCGCTCTACCTCACGAGCGAGTACGAGACGGCGGTCTACGCCTTCATGCGCGGCATCGATTACATCGTCGACGAGTGTCCGAATGCCGCGGGCGCCTCCCAGCTCCTCTACAAGGACGTGCTCAACCGGCTCGAGGCCGCGAGCCCCGGCACCAAGCTCGCCTTCGTGAAGGAGTTCCTGCGCGCCGCACAGCCGGCCTTCGCCGGGGTCGAGCGGGAAGAGCCGAAGCAGTGCGAGGGCTGCGGCATGCCGGCGTACGGCTCGCTCTGCGCCTTCTGCCGCCTGGTGCGCGAGGTGCGGGCGAAGGCGTCCCCCGCGGTCGCGGACGCCCCCGCGTGAGCGCCGCGCCGGAGCCGGCGGCGGTGGGGGAGCGCGCCCTCCTGCGCGCGGAGGAGGCGGTCGTCCTGATCGACCGCAAGGAGCGCACCTATCTCCGCGTGCTGCGGCGCGGGCGCAGCATCTCGGTGCACGGCGCGCCGCTTGCCTGCGACGCCCTCATCGGGCGCGCGGAGGGCAGCACGGTGGAGACGGCGAGCGGCGAGCCGCTCCTCGTCCTCCGCCCCACCTACGCGCAGCTCATCCCGAGCCTGCCGCGGCGGGCGCAGCCCATCTATCCGAAGGACGTAGGCCCGATCCTCCTTTGGGGGGACATCGGGCCGGGCGCCCACGTGGTCGAGGTCGGCACCGGGCCGGGCGCCCTCACCATCGCGCTCCTGCGCGCCGTCGGCCCCACCGGGCGGCTCGCCTCCTACGAGGCGCGCGAGGACTTCGCGGCGCTGGCGCGCGACAACATCGCCCGCTACCACGGCCCCGCGCCCAACTGGACCCTCCGCACCGCCGACGCCTTCGCCGGCCTCGAGGAGCGCGACGTCGATCGCCTGGTGGTCGACCTGGCCGAGCCCTGGCGCCTCCTCGATACTGCCGCCGCGGCGCTCCGCCCCGGGGCGGTGGTGACCGCCTTCGTGCCGACCGTGCTCCAGGTGAAGCAGGCGGTCGACGGCTTCCGCCAGCACGGCGCCTTCGGCGCGGTCGAGTCGCTCGAGACGCTGGTCCGCTTCTGGCATGTTCGCGAGCGGAGCGTGCGGCCGGAGCACCGCATGGTCGCGCACACCGGCTTCCTCGTCTTCGCGCGCCGTCTCGCGCCCGTTGCCGAGCCCTGAGGGAGGCGGATCCAATTGACTCCCCGGAGACCCTAGTGTAGCGTCCGCCCAGGTCGCATACGACGCCGACTCGCGATGACGAAGGCGGAGATCCGCCAGAAGGTCTGGCAGACGATTCAGCGCGAGGGCGTGGCGCGATTCCCAGGGGCGCTCGGCCGCGTTCCCAACTTCGCCGGCGCCGAGCAGGCCGCGCAGCTCCTGCGCGAGATGGCGGTGTGGCGGCGCGCGCTGGTGGTGAAGGTGAACCCCGACGCGCCGCAGCTCCCGGTGCGCCGGCTCGCCCTCGCCGAAGGCAAGATCCTCTACATGGCCGTGCCGCGGCTGCGCACCGAGAAATGCTTCGTCGAGATCGACCCGCAACGCCTCGGCAAGAAGGCGGCGCTCGCGGCGAGCATCTCCGGCGCCTGCCGCTGGGGGCGCGCGGTGTCGCCGCGCGAGATGCGGCCCGTCGATCTGGTGGTGTGCGGGTCGGTCGCCGTCGGGCGCGACGGCGCGCGGCTCGGCAAGGGCGGCGGCTACTGCGACCTCGAGTACGGGCTCCTGCGCGAGGAGGGCAAGGTGCGCGAGTCGACCCCGATCCTGACCACCGTCCACCCGCTCCAGATGGTCGCCGAGCGGATCACCATGCTGCCGCACGACCTGCCCGTCGACTTCCTCGTCACCCCCACCGAGGTGGTCGCCACGCGCCCGGCGCACCCGCGCCCGCGCGGCATCTACTGGGACCTGCTCCGGCCGCTCAAGATCAACGCCATCCCGCTTCTCCGCAAGCGCATGAAGCGCGGCGGCACGGGGACCCCCTCGCCGCGCCGGCTGTGAACGGCTCGCGTTGAGCGTCCTCGACCTCGTCTGGATCCTGTTCCTCGTCTCGGCGCTCCTGCCGGTGCTGCAGCGGCGCCGGCTCGAGATGCGTCGCCTGCAGTTCCTGCGCAGCTGGGAGCGGCGCACCAAGCACCGGCTGATCGCCCTCATCCACCGCCAGGAGACGATGAGCTTCATCGGCTTCCCGATCGTGCGCTACATCGACATCCAGGACAGCGAGGACGTGCTGCGCGCGCTCCGGCTCACGGCCGACGACGTCCCGATCGACATCGTGCTGCACACCCCGGGCGGCCTGGCGCTCGCCGCCGAGCAGATCGCGCACGCGATCTGCGCCCGCAAAGGCAAGGTGACGGTGTACGTGCCGCACTACGCGATGAGCGGCGGCACGCTGATCGCGCTCGCCGCGGACGAGATCGTCATGGACCCGAACGCCGTGCTCGGCTCGCTCGACCCGCAGCTCGGCCACCACCCCGCCGCTTCGATCGTGCGCGCGATCGAGTGGAAGACCGACCGCAACCAGGAGGTCGACGACGAGACGGTCATCCTGGCCGACGTGGCCCGCAAGGCGATCGTGCAGCTGTTCGAGTGCGTGCGCGGCATCCTGACGCCGCGCCTCGGCCCCGAGAAGGCCGAGGAGCTGGCGACCATCCTGACGCGCGGCGAGTGGACCCACGACCACCCGCTCGACGTCGAGGTGCTCCGGGGGCTCGGCCTGCCGATCAACACCGACATCCCGCACGAGATCGAGGACTACATGCGCTTCTTCCGGCAGCCGCCGATGGGACGGCCGTCGGTGCAGTACATCCCGCTTCCGTACCGGAGCCCGGCGCCGCCGCGCCCCGTGCCCCTGCCGCGCGCGCGGGGCGGCGCGCAGGGCTAGCAGCGGACCCGAGATGCGGCGCGGGGAGGCGGGGGCGCCGTTCCCGCGGACAGTCCGTCTCGAGTCAGCGTCCTACCGGGAGTGGCGGCGGCGGGCGAGGGCGAGCGCACGGCGGACGGCTTCGGCGGGCGTGCGTGCGGCGACCACGCCGGCCCGCTCGCGCCGCCGTCCGAGGGCGACGACCGGGCGCCCGAGGACCTGCGCCAGCGCCACCTCGGAGAGCGTGCCGTGCCCGCCGGGGAGCGCGATCAGGGCGTCGCCCGCGGCGGCGACCAGCACGTTGCGCGCGTAGCCGAGGCCGGTCGGGAGGGCGACGGTCAGGTGGCGGTTGGCGTCGCGGTGATCGTAGCCGGGGAGGATGCCGATCACCGTGCCGCCGCCCTCCGCCGCGCCGCGCGCGGCGGCCTCCATCACGCCGCCGAGCCCGCCGCAGACGAGCACGGCGCCGGCGGCGGCGATCGCGCGCCCCACCGCGCGCGCCAGCACCGCCGTCCTCTGGCTGCACACGGCGCCGCCCGCGACCGCGATCTGCAGGCGGCGGCGCGCGGGGAGGAGCGTCACAGGAGCGCCGCCAGCTCCGGCAGCGCGCGCAGCACGTAGCGGGGCGGGTCGGCACCCTCCGGAACGCCGTGTCCGTGGGCGTCGATCCACGCCGCCTCGAGCCCGGCCGCGCGCGCCCCGGCGACGTCCTCGCCCCAGGTGTCGCCGACCAGCAGGACCTCCCCGGCCGCGAGCCCGAGCCCGCGCAGCCCGGCGCGCGCCACCGCCGGATGCGGCTTGCGGAGACCGACGCCTTCGGAGATCACGACCGTGTCGAGCGAGCGCGCGATGCCGTGCCGCCCGAGGATGTCGTAGGCCGCCCCGGTGTCGTCGAAGTTGCTCACCAGGCCGAGCCGGTAGCGCGGGCGCAGGGCCGCCAGCAGCTCGGCGTGCGCCGGCGGGAGCACCGTCGCGGCCGCGATGAGCGCCATGTGCGCGCGCGAGAGATCGACCGCCGCCTCGGCCAGCACGCCGGGCGCGCAGCCGACGCGCGCGAGCGCGCGGCGGAAGCGCTCGCGCGAGGGCAGCTCGATGTGATCGACCGCGCGCGCCCGCGCCAGCTCGTCGCTCACCGCGAGGAGCGCGCGCGCGAAGGCCGCGAGCGACACGCCCGGCACCCACTCGGCGAGCGCCGGCGCGAGCCCGCCCACCGTCGTCCGGTGACGGACGCCCTCGACCTCCAGCTCGGGGAGCCGCCCGGCATCGAAGGCGACGAGCGTCCCGAACAGGTCGAAGAGGACGCCGCGGTAGGGCGCCGCCATCGCCCGCCGCTACTGCCGGAGCGCGGCCGCGGAGAGGCCGAGCCCGACCAGGCCGGCCAGCAGCGCGACGCCGTTCAGCGCGACGGCCGTGCGATGCGCGCGCCGGAACGCCGGGTCGGCGGCGGGCGCCTCGCCGCGCGCCTGGAGCGCGACGCGCAGGCGTTGGGCGCGCGGGTGCACCACGCGGCCCGCCCACAGGGTAGCCGCGAGCCCGAGCGCGAGCACGAGCACGGTACCCGTCCACCAGCCCCCCGCCGGCGCCCGGCGCCCGAGCACGATCCCGCACGCGAGCGCGACCGCGCCCGCGGCCGCCCCGAGCGCGTAGTAGCGGGGAAAGATGGCCGCGACCACGTCGCCCGCGCGCGCCGCGCCGAGGACGCCGAAGACGGCGGGCGCCACGACGAAGGAGAAGCACGCGATCTCGCCCACCCAGAGCGCGAGGGCGAGGAGGTAGAGGACGCGAAGGAGCCCGATCACTGGAGGTAGCGCGGGCGCGCCGTACCCGGCAGCGGCCGGCGCCCCGCGAAGCCATCCTCGATCCGGTGCCAGAAGGCGACCTCGGGCTCCCCGAACTGCCAGCAGAGGTAGACGATCTCGCCGTCCAGCTCCGCAGGGAAGTCGACCAGGCCGAGCTGCACGTCCTTCAGGTGCGCGCCGCTCGCCTCGATCTCCGCGACGATCCCGTCGAGCTCCTCCACCAGCGCGCGCGCCGCCGGCCGGTGCCGCAAGAGCTCCTCCGTCGCGAGGGTCGCGAGCTCCACGCCCGTCTCGCGCGCCAGGCCGCTCATCTCCTCGTGCAGCCTGAGCGCCCCGCGCTGCAGGCGCTCCATCAGGACGTGGAGGCGCGGCACGATCGCGTTCACTTCCGCGAGGTGGAACGTCTTTTCGGGTCGCACGCCGGACGGGATGCTAGCGGCTTCGCTCCGGAGTGTCGAGGCCGCGCGCGCCCACGGGCGCGGAGACCCTTGTGCGTCCGGGACCCCTGGGTTACATTCGAGGCCCCTCTCCAGGAGCGCGTTCATGGTCGTGGTTTGCCGACAACGTGGGCCCGTCGCCCCGCGCGCGATGATCGTGGGTGGAGGCATAGGCATGGCGGAGGACGATCCGAGCCGCGAATCCCCGGGCCTCGGCCCCGAAGTGGGCCAGCGTTTCTTCGGCTTCGACGAGGACATCAGCGGCGTCGCGGTGCCGGCCGAGCTGCCCATCCTGCCGCTGCGCGGGGTGGTGATCTTCCCCTCGGCCATCGTGCCGCTGCTCATCTCGCGCGGCGCCTCGCTCAGGTTGGTCGAGGAGTGCCTCGCCGGCGACCGCATGCTCGGCCTCGCGGCGCAGAAGAACGCCGAGGAGGAGTCGCCCGCGCCCGAGGGCCTCTACTCGCGGGGCACCGCCGGCCGCATCTTGAAGATGCTCAAGTACCCGGACCAGAGCGTGCGCATCCTGGTGCAGGGCCTCCGACGCATCGAGATCGTGGCGTTCACGCGGCGCGAGCCCTACTTCCGAGCCCGCGTCCGCCACCTGCAGGACAGCTTCGAGCCCTCCAAGGACCTGGACGCCGTGCAGGCGCACATGGTCAACCAGTTCGCCAAGTTCGTCTCCATGATCCCCTACCTGCCCGACGAGCTGCAGGTGGTGGTGATGAACATCAAGGACCCGGGCAAGGTGACCGACCTGATCGCCTCGAACCTGAACATCTCGCTCGAGGAGAAGCAGGACCTACTCTCCACGCTCGACGTGCGGGCGCGGCTCGAGAAGCTCTCGACCATCTTGAACCGCGAGATCGAGCTGCTCGAGCTCGGGCACAAGATCCAGTCGCAGGTGCAGTCCGAGCTCAACAAGAATCAGAAGGAGTTCTACCTCCGCCAGCAGCTGAAGGCGATCCAGAAGGAGCTCGGCGAGGGCGACGGCAAGTCGGCCGAGGTCGAGGAGCTGCGCCGGCGCGTCGAGGAGGCGAAGATGCCGCCCGAGGCGCTCAAGGCGGCCGAGCACGAGCTCGAGCGCCTGCGCATGATCCCGCCCGAGTCGGCCGAGCACACGGTGGTGCGCACCTATCTCGAGTGGCTGGTGTCGCTACCCTGGTCGGTGTCGACCGAGGACAACCTCGACCTCCACCACGCGCGCCAGGTCCTCGACGAGGACCACTTCGACCTCGAGAAGATCAAGGACCGCATCCTCGAGTACCTGGCCGTGCGCCAGCTCCGGAAGGACCCGAAGAGCCCCATCCTCTGCTTCGTCGGGCCGCCCGGGGTGGGGAAGACCTCGCTCGGCAAGTCGATCGCGCGCGCCATGGGCCGCAAGTTCGTCCGCCTGTCGCTGGGCGGCATCCGCGACGAGGCGGAGATCCGCGGGCACCGCCGGACGTACATCGGCGCCCTCCCGGGCCGCATCATCCAGAACATCAAGAACGCGGGCTCCAACAACCCGCTCTTCATGCTCGACGAGATCGACAAGCTCGGCATGGACTTCCGGGGCGACCCGGCCTCGGCGCTGCTCGAAGTGCTCGATCCCGAGCAGAACAACAGCTTCCAGGACCACTACCTCGACGTCCCCTTCGACCTGCAGCGGGTCATGTTCGTCACCACGGCGAACGTGCTCGACCCGATCCCGCCCGCGCTCCGCGACCGCATGGAGGTGATCGAGCTGGCGGGCTACACCGAGGAGGAGAAGCTCGAGATCGCCCGCCGGCACCTGATCCCGAAGCAGCTCCGGGAGAACGGCCTGCGGGAAGAGAACCTCCGTTTCGAGGACGACGCCCTCGTGCACATCATCCGCGCCCACACGCGCGAGGCGGGGCTGCGCAACCTCGAGCGCGAGATCGGACGCGTGTGCCGGAAGGTCGCGCGCGGCATCACCGAGGGGCGCACCGAGCCGGTCGTGTGCACGGTCGAGAAGGTGCGCGAGTACCTCGGCCCCGACAAGTTCTTCTCCGAGGTCGCCGAGCGCACCGAGGAGCCGGGCGTGGCGGTGGGGCTCGCCTGGACGCCAAACGGCGGCGACATCCTGTTCGTCGAGTCGACCCGCATGGCGGGCAAGAAGAACCTGACCCTCACCGGTCACCTGGGCGAGGTCATGAAGGAGTCGGCGCAGGCGGCGCTCAGCTACGTGCGCTCGCGCGCGAGCCGCCTCGGCATCGCGCCCGACTTCTTCGAGAACACCGACGTCCACATCCACGTCCCGCACGGCGCCATCCCGAAGGACGGGCCGTCGGCCGGCGTCACCATCGTCACCTCGCTCGCCTCGCTGCTCACGGGTCGCCACGTGCGCCCGAACGTCGCCATGACGGGCGAGATCACGCTGCGCGGCAAGGTCGAGCCGGTGGGCGGCATCAAGGAGAAGGTGCTGGCGGCCAAGCGCGCCGGCATCGAGACGGTCATCCTCCCGCGGCGCAACGAGAAGGACCTCGAGGACGTGCCCGAGCCGGTGCGGCGCGCCATGCGCTTCGTCTTCGTGGACACGGTGGAGGAGGTGCTCGAGCACGCGCTCGAGCCGGCGCAGGCCGAGCGCGAGCGGCGCGACCGCGACCAGCGCGCCGCCACGGCCTGAGCGGCCGTCGAGGGACCGATGCGTGTCGTGATGCTCTCGCCCGAGGTCTACCCGTACGCCAAGACGGGGGGGCTCGCCGACGTGCTGGCCGCCCTGCCGCGCGCGCTGGCCGCCGCCGGCGTCGAGGTGACGGTGTGCATGCCGGGATACCGCCCCGCGCTGCGCGCCGCCGGCGCGCTCGCGCCCGGCACGCGGCTGCACGCGCCGATCGGGAGCCGCATGGAGCCGGCCGAGATGGTTTGCGCGCCCGGGGCGTCCGTCCCCACCGTGCTGGTGCGCGCCGACCAGTACTTCGACCGCGACGGCCTCTACGGGGAGGGCGGGCGCGACTGGCCCGACAACGCCGAGCGCTTCGCCTTCTTCTGCCGCGCCGCGCTCGAGTGGCTGCGTGCCGAGGGCGAGCCGCCCGACGTGCTGCACGTCCACGAGTGGCAGGCCGCGCTCGCACCCGCCTTCCTGCGCGGGACCGCCGAGCTCTACCCCGAGCTCGCGCGCGTGCGCACGGTCCTCACCCTCCACAACCTCGCCTACCAGGGCCGCTTCCCGCCCGAGTGCTGGCACCTCCTCAACCTCGACGCCCGCTACTTCGTGCCCGAGTTCCTCGAGTTCCACGCTGAGATCAACTTTCTGAAGGCCGGCATCGTCTTCGCCGACGCGCTCACCACGGTGAGCCCGCGCTACGCCGGCGAGATCCAGACGCCCGCGTTCGGCGAGGGCCTCGACGGCGTGCTGCGCGCCCGCCACGCGGCGCTCCGCGGCATCCTGAACGGGATCGACGACGCCGTCTGGAATCCGGCCACCGACCCGCACCTGCCGGCGCGCTACCGCGCGGGCGACCTGGCCGGCAAGGTCCGCTGCAAGCGGGCGCTCCAGGCCGAGCTCGGGCTCGCGGTGCGCGACGACGCACCACTCCTGGGCATCGTCTCCCGCCTGGCCGAGCAGAAGGGGTTCGACCTCCTCGCCGCGGCCCTGCCCCGCGCGCTCGAGCCCTCGGACGCCGAGCTCGCGGTGCTGGGCAGCGGCGAGGAGCGCTACGAGCGGTGGCTCCGCGAGCTGGTGGCCCGCTTCCCGGGGCGCGTCGGGGCGCGCGTCGGCTTCGACGAGGGACTCGCGCACCGCATCGAGGCGGGGGCGGACGTCTTCTTGATGCCGTCGCGCTTCGAGCCCTGCGGCCTGAACCAGCTCTACAGCCTGCGCTATGGGACCGTGCCCATCGTGCACGCGACCGGGGGCCTCGACGACAGCGTGGTGGAGTTCGATCCGGCGACCGGCGCGGGCACGGGCTTCAAGTTCAGCCCCTACACGCCCGACGCCTTCCTGGCCGCGCTCGCGCGCGCGCTCCGCACCCGCCGCGACCCCGCGCTCTGGGCCCACCTGATCGCCAACGGCATGGCGCAGGACTTCTCGTGGAGCCGGGCCGCGGCCGAGTATCGGGCGCTCTACGAGACGCTGGTCGGCGGCCGCACCGCGTAGCGGTCCGCGAGGAAAGCGGGCCCCGTCAGCCGACCAGCCAGCGCGCGAGAGCGAGGACCACGCCGACGAGGCCACCCACCACCGCTCCGTTGAGGCGAATGAACTGGAGGTCGGCGCCGACGCGTTCCTCGATCTGTGCCACCAGCCTGCCCGTCTCGAGCGCTTCCAGGTGCTCGCGAACGGTCCGCCCGATCTCGTGATGGTAGCGGCGGAGCAGCTCGTCAGCCGTCCGCCGCACCCACTGGTCGAAAGCGGCGCGGCGCTCTGGGTCATCGAGCCGGTCGATGGCCGCAGACCGGAGCCAGCTATCGATGAGGGCCGCAAGGGCGCCGTGTGGATCGTCGAGGTCCTGCTCGAGCTGGGCACGGAGGCGCGCGAGCGCGGCGCGCACCAGAGGGTCCGCCTCGAGGCTCTCGACGACCGCGGTCCGCAGCCGGCCAGCGTCGGCGAGCGCCTTCGCATCCCCCTCTTCGAGCCGCTCGGCAAAGCGGAGCAGCGCTCCCTGCACCACTTGGCGGAGAGGGTGCTGCGGGTCTCCCGCCGCCGCACGCAGCTCGGCCGCAGCGTAGCCGCAGGCGGCATCGACGAGTCGCCGCTGCACGAAGCGGCGTCGCAGCACGAAGGGAACGAGCCGCTTTCCACCTGCGCGCAGCGTGCGCGCCGAGCGGTCGAGCCACCAGTGGAGCTCAGTCGCGGTGCGAGGGCGCTCGGCCAGGTTAGCGAGCGAAAGCGCTACGGTCGCGAAGGCTGTTCCGGCCCCGTCGCTCGTGACCGCGCGACGAAGCCAGGCGCCCGCCGCGGCATCGACGGGCAACTCCCGGAGCTGGCGCTGGAGCGTTCGCTCGAGGAAGCCGACCGCTTCCGGACCGCTGAGCGTGGGCGTGAGCCCGCGCAGCACGTCGCGCACTGGGGCAGAGACTCGCTCGACGTGCGTCGGGTCGCGCAGCCAATCGACGACTAGGATGCTGGGCGCGATGCGCGCCAGCCGCGCGCTGATCACGTCGGGGGAGAGCCAGTCCTCCTCGACCATCGTGACGATGCCCTCGATGATCTTCGCCCGCCGGGTCGGAATGATCGCCGTGTGCGGGATCGGGAGACCGAGGGGATGCCGAAAGAGGGCGGTCACTGCGAACCAGTCCGCGAACCCGCCGACCGTCGCTGCCTCGAAACCCGCGGCGACAATGCGGAGCCAGGTCGCGCTGGCGAAGGGTCCGCCCTGGAGGCCCAGGTGGCAAGCGGCCGCGCCGCCGACGGCCACCACGAGAGACACGGTCCCCACGCGGTTCTGGCGCGCTGGCGCGCTGCGGGCGGCGGGGAGCACAGAGGGCGAAATCATTTTACCCCGCTTGCGCAGCGGCAGCGGGAGTCGGATCGGGTCTCCGAGAAGAAGATCGCCCACTCGACCCGCTTGAGTCGTTTGCGAGCGCGCCGGAGACCGCGCCTCCACTTGCGTGGCAAATCGCTGAGGTACACACGCTGCCGCTCCGCGGCCACGGTCACCGTCGTGAGCGGGGGGCTAGGCTCCGTAACGGGCGGGCTCGAGCGCGAAGGCCAGGCCCTGGAGCGGCTCGCCGCGCGTGCGGCGCTCGCGGTTCGCGCGCGCGACGTCCCGGAAGAGGGCGAGCGCCGCGCGAGCGTCGAGCGCGGCGGTGTCGACGTCCAAGTGCTCGCCGAAGAGCGCCACGCGCAGCGCCCTTGCCGTCCCCTCATCCCACAGTGACGCGTTCAGCTCGGTGTCGGCGTAGAAGGAGCGGTTCGCCACGTTCGTCGAGCCGACGGTCGCCCACGCGTCGTCGACGAGCGCGGCCTTGGCGTGCACGTAGATGTCCTGGTAGCGCGCGCCGCCGCACCAGGCGGCGAGGCCGGCGAGCGTGAAGCGCGGGTGGCGGGCGAGCGCCTCGAGCTGGGCGAACACCGCGGCCGCGCGCGGATCGCGGCGCGCGGCGCCGATCTCCGGCATGGGGACCGCGGGCACGACGAACACCACCTCGACGCCGCGCCCGAGCGCGGCGTCGAGCGCCGCCAGCACCTCGGGCGCGTGCAGGAACTGGTTCTCCAGGTAGATGGTGCGCCGGGCGGCGCCGACGGCCGCCAGGTACTGCTCGAGGACGCTCCGCTCGCCGCCCTCGATCGGGAACGGCGCGGCACCCGGCGCCGCGGTCGGGTCGCGATAGCGCCTCCCGCGCACGGTGCGGGTGATCTGCACGGTCGTGGCGCCGGCGGGCGGCGACAGCGCGGCGGGGAACGGCAGGCGGCCCGCCCGCTCGGCGTCCGGCCACGCGCCGTCCGGGCGCTCGCGCTCGCTCGCCTCGTTCCAGCGCTGCACGAAGTTGTGGTGCACGTCGGTGGCCGCAGGGCCGCCGAGCGCGAGGTAGAGGTCGTGGATGTTGGCGTAGATGTCGTCGCCGTCGGCGGAGCCCGTCGGCGGGTGGCAGGGCGGCACGAGCGAGCCGTGGTCGAGGTTGATGCCGCCGACGAAGGCGACCTCCCCCGGCCGGCCGGCGTCGACGAGCCAGCTCTTCTGATGATGGCAGTAGCGCGGCAGGTGGTCCCAGCGGGCGAGCCAGCGCGTGCCGCGCGCCGCCAGCCAGGCACGCTCCTCCGCGCCGCCGGCGAAGTGCGACGCGCCGGGCAGCAGCCGGCCGAGCTCCGGCTCGCGCCAGAAGAGCGCGCGCACGTCGAGGCCGCGTGCCGCGGCGCGGTCGAGGAGATCGAAGAGCGTGCCGCGCGCACCGGGCAGCACGAGGTCGCGCTCGACGAACGCCACCGTCACCCACACGCTCGCGCGCGCGGACTCGACCGCCGCGGCGATGCGGCGGAAGGCGGGCTCGCCGTCGACGAGCGGGCGGACGGCGTTTCCCGGCCGGGGCGGGTAGGCGCCGCTGCGCGCGAACGGGACGGGATCGCTCACCCGCCCTCCACGACCGCGACCAGCTCGCGCGGGTGCGCAATGATCCGCCCCGCCCCCGCCTCGGCGAGCGCCTCGGGCGCGAGCCCCCAGGCGACGCCGCAGAATGCGACTCCGCCCGCGCGCGCGGTGCGCAGGTCGATGCCCGAGTCCCCCACCAGCAGCATGCGCTCGCGCGCCGTTCCGGTGAGCGCCCGGAGCTGCTCCAGGCCGGTGGGATCGGGCTTGCGCACGGGCAGCGAGTCCCCGCCCAGGATCGCGACGAAGCGCGCCGCCAGCCCGAGCCCGGTCAAGATCGCGCGGCTCATCGCCTCGGGCTTGTTGGTGAGCACCGAGCAGGCGACCCCGCGCGCGGCGAGAGCGGCGAGCGCCGCCTCGACGCCCGGGTACGGGCGCGTGGCGTCGAGGAGGTGCGCCGCGTAGTAGGCCATGAACGCCTCGACTCCGGCCTCGAGCCGGTCCTGGTGGTCGGAGCCGAGCGCGCGCTCGACCAGCACGCGCGCGCCGTCGCCCACGTAGCGGTAGAGCGTGGCGGGCGGCAGCTCCGCGAGGCCGAGGCGCCGGAGCACGTGGTTCACGGCCGCGGTCAGATCGGCGCGCGAGTCGATCAGCGTGCCGTCGAGGTCGAAGGCGACGTGCTCGTACACGAGAGCGGCACGCGGGCTCATGGCCCGCCTGCTCCTACACCGCGAACGACGAGCCGCAGCCGCAGGTGTGCGTGGCCTTCGGGTTCGAGAACTGGAAGCCGCCGCCGTGGAGGCGCGAGACGAAGTCGATCTCGGTGCCGGCCAGGTACGCGGCGCTGGCCGGATCGACCAGGACCCGGATCCCATCGTACTCGAGCACCTGGTCCCCCTCTCGCGGGTGCTCGTCGAAGTCGAGCTGGTAGCTGAACCCCGAGCATCCGCCCCCAATCACCGAGACGCGGAGCGCGTGGGCCTCCGAGAACCCCTCCTTCGCCCGCACCTGCTTCACCATCTCAACCGCCCTGGGCGTCAAGACGAGCCGCGCGGTTGGCGTGCCTGCCTCTTCGATCATGCGGGAACGATAGAGGCGGGGTCCCGCAAAGTCAACGCGGTGCGCGCCCGGCTCCCCGCCGGACGGCGGAGCTCGCCGATTCTCCCCATCGTGCGGCAATGCGAGACTCCGCCGCCGGGTCTGCCTGGCAGAGGCGCGGAATGCGCGGCCCACCGGCACATCGGTTGCGGAGTCAGGCCCTCGGCTCCTGCCCGAGCGTGCGCTCGGTCACGCGTTCCCTCACCCCCGTCTCGCACCAGAAGCTCGGCGTGCGCGACCGGGTCGGGCTCGTGATGTACGCGCTCCGCCACGGCCTCTCCAAGGCGGCGTAGCCGCGCACGCGCAGCCCGGCCGCCCCGTCCCCACCTCGAGCCGCGCGCCGTCGGCGGTGACGGCGATCGCGCCGCAGCGGTCGGTGCGCAGCACGCACGTGCCGCGTGCCCGGTAGCGCGCCTCCACCTCCGGAGAGGGGAGGCGGTAGCGGTTGTCGGCGCCGACCGAGATGACCGCGAGGCGGGGCGCCACCGCGTCGACGAAGCGGGGCGTGCTCGAGGTGCGGCTGCCGTGGTGCGGGACCTTCAGCACCGCCGCCGGCAACCGATCCGGTGCGAGGAGGAGCCGCTCCTCGGCGCGCGCCTCGATGTCCCCGGTCAGGAGCACGGCGGTCGCTCCCTCGTGCACGCGCAGCGTGAGGGACGAGTCGTTGAGCGAGGCGTAGCCGCCGCCGTCCGGCGGGTGCAGGACCTCGGTCGCGCCGGCGAGGGCGGCGAGCGATGCGCCCGTGGTGAGGAGGCGCACCCGGGTCGCGCTCGCCGCGAGCGCCGCCTCGAGGCGCCCCCACTCGACGCCGTCGCCGGGGACGCCCGTCCACCAGAACTCGCGCGGGCGGAAGTGCGCGAGCAGGTACGGCAGGCCGCCCGAGTGGTCGGGGTGCGCGTGGGTCATGACGAGCGCGTCGACGCGGAGGATCTTGCGCGTCCAGAGGAAGGGGCCGACCACCGCCGCCCCGGTGTCGAAGTCGCCGCCCGGGAAGCCGCCGGCGTCGACCACCAGCACGCGGCCCCCGGGGAGCTCCAGGACCGCGGCATCCCCCTGCCCCACGTCGAGGAAGGTCACGCGCAGGCGCTCGGCCCAGTACCGCTCGCGTACCCACCATGCCGCGTCCGCGACCAGACCCGCGAGCGCCACGATGGCGAGCGCGCGCGCGCCGCGGCGCGGCAGCAGCAGGAGACCCGCGAGGAGCCCGTAGACGAGCGCCAGCTCGAGCAGGCTCGGGATCGGCACGTCGACCGCCGCCCAGGCCGGCTTCGCGAGCGCACGCACCAGGGCGATGCCCGGCCAGAGCACGAGGCCCGCCGTGCGGAAGAGCGCCGCCGCGGCGGGCGGCGCGACGGGCTCCAGGACCGCCCCCACCAGCCCGAGGACCACGACGACGGAGCCGAAGATCGGGATGGTGAGCGGGTTGGCCACCAGTCCCACCAGCGATACCTGGTGGAAGTGGAAGGCCGTCAGCGGCGCCGTCCCGACCAGCGCGCAGGGGGAGACGAGCGCGGCCGCCGAGAGCCGCGCGCGCCACGACCCCGCCGCCGCGGCGGGCGCGAGCCTCCGCATCCCACACACGATCGCCCCCACGGAGACGAACGAGAGCTGAAAGGCGATCTCGAGCGGCGTCCCCGGCCAGGCGAGCGCCAGGACGAGCGCCGCGAGCGCGAGCGTGCGGAGCACGTCGACCCGGCGGCCGAGGAGCCCGGCCAGGACGGCGGCCGCGACCATGATCGCGGAGCGCAGGGTGGCGACCCCGAGGCCCGCGAGCGCCGTGTACAGCGCCACCGGCCCGAGGCTCACGAGCGCGGCGAGCCGCTCGACGTCCACGGCGAGCAGCAGCCGCTCGCTGCGCCCGAGGAGCCGGCGCGCGAGCGCAAAGCCGGCCGCCGCGACGAGGCCGACGTGCAGGCCCGAGATGGAGAGCACGTGCACCACGCCGGCGCGCGTGAACGCCTCGCGCAGGTCCGCGTCGATGCCCTCCTCGTCGCCGACGATGAGCGCGCGCAGCACCGCGCCCTCGGGGGGCGGGACGGCGGCGGCCATCGCCCCGGCGAGCCGCTCGCGCCAGCGCTCGAGGCGCGCCCGGAGCCCGCGGGCGCGCCCCGGCAGGCGCTCGACCTGATCGCCGTTCCACGCCGAGGCGGTCACGCGCACGCCCTGGCGGGCGAGGCGCCCGACGTAGTCGAAGCGGCCCGGGTTCTCGAAGTTGCGCGGCGCCCGGAGCCGCGTCTCCACGCGGAGCCGCTCGCCGTAGCGCCAGCGGCGAGCCGGGTGGCGGATGGCGAGGCGCACGAGGCCGCACGCGGGCCGGCGCGCCGCGCCGCGGCCCACCGCCGCGGCCTCGACCAGGAGCACCGTGCGCCCCGCGCGGCGCTCGGGCGCGGCGACGATGCGGCCCTCGAGCGCGGTCGCGAGCGGCAGCCGCAGGCGCGCCACGTGCGCCGCCGGCAGGACGGGAGCGGTGACACCGCGCATGCGCGCCGCCCCGAGCGCGAGCGCCGCCACGGCGACCGCCGCCCACGCGAGCCCGCGCCGCCACCGCCCCGTCGCGAGCCAGAGGAGGAGCGGGACGGCGGGAGCGACGAGCAGCGCAGCCGGCGGCGCCCACGCCGCCGCGCCGAGCTCGCCCGCCAGCACCCCGAGCGTCACCACCCCGAGCCCCGCCCGCACGTCCACCACGCATCTCCTCCGAGGGCGGGACGAGAACCAGCCTCAGGTCCGGGAGAGCTCCTCCTTGATCTGCGCCGCCAGCGTGAGCGTGACGCCGGGGACGGCCGCCAGCTCCTCCGCGCTCGCTTCGCCGATGCGCCGGAGGCTCCCGAAGCGCCGGAGCAGCGCCCGCCGCCGCCGCGGGCCAATGCCGGCGATCGCGTCGAGCCGCGAGCGGAGCCGGGCGCGGGCGCGGAGCTTTCGGTGATAGAGGTTCACGAAGCGGTGCGCCTCGTCGCGCACGCGCTGGAGGAGGAAGAGCGCGCTCGAGTTGGGCTTCAGCACCACGGGATTCTTCCGTCCGGGCAGGAAGATGCGCTCGGGCCGGCGGCGGATCTCGCTCGCCGTCGCGTCGCGCTCGACGCGCTCCTTGGCGAGGCCGACGACCTCGAGGTCCGTGAGGCCGAGCTCGGCGAACACCGCGCGAGCCGCGCCGAGCTGGCCGAGGCCGCCGTCGATCACGAGCAGGTCCGGCAGCCCGCCGCGCTCGCGCGCGTCGCGGAAGCGCCGGCGCAGCACCTCGGCCACCGCCGCGAAGTCGTCCGTGCCCTCGACGGTGCGGATGCGGTAGCGGCGGTAGCCGTCCTTGTGGGGCGCCCCCTCGTCGAAGGCGACGATGGCGCCCACGGTCTCGCCGCCCTGGAGGGTCGCGATGTCGAGGCACTCGATGCGCTTGGGCGCGTTGGCGAGGCGGAGCCGCGCCTGCAGCTCGGCCGCCATGCGCTCGCCCTGCTTCGTCGCGTCGCGCCGCTCGGCGAAGCTCTGCCGCGCGTTCTCCCGCGCCATCTCGACCAGGCGGAGCTTGTCGCCGCGCTGGGGGACCAGGATCGCGACCTTCTTGCCGCGCCGCTCGCTCAGGTACTCGGCGCGCACGTCGGCGTCGCCGATCGCGACCGGGAGGAGGATCTCGTCCGGCACGTCGTGGTTGGCCGCCTGGTAGAACTGCGTGAGGACCGCCTCCAGGACCTCCTCGTCGGGGAACTCCCAGTCGTCGAAGCTGTAGCTGCGGTTCGAGACCAGCTTGCCGCTGCGCACGAAGAGGACCTGGACCTCGATCGCGCCGCCCTCGCGGTAGAGACCGAAGACGTCCTGGTTGGCGCCCCAGTGCTCGACCACCTGCTGGCGCTCCTGCGTCTTCTCGATCGCCTGGATCTGGTCGCGCAGGCGGGCCGCCTCCTCGAAGCGCTCCCCGGCCGCGGCGGCGGCCATTCGGGTGCGGAGTCCGGCGACCACCTCGTGGTTGCGCCCCTCGAGGAGCAGCATCACCTGCCGGAGGTGCTCCTCGTACGTGCCGCGGTCGACCGGCAGCACGCAGGGGCCGAGACAGCGCTTGATGTCGTACTCGATGCAGGGGCGGCTGCGGTTGCGGAACACGGGGTCGCTGCACGTGCGCAGGGGAAACACCTTGCGGATCGTGTCGAGCGTGTCGCGCACCGCCGACGCGCTCGCGAAGGGGCCGAAGTAGCGGCTCCCGTCCTTGACGATCCGGCGCGTCACCAGCACGCGCGGCCACGGGTCCGCGGTCGTGACCTTGACGCTCACGTAGCTCTTGTCGTCCTTCAGCCGGATGTTGTAGCGCGGCCGGTACTGCTTGATGAGGTTGTTCTCGAGGATGAGCGCTTCCTTGTCGCTGGCGGTGACGATGGTCTCGAAGTCCGCGAGGCGCTCGACCAGGAAGCGCACCTGGCTGCGCTCGTCGCCGCCGCGGAGATAGGTCCGCACGCGGGCGCGGAGGCTCGCCGCCTTGCCGACGTAGATGATCTTTCCGTGCCGGTCCTTCAGGAGGTAGACGCCCGGCCGCGGCGGCACGGCGGCGAGCTTCTCCTCGAGCGGCCGGGGCGCGACGCCCGCCGGCGGCGGCGCGGTCTCCTGGTCGGGGTTCACGAGCACGGGATTATAGCGAGGCGCCGGACGGGGCGCTCACGATGCGGACGGCGGGCCGAGCTGGCGGAAGAAGCGCTCGACCGCCGGCCCGAGGCCGGGCAGCGCGGGGTGCGGCGGCAGGCGCTCGCCGACCGCGTGGCGCGTCTCGCCGCCGGCCGTGACCACGAGCACCTCGCGGGTCTCCGGCAGCACGAGCCAGACGACGGCGACGCCATGGCCGAGGTACGACCTGGCCTTCTCGCGCAGCTCGGGCTCGCCCTCCTCGCGGCCGGCCACCTCGACGGCGAGGATCGGCGGGACTCGTAGGTAGCGCTCGCTCCACGGGAGCACCGATTCGCGCCGCCACACGGCGCCCTCGGCGCCGCGGACGTCCTTGCCCAGGATCATCCCAGCCTCGTTCCCGCCCACGAAGAACTCGGGGTGCTCCTCGCCCCACTGGCCGAGGATGGTCACGACCCCAACGCTCACGCCCTGCTGCACGGCGCCGCAGGGGGGCATGTAGAGGAGCCTCCCGCCGACCCACTCGAGGCGCCCGTCGATGCGCGGCCACGATGCCGGCTCCTCGGGGCGGAAGCCTTCGGGCGGCTCGAGCTCGACCGGAAAGCGGACCGAGGCCGGGACGCGGATCGTCTCGGAGTCTGGCTCCGAGGGCATGGCGGGGATGCTGGCATGAAGCCTCCGGGGTGACAAGACAAGGCGCTCGGGAGCGAAGAGCGTGCCGCCAAAAACACCTCGCCGGGCGGTGCGGCGTCACGTTGCGCTGCAACAGCCCGTTGCACGCCGACTGCT
>Ga0209808_1000388_pt1 | contig 21807 bp, 29 predicted proteins | sample GraSoiAngelo_157_FD_186171 | JGI IMG/M metagenome (GOLD analysis project Ga0209808, IMG submission 186171) | Grasslands soil microbial communities from the Angelo Coastal Reserve, California, USA - 14_1009_16_20cm (SPAdes) (version 2) | ecosystem: Environmental > Terrestrial > Soil > Grasslands ... | reverse complement strand
CGCGGGTTGAGCCTGCAAGATCGGTCCTGAGGACCTGGCTCAGGTCTTGAGCCACTTGCCCAAAACGCTCGCGAACCCGGATGTGCTGGTGGGGCTGGAGACGGGCGATGACGCCGCCGTCTACCGGCTGCGGCCCGACCTCGCGCTAGTGGTCACGACGGACTTCTTCACCCCGGTGGTGGATGATGCGTATACCTTCGGGGCGATCGCCGCCGCCAACGCGCTGAGCGACATCTACGCGATGGGGGCGCAGCCTTTGATGGCCGTCAATCTCGTCGCGTTCCCCATCAAAGAGCTGCCCGGGTCTGTGCTGGCCGACATCCTTCGCGGCGGCCTCGACAAAGTTCGCGAGGCTGGGATCGACATCCTCGGTGGTCACAGCATCGATGATCACGAGCCGAAGTACGGGCTCGCGGTCACCGGCACGGTCCACCCCGATCGGGTGGTCCGCAACCGCGGCGGCCAGCCAGGCGACCGGCTCGTGCTCACGAAAGCGCTCGGCACCGGCATCATCACCACCGCCATCAAGCATCAGGTGGCGCCGGCGGCCTCAGCCGACGCGGCCATCCAGGGCATGCTGGCACTGAATCGCGAGGCGGCGCAAGCCATGGCCACGGTCTCGGTGCACGCGGCCACCGACGTGACCGGTTTCGGGTTGCTTGGACACCTCCACTATCTGGCGCGGGCCTCGGGGCTGGCGGCCCGCGTCGATGCCGCCACCGTACCGCTGCTTTTGGGGGCCGAGGCGCTGGCCGATGCTGGTGAAGTACCCGGTGGCACACGCGCGAACGAACGGTTCATGGTGTCGAGGGTGCGCTGGCCGGCCGCACTGTCTGCTGCCCGGCGGACGCTGCTCTGCGACGCGCAGACCTCGGGTGGGCTGCTGATCGCCCTACCGGCCGAGCAGGTTGATCCACTGCTCGAAGCCCTTGGTCGTCGGGGCGCGGCCGGCTGGACGGTCGGCGAACTCAGCACCGGCGAAGCCGGCGTCATCACCGTCGTCTGAGCCACCGGCCAGTAACAATCCGCGCCCGATCGTTACCAGAACGTGTCAGTCAAGTTTGGCCTCGACATATGGCCTGCCCCTGCTCCCACGTATTAGAAGGTGACCATGCGTGAGCGTGATCGTAACGTCTACCTGTCTGTCCATTTCGGCAGCGCTGATAATGTCACCCAGTGCACGCACTGGGCAAGGCGGCGTCCGATGACGATCGCCCACTCATCGAGCGGGTACGTCGGGGAGACCAGGATGCGGCCCGCACCCTGTATGAGCGTTACTTCGATCGCATCTACAACTATGTTTATGCCCGGCTGGGACGAGCCGAAGATGCGGAGGACCTGGCCATCGACACGATGACCCGGAGCCTGACCCGCCTCGATCTGTTCCAGGACCAGGGCGTCGCCTTCTCCTCCTGGGTCTATCGAATTGCGCACAACGCGACCATTGATCATTACCGCCGGAATGGCAAGGTCACCCTCGTCCCCCTGGACAACGCCGTCCTGCCTCAAACGGCGGACCCCGCGGAGCTGGCGCTGGAGCAACTCTCGAACGAGGATCTGCGCGTGGCCCTGCGCGAGCTGACCGAGGAGCAGCAGCAGGTCCTGATCCTGCGCTTCTTCCAGGATCTGACCGCGGCCCAGGTGGCCGACATCATGGGCAAGTCGGTCGGCGCCGTGCAGGCGCTTCAGCATCGAGCGCTCGGTTCACTCGAGCGCGTGCTGCAAGGACGGGTAGCCAATTGATGCCAGAAGCGCGGCGGCTGGAGGCGCTGGCGGAGCGGATGCGAGCCGTCGATCCGGTCGCGCCCTCGCCGGGCGCCAAGATCAGGGGTTGGAACCTGGTGCTCGCCGGCGTCACCCAATCCGCGACCCGCCGGCCACGCGTCTCCGTGACCCGGCTGGCGCTGGCGGCGGCTGCAGCCGCGGTATTGCTGGTGTCGGGCGCCGTGGCCGCATCCGCCGATAGCCTGCCGGATTCAGCCCTGTACCCACTGAAGGGCGCCTGGGAGCAGGTCCGCGGGACGCTCGCCTTTAGTCCATCCGACAAGCTGACCTTCCATCTCGACCTCTCCCGAACGCGGCTCGCCGAGGCGGAAGCGATGATCGCCCGTCACCGGCTCGACCTGGCGGCCCGGGCATTCGACCGGCTCGACAACGAGCTCGACGACGCCGCGCAGCTGGTGTGGACGGCGAAGCAGACCAACCAGGCGGCGGCCGCCGACATGGAGAATCGTCTCCAGCAGGCGATTAGCACGCACGAGCTGCAGCTGGCCGGCCTGCAGGGGCAGGTCACGAATCCAACCGCACTGAGCGCGATCAGCCGGGCTCGCGACCGCGCCGTCGCGGCATGGCAGGCCGCGGAGAAGTCGGGGAACAATGGCAACTCGAATCAGTCGCCGAATGGCGGCGGCGGCCCGGGGAATGGTACCGCAACCTCCCCCCATCCCACGCCGAAGCACTAGCTCAGAGGAGCGACGACCCCTCGCCAGCTAGGATGGCCGCGAATGCGGCGACGCCCGGCGATCATGATCACGGCCCTCAGCGCCCTCCTCGTGCTGGCTGCGGACCAAGCAAGCAAGGCCTGGGCGGTGGCCTCGTTGGCGCGCGGACAGGAGGTCACCGTCATCCCCGGCTGGCTGTGGTTTCGACTGACCAGCAACAGCGGTGCCACGCTTGGCCTGCTCAGCGGTCATAACGGGCTCTTCATCGCCGTATCGGTTCTGGTGGCGGCGGCGGTCGCCGTGATCGTCGTGCGCGGCAACCCGGCCGGAGCACTGGGGGCGGCCGCACTGGGCGGGATCGCCGGCGGGGCCATCAGCAATCTCGCCGACCGCGTCCGGCTGGGTGCCGTGGTCGATTTCATCGAGGTGCACGGCTGGCCCAGCGACTTCAATCTCGCCGATGCCGGCATCCGTTTGGGCGTCCTGGCGTTCCTGTTGGCGCTGCTACTCGAATGGCGCCGCGGCCGGCGACCGAAGCCGGCCACCGGCCCCGCCCGCTAGCTCAGCCGCCGGCCGCGATCTTCATGTTGCGGTTGTAGGAGTCGATCAATGGCTGGAATAAGGCCTTTTGGGCCGCGTCGATCGCCTTCTGATCGATGGACTCCAGGGCCTTGCCATCGGCTTCAAGCGCAGCCACGTATTTCTGGATCGCCGCCTGGTCATTGGCCTGAACGGCCGCGACCAGCCCCCGCACATCGTCGGCGGCTCGCTGCATGCCCTTTACGATGGGCCCGAACGCCTCAGGGACATCGGGCGGCTGGGCCAGGTCGGCCGCCTTCTTGACGCTGGCCCCGGTTCCGGGCAATTGGGCCGCGGTCCCCGGGAGGTCTTCCGCCTGCATCGTCTTGCCCAGCGCGATGAAGTTTGCCGAGGCATCGAACAGGGCATCCACGAATGCCGCTTGCTTCTTGAGGATATCGATGCCTCGCTGGGCGCTGCTGAGCGCCGTGAGTGCCGCATCAACCCGCCGGCGATCACGGCTGATCGTGGATTGCTCCGGCAGCGTGAGGAACGAGCTCTGTAAGTCCGGTCGGACCCGCTGGAGCGCGTTACGGTCGGACGCGACCGAGGGCTGGACCAGCGAGACTTTCTGCATGTATCCCGCCAGCGCAGCCTTGGCCTTGGGGACGTCGACCGTGCTCGAACTCAGGTCGACCCCTTTGAATGGATCTTCGTTGAGGACCACGACGACCGCGTTTTCGTGGTCGATGGTCGTCCGCAGCGCCTTGTCCGCATTGTTGACCGGCACACCAGCGGCCACCGCTCCGCCCACGACATAGCCGATGATCAGCAAGAACACGATGGCGATGCCACCGATGATCAGCCAGCGGCGGTTCGACCGAGGCCGGCCGCCTTCGGGCCCGGCGGTCGATTCTGGTACCGACCCCGCGGTGATCGGCGGTGCCGCATCGGGTGCCGCAGAGGCTGGCGGTATCGACGCCGGCGCTGAAGCTGGTTCGACGCGAGGCTCTCCGCTCTCTGCCACGTTGCCCTCCCCGGTCGTGCCGACCGTTCCCCGCCTCACCATACGCCGAAATGCCTTCCTGTCAATAGCACCCAGCGGCACAAAGCTTGCCAGGCTTTGGACTGCCGGTTAGTCTTGGAGCAGGAGGAGCCACTGATCCGTGGATAGCCTGCCAGGGCAGGCACGGCCGCCCGAAACTGCTGTTCAAACCAGTCACGTCCGTGAGATGGCGGCCAATCTGCTCCTCGGCCGGGCGCTGCAGGTCCTGGACGCAGCCGGGGGCATGGTCGCCTACTGGGACGCCGAAGGACGCTGGAACAAGGACAGCTTCAGCTTGCCCGGCCGCCCTGACCGGCTCGAGCAGCTGGCGCCTGTGCTCGAAGCGCTGCTGGAGTGGACCCTCTACACCGAGAGACCGGTAGCCATCCACGACCTGCGGCAGAGCCGGTGGTCCCGGCATCTGCTGCATGGCGACGATCCGCCAGGCGGCGCCGTCGCGGCCACCCCGATGGCCCAGCGGGGAGCGATCTGGGGCGCCGTGGCCGTCTACCGAGCCGAAGCGGTGATCGATGAAATCACGTTGCTCGGCCAGCTGGCCGAGCTCGCTACGGAGCCACTGAGTTCGCTGGCTGCCGGCCGCGAGGGCGTGAGCTAGCCGGCCGGCTTTCTGGCAAGCGCTCCGTATCATGAGCGGCGATGCGTGCTGAGGAATCGACAGCTCGCGTGGTTGCCGTGCGCAGCCGGCTGACCGACCTCGAGCTTGATGCCCTGATGGTCACGGCCCCGGAGAATACGCGATACCTCTCGGGCTTCAGTGGGACCCTCGGGTACCTCGTGGTCACCAGGGACGGCGCGGAAATCCTGGGGGACAGCCGCTACTGGATGCAGATGGAAGCGGAGGCCCCCGGTTTCACCCTGGTGCGATCGGTGGCCTCGAGCGGTCTCCTGGCCCTGCTGACGGACCGTCTCAAGGGTCTTGGATTGCGCCGGGTTGGCTTCGAATCCCAGCATGTGACAGTCGACCAGCACCGGCGCCTGAGTGGGGCTGTCCCGGCAGAGATCGCGTTGGTGCCGACGGCCGGGCTGGTCGAGGACCTGCGAATGCTCAAGACGCCCCATGAAGTGGAGTTGCTGCGACACGTGGCCATGATCGCCAGCCGTGCTTTCGATCGCGTCCGGTCCGCCGTGCGACCGGGCCTTCGGGAGCGCGATGTCGCGTTTCTGCTCGAGCAGACTTTCCGCGAGCTGGGGGCGGACGGCCCTGCCTTTGACACGATCGTGGCGGCTGGTGAGCATGGCGCCTTGCCGCACGGTCGCGCCTCTGATCGGGTGCTGGCGCTCGGCGATATGGTGGTCGTCGACTTCGGCGCGGTCGCCGGCGGCTACCACAGCGATACCACCCGAACGATCGTGGTGGGCGAGCCCACCGCGGAACAGAGGCGGGTGATCGCCGCCGTGCGACAGGCTCAGACGGAATCGATGGCCCTGATGAAGCCGGGTGTGACCGCGGACGCGATCGACCGGCGTGCCCGCGACGTGCTTGCCGGCGAAGCGCATGCCTTCGGTCATGGCCTGGGCCACGGCATCGGCCTGATGGTGCACGAACGACCCTTTCTATCGGCCAGCGACCAGACGCCGTTAAAGACCGGCATGGTCATCACGAACGAGCCCGGCATCTACCGGCCCGGATGGGGCGGGGTACGGCTCGAGGAGATGGTGCTCGTGACCGAGGATGGGCCAGAGGTTCTGACACCGGCCTCGCACGAGGTGGGGGTTGGGTGACACCCACGGAGGCCCTCCGGGAGAAGCTGGACGTCTCGATCTTCGCCGATGAGCTCTTCGGCGAAAACTGCTTCCTGATTCGCCGGCGCGATACGACCGCGGCTCTTGTCGTCGATCCCGGGCTCCAGGTCGACCGGGTCGAGAGACAGCTGCGGCAAGAGGGGCTCAGCCTCGAGCGCATCATGGTGACCCATGGTCATATCGATCACGTCGCGGGTGTGCCCGCGCTTCATGAAGAAACCGGCGCGCCGATCGCCATGCATGCGGAGGATCTGGCCATCCTCGACTGGGATCAGTTCGCTGGGCTGCCGTTCGTCCCCCGCGGCTTTGCGCCCTTCTCGATTGACCTGGCGCTGGGGCATGGCATGGACATCTCGTTCCAGGATCTCCGGGTGCGGGTGCTGCACACGCCCGGGCACACCGAAGGTTCGGTGTGCTTTCTCTTCGGACTGGATTGCTTCGCTGGTGACACGCTGTTTCAGCGCGGCATCGGCCGGACGGATCTACCGGGCGGCGACATGTCAAAGATCGTCTTCAGCATTCGCCATGTGCTCTATACGCTTCCGCCCAAGACGGTGGTCTTCCCCGGGCACGGACCCCGCACCACGATTGAAGAGGAGATGCTGCTCAACCCGTTCGTGCCCGCCGGCTGATGCGGATCGCCTCCCTCCTGCCCAGCGCCACCGAGATCGTCTGCGCGCTTGGACTCGAGGACAGCCTGGTGGCGGTCACCCACGAGTGCGATTACCCGGCAGCGGTGCGAGATAAGCCGATCGTGACCCGGAGCGTACTGCCTGGCGACTCGGCGAGCGCCGACATCGACCGCCACATTCGGGAACTTCTTCACCAGGGAAGCGGCATCTACCGGCTCGATGCCGATCGCCTGACGGCGCTGCGCCCCGATCTGATCCTTACCCAGGAGCTTTGCGAGGTCTGCGCCGTCTCTTACCCAATCGTTGAACGCGCCGCGCGCCTCAACGACGCGCAGCCCCACCTCGTATCGCTCGAACCAGAGACCCTGGCCGACGTCTTCGACCACATTCGGCTGATCGGCCGCCTGACATCGCGGGAGGTACGCGCCGAACAGGTGGTGGCCGGGCTCGAGCATCGGTTGGCGGCCGTCCAGCATCGGATAGCCGGTCGACCCGTCCGACGGGTCGTGTTGCTGGAGTGGGTCGCTCCGCCCTTCAACTGTGGGCACTGGACTCCCGGGCTGATCGCGCACGCGGGCGGCCGAGATCTGCTCGGGTCGCCGGGTCGGCCCGCCCATGCCATCGATTGGCGAGATGTGGTCGAAGCCCGGCCCGAGATCGTGGTCATCTCGGCCTGTGGTTTTTCGCTCGAACGCAGCGCATCAGAGCTCCGGGCCGCCGCCGCGCCGCTCGATCGGCTGGCTGGCGAGGTCTGGGTGGTCGATGGCAACGCGTTCTTCAGCCGACCCGGTCCGCGGCTGGTTGACAGCGTGGAGATTCTGGCTGGGATTCTTCATCCGGACTCGGTGCCGCCGGCGGCCCCCAACGTGGCCCGCCGGCAGCGCTAGCCGCCGTACATGAACCGGAAGAAGGCGGCCGCCACGACGATCAAAAGGATGCCGCCACCGACCGCAAGCAAGATCGCCGCAAGCGTGAAGCCGATGGCGCGGCCGAAGGCCTGCCATAGCTCCTGCTCTTCGGAACGGTCGGCCGGTTCGGTCACCGCAGGGGCAAGGTCGCGCCGGCGGGGCTGTTGGGCCAGGCTTTGAATGGACCGTGTGGGGGTCCCAGATCGGCCGGGGTCCAGCGGTCGATCATGGCCAGCCCTGCCGCCAGCTGCTGACGAAGCTCGCTCGACGCGGCGCGCCGATCGTAGACCCCGACCTTTTCGGATCGCAGGCGCCGGGTCTGCGCCGGCCAGTCATCGACCCACCAGATGACGCTTACGTCCAGCACGTGACCGGTGCGCTCTCGGTAGCTGATCGTAATGACGGCCTCTCCGCCCACCCGCCGGGCGAAGCGCAGCTCCCAGGCCGGCTTTCCGCGGCGGTATCGCTCGATGAGCAGGTCATGCTGACGGGCAAACTCTTCCAGCGTGGGCGCGACGGCCCGAAATGCGTCGACGATCTCCGCGGGCACAGGCGTCAGCCGGGTCGGAGGCGTCACCGCGCCATTGTAGAGTTGGGTCAGTGGACCCGCCGGCGACTGATGTCGTGTCGAAGATCTTCGAATCGGCGCGCACGATCGCGGTTGTGGGTCTTAGCCCGGATCCCCGCCGGCCGAGTCATGGCGTTGCTCGTTACCTTCAGAGGGTCGGTTATCGCATCATCCCGGTCAATCCGCATGTCGACGAGGTTCTCGGTGAACGCGCCTACCCCTCGCTACGCGACGTGACCGAGCCAGTCGATGTCGTCGATGTCTTTCGACGCTCCGAATTCGTAGGGCCGCTCGTGGACGAGGCCATCGCGATCAAGGCCGGTGCGGTGTGGTTGCAGGACGGCGTGATCGACGAAGTGGCGGCTCAGCGGGCTCGCGCGGCCGGCCTCGATGTCGTCATGGACGACTGCATGATGCGTCGGCACGCCGCCGGTCATTACTAAGCTAAGCCTTTCTCGCTTGCATTCGGGCTTCGGCGATCTCCTCCGCCGCCCCTCGATTTGAAATCGAGTCCCGGCGGGCGCGCTCCAGCAGTTCGCGAGTCGTGCCGCGCAACTGCCGGCTGGTGACGCCGAAAATCGACTCGAGGTTGGGCTGCAACCGCCTCTCGAGCAGCCCGCAGAACAGGAAGGCGGCCGCGGCATTGGCGACGAAGTCGGGCAGGATCGTAATGCCGCGCCGCTCGAGCTGCGCCTCCGCGTCGGCGGTGACCGGGTTGTTGGCGGCTTCAACCAGCAACCGGCAGCGGATGCCCGCCTGGTTGTCGATTCGAATGGCGTTGCCAATGGCCGCCGGAATCATGATGTCGACCTGCTGCTCCAGCCAGGCCGGCTCAGGAGCGCAGCGCGCACCCGCGGGTAGCCGCTTGCGGTCGATACGACCAAATCGGTCGCGGATCGAGAGCAGATACGCGATGTCAAAGCCGTCGTCATTGAGGATGGCTCCCTCGATATCGGCGACCGCGATCAGGCGGGCGCCCACTCGATCCAGATAGCGCGCCGCGGCACCTCCCACGTTGCCGAATCCTTGCAATGCGACGCTGGCGCCGCCCACAGGAAGGCCAAGCACGTCGGCGGCCTCGATGGTGCACTCGGCCACGCCATAGCCAGCCATCAACTCCGTGATCGGCACCCCATCGCTGGTGAGCGCCAGCGCCTGCTTGACGCGATCGAGGCCGGCCCCGCCTTCCGTCTTGAAGCCGGCCTGCAGCGGATGCGTGAGGCCGACGAGCTGACAGGCCGCGATGATGTCGTCTTCGCGGGTGCCGAGGTCTGCGCCGGTGGCATAGCGCTCAGCGATGAAGGGACTGATCGCGTCGATGAACCCGCGCAGCACAGCCGGTGCCTGCGCAGAGGAGGGATCGCAGTCGATCCCCGACTTCGCCCCGCCGTAGGGAATGTCAAGAATGGCCATCTTGTGCGACATGGTGCGGGCCAGGTCGGTGACCTCATCGATCGTGACCCCGGGACGCATCCGGATTCCGCCCGAGCACATGCCGCTGACCAGGCGATCGATCACGAACCAGCCCCGGCTGCCGGTCGCCTGGTCGTGCCACTCGCTCGTAAGGTACGGCGTCAGCGTCGGGACCTCAAAACACGCGTCCCCCCAGGGGGACGTCGTGGGTCGGCTCCAGGAGGACGACCTCGCCGTCGGCGTCCGGCACGCCCAACACCAGCACCTCGGATCGGATGGGTCCGATCTGGCGCGGCGGGAAGTTCGTCACGGCGACCACCAGCCGGCCGCGAAGCTGCTCGGGTTGGTAGTGCGCGGTCAGCTGGGCGCTCGATCGGCGGATGCCGATCGGCCCGAAGTCGATGCGAAGTTTGTAGGCCGGCTTGCGCGCCTGCGGAAAGGGCTCGGCCTCGAGGACCCGGCCGACGCGGATATCGACGCGCGCGAAGTCCGAGACATCGATGACGCCAGCCTCGACCAACACCCCTAGTGTAGTGTGCCCAACGTATGCCGCTGACGCCCGAGGAGATGCGTGCACTATTCCCCATCACTCGGCGCTACGCCTATCTCGACCACGCGGCCATAGCCCCGCTGGCAACCCCGGTGCGCTCGACGATGGAGGTTTTCCTTACGCGGCAAGCGGAGGAGCCCTTCGAACGCGCGCATTGGGAGCGGCTGCGCGGCCAGGTGCGCAGCCGTGTCGCCGAACTCTTGATGACGCGGCCCGAGTTCATCACGTTCATCAGGAACACAACGACCGGCCTGGGACTGGTCGCGGCCGGCCTGGACTGGGAGTCAGGCGACAACGTCGTTGGCGTTGATCGCGAGTTCCCCGCCAACATCTATCCATGGATGGATCTGCGTCGCAAGGGCGTTGAGCTCCGCCTCTACCGTCCGAGCAATGGGCGCATCGAAGTGGCCGCCATCGCGCGGCTCTGCGATCAACGGACGCGGGTGCTTGCCGTCAGTGCCGTCCAGTTCTGGAACGGGTTTCGTGTGGACCTCAGCGGGCTACGTAAGGCGCTTCGTGGCAAGGAGGTTCTCCTGATCGTCGATGCCATCCAGGCGGTGGGCGCGTTGCGGATCGACCTCTCGGAGCTTTCTGTGGATTTCCTGTGCGCCGGCGCCCAGAAGTGGCTGCTCGGACCAATCGGGGCCGGCTTTGCCTATGTTGGTCCCCGCATGCTGGAGCGGCTGCACCCGACGATCATCGGCACCGATAGCGTGGTGCGCGACGAGGAGTACTTCGAATACGAGCTCACCCTGAAACCCGATGCTCGCCGGTTCGAAGAAGCGTCGCCCAACTATCCGGGCATCCTGGGGATGGGGGCGGCGGTCAACCTGCTGCTGCGCGCCGGTCCGGCCGCCGTAGAAGAGACAGTCCTTCGGCTGGCCGACCGCCTCCGCCAAGAGCTACCCCGCCGGGGTTACGAACTGTTGCTCAGTCCGGGCCGGCCCAGCGAGCGTTCCGGCATCGTCTCCTTCCGCCACCCGCGGATGGTGCCGGTCGAACTGCATGGCCGGCTACGCGACGCGGGCATCATCATCTCGTTGCGTGGCGACTTCCTGCGCGCCTCACCCCATTACTACAACAGCGACGCCGATATCGATCGCCTGCTCGAGGCGTTGCCCCAGTGACCTTCTGGCAAAAAGTCAAACGCGAGCTGGGCCGCGAGACGCAGCCGGTGGACACCGTCGTCCGGTTGATCATTCTGGAGCGGGGGATCCGCGGCACGCTGGTGGCGGTGCTGGGGGTCGCCTTGCTCACGAGCAGCCGGGGCATCGTCGGTCTGGTCAGAGGTTGGGTCGCCGAGCTGAACGTGAATCCGGAGCGGCGGCTGATCCCGAGAATCCTATCGGCGGTGTTGCGGCCGATTGGCGAGTTTTCCTCTCGAACCGTGCTGCTGATCGGCATTGGCGCGATCCTGTTTGGTGCCCTCGAGCTGACCGAAGCCGTGGGGTTGGCCCGCCGCCGGCGTTGGGCGGAATACCTGACGGTGATCGCCGGTTGCATCGGCATCCCCTTCGAAATCATGGAAGTGCTCCGCCGGCAGACGCCGGTGCGGATCGGCATCCTGCTGATCAACGTCGCGATCGTGATCTACCTCGCGTGGCAGAAACATTTATTTGGGCTGCGCGGAGGGGTTGCTACCGAGACCGAGGCGAGTTAGCGTCGATAATCGCGGTGTGCCAGACGACGCCGACTGGAGGCTACGGGGTCAGGAGCGCTATCTTCAGGGCGCGACCCTCGTTCGTAAGCCCTATCAGGCGCGGAGCGAAGAGTGGGAACACGACCACTGCGAGTTCTGCTGGACCAAGTTCATGGATCCGTCATTCTCTTCAGAGCAGGCACGCTATGTGGAGGATCACCCGGACGTCCTCGTAGAGGGATACGCGGTCCAAGGCGGCGCGACCATTCATGGGATCAAAGATGACTACTGGTGGATCTGCGCCCCTTGCGCCCAGGAGTTTGCCCATCGGTTCGATTGGACCGTTCTCGAGCCGGGTCATCAACGATAACCCTCGTTCCGCCCGGCGGGGTGGCGACGGAAACGGAAAGCAGCTAGCGCGTGGAGGCGGAAGTGCTGAGCGGGATGCCGACGCCGGCAACGCCCAGGGGACCGGCATGACGGGTTAGCATGCCGACCAGGAAACCGAGCACGCGATCCGCGGATGGTCCATCGGAGATGGTCGCGAGCAGCGCCGGCTCGGGGTTGCGAAAGGCGCCCAGGGCACCGGTCCTGGCGGCGCGGCTGAAGCTTGTGGTGCCGGCGGGGACGAAGGTGACGCGAATCTTCGTGTAGCGATCGCCCGAGTGGACCAGCGTGAACGGTGCCGTCTTCTTCACCTGCCAGGCGCGGATCTCTTCGTTCTTGAGCCGCCGCCGCAAGGTGGCGATCAGTTTCTTGCCGCCGGGATCGCGGTCAGCGTAGATCGCAACCTGCACGCCCACATGATACCTAGTGTCCCGAAGGACCTAGGTCTTCCCCAGGTTTTCGAAGAAGCGTCGCATGGCCGCCCGGACCGGTTGCGGACTGGGCGCCGGCTTGATGGCGTCGACGGTCGCGGGCTGGCCGCGGATGGCGCGGAGCTCCGCGCGGTTCTGCTGCCAGACGACCCAGACGCGCTGCACCGCAGTGAAGTTGGTGCCCACCGCCAGGATCACCAGGGCCACCGTCAGCGGCGTCCAGGCGCCAATTTTGAGGCCCACCGATTCCAGCAGCAGGCCGGCGACGATGATGACCACTCGCTCCGGTCGGGCGAGGATGCCCACGTCGCAGGTGAAGCCCAGGCTCTGAGCGCGTGCGCGGACGTAGCTGACCAGGAAGGATCCCGCCAGGGCGATCAGCACGATGATGGGGCGCAGCCCATCATGCTGATCGAGGAAGTAGATCAGGATCCCCAGATAGACGACGCCTTCCGAATAGCGATCGACCGTCGAGTCGAGGAACGCGCCGTAGCGGTAGACCTTGCCGGCCGCCCGGGCGAGGGCGCCATCGAAAATATCGAAAAGCCCGGCGAAGGCCAGCACGACGCCACCGATCAGGAGCAGGCCCATCGCCACCAGCAATGCCCCGACGCCGGTGATCACAAGGCCGAAGAGGGTGAGCATGTTGGGCGTGATCGGTGAGTCGCGAAATACCCCGACGAGTCGCTCCGCCCACCGCCGCACCCAGGCCTGGAATTTCTGAGTAAACATCAGCGCGGACTCAGGCTCGGCTCCAGCCGAACCGACGCTGCGGGTTGGGCCAGGTCGATCGCCTGCCTGTAGACATCGGCCACCTGGTCGATCACGCGTTCCCAGTCGTACTGCCGCGCGTTGACCAGGCCGGCCGCACCCATCTCCTGGCGCAGCGGCGCGTTGTTGATCAAGGTCTGCAGCGCGTAGGCGAGCTGCCGGCGGCTCTTGCGCTCCACCAGCAAGCCTTCCCGCCCATGGGTTACGACTTCTCGGAAGCCGTCGATACTGGTGGCGACGATTGGTTTTCCGGATGCCATCGCCTCGAGGAGCACGATGCCAAAGCTCTCATCCCCGGTCGCCGGAGAGCAGAAAATATCGCAGCTGGCGTAGTAGCGGGGCAATTCCGGTGCGGGAATGTAGCCGGCCATCACCACGTCCTCCAGCTGCTTGCGGGCGACGAAGTTGCCGTACCAGCGGCGAAGCGGTCCGTCGCCGACGATGATCAAGCGCAGGTTTGGATACTGAGGCTTTAACTGGGCAAAGGCGCGCAGCAAATACCCAAGGCCCTTGCGATACTCCAGCCGGCCAACGAACAGCAGGTTGCACATGCCGTCACGTAGCTCGGGGTAAGGCGGTTGGTTCTGGAAGCGGCGGAGGTCGATCCCGTTGGGGATGACGCGATATTCGCCCGGAAAGTAATGCCGGACGAACTCCCGCGCCGGGTTGGAGACCGCGATGCGGGCGTGCAGCCTGCGGACGTACCGCTTGAGCAGCGGCTTGCCGTAGTAGTAACCGACGTTCGAGCGGGCGAAAGCGTGAAAGGTGCCCACGTTGCAGGACTTGGAGAAGCGGAGTGCGGTCACGGGCAGGACGGGCATCAACGGCTCGTGGTAGTGGATAACGTCAAAGCCGCTGTCTCGGACGTAATGTTTGATCCGGTTGGTCAGGTGCAGGCTGACGGTGATGCGGGCCACGGAGCCATGCATCGGGATCGGAAACGGCCGGCCCACCCGGATGAAATCATGGTCCGCCGCGGCGATCTCGCGGTCTGAACACGGTGCAAAGACGGTGACCTCGTGGCCGCGTCGCCGCAGCCCTGCGGCGAGGTGACGGACATGCTCGGTGACACCACCTGGATGCGCGTAGTCATATGCGGAGACCAGGCCGATCTTCATGACTGGTGCAGCCGGCACGAGGCGATGCCCTGGCTTCCCGTCATCGGCTATCCCCTGGCGAATGCCCGGACGGCGGACCGTCCCATGCGAGCCCAGTTGCGGCCGATCCGCTGAAATTTCAGCTGTGCGATACGACGGTGGGTCAGGAAATCCCAGTACTCGCCAAACGCTTTTGTCTGGCTGGCCAGGATGGCCTTCTTCAGGTCCTGGGCGCTCTTTCCCGGAAAGCTCGTGAACCCGGTACCAATCCCCTCGAGATGATGGCTGTCCGAGCAGCCGACCTCCGGCAGGTGAAATCGGCTCTTGTTCAGACGGTGGATTTTCGCGGCGCACGTCCGTCCCGCCACCGATGGGTTGAAGGTCTCCACCGCGTCGAAATAGATCTCCGGTGAGCCGTTGCGCATAATGCCGTCGAAGGAGCGAAATCCGATGCTGCGGGTCAACATCGAGAACGGATGCACGGCGATCGCCAGGCCGCCCTGCTCGTGGATCTTGCCGATCGTCCAGTCCAGCGGGCGCCACATGGGAATGGGCTTATCGATGAAAAGGCCCAGGAGGTGGCCATGGATGGTCGTGATCTCACAGCCGGCGACCACGTCGAAGCGATACTCGTTGGCCAGTTCCAGTGCCTCGTAGCTGCCGGTAAGACGGTCGTGATCAGTGATGGCGATCACGTCCAGGTCCGTGCGATCCCGGATGTAGTTCAGCACCTCACGGACGGTGGCCGTCCCATCGTTCAGGGACGTGTGCATGTGGAAGTCGGCTTTACCCACGAACTCCTCCTTAATCGCCCACAGCGGCCTGCGCCGGCGGTGACGGAATGGTGACGACCGGGACGACAGGCTTCTCCGGCCAGATCGGCTCCAGCACGTGCCACTGGTCCGGATACCTCTTTATATACCGTTCAAACGTCGCCAGGATCTGTTCCATGGCACCCCGAACATCCGCCGCGTGATCTTCACTCCGGGTGAGGAACAACGGCGGCTCGCCGACGGCGACGTAGCCGTCATTGCGGTCGCGGATGCAGAAGGCCGGTAGGATCGGCGCTCCAGTCTTGAGGGCAATCTCAACCGGGCCGGTGGGAAATGAGGTCGGGCGGCCGAAGAATTTGAAGCGCTGTCCGGTATTGAGGATGTCGCGGTCCATGGCCAGCACCACCATCCGGTGCTCCTTGAGCATCCGCATGATGTCGCGGGCGCCGGTCCGGCTCAACGGGATGACGCGAATGTTCATTCGAGAGCGCAGCGCCGAAACGTGGTCGAAGAGCCGGCGCGGTTCGATCTGCTCCACCATGATGCCGATCTCGCCGAATGAGGCCGCCCAGCTCGCGGCGGCCAACTCCCACGATCCCATGTGCGGCGCCACCACGATTACGCCCAGCCCGCGCGCCATTGCGGCGTCCAGGTTCTCCAGGCCGATCGGTGTCAGCAGGCTGCCCAGTCGACGGCGGTCCGTCCGCGGAATCTTGAAAAAGTCGATCCAGGCTTTCGTGTAATTCAGCCAGTTCTGCCAGGCCAGCTTGCGGAGCTGTGGCGGCGCCATTTCGGGAAGCACCTGTCTGAGATTCGATTCGAGGGCCCGCCGCTGGCGGGCAAGGAGGGGGAACGCGAGGGTGCTGATGATGACGCCGATGGCATAGGCGAGCCGGCGCGGCAGGCGGGCAATGGCGCCCTCGATCAGCCGGAAGCCGATGTAGGTGATCACGATGGATCGAGGGCTGGCTGCATCGGTGAGCCGGGACCCTGCGGCGCGTCCAGCCGCCAGACTGGCAGAAAGACGAGCCACTGGTCGGGCTCCCGGCGGATAATTCGCTCGAAGAATTGCACGATCCGTTCGGTGGTCACCTGGATGTCGCTCTGCATGTTGCCCGTGCGGCTGACCTCGATCGGCTCCTCGATCTCGGCGACGTACAGGTTGTCGGGCTGCCGGCGGATCCAGACGGGAAGAATCGGCGCCCCGGTCTTCAAGGCGATGGTCGCCGGACCGGCCGGGAAGATCGCGGGCCGATTGAAGAAGGGCACCCGCACGCCACGGTCACCACTGTACAGGTCACTGGCGAGCGCTACTAATTCATTTCGGCCAAGTGCCCTGAGGATGTGGCGGAGGCTGCTCGGCCCCAGCCGGATCATTTTCATCCCGATGCGTTCACGCGAGGCGATCACGAGCTCGTTCAGACCTCCGCTGGGGAGCTCGTTGGTTACCGCGCTGATCGGATACCCGTAGACCGCCGATGCCGCCGCGAGGATGTCCCAGTTCGAAACGTGGGCGGTGACCACAACCGCGCCCTTCCCTTCGGCCAGCACCCGATCGATCCGCTCCACCCCTTCTGGGCGCACCATGCGGCGGATCTCCTCGGGCTTGAGCGTGTACATCAGCATGAAGTCGGCGAACATCTTGAAGTAATTGCCGAAGGCGTGCCGTGCCGTGCGCTTCACTAACGGGTCGTTCCAGGGCAGCCCCAAGACCTGGCCGAAGTTCTCGAACGCAACCCGGCGACGGCGGGGCATCAGGAAGAAGGCGCAGCGCCCCGTCACCGCGGCCAGCGGATAGCGAACGCGCGGCGGGAGCGCCCGCATGACCCAGTTCCCCAGCCGGAATAGGGGAGGCAGGATCATCAGCGGCGAGCGGTCTCCGCAGCCACCGGCGGCGTCCCGACCCGCGTCGGCGGCTCGCCGTCTGTCGCGGCGATAAACGCCTCGGTCATCTGGTGGGCCACCCCATCCGTGTACTGGGTCGGCGGTGACTTCATGAAGTAAGACGATGGTGCCTCCAGCGCCCCGCCGATCTTACGGTCGAGCCCGAGCTTGCAGCAACGAATGGCGTCGATCACCACACCCGCCGAGTTCGGGGAATCCCAGACCTCCAGCTTGAGTTCGACGTTCAACGGGACATCGCCGAAGGAACGACCCTCCAGGCGGATGTAGGCCCACTTGCGGTCACCCAGCCAGGGTACGTAGTCGGAGGGCCCGATATGAATGTTGTCGGCGCCAATGTCGGCCTTGAGTTGAGATTTCACACTGTTGGTCTTTGAGATTTTTTTCGACACGAGCCGCTCGCGTTCCAGCATGTTGAGAAAATCGGTGTTGCCGCCAAAGTTCAGCTGATACGTCCGTTCCAACTTGACTCCGCGATCCTCGAACAGCCGGGTCAGGATGCGATGAACGATGGTGGCGCCCACCTGCGACTTGATGTCGTCGCCGATTATGGGGATGCCGCGCTTCTCGAAGCGTCCCCGCCAGTACGGCTCCCGGGCTAAAAAGACCGGCATACAGTTGACGAAAGCGCAGCCGGCCTCGAGAACCTGTTCCGCATACCACTTCACGGCTTCTTCGCTTCCTACCGGCAGGTAGTTGACCACCACGTCGGTCTTCGTCTCCTTCAAGATGCCAACGATGTCGGCGGTGGGGCCGGGCGCCTTGGTGATGATCTCGGAAAGGTACTTGCCCAGCCCATCGTGGGTCATGCCTCGTTCGACCCGGACGCCGAGATGCGGCACGTCGGCAAACTTGACCGTGTTGTTGTGGCCGGAGAAGATGGCGTCGGCGAGATCCTTGCCGACCTTGTCCTTGTCGATGTCGAACGCGGCCGAAAATTCGATATCGCGAATGTGGTAACCGCCCAGGTCCACGTGCATCAAACCCGGGATAGATGCTCCGGGTTTGGCGTCGCGATAGAACTCGACGCCCTGCACCAGCGACGACGCGCAGTTGCCCACTCCCAGGATCGCAACTCGTACCTTCCGGCGTGAGCGGCTCTCCGCGCGGACGACGGTTCCTCGCGCGGCTCGACCATTGTGTTTACTGCCGTTCTTTGCTGCCATCGCTTCTTACACCTCGCTCAATTCATGCTGCAGCGCCCGAACCCGGGGTCGGGGCGCGATCAGGGTCGACAGTTCTCGCTGGAAAGCGTTCAGGCCTTCCCGGTTGATGGAGTACAGGACGGTGCGCCCCTCGCGGTGAGCGCGAACCAGCTGGCCGCGGCGTAGCATCCGCAGGTGCCAGCTGAGGCGCGGCTGGCTGACCCCGATCGCATCGGCCAGTTCCTGCACGGTGATCTCCGGGATTCCGGCGAGGAAGTGCAGGATGCGTAGCCGTGTCACGCTCGCCAGCGCCTGGTAATGCGCGCGGAATTCTCGAAGCGATGGGTTTGTGAGCGGGGCGGAGGAGCTCATATAAAGGAAACTTTATGGATTATAGCAACCCTGCGGCAGCCTTTCGGATCCCCTCCCCCTCCTGGGCAGGGCAAGGTGGGGCTAGCTCAGCAGGTCCCGGGGCAGGCGCGTGCGAATTCGCATTCGGCCTGGTAGCGGCATTCGTTGATGCCCTTCAGGCCCCTGGCCACGACGGCTTGCAACTCGCGGATCTTGTTTTGTTTGTCGGTTTCTTCGGCATCCATCGAAGTGGTGCTATGACGTGAACGGCGACCCTGGCGGTGACGGAATGCGGACGATGCCTACAAGTTGACAGTCTCGCTGTCGGAAACGCCTACAGCATAGGAATGGCGTCCGTTCATCGTCAAGGAAAGACTTGTTAAGGTGGGCGGCATGCCAGCGGCGCGTATTCGTCGACCCGCAGGCTCTGCCCCAACGATTGCGCGCGGTTTTGCGGCGATCGCCGGACATGAGCGCGCCCTCACCATTCTTCGTGCTCACCAGCGCGCCGGTCGGTTGGCCCATGCCTACTGCCTGACCGGCGAGGAGGGCATTGGCAAGACCGCGCTCGCGCGGGCGCTGGCGGAGGAGTTGCTGCTCGGTGAGGGGCAGCCGCGCCGCCTTGAAGTCCACCCCGATTTCTGGTCGGATGACCGGCCGGAGGCAATCAGCATCGACGAGATCCGCTTTCATCCAGAGCGCGGGGCGCAGGCGCACGACCAATCGCTCCAGCAGTTCCTGAGTCTCAAGCCATTCGTGGCGCTCCTGCGAGTTGCGTTGCTGGCCAACGCCGAACGGTTGACCGAGGCCGCCCAGAATTGCCTGCTCAAAACGCTGGAAGAGCCGCCGCCCAATACCGTGCTGGTCCTGACCACCTCGTATCCCGACCATTTGCTCCCCACATGCCTTTCGCGCTGTCAGATCATCGGGATGTCGCCGCTGGGCCGGCCAGCGGTTGTAGCCTTCATTGCCTCGCGACAGGGGAGTGCGGAGGAAGCCGAGGCGCTGGCCGGATTGGCGCACGGACGCCCGGGCTGGGCGGTGCGCGCCCTGACCGACCGGGAATGGGCCGTGAGAATGGACCGATGGGCTGAGGAGCTCGCCGCCCTGGCCTTCGAGGACGTCGACGGTGTGCTCGGCTACGCCGCGCGCTTCGGGCAGGGGCCCCAGGCCGAGATGCGACTGGTCGCCTCGGACGCGCTTCGCGGCTTTACCGCCTTCCTGCGCGATGCGATGCTTCTCCAGGCAGGTCTGTTGAGCAGCATGTCCGGAACACGGAAGGCCGCGTTGGAGACATGGGTGCGAGGGCTACCTGCTGACCATGTGCGGGCTTCACTGGCGGCCGCCCAGCGAACCCAGTTGCTGATCGATGAGAATGTGAATCCTCGCCTCGCCATGGAAGTCATGCTGCTCGACCTGCGCGTTCGGCGGCGCGCATGAGTCGGGTCTTCGTCACTCTGCCGCTGCCGTCACCGGGTATCGATATGCTGCGCGAGCGGTTCGAGGTGACGATGATGGAGGCGGAAGGCATGTCGCCGGAGACGCTCAAGCGCCACATCGCCGAGACCGACCCAATTGGCATCATCGGCATGGTCAACGTGCCGATCACCGACGAGATCATGGCGGCGGCGCCACATCTGCGGGTCGTTGCCAATTACGCGGTGGGCTACAACAACGTAGATCTCGCGGCCGCCACTCGCCGGGGTGTGTTGGTGACCAATACCCCCGGTGTGCTGACCGAGGCCACCGCCGACCTGGCCTTCGCCTTGCTCCTCGCGGTCGCTCGTCGCGTGGTGGAATCGGACCGATTCCTTCGCGAGGGCAAGTTCAAGGGGTGGAAGGCCGACTTGCTGCTCGGCAGCGATGTCTATGGCCGGGTGCTGGGCATCATCGGTTTCGGCCGAATCGGACAGGCCATGGCCCGCCGAGGACTGGGCTTTAACATGTCGATCCTCTATTCGGACGCGCGGCGGGCCAGCCCCGAGGTGGAGTCGCAGCTACGCGCGCAGTACCTTCCGCTCGACGAACTGTTGCGCAAGGCGGACTACGTGAGCATCCACGCGGACCTGAACGATCAGACCCGGCACCTGATTGGCGAGCGCGAGTTAAAGCTGATGGGGCCTGAGCACTACCTGATCAACGCCGCGCGTGGGCCGATCGTCGACGAAAAAGCCCTGGTCCGGGCGCTGAAGGAGGGATGGATCAAAGGAGCTGGTCTGGACGTCTATGAACACGAGCCGCAGACCGAGCCGGGCTTGACCGATTGCTGGAATGCAGTCCTTCTACCGCATCTGGGGAGTGCGACGGTCACGGCTCGGGCCGCCATGGCAGAAACGGCGGCGAACAACCTGATCGGGGCGGTGGAGGGTCAAACACCGCCGAACCTGGTGAACCCGGAAGCGCTCGCCGTTCGTCGCTAGGTGGCGATCCGGCTGCTCGCCATCGATCTCGATGGCACGCTGGTCAACCACCGGCTCGAGATGGATCCGCGCGACGTTGCCGCCGTCAAGGCGGCTTCCGCCGCGGGCGTCACGGTGGTGCTGGCGACCGGGCGGATGTTCAAATCCTCGCTTCGCTATGCGGAGCTGCTCGGACTTACCGGGCCAATCATCAATTACCAGGGGGCTGTGGTTCGCGAGATCGCCAGCGGCGAAGTCTGGTATCGGTGCGAGCTGTCGGTCGAAATGCAGCAGCGCGTGCTGGCATTCGCCGAGCCGCGAGACTGGCACGTCAATGCCTATGTGAACGAAGTGGTCTACACCGCGCGAGCGCGGCCCGAAGCGGACCTCTATGCGCGCGTGGCGATGGTTCCCTATGAGGTGGTCGGTCCGCTGTCGAAGTGGATCCGACAGGAGTCGACCAAGATGGTGCTGGTCGATCTTGACCCGGCTGAGGTGCCGGCTCGGATGGCCGAGCTGGGCGCCTGGATGGGCGACGTCGCTCGCGTGACACGCTCCCTGGATTGGTTCGTCGAAGTGGTCAATCCCGAGGTGTCAAAGGCGAAGGCGCTGGCCATGGTTGCGGAGCGCCTGCGCATTCCGCAGAGCGACGTGTGCGCCATCGGCGACAACACAAATGATGAGGATATGGTCGGCTGGGCCGGGTTCGGGGTCGCCATGGGCAACGCCCCGGCCGGGCTCAAGGAGTTAGCAAAATATGTCACCGGCAGCATCAGCGAGGCCGGCGTGGCCCAGGTGATCCGGCGCTTTGTGATCGGCAAAGAAGACACAGTGGTCCGCGCTTAGCCCGCAGCAACCTTATATATACTGGGCTTCCGCGGCCCCGTGGTGTAGTGGTCCAACATGCCTCCCTGTCACGGAGGAGATCGGCGGTTCGAATCCGCTCGGGGTCGCCAGACATTGCCGCTATAACACTCACGCTATAACCACTCATTAGTAGTGTTGTTCTATCAACTAGGCAGTGCCGGCGCCCTAACGCGCTCTTGGCAGTGGAACACCGACCAGCAGATGT
>Ga0209808_1000386_pt1 | contig 21916 bp, 21 predicted proteins | sample GraSoiAngelo_157_FD_186171 | JGI IMG/M metagenome (GOLD analysis project Ga0209808, IMG submission 186171) | Grasslands soil microbial communities from the Angelo Coastal Reserve, California, USA - 14_1009_16_20cm (SPAdes) (version 2) | ecosystem: Environmental > Terrestrial > Soil > Grasslands ... | reverse complement strand
GTAAAGAGGAGAAACACGCGGGTCCTTCCGATCCATTCCCGCTGGCAGATAAGCGTCAGCCAATTCAATCAGATACTGCTTGTGAATGAGCGGATCGACAGCGTCTTTAGTGAAAACTGTTGAGCCTGATATCGTCAGATCCGTCCATGGCGAAATTAACCAGCCGCAACCCGGAAGCTCCTCGTGCGCATCGCGTAGCCGAGTGATCAACGCAACTGTGAGGCCGGCACCGGCGCTGTCTCCGCCAATCGCGATGTGCGCAGCAGGAATATTCTGGTTGCGCAGAAAACGCCACGCCGTCAGTACATCGTCGTACGCTGCGGGGAACGGATACTCTGGAGCCAATCGATAACCAATTGCCAGCGTTCGCACTCCAGCGGCCCGCCCCGCCTCAGTGACCAGCCGACGGTGACTAACGATTGAACCGGAACAATAACCGCCACCGTGAAAGAACATCAGAACTCGGGAGCGATCGCTGCCTGGAGCGATTGACCATTCGCCTGGTACCCCGTTCACGTCGGCGGCGGTGAGCGCCACGTCCTCAGCTACAGGCCAAACAGAACCGACATCATCGAGGCGCTTTCGTCGCTCAAGCCATCCAACAGGTCGCGGCTTGGAACTTAACAGCGCGCGGATCCTCTCGATTTCACTTTGAGCCATTGTCTTCTGAGTTGATCGTTAACCTACAAAATCGATTTGTAATTCAGATTACTACAAGTCGTCTCGTAATGTCATTCTGAGCGAAGCGAAGAATCTCGGATCAGTTTTGGATCCATCTCCTCAAGAGAAATGAACAGAGATGTTTCGCTTCGCTCAACATGACAACGCCATTTGGGAGACGAGCGCTAAACTTTCGGCTTTTGTCAGTCCTTAGATCTTGTCATTCTGCGCGCTCGAACGGCAAGTGAAAAACTATCTCCAGCTTAACCTGAACTTGCTTTACTGGATTTTGATTGCGCCGTTTACCGGGCAATTCTTCAAAATCGGTCCGATCTTCAGGCAAATGGTGGCCATCGGTGTGCGCGCGACACCGATGGTGGCACTGACGGCGTTCAGCGTTGGCGTAACGCTCGCGATGCAGGCCGCTCATTCTCTCGAGAGTCTCGGCGCGGAAATGTACATTCCCGATCTGGTCATGCTTACCCTCTTGCGTGAAATGGGACCGGTCTTGATCGCGGTAATCGTAATCGGACGCAGCGGCTCTGCCGTGGCCGCGGAACTCGGCACAATGAAAGTGTCAGAAGAAATCGAGGCGCTTGAAGTGATGGCAATCAACCCGGTCCAATATCTGGTAGTGCCGCGTTTCCTTGCCATGATGGTGATGTTGCCGGCGCTCACCATCTTTGGAAATTACATCGGTATCCTGGGCGGTTGGGCGGTCTGCCGTTTTGCGCTCGATTTTAATACCGCCGGATATGTGCTCCGCGCGCTTGAGAGCGCCGATACGTGGGATCTGTATTCAGGAATGATCAAAAGCGTTGTTTTCGCATGGCTCATCATCACAATCTCGTGTAACGCAGGCCTGACTGTCGAAGGCGGCGCAGAGGGTGTTGGTCAGGCAACAACGACTTCGGTGGTCCAGGCGCTGCTGGCAATGTTGGTGATGAACGCGGTGCTGACCGGAATTTTCTTTTTCGCTGCATGAATGCTAACGCAGAAAACATCATCGAAGTAACCAAGCTCGTCCGAAAATTCGGAGACCGCACGGTGCTCGATGAAATTTCTTTTAACGTTCACCGGGGTGAGACAGTTGTTATTATGGGCGGCAGCGGCTGTGGAAAGAGTACTCTCCTTCGGCACATGATCGGCTCGATGAAACCGACCTCAGGTGTCGTGAAGCTTTTTGGCGAGGAAATCACAATGATGAAGGAGCGCGAGCTCGAACGTGTACGCCTGCGATTCGGCATGCTGTTCCAATCCGGTGCGCTGCTGGCCTCGCAAACCGTGGGCGAGAACGTGGCGTTGCCCCTTTTGCAACACACTGACAAATCTCCAGATGAAATCGAAGAGATCGTAAAAAAGAAACTTGAAATGGTTGGCCTGACTGGTTTTGAAGACCTTAAGCCAGACGAGATCAGCGGCGGGATGAAAAAGCGCGTGGGGCTTGCCCGCGCGCTTGCGCTCGACCCGGAACTGTTATTTAGCGATGAGCCGACCTCGGGGCTGGATCCGATCATGACCGCAGTAGTAGATGAACTTACTCTGAAACTGACGCATGGGACTCACATGACCGCAGTGGTAGTCTCCCACGATATGACCAGCTCATTCCGGATCGCGACGCGCATGATCATGCTCGGACACGGCGGCATTGTGGCGCAGGGTACGCCGGATGAAATTCGGAACAGTCCGAACCCTGAAGTGCAACAATTTATTCACGGCGAGGCTGACGGTCCGATTCCTTTGAACCTGTCACAAGAAGAACACGAGGACCATCAGCACGTTAAACCTCGCCCCTTCGTTGCAGCACGCCACAGATTTCATCGAAAAACAGGTTGAATGGAATGACGAAGGAATGATGAAATGACGAAGACCATGTATGAATCACAGAGTCGTTACACCGCGACATGGTATTTGCGATTCAACGATTCAACCTTTTAACGTGGCGAAGCCTTTCGTGATTCGACATTACGCACCAATCTCGGGGAGAAATCTGTGAGCTTAATGAAACGCAATCTATCCGACTATTTCGTCGCCCTGTCCGTGATTGCGTGCAGTGTCATCTTGCTGGCAGCGCTGACTTTCGCGCTTTCTGGTTATCGCTTAAAAAAACCAACGCGAACTTTGCAGATCAATTATGAAGACGTTACCGGCATCAAGGTGAATTCCGAAGTGCGTTATGCCGGCGCGCCGGCAGGGCGCGTGATCGCGATGCGTCATCTCACAGCCAAAGAACGCGAAGCCAGCGCGAACAAGAAGGACGCCGTGCGAGTCACGGTTAGCCTCAATGACGGAATTCCGCCGCTGCCCACGGACGTTACAGCAACGCTAAGCTCCGACACGATGCTTTCGCCGAAATTTGTGGCGCTTACCGCAGGGACGCCGGGAGGTCAAACGTTGGCAAACAACGCGGCGATCGAAGGCCATCCGGCGTACGGCCTCGAACAAATCACAGCGGCGGCCGGCCCGTTATTCGAGAACGCAAACAAGCTCCTCGATAATCTCAATGTGACTGTCACAGGTTTGAAGAAAGATCTTGGTGAATTCACGCCGAAGCTCGGCCCACTGGCTGATTCGTTAAAAATGGATGCGGACCACCTACAAAACATGATCACAAACCTCGAGGGCGTAGCCAAGGGTGCGGACACGGTGTTCGGCAGTGCTGATAGTTTCATCAAAACGACTGACAAACAGCTTTCGGAAGACTTGAAACAACTGCACGTGACTCTCTTGAACCTGAAAGTTGTCACCACCTACGCAAAGGAGCTCGTTGGAACGCTCGCCGCGAAGCCAAACCGCGTCATCTTCAGCGGCAAACCGGCAACGCTTACGCCAGAGTCAGAAATCCTGAAAAGCTCAAAACCTGTGCCGGCACGAAAGCCGTGATTTAGAACGGAGCCCGCTATTGCAGTGAAGTGTGTCAATAGTAAGGACCGACGCCTATTCCTGTTCTGGTGAAGCAAACGTTCCCGGAGGTTATAGAGACACAACGGTTGGTGCTGCGTTGCTATCAAGGCGAGGACGCCTTCGGGATTCTCGAATTGGTTCAGCAGAATCGAGCGCAACTAGTTCGAGAATTTGCTCAAAGGGCAAGCCTGGAGACTCTTGACGAAGCCAGGCTCTTGGTCTCCGAAAAAAGAGAACACTGGAGCGTTGGGAAAGCGTTTTGTTATGGCATTTGGCTGAAACACGCGAACGAGCAAATCGGGGAAATCCAGGTAAAGAACGTTGCCTGGGAAATTCCATCGGCCGAGTTAGGTTATTTCATCAGCACGTCGTCACAAAGACAGGGATATGCGAGCGAGAGCATTAGAGGAATCTTAAAGCTGGCGTTCCAAGATTCGGGGTTTCAAAGGATATTTGTGCGCGTTCTGTCGTCGAATCGTGGGAGCTTTTCGATGGCGAAGAGACTCGGATTCCTGGAGGAAGGGTTCCACCGGAAGGCATTTCGCTGCGGTCTGGGAGAATTACATGACGTCCACTATCTGGCGTTGACAAGCGATGATTATCGGCGGCAATGCGCACAGTAAGTCAAGGGCGTCTCTGATCAGGTCCCCGACCACATCGTGAAAAACTTCAAGTTCCTGACAGCAAAAAAATCTGGTTCTAGTTCTCAGCCACAACACGTGAGTGCTGCCCTTTCCGGTACCGCCACATCAATTTTAAAAAGCGAAGAGCATCTCGCATTGGATGAATCTTGCTCACTTGGTCGGAGTAAACAGTTGTGATTGGGACTGATTCGATCCGATACCCTTTACGGCTTGCGATAATGAGTACTTCAGTTTCGTATTCGAACCGGTTTCCGCCGCTGAGTAACTCTGGAGCCAAATGCCGATCTACCATGCGAAAACCGCACTGCGTATCGGGGATGTCTTGTCCGCAGAGGCGGCTAATTTGGCTGCTCATATAGCGATTCACAACGCGCCGGATGAATGGCATTCCGGCGAGATTGTTCATGCGGTTGCCAATTAAAAACGTCTGGTGCGTCGCGCACGTTACCGCTGCCAGGAACCGATCGATCTCTTCCGGAAGGTGTTGACCGTCGGAATCGAGAAGACTCACCCACATGACTTCTCGATCCAATCCAGTCGCCGTGCGGTGGGACGGATTCACCGTGGCGAACCAGTACTCTAGTCCTGTCTTAATCGCTTCGCCTTTGCCGCGGTTTTGATTGTGAACAATGACTTCTGCGCCGGCTTCGCGTGCGCGTTGCGCGGTCTGATCGGTTGAGCCGTCATCAACGACAAGGACGTAGTGGAGGCGCTCGCGGGTTCGGCGAACAATGTCTCCTATGTGCTTTTCATCTTGGTAGGCAGGAATGACCGCGGCGGTTTGCGACCGAATCTGAGCGAGCGGATCGCGCTCCGTCATCGAATTCGCAACCATTCTCGCGCTTTCATTCGGTGCGCCCCCGCCGCAGCGGGCAAACTTTGGTCGCGCTTACCTCTGTCATCGCGGTATGACTGGATGAAAGTCGGCCGCGTGATACGAACTGCGGACCAGCGGGCCAGAGGCGACATGGAGAAAGCCTTTTCTGCGCGCAATGTCGCCGTAGTAATTGAATTGCTCGGGCGTGATGTACTCGACCACCGGTAAATGCTTCGGAGTCGGACGTAAATACTGGCCCATGGTGAGTACTTCGCAGCCGGCCTCGCGCAAATCGTCCATGGTCTGAAAAAGTTCCGTCTCCTTCTCGCCAAGGCCAAGCATGACCCCACTCTTAGTCACAACCCCTGCCGACAACGCTTTTGCGCGCCGTAGCGCTTGCAGCGAGGTGCGATACTTGGCACGCGAACGCACCAGCGGCGTGAGGCGTTCTACCGTTTCCATGTTGTGGTTATAAATATCAGGACCGGCATCGAGAACGTTCTGGATGCACCAATCCTGCGCGTGAAAGTCCGGAACCAGCACTTCGACAATCACAGAAGGATCCATTTCTCCAATCGCGGTAATTGTGCGGGCGAAATGATCGGCGCCGCCGTCCCTGAGATCGTCGCGCGCGACGGCCGTGATAACGACATGTTTTAATTTCATTCGGCGCACGGCCTCAGCGACGCGCTGCGGTTCGTCTTCTTCCAGCGCGAACGGCTTAGCGGTTGTCACGGCGCAAAACCCGCACGCGCGCGTGCAACGATCACCGGCGATCATGAAAGTCGCCGTGCCCTGGCTCCAGCATTCCCATCGGTTTGGGCATTGCGCGCTTTCGCAAACCGTGTGCAAGCGCAGATCAGAAATGAGCGCCTTGGTCGAAAAGAAAACTGGATTGGATGGCAAACGCACTTTGATCCATGGCGGTTTCTGCCCCTGATGCAGGGCTGGATCGATCTTTGCGCAGGACATGACAACGAAAATTAACCTACCGTTGGAGCCTTGGAAAGTTAAAGCGTTAGAGCGGTGAAGCGTTACGATGCCATCCTGTCATGTTGAGCGAAGCGAAACATCTCTGATTTATTATTTCCATGCACTGCCGAAGAAACAATTAGAGATTCTTCGCGAAGCCTGTCCTGAGCGAAGCCGAAGGGCAGAGAATGACAACGCTGCTTAACGCTTCAATCCTTCAACTCTTCAACGATCACAGTTTTGTTCGCCCTGAAAGCGCGGCAGAAAGCGTCAGTTCATCCGCCGATTCCAGGCCGCCGCCCGCTGGAATGCCGCGGGCAATACGCGTAAGATTGACCGGTTTGTCCTTCAAGAAATCGACAATGAAATTTGTGGTAGATTCGCCTTCTACATCCGCAGGCAGTGCGAAAATGATTTCGGTAATCTTTTCCTGATCGACGCGTTCCAGTAATTCTTTAATGCGCAAATCGTCGGGACCAATATGATCGAGTGGAGAAATCTTCCCTCCAAGAGAATGATATCGCCCCCGAAAGACATTGGTTTTTTCCAGCGGAAGAATGTCGGTGGGTTGCTCTACGACGCAGAGCAGCTCTGTCGAGCGCGACGAATCCGCGCATATCTCGCATATTTCTCCGGCAGAAAAAAATCCGCACAGCTTGCAGGAACGAATCGCCTGGCGGGTCTCCGCGATGGCCCGTGAGATTTGTTCCGGCTGATCGCTCCGTGCTCCCACCATCCAGAGCGCAATCCGCTCCGCCGAGCGAGGACCCACTCCCGGCATTTGTCGCAGTTGCGCAATCAAATTCCGGATTGCAACCGGATATTCCGTCCTTCTCAAAGCGCGCTCAGCCTTCTTCCAACGGCGATTCCGTTAGCTGCAGGACAAGCGGCTCCAACCGCTGCAAATAGAATTGCAGTGCGGGATCGTCTTCTCCCTCGGGGCCACGTGCCTTCTGAAATTCAGAATAAGCTTCCGCCCAACGCTTTTCTCGATAGAGAACTACGCCGCTCCAGAAAGAATCTCTACGCGCGACATGCTCGGGTTTGGCTTCCGTGGCAAGGCAGAGGGGCTCGTAGATTTCAAGCCGATCGTGCGAATTCGTTCCGCTCACGAAATCGATTGGACGCGCGACGACCGTTTCGCTCACGCTATCGAAAGTGGGCGTATCAATCAGGATCTTCGATCCATACCGGTGATTCAAAGCGCAAAACCTGCGCGCGAACTCAATCGGTTCGCCGCTCGCCAGGAGCGCGGGATGTACGCTGTCCTTTAGCGCGCCGATAATTATCGCACCCGAGCTGATGCCGGCGTGCATTTCCCAGTCGCCAAAAATGTCTTCATCGTCCTGCCGTCGCTCGCGAAATTTCTTTGTTAAGTCGAGCACAGCGCGCACTGCATCCTCGGCATGCTGGCCACCAGTGTTCGGAAAGCCAAAAATGGCAACCACCCCCTCCCCGTCGGCAGCTTGTAGATAGGCTCCTCTTTCGATCAGGCCATCGGCGGTCTCACGAATAAATTTCGCCATTGTTTCAGCGAAACCGGCGGGGTCAGACGAACTTGTGAATCCATGTCGATTGCCAATGTCGCAGACCACGACGCTTGCTTCGTACGCTTGAGCCTGGCCATCGAAGTCCCCGTCGCTGACACGATGAAATTCTTTTTTTGAAAGGCGATTCGCAAAGAGTGTACGTACTAAATGCGACCGGTCTCTCTGCAAAAAAGCGGTCCATCCCTCCGCGGCAGCCACCGCTAGAGCAACCGCAAAAATGCACGGAACGGGCTGGAAAAAAATCCGGTAAAGGGAGCAAACCCACGAAAGAACGAGCAACTCGATCAGTAAAAAGCCGAACAACGGGTAGCTTCGCAACCGAGGCAAGTTCCTCAGGCTGAGCCAGGCGACACCGACAGCTGTCACCAAGACAAAAGCGTACTGCCATTTTTCGCCCACGACTCTCGTTGCGCTGGCATAATCGGAAACAAGCTGCGCAACAGCAGTCTCAAAGCCCGCTATCGCCTTGGTTGCGTGCAAGGCACCCGCAACGATGGTGACGACAACTCCAATTACGAGCGTTGTGATCAACGAGCGCTTCATGAACGATCAGGCCTTTTGGGCAGCTGCAGCTGGGTAATAGGATTGCACCACCAGTTCACTTAAGAATTTGTCGGGCGCATCGACGGCATCGGCATTGATCGCAAACCTTGCCTGGCCAGTGTTCTTTTTGATCAGATTCAGTCCGAACTGGTAATCCTTAAACAGGTGGCCACAAAGATCGCTCATGGTCATCCGCTCAGTTTGCGCCCGCTCGACAAGGCGCCGCACCGCGCTTTCATCCAAAACAATTTCCAACCCATGCTGACTGCTAAATTTCTCCGCAAACTGACGCGCGCCGGCTTCGAGCATTTTCGCCTCCAGCTTGTGTCCCTCTACCATCAGCCGGTCGAGCACATGCTTTGGGTCGCGCACGAGCGTAGCGGTAACACGCAACTGGCTTAGACCTGAGCCTGCCAGGTAGTATTTGTAATCGCGGAACAATTTTTCGAATACCGTCAGCAATCCACGTGCCCCGGTTTTTTCCTTGGCGGCAGCTTCAGACAGCAGTCGCAGCGCTTCATCCTCGAAACTGATTTCAATCCCGTAGGCGCGGAAAGCGCGCTCGTATTGCCGGAGCAAACTCCCCTCGGAATACTTCATGATGTTGAAAAGGTCGTCGGCATCCAGCTCTTCACACACCACGCGCACTGGCAATCGGCCGATGAATTCCGGCTCGAATCCATATTCGATGAAATCCTGAGTCGTTACGTGCCGGAACAATTGGTTGTCCATTACCTGAATCGGTTCAGCGCTGAACCCGATCTGACCTTGCCGAACACGGCGCGCCACTTGTTCTTTCAACTTCTCAAATGCACCGCTGACCACGAACAGAATATGCCGCGTATTGATCGTTTCCCGTTTCGCCTTCCCACGCCGTTGAAACTCGAATGCCGCCTGCAATTGCGCCTGCAAATCGTTCATGCTGCGAATGGGCACTTCTGTTTCCTCCATTAACTTCAGCAGCGTGGTCTGCACACCGCGTCCGCTGACGTCCCGGCCGATCAAATTTCCAGCCGCAGCGATCTTGTCGATCTCATCGATGTAAATGATCCCGAATTGCGCCAGGTTCACGTCGCCGTCGGCCTTGTGTACGAGCTCGCGCACTAAATCTTCCACATCGCCACCGACGTAACCGGTCTCGCTAAACTTCGTAGCGTCCGCTTTCACAAACGGTACTTTGATCAGATCGGCGATGTGTTTGATGAGATAAGTTTTGCCGACCCCAGTCGGCCCCACCAAAATCACGTTTTGCTTGATGTATTCGATCTCCTGCGCACGCGTGGCATCCTCTTTCTCAAGACGGCGGAGATAATTGGCGTGGTTGTAATGATCGCAAACTGCGATCGCTAACACCTTCTTTGCTTCATCCTGCTTGATCACGAAGCGGTCGAGATGCGCTTTAATATCCCGCGGCAGAAGCCTGAATTCGAATTCCTCGTGATCGGTTTTCTCCGGCTTTTCCTCCTCTTCTGCTGCCGCGGGCTCCGGCTCAGCAAAAGTCGCCACTGAGACGCGGTCGCCGAAGTTCTGTTTCATGAACTCCGTGATCTTAGTCTTCAATTCTTCCGGCGAGGGAAACTGCGGTGGTGGTGGGTTTTGCTCCATATCGCGATCCAGAAACCGTCGCGTCAAAAACCAATTATGGCAATGATTCGTCTAAAATCTGACTCTTCGAGCCGGGATTCGTTCATCCTCGTGCCGATTCCTATCCTACTCTTACTCTTGCTCATGCTCATGCTCTTGCTCGGACATGAATTCAGAAAGGCAAGAGTAGGAGCATGATTATGAGCATGAGAAAGATGGGCGCTAGCGCGCCGGGGCAATACCGGGAAACAGCTGCGAAATCTGTTCCTTGTATTCAGGCTTAGCTTTTGCGGCCGCATCGACCAGCTCCCGAGCCGCTTCGGTTTGTCCACTTTCACTCGCAAAGACAGCGCAGCGCCATTGTCGATCCGCCGCGTCGCGCGCTACTGGGGCGATGAACGATCTGGAAACCATCAACAGCGTCTGTGGCGAAAGTTTCTCCCAGGTGATCCATGCGATGCCATACGGAAGTTTCATCGTGAGACCTTCATCCGTGGCGCTCACTATACCTCTATATTGCGCGCCAGAGCTATCTGTCAGTAAACCCGAAAAATGCGCCCGATTGAGATCGTCAATCAGACTGTTCTTCCAATCGAACATGAGTCGCGCTCTCTTCTCTGCGACTTCTTCAGCAGGCTTATAGTATGCGCCGATCAGTTTCACATTCCTGATCCCCTCAGCCGCTTGGGCAAAGCGATACAGCGCGACTTGCTCTCTATATTCGGCAAGTGCTTTGTTCCACGGACTGCGATCCAACCAGCCTCTGCTGCGCGCGATAACGAACAGAAATCCAAGCGCCAATACAGCCGGTAAACCCACGCGAATGAGGAACGGCAGGCGGCGATCCCAGCGTAAAACCCCGATTAGCGCTTCAAAGCTGCGCTGAGTGAAGCGAGACCACGCCGAGCGCCAGCGTCGACGGCGCGTCTCACCGCCACTGGTTGCATCCTTCAATGCCACCGCTTGCCACGCTCGCTCAAGCTCCGCCACCAGGTCGTCATAGGAGGAAAAACGTTGCGCCGGGTCAGCGGCGATCATTCGCTGCAAAACCTCGGCAGTCTCCGCAGAAACGTCCGGCGCGGTCGCCTGCAAATCGAGTGGTCGTTGTTTTGATTCGAGCAATGCGGTCGCGGAATTTGTGCTGGCTTCGATTGGCGGTTTGCCGGCAATCGCATGAAAGAGTGTTGCGCCTAAACTGTAAATGTCGCTGCGGAAGTCCTCGGGGTCGTTATTCAGCCGTTCCGGCGCGACATATTCCGGGGTTCCCCAAACGACACCGCCGATTCCCCAACGTTGCGTTGCGCTGCTAGCAAGACCAAAGTCGCCGATTTTTGCTGCGTGTTCATCGACAAACAAAATATTAGCCGGCTTCACATCACGGTGAATCAGACCTCTTCGCTGCGCAGCACGCAGGCCTTTTGCAACCTGAATGCCAATCTCAAGCACGCGCTTTTCCGGTAAGCGCGGTTGCAGCGCCATGAGATCGTCGAGGCTTCCCTGATCGACCAATTCCATTACCACATAGAACTGGCCGTGATCCGTTCCCGAATCGAATACCTGTATCACATAAGGATGATTCACGGCGGCGGCAATGCGCGCCTCTTCTTGCAATCGAGCTTTATGATCCTCTTGACCGCCGAGATCTCTGCGCAACAGCTTCAGCGCCACGAACCGATCCAGCTCCATATCGCGCGCCTTATAAACGGTGCCCATCCCGCCAACGCCAAGCGTCTCAACCACGACGAAATGATCGAAGGCTCTCTCCACGCGTATTTTCTTGCCACACGTTGGACAGGCGATCCGCGCCAATGGCTCCGCCTCTGTCGTATCGACAGTCGCCCCGCAACCGGGGCATGTTTGGGCGGTCGGCTCACTCGCCATTGCGCGCCAAATGTAACATTCGCTGCCCTGGGAGCAATGAAATGACAGCAAGCTCATGACTCATGTGTGGAGGCGTTTGTGCCAAACGCGCGATAAATCGCTTCCGGCGCTCGACACGAGCACCGCTACAACTGTTTCTCTCGCCTCATGTGACAAAGCACGGCCGAGCGTTCGACGTGCGGATCGCACGGTTTAGTGTTCGCCATGCGAGTTGAAAACTCGCGGTATACATTCACCTGGCTATGAGACAACTTCCCTCCGAAGATTCGACTCCGATCGAGCTTATTGTATCAGCGAACGAAGCAAAGATTCGCCTCGATCAATTTATGGCCAAGCGGCTTCCAGAATTCTCCCGGTCACGACTTCAGCAGTTGATCCGCGATGGGTTCGTTCGACTCAATGACTCAACGAGCCGGCCACGCCAAATTGTTCGAGGCGGCGACAAGATTGAGCTGACCGAGCCGCCTTTGGAAAAGATCGAGATGCTGCCAGAGGTGATCCCGCTCGAGATACTCTTCGAAGACGACGATCTCGTCGTCATCAATAAGCCGCCGGGGCTTGTCGTTCATCCGGGTGCTGGTCATCGCGAACACACTCTCGTCAATGCGCTCCTCAACCACTGTGCGACGTTGTCGGGAATCGGCGGCAAAGAGCGTCCCGGCATCGTTCATCGTCTCGACAAAGAGACGAGTGGTTGTCTCGTCGTCGCCAAGAATGATCCTACCCATCGGGATCTATCCAAGCAGTTCGCCGCGCGCACCGTTGAAAAGATTTATCTTGCGCTGGTTGCAGGGAAATTGCGCAAGCCAGCCGGTGCAATAGAAGGAAAAATCGGACGGCACCCGGTCCATCGAAAGCAAATGAGCGCGACGACCCTGCGTGGACGCGTGGCCAAAACCGAGTATCGCGTTGTTCGGTCGAGCGATCGGGCCACGTTGATCGAATGCCGGCTACACAGCGGACGGACTCATCAGATTCGCGTGCATCTTCATCATCTGGGACACGCAGTGCTCGGCGATAAAATCTATGCGCCGCGGCTCACAAAGGATTTTCCGCGACAAATGTTGCATGCGTGGAAGCTTGGATTTCGACATCCTCGCACTCAGGAATGGAAAAGCTTTGAGGCGCCGGTGCCTGATGATTTCGCGGCCGCGATAAAACTGACAATCGAATCTCAACAAGTATGAAACAGCGAAAACTTGGACGCGGCGGTCCGATAGTCTCAGCGATTGGCCTCGGTTGCATGGGAATGTCGGACTTTTATGGCGGACGCGATGATGAGGAGTCCATCGCAACGATTCATCGTGCGCTGGATCTCGGGATCAAGTTCTTCGATACAGCCGATATGTACGGGCCGCACACAAACGAGCAACTACTCGGCCGCGCCTTACGAGGACATCGTGAACACGTCGTTATTGCGACAAAATTTGGGATCGTGCGTGATCCGGCCCGGCCGGATCACCGTGGGATTAGCGGTAAGCCGGATTATGTCAACAAAGCGTGCGAAGAAAGTTTGCGCAGATTAGGCGTTGATGTGATCGATCTCTATTATCAGCATCGCGTCGATCCGGACACACCCATTGAAGATACCGTTGGTGCGATGGCAGAGCTTGTACGCAAAGGCAAGGTGCGCTTCCTAGGTTTGTCCGAAGCAGGCGCGGAGACGATACGCCGCGCGCATGCCGTTCACCCGATCACGGCATTACAATCGGAATACTCACTCTGGACACGCGATCCCGAAAAGGAGGTTCTTGGCGTGTGCCGCGAGCTAGGTATCGGTTTGGTGCCATACAGTCCGCTGGGCCGCGGTTTTTTGACCGGGCAAATCAAAAGCTTCGAAGATCTGCCGGAAGACGATTACCGGCGAACTTCGCCCCGATTCCAGGGAGAAAATTTCCAACGCAATCTTGCACTTGTGAAGCGAGTTGAAGAAATCGCTCGCGAGAAAAAATGCACCCCAGCGCAATTAGCTCTTGCCTGGGTACTCGCGCAGGGACACGACATTGTACCCATTCCCGGTACCAAACGTCGCAAATATTTGCAGGAAAATGTCGGCGCGCTTGATGTCGCTCTTACCAACAAAGATCTGGCGCGTATCGATGAAGTCGCTCCTCAGGAAGCCGTCGCCGGTCCCCGTTATCCGGACTGGGCGATGAAAATGGTAAATCGGTAAAAGAAATTAGAAGATCACCCACAACTGACTACTTGACCGGCGTGCGGCAGATTCTCTCTGCACCACCGGCTGTGAGACGTAACGGTGTTATCGAGTATAAAACCTTCGTTGATAGATCTCGGTCATCGTAACCACCGCACCGATTGCGCCGTAGATTAGAGAAAGAGCCGATTGCGGATCGACTTCCTCCCATCGATCAAGCTCTCGTCTCAGATCGCGCAGCAGGGTCACGCTCTTCGCTTCGCTTGGGTAGCACTCCTGTAACATGGCGGTCCACTTTTGCTTCACATCATCGGATAGATCACGCTTTCGCGAAATCGTATCCCCAATCTGTATCAGTCGCCCGATGATCTTGTCGCGTAGGATCTCTTGAGCGTCTACGTCACTCGTCTCATCCGCGTCGTATGACGGCTCCTCATTCGCAGGCGCGTGCAAACCATGTAGCGCCGCAAGCGCTTCGCTTCTTAGTCCATGCTCGATCTTGCGATTCGCGTCCGAAATCCAGCGATCCTGTTTTTCATCCCAGGCTTTGTCGTCGGCTCGCTTCTGAATATCGTCCATACGTTTGCGCCTTCTAAGGGACTACGAGACCACGGACAACTGACCACCCGACCAACGTATCAGGCCGATCACGATCAGGCTTGTGATGCTCGCGACCACTTTGCCAAGTTTTCCCGTTTCTTTCTCGACCGCCCGAATCAGGCCGTGTAAGCAACCAAATGTCGCCTTGGTTTGTTGATGCAGTGCATCCGCCTCCTCCGGTGACAAATAATCGAGTCGCAGTGCGAGGTGGATAAAGTATTGAGTCTCTGATAACGAACCACGCGCAATATAAAGAAAGTGAAGATAATCCTTTTGCTCTCCCGCGAGGCTCCCTCAACAATGTTAGCCGGAACAGAATAAGAAGCACGGCGTAGTTGGCTTGTTAGCCCGTAAATTTCTTCCCGGGGAAAGGATCGCGTGTGTTTATACACTGCAACGGTCAAGTCATCCGCAAGTCTCCACGCTTCAATTTTGGTGTAGTCTCTCATGATTGTTTGGTCCTGTTCTCTTGTGGTCTGTAGTCTGTGAGCTGCGTGCGCCTTGGCACCATCGCGCTTGCCAGCATCGTCTGGACAATTTCGCCGCGCTGATTCGTGGTTACGTTGCGCAAGCGAATGATGCCGTAACCCGGCTTGGAGCGCGATGATCTTAGATCGAGAATCTCCGTTTCAACAGTGAGCACATCACCAGGTCGCACCGCGTTAGGCCACCGTAATTCATCAACACCAAGCCCGATGGCGCCTTCTGCGAAGTTTAACGTTTGTACAAACAGCCGCATCGTCATGGCAGCCGTGTGCCAGCCACTCGCGATCAATCCTTTGAAAAGTGTGCGTTCTGCAGCTTTCCGGTTCAGATGAAACATCTGCGGATCGAACTTGTGGGCGAACTCGATGACCTGCTTCTCGGTGACGTTTAGCGGCTCGGATTTAAACCGGTCGCCTACTTTCATATCGTCGAAGTAATGCTCTTTCATCCTCGTCTCTTTGTTCATTCTAAAATGGCGAGCCCAATTGATGCGTCATTCTGCGGGATTGAGCAATGCCTAATATGTGCCATGACTGCAGACCGTTGAGCATTGAGTGTTGACAAAGGCGTTGTAGGTCCGCGTTCTCGTCATTTCGGGTCGGCACTGCGACACAGTTCCGCGGCTATAGGGCTGAGTAGCTATGAGATGGACTCTGGACTCACCGCGAGCGACGTAAAGTGGACTGGGGCAAAGACAATAACTGGCTCTTGTTCGACTCAGATCAGCCGCAGAAATTCAGCCAGTAGAACATGCATTAACAATCAACATCAAAGAGGAGGCATTATGAAAAACACAATTGTTATGCTCGCCTGCTTGCTACTTGCTCCGTTAGCATTTGCGCAGCCGGGCTCGACGAATAAGAAGCAAACAACCACAGAACCAATAACAGTAACGGGGGGCGTCATCAAAATGACGACCGAGGAAGGAGCGGCTGCCAATTATCAGCCTGTCAGAACACTCGTTATTCGAGAAGACAACTCGAAAAGCACAGCGCGTTACGCCGTCAATGGGCGCGGCCGCGTTTTGAACAAAGCCGGCCAAGTCGTCCAAACTGCGATCAAACCCGGCGCACGCGTGCTTGTTTATTACGCAAACACCAGCGATCTGCGTACGATTGATCACGTGGTCGTTGTCGACTGAGTCTGCGTGGAGCTTGGCCAATAAAAGCCGCAGGGTTCTAAGCCCTGCGGCGCTTTTTTTGATACTGATCGCGCCGTCACATCCAGACTTCGTTCAATTCTCGTGAGTGAGAGGATCGCTCTGTTCGCTTTGTCGCCCCTCGCCCCGATTGGCCAGAGGCATCCGGATGCCGAAATAAATTCGATCCAATTGTGTCTCAAATAGGAGAGGCGCCGAACGATGAGAACGTTGTCGTAGCGTCGCTTATTTGAATGATTGGAGGTCAAATGATGAATGGAAAGTTCCGGTTATTCGGTCGGGGTGACATTGAAAACAGCTTTATGCATCTTGTCGATCGTAGCTTGCGCGAACAACGCCGGGAGGAACGGCGCCTGGCCGAGCAGCGCGCTACAAAGCATGGATTCCAGGCAAGAAAGTCGTGCGTCGCCGACGCGCGTAGTTATCGCGTTGCTCGACGATTGGCGTTGCTAGCTATCGCGCAATTCGATCGTGGAACACGCAATTCCCTTGAAACGGCGTGATAGGCGTTGACGCCTTAACCGACTCAATAAACGGGTTTAGAATTTTCGGCGACGCGCACAGTGGGCGCTTGTGCTGGCTAGTTCTTGTCTGCCTGAGTTCGGAGCGATATTCCCGCGTCGTCGCGGGATTTTTGATTCGGCGTAAACTTATAGATCGCCCCTTCTCCATCAGCACCACCATGGACAGTTGCACCGTAAAAGTTCCCCAAACCATCAGCTACCATCCCATTGTAAGCGAAGGCTGCGTCTGGCGGCCCCTGGAACCGATGGGGCACATTCTCCCTCCACCGCGCGTTTGCTGTAGGAGTTAGTCCGAAGATAACACCAGAACCTAAACCGCCTTCACTTGTCGTACCGTAGAGATTACCAGCCACATCGAACACCAGGTTACTAATGGAATTTTGTCCGTCGCTTCCCCCTTGGAAGCTATAGAGCACCCGTTCGTTCCACTCGCCAGTCGACTGTGGAAAAAGCTCGTAAACAGCACCAAGATTATAGGCGCCATCATAATAGGTTGTCCCAAAAAGGTGGCCCGAAGTGTCAAAAAGCAGACCGCCATAAGGAAAGCCTGCGTCCGGTTGACCTCTGAAAGAATAAATGGTTCTAAAGATCCATTCCCCACTCTGAGTCGGCTTCAGCTCGAAGACCGTGCCTTTGCCATAAATGCCGCCAGCCGTCGCCGCTCCGTAAAGAAGGCCACCACGCAGAAGCATCTGACCGGCCGAACCGGATGCACCGTCTGACCCGCCAGTGAAAGTATGAAGGACGTTGAGTGTCCAGCTGTTTCCATCTGGATGGATCTGATAGATTGTGCCTAGCCCATTTGCTCCGCCAGTAGGAGCCATACCATAGAGATTGCCCTGATCATCAATCGCCAGCCGTGCACCAGGACCTGAGCCATCATTCCCGCCCGTGAAGGCATGAATCACAGTCTGCTGCCCATTTGTCAGCTTGTAAGCTACGCCGCAACCACCTTCGCAACTACCAGAGCCACCCGTAACCGCCGTGCCATACAGATTGCCCTGAGCATCCAGAGTAACACCTTTGTATGGTTCGCCTCCGTCCGGGCCGCCGGTAAAGCTATAGAGAACAGTATGAACCCAACCGTTACCTGAAGGAGATAGCTGGAATACGGTGCCACCGCCGAAATCACCTCCTAGCACCGTCGTCCCGTACAAATTGCCGGCTTTATCAATCGCCAAGTCTGTATCGGCATATTCGCCATCTTCGTCGCCGGCGAAGCTATAGATCACGTTAGTACCGCCGAAAACAGTCGTGGGTAATCCGAGCCCGACACAGGTCAGTACCAGCACGGCGAAAAATAGCCGCTTTAGCCGAATCAGTAAGTTCATAGTTCTTCCTCTCATCCCCGCTGGATTCTATTCCAACATTGCGAGGGTCCGGAAGAGGCGAACAACCCAGCGGGAAAAAGATCCCCCGCCTGATTCAGATCCGCGTAGCGACGGGGAGTTTGGCAAAAATCTGGCGTGCCAGTCAAGCAAAATCGCTAGAACGGAGGGCTTGACTGATCACCGTTCACTACCACAAGGCTGGCATAGCGCTGGTCGCTTGGGCTGACATCACCCCGGAAATGCAGCACGTTCTCTGGTCAAAAAAGTTAAGGGTCCAAGTGTGTAACGCCGAAGAGTTTCGTCCGAAAGCGCTGCAAACGTAGGAAGCACGCACATCACGAAAGCGTCAGAAGGAGGGGCCCGCTCCTCTGATAGTCAGGAACAGGGCAGACGCAGAGGACGGCCAGACGGAGACGCGAAGCGTGGGCAGCGGCGCATTCCTGCATCGAATTTTGCTCTCCACGCGGCCATGAAAAAATGTATGAATCGGCGCAACGGCACACGAGCACATGGGCGATTTCAAAGAGCCGTAAAGTTTTTTGCTCGCGTCACGTCGCACTTCCCGCTAAAATGAATTTCCATGATTCCGCTTTTATCGGGCGGTCACGAGAGAAGCCAAGCGGATTAGACGCCTAGCAGCTCTTATGCGACAGCTCATTGTTATACTGACCGCACTAACGGTTGCCACATTCCAAACGCACGCCGGAAGTCTCGACTGGCTTTTTGATGCTGCTAACAACGATGGTATCGCACGCAGACAAGCCCAATTCTTGGTGTGGGATGGTGTGTCGCATTCCTTCTCAGCGAGTTTCGAGAAGGTAGACATTGTAGACAAAGATTGGCCTTTTTATCTCTTTCACGTTGTACTCACCAGTCCACGCGCGGGAGTAGAGCGCGATCGCAGCTCATACCTAGTCTGCTTCAAGCTGACTGAAGGTACAACCGAATTCCGCATAGTTACCGTTATTCAAAACGCTTCAGACCCGCCGACAGAAAACGAGGTTACGATAGATAAGCGTCTTAATAGATGGCCAGTTTCGCCGCCTTGGAAAGCAGGAGATGATCTACCATACAATATCAAGCCTCCTGGCTTGAGCATCGTGTTAGACAAGTGTCGCGCAGGATCAGACCAGTAACACGGTTAGCCTTCCCACCGGTAAAGCAGGTCCAATCCACCTCACGTAGTGGCAACAATGTTCGCTTTCATTTGCAAGCGACCCGATTACGGGATCAATGGCGATTACGAAGTCTCAGTCCTGACGCGACCGATCTAAAATGAAAAAGAGCGGCTTGGGATCACCGCTTCAAGTTCAACAAACGCGGTCAGCTTTTTATCGGCGTGCACAACGAACCGCTGTCCATCGTCGCGATGTGCGTCAGCAATCCAGATCGTTCGCCCGCTTGAATCAATCGCTGAAACGTAGCCCAAACTCCAACCGGCTTTCTTGAGATTTTCGGCAATCCGGCCTTCCAATACTTCACGCTCGTCGGGTCCTCCCGCAAAACACCCCGACGACCGAACCAAATCGGATTTTGTCGCCATCCTTCAGCTTGGCGTCAGTAATAGAAACGCTATTGACCTGTGTCCCATTTGTTGAATGCAAATCCGCCAGCCAATAGGAATCGGCGGCTCTCAGGAGCCTAGCGTGGTGCGCTGATACCGTCGGATCATCAATGACTATGTGGTTCAATGGAGCACGGCCAATCATGACCATGTCGGGAACCAATTCATGCGTTCCGAGATCAACTCCGTCGCGATTCAGAATGAGGCGAGCCATTTTACTCCACGAGGTATTCGAAAAAACCTATCATTCTCTCGTGGTTCCTGACGCGCGGGAGAGCTCCAAGCGGCCCGCGCGGGAGGGAAACACGCCTTCCAAACTCCATCTCGTTTCTACGGAAAAAAAAGAACCAAGTTTCCCGTAAACTGCCCTCAGCCTTTGCTTGCGAAAACGCGTGAGGGTAGACAATACGTAGAGAATAGGTTCTACACAGGCCCGGAAGCTCGAAAACAACTTGAGGCTAAAAAGCGGTAATGTCTTGCCTTAGCGACGAATCAAACGCGCGCGCTTACGAAATCAGACCCAGCAAAGATAAACGCGGCGTCGATCTGCAACTCGGACTTAGACGGGAAAATATTCGTGACCTTTTGCTGTACGTGCGCATATTCCTCGTTAGCGTATGAAAATCAGGTTTCCCCTCCGGTTCGTCTCAATCACTTTCTCGGCGATTTTGTTTTTACCGGGATGTCAGAAGAAAACTGCTGCCAGAAATCCCAATTCTCAAAGCAAAAATGAATTACATGAAAACACCAAAGCACTCCAGGCCGCAGATCTCGTGGGCTACGACGGAACAAAACTCAGGAAGAGCGTAGACAAGATCACAAAGGACAATGATAAGCACAATAAGGAAATAGAAAATATAACCAAAGACCAATAAGTGCGGCTCCCGATTCCAAGTTGCACAAAAGCAGTTAGCTTTTCATCCGCTCGCAGAACGAAACGCTTTCCGTCGCCATCCTGCGCAGCTGCAATCCAGATCGTTCGCCCGTTAGAATCAATCACTGAGCCAATCGGCTTTGCTGAGATTGTTAGCGATGATCGATTTTTGCCCGAGCACTACCCGGTTCAGGCGACGCATTGAAATGAAATGCTTTTGCACCGGGGACATCGGCCGGCTGCTTCTAATGGAACGGGCCGAGTAAAATGTTTAGTATAGTTACAATCTTTGCATCTCCACCGGGTGGAACGCTCTTCTTCAGACTGTTGAAGTTGTTTAAGAGCGAAATCCGCCTGCTCGCGGATTGTCTCCAGGATCGCCTCGAGAGGTTTTAACGGCGTTTCACCCATAAGTTGAGTTCGAGTTGTTGCGCATGCTTGCGTGGTTTTCGTCGCGGCAGACGTATCCGGGGGCGTCGAAGTTTCAGCAGAAGGCTCTGTGTCAGGCGTCCCATGTTCTAATGAACATATCAGGCGAAATTCACTGGTCAAGGCGTTCTCAAGTAAACTCGCGGGGCTCCGGTAGGCACGGCTCTACGGATTGTTGACTACTTGCGGTGCAGGTCCGCCACCGCGGATTGATCCTGCGGCAAATTTGCCCGCTTCAAGTCCGTCCCGCCGTACTGCGGGACGGACTCGCTGCGCCGAGCTGAGCGCTCACTTTCTGGATTTGCGCTGCCTGTTCGTCGAGACGCGTAGCAAGCTGCGCCACGGTTGCTTCTCAAAGAGCACCGCAAAGTGGAGCAGCAAGAAGGCGGCGATCAGGCAGTTAAGGAAATGCTTTGCTTGACTGATCACGGTTCATTATGGCCTATTATGACGATCTCGACCGCGCTCACGCATGGCTGATGAAACAATATGAAGAATACCGCACGGCCGAACGCGCTGCGGTAATCTACAACCAGCAAGAAAATAGAAGGCGAGTCCTTGTCATCGATCCCAACTTTGTACTCGCGGGAAAGATTATCATTGAGGCATAGTTGATCGTGTAAGCCTCAACGTATTTAGAGCTTCTACATTAAAACGCGGAGAATGAACTGGCTAATATGGTCTAGCGATCACGGCGGGTGGTCGAAGCCAAACCGTCACGGATACACAAACCGCCTCGCCGATGCCGGGCGATATTCATTCGATGAAGCATTGGAAATTATCCAAGACGCGAACGCCGGAATGTCCGCCCGTAATTTTCCAAGTGAAACCATGTGCCCCGATTGGACGGAAGAAACGCCGGGCGCGAAGCATTGAAGCACAGTCGATTCGGGACCGCCTCAACGCCCTGCGCGCGCGGGCCTCACCGCGCACCAAAATGAAATCCTAGCTCATCCTCCCACCCCAAAGGCGCATTCGCCAGCTCCGCAGCAAGGAACGCCAAAGTGCAGATAACGCACGCAAAAATCAATTCCGAGCAATTCCGAGCGGCGATCGTGTTTTCCATGCGGGCTGACAGCCAGCGACTCTAGTGCGCGCAAGATACAGCGCACGCCTTTTTTTCTTTTTTTCGAGCGTTACGTCGATCCTCAACGCTCGCAAAGTGTCCCAGATTGCTCACAGAATCCCGGCCCACTATCTTTGACCGCCCGCGTATCAATTACGCGCGGTATGACGCAT
>Ga0209808_1000381_pt1 | contig 22043 bp, 20 predicted proteins | sample GraSoiAngelo_157_FD_186171 | JGI IMG/M metagenome (GOLD analysis project Ga0209808, IMG submission 186171) | Grasslands soil microbial communities from the Angelo Coastal Reserve, California, USA - 14_1009_16_20cm (SPAdes) (version 2) | ecosystem: Environmental > Terrestrial > Soil > Grasslands ... | reverse complement strand
CCCCGACCGCTTCCAGACCGCGGGCCCGCGCGAGCGCGCGCTCTCGCTGGCGGCGAGCGCGGCGGTGAACCGCGCCTACCGCACGCTCCGCGACCCCGTGGCGCGGGGCCGCTACTGGCTCGAGCTGCACGGCGCGCGGCTCGGCGACGGCGGCCCGCAGGTGCCCCCGGCGATCGCGGCCGAGGTGTTCGAGACACAGGAGAAGCTCGAGGAGCTGCGCGCCGCGGCGAGCCCCGAGCTGCGCCGGGAGGTGGAGGGGCTGCGCGACGGCTTCACGGGCCGCCTGGGCGTGCTCCGCGACGAGCTCTGCGCCCGCTACGCCTCGGCCAACGGGGGCGCGCCGTCGCTCGACGAGCTCAAGCGCCGGCTCTCCGAGATCGCCTACCTGCGCACGCTGCTCGGTGACATCGAAGACGCGATGGGAGAAGGACTCCGTGGGACGGATCATCGGCATTGATCTCGGCACGACGAACAGCCTCGTCGCCGTGCTCGAGGAGGGCGGGCCACGGGTGCTGCCCGACCCGGAGACGGGGGCGGCGCTGCTGCCCTCGGCGGTCGCCTTCCTGCCCGGCGGCGAGGTGATCGTGGGCGCGCGCGCCAAGGCGCTCGCGGGCGAGCGGCCGCTGGACACGATCCTCTCCGTCAAGCGCTTCATGGGCCTCGGCTTCGAGCACGTGAGCGCCGCGGACCGCCGACGCTACCGCTTCACGGAGCCCCGCCAGGGTGCGTTTGGCCCCGTGCGCTTCGGGGTCGAGGGCCGCGAGGTGACGCCGCCGGAGGTCTCGGCCCACGTCCTGCGCGAGCTCAAACGCTGGGCCGAGGCGGCGCTCGGCGAGACGGTCAGCCAGGCGGTGATCACCGTCCCGGCTTACTTCAACGACAGCCAGCGCCAGGCGACCCGCGATGCGGGGCGGCTCGCCGGCCTCGAGGTGCTGCGCCTGGTGAACGAGCCCACCGCCGCTTCGCTCGCATACGGCCTCGACAAGCAGGACGAGGGCGTGATCGCGGTCTACGACCTGGGCGGCGGCACCTTCGACATCTCGATCCTGCGCCTGCGCGCCGGGGTGTTCGAGGTGCTGGCGACGAGCGGCGACACGCGGCTCGGGGGCGACGACTTCGACGAGCGTCTGGCCGAGCTCGTGCTGGCCGAGCTGCCCGAGGCGGAGCGCTGCCGCGCCGACGTGCGCGCCCGGGCGCGGGCGGCGGCCGAGCGCGCCAAGCGTGCGCTCAGCGACGCCGAGCGCGCGGAGATCGTGCTCGGCCCCGTCCGCCGAGCGGTCACGCGTGCGGAGCTCGAGACGCTGGTGAAGGATCTGGTCGAGCGCACCGCCGGCCCGTGCCGCCAGGCGCTCAGGGACGCCGGGCTCCGGCCCGAGGACATCGGCAGCGTCGTCGCCGTCGGTGGCTCGACGCGCGTGCCCCTCGTGCGCCGCCAGATGGAGGCCGTCTTCGGCCGGCCGCCGCTCACCGACCTCGACCCCGATCGGGTGGTGGCGCTCGGCGCCGGCATCCAGGCGGGCATCCTCTCCGGCGGGCGGCGCGACATGCTCCTCCTCGACGTGGTGCCGCTCTCGCTCGGCATCGAGACCATGGGCGGTGTCTTCACGCGCCTGGTGGACCGCAACACGACCATCCCGACCAGCGTCAAGGAGACCTTCACCACCGCGGTCGACAACCAGACGGCGGTCGACATCCACGTCCTGCAGGGCGAGCGGGAGCTGGCCAGCGACAACCGGAGCCTCGCCCGCTTCAAGATCCCGATCTGCCCGCTGCCCGCCGGCGTGCCGCGCCTCGAGGTCACCTTCCTGATCGACGCCAACGGCATCCTCTCCGTCACCGCCGCCGACCTCCGCACCGGGCACGAGCGCTCGGTCGAGGTGAAGCCGTCCTACGGCCTCGACGAGACGGAGATCGAGCGCATGCTGGAGGAGTCGATCGACCACGCGGAGGAGGACGTGCGCCAGCGGCAGGTGCGCGAGGCGCGCGTCGAGGCCGACATGATCCTGCACGCAACGCGCGACTCGCTGGCGCGCGAGGCACGGCTGCTCGCGGACGGCGAGTGGGAGCGTATCCGCGCGGCGGTCGCGGCGCTCGAGCAGGCCCGTGCAGGCGAGGACTACCTCGCCATCCGCGACGCGGTCGAGACGCTCAGCAAGGAGACCGAGCCCTTCGCCCGCCGCATCATGGACCGCTCGCTGACCGAGGCGCTGGCCAACCGGCGCCTGGCGGAGCTCTGAGATGGCGCTCACCTGGGAGGACGCGGAGGACATCGCCGCCGAGCTGGTGGAGGCGCATCCGGACGTCGATCCGCTCACCGTGCGCTTCACCGACTTGCGGAAGTGGGTGATCGCGCTGCCCGATTTCGCGGACGATCCGATGGCGTCCAGCGAGGGCAAGCTCGAGCGCATCCAGATGGCGTGGGTGGCGGAGAGGGAGTCTTGAAGGAGGCCCCATGGCGATCATGCAGGTGAGCCGGAAGATCGACTACGCGCTGCGCGCGGTGATCCACCTGGCGAACGAAGAGGCCAGCGCGCGCGCCTGCTCGCTCGGCGAGATCGCGGAGCGCGAGCGGGTGCCCCGGCAGTTCCTCGAGAAGATCGTCCAGGAGCTGATCCACAAGGGGCTGGTGCGCTCCCGCCGCGGGCCGCACGGCGGCTACGTCCTCGCCCGTCCGGCCGAGCAGATGACCTTCCGCGACGTGATCGAGGCGGTGGAGGGGCCCATCTCGCTCAACGTGTGTACGAGCGAGCCTGCGGACTGCTCGCTGCTTGGCACCTGCGGTATGGAGCGGGTATGGCGCGAGGGGCAGCGCCGTGTCATGGATCTCTTCGAAAAGACGACGATCGCCGACGTGAGGCGACCGGGGATACCGCCCGGTGTGATGGCCGGGCTGAATGCGCCCGCCGCGCGGGCGTCTAAGGCACAAGCGTAGGAAAAGACGGCTATTTTGAGTAACCGAAGGTACTATATTGAAGGGTAGGGGTAGGGTCAGATGAAAGACCGTGAACACGCCGTCGACGAGCGGCTGGCCGGGCTCTTCCAGCCCGACACCTTGCTGCCGTCGCAGTTCTTCGATCGGGTCCGCCGGCGCAGCGAGCATGACGGCGAGCGCCGTCTCATGATCGCCGTGCTCGAGGACGCGGTCGACGTGTACCGCAAGCAGGCCGGGGTGCGGGACGCGCGCGCCCAGCAGCTCTTCCACGAGGCCGAGGAGTGGATCGAGGATCCCGACCAGACCTGGCTCTTCTCCTTCCAGAACATCTGCGACGTCCTCGGGCTCGATGCCGACTATCTCCGGCGCGGGCTCCGTGTCTGGAAGGAGCGGGCGCTCGAGGGCCGGCGCGGCAAGGTGGTCTCGCTGCGGGCCGACGAGCGCGACGAGCTGCGCAAGGTGAGCGGCGACTAACGAGCGGGCTGCTCCTCCGGCTTCGGTGGGGAGCGGAAGGGCCTGGGCCCTGCCGCTCCCTCGTTTTTTGGCGCCGCGGGATGCGCTAGAGTCCGCGCGTGCCGTCGCGTCTCAGGATCGACTGCCCCGCCTGCGGAGCGCGGCTCGTCCGCAAGCCGGGTGGGCGCTGCCCCGCGTGCGGCGCCCCGGTGGCGGGCTACGTCGAGGAGGCGCAGGCGCGCGAGCAGCGGATCGAGCGCGTGGTGGCGGTGGTTGGGAGCGGGCTGGTCCTGCTCGTGTTTGCCCTCACGGCGGGACTCGGCCTCGTCGAGGGCGTGCTGGCCTACGCGGCTGCGGGCGCCGTCGTCTTCTTCCTCGCCAAGAGGACGTTCCACTGAAATGAGCATGGTCGAGGTGCGCGTACGGCGGGGCGGCCCCAGGGCGGCCCGGATGGAGATGCTGCTCGTTCCCGTAGCGGAGGGGCGGGTGAGGGCAGCGCTCGGGAAGCTCGACCGCCGGGTGCGGGTGCCGCTCGCGCGCCGGGCGCGGACCGCAGGGTTCCGGGGCAAGGCCGAGGAGACGCTCGTCCATCACGGCGAGGCGGCGGTCGCGCTCCTCGGGCTCGGCCCCGTGCCCGTCGGGCTCGATGCGTGGCGGCGCGCCGGTGCCCGCGCGCGACAGGAAGCGGAGCGCGAGCGCGCGCGGCGCGCCGGCGCCTACCTGGGCGACGCGGCGGCCGAGGTCGCGGCCGCGTTCGTCGAGGGGTTCCAGCTCGCGGGCTACCGCTTCGCGGGCTACCTCTCGGACCCCGAGCGTCGGCCGCGCGTGCAGGCGCTCACGCTCGTGGGCGAAGGGAAGCAGCTCGGCGCGCCGCTCGCCGCCACAGGCGCCGTCGTGCAGGAGATCTTCCGTGCCCGCGACCTCGTGAACGAGCCGGCGTCGGTCGCCACGCCGCGCTTCCTGGCGGAGCGCGTTGCGGCGCTCGCGCGCGACATCCGCGGCCTCGAGGCCGAGGCATGGGCGCCGAAGCGCATCGCCAGCGAGGGCCTCACCGGCCTGCTGGCGGTGGCGCGTGGCAGCCGCGAGGAGCCGCGCTTCATCCGGCTCCGCTGGGCGGGCCCCGGCGCGCGCCGGCGCGTGATCCTGGTCGGCAAGGGGATCACCTTCGACTCCGGCGGGCTCTCGCTCAAGCCCCCCAAGTCGATGGAGACCATGAAGTACGACATGGCGGGCGGCGCCGCGGTGATCGGCGCGGTGGCCGCCGCCGCGCGCCTCGGCCTGCCCGTCGATGTGACCGCCTTCGTGCCCGCCACCGAGAACCTCCCCGGCGGCCAGGCGCAGAAGCCGGGCGACGTCATCCGCTTCCTCAACGGCAAGACGGTGGAGGTGCTCAACACCGACGCCGAGGGCCGGCTCGTCCTGGCCGACGCGCTCGCCCTCGCCTCGCGCGAGAAGCCCGACGCCGTGATCGACCTGGCGACGCTCACCGGCTCGTGCCGCGCAGCGCTCGGTACGCTCTTCGCCGGCGTGATGGGCAACGACGAGCGGCTGGTGGCGAAGCTCATCGAGGCCGGCCGTGCCGCGAGCGAGCCGCTCTGGCAGCTTCCGCTCGTGCGCGAGTACCGGGAGGACCTGAAGAGCCCGATCGCCGACTTGAAGAACGTGGGCGGGGAGGCCGGCGCGATCACGGCGGGCCTCTTCCTCGAGGAGTTCGTGGACGGCGTGCCGTGGGCGCACCTCGACATCGCCGGCCCTGCCTTCACGGAGAAGGACCTGCTGCACGCTCCGCGGGGCGGGACGGGGTTCGGGGTGCGGCTGCTGGTGCGCTATCTCTCCGACCTGGGGTAGCGCTCGGCCACGAAGCGCTCCGCCTCCTCCCGCGTCCCCACCTGGCCCTCGAGCTGGGCTTCCTCGAGGGCGGCGAGGATCTCGCCGAAGCGCGGGCCCGGGGCGTAGCCGAGGGCGATCAGGTCGCGGCCGCCGAGGAGGCGCGGCGGCCGGATGTTCTCGTCGGCCGCCAGCTCCGCCCGGCGGCGCTCGCAGAACTCGACGTAACGGAGGTCGCGGTTCGAGGCGAGCGCGTCGATGCGCGCGAGCGCGAGCAGCTCGTCGAAGCCCGCCTCGCGCAGCATCTTCTTGAGGGTCGAGAGGCGCATCTCGGGCGCCTGCACGAGGCGGAGGTGGTTGCGCACCAGGTAGGCGACGCGCTCCCAGACGCCGCGGCTCCGCCGCAGGCGTTGGCAGATCGCGACCGCCATGTCGGCGCCGACGGCGGCATGGCCGTAGAAGGTGATCCGGCCATCGTCCTGCAGCGCAGCGCAGGGAGGCTTCGCCACGTCGTGGAGCAGCGCGCCGAGCGCGAGCGTCTCGGAGACGCCCGCCGGGAGCTGCTCCAGGACGAGCATGGTGTGCACGAACACGTCGCCCTCGGGGTGGAAGTCGGGCGACTGGGCGACGCCGGCCATGCCTGCCACCTCGGGCAGGACGGCAGCGAGGAGCCCCGTGTCGGCGAGCAGCTCGAAGCCCGGCCGCGCGCCGCCCTCGGTCAGGATGCGAACCATCTCGTCCCCGATGCGCTCGGCCGCGATGTCGGTGACGGTCGGCGCCGCGGCCGCGATCGCGGCGCGCGTCGCGGGCTCGATCGTGAAGCCGAGGCGGGCGGCGAAGCGGACGGCGCGCAGCATGCGCAGGCGGTCCTCGGCGATCCGCGCCTGTGCGTCGCCGATCGCGCGGATGATGCCGGCGCGCAGGTCCACCTGCCCGCCGACGAAGTCGACGATCTCGCCCTCGAGGGGGTCGAGGAAGAGCCCGTTGATGGTGAAGTCCCGGCGCTCGGCATCCTCGCGCGCCGAGACGAAGCGGACGCGCGTCGGCCGGCGGCCGTCCACGTAGGCGTCGTCGGAGCGGAAGGTCGCCACCGCGAACGGAACCCCGTCCTCGACCACCAGGATGACGCCGAACTGCGCGCCCACCGGCACGGTGCGCCGGAAGAGCGAGCCCACGACCTCGGGCGGCGCGCTGGTGGCGACGTCGAAATCGAGCGGCTCGCGCCCGAGGAGCTGATCGCGCACGCACCCGCCCGCGAAGTACGCCTCGTGTCCCGCCTCGCGGAGCCGCCGCACGATGCCCGTGGCGAGTGCTCGCCGGTCGGCCATGGTCCGCAAAGCGTCGCACGGGGAGCGGATGCCGGCAAACGGGCGGTGTTGCCCGGGGCGTTCCCCCGCCGGCCGCGGACGCGCGCGGGCCTGCGTCGCCGCAGGGGCGCCCCCGCCACCGCCGGCGGGCATCCTAAAGCGGGTATTCGAACAGCACCTTCACCGCCCCCGACTTACCCTGCTCGCCACAGGCGAGGAACGCGGCGCGCCACTCCTCCAGCGCAAATCGGTGGGTGAGGAGGGGCGTCACGTCGATCCGTCCGCTCGCTACCAGCGCGAGGTAGATCTCCATCGAATGGCGGCGCCGCCCCTCGAACTCCTCCACGCCGAAGGCGTTCGAGCCGATGATCGAGATCTCCTTGAAGTAGAGGGGTGTCCACTCGAAGCGGCGTGGCACCTCGACCCCGGTGACGACGATCGCGCCCCGCGCCGCGGCGATGCGGAGCCCCACCTCGAGCGTCTCGGGGAGGCCGACGGTGTCGTACACGACGTCGAGCCCGCTACCGTGGAGCCAGGGGAGCCCGTACCAGGGGGTCATGATCTGCGCGCCCGTCTCGGCGGCGACCCGCTCGACGATGTCGCGCGCCGGTGCGTGGGGCAGGACGGCCGCGGCGCCGAAGCGCTCCGCGAGCGCCCGCTGGTGCGCGAAGCGCGCGACCGCGAGCACGCGGGTCGCGGGGTAGAGGGCGCGCAGGATCGCGATGGCGAGGAGCCCGAGCGTCCCGCAGCCGTAGACGAGCGCGGTCGCGCCGGGGGCGGGCGGGCGCTTCAAGATGCCGTGCAGCGACACCGAGAACGGGTCGGCCAGCACGGCCTGCTCGTCGCTCACGCTGGCCGGGATCGGGATGCACATCGACTCGTGCGCCGGCACGAGGGGCGCGAAGCCACCCGTCGCCCGGCTGCTGTTGCCGGTGTGGATGCCGGGGGGCAGGATGCCGCGGGTGAAGTTCCGGCAGATGGAATACTGCCCCTCGGCGCACTCGGGACAGGGCGGCTGGATGCCGCGCGGGGCGCAGGAGAGCCAGGGGTTCAGCACCACCCGCTCGCCGGCCGTGCGCGTGCGCACCCCGGGCCCGACGCGCTCGATCGTGCCCACCACCTCGTGTCCCAGCACCTGGGGGAACGAGATCACCGCCGTCATCGGGTTGTCCATGCTGCCGTTCAGGAACATCTGCTTGCAGTCGCTGCCGCAGATGCCGCAGAGACGCGTGCGGATGGTGACCCAGTCGGGCGCCGGCAGCTCGGGCTCGGGCAGCTCGCGCAGCGTCGCCGGCGAGAACGGGCCGAAGAAGAAGCGCTTGTCGATCCGGCCGAGGAGGCTGGTCACCACCTGGCGCGGGACGCTGAGCTCGCACACGAGCGCGCGCATGGCGGGTACCAATCACGCCGCGCGCGCGGGAATCAAGCGGCTTGTCGGGCGGGGCCGCGCTCAGGCACCATGGCCGCCGTGGCCAGGTCCGAGGCTTCGAATCCGCGCCGCGCGATCCCCTCGGTCGAGCGCCTGCTCCAGGCCCCGGCGGGTGCGGTGCTCGCCGCCCGCTGGCGGCGCGAGCACGTGGTCGAGACGACGCGCGCCGTGCTGGAGGAGATCCGACGCGCCACCGGCGACGGGACCCCGGTGCCGCCCGAGGACGAGGTCCTGCGGCGGGTGGCGGTGCGCCTCGAGGCCGTCTCGGCGCCGCGCCTCGTGCGGGTCGTCAACGCGAGCGGCATCGTCCTGCACACGAACCTCGGCCGCGCCCCGCTCGCCGAGGAGGCGATCGCGGCGCTCGCGGGCGCGGCGCGCCACGCCGCGAACCTCGAGCTCGACCTGGTGACCGGCCGGCGCGGCGAGCGGGATGCCCTGGTCGAGGAGGACCTGCGCGCCTTGACCGGTGCGGAGGCCGCGCTGGTCGTCAACAACAACGCGGCGGCCGTGCTGCTGGCGCTCAACACGCTCGCCCCCGAGCGCGACGTGCTGGTCTCGCGCGGCGAGCTGGTCGAGATCGGCGGCTCATTCCGCATCCCCGACGTGATGGCGAAGAGCGGGGCTCGGCTGCGCGAGGTCGGGACGACCAACCGCACCCACGCCGACGACTACCGCCGCGCCCTCGGCCCCTCGACCGCCCTCTTGCTGAAGGTGCACACCAGCAACTACCGCGTGGTCGGCTTCACCGCCGCCGTGGAGCTGGCCGAACTGGTGGCGATCGGCCGCGAGGTGGGCGTGCCGGTCATGGAGGATCTGGGGAGCGGCGCGCTGGTCGAGCTCGCGGCGTTCGGGCTCCCGCGCGAGCCGGTGGTGCGCGAGCGGATCGCGGCGGGCGCCGATCTGGTCACCTTCAGCGGCGACAAGCTCCTCGGCGGCCCGCAGGCCGGCATCGTGGTCGGCCGGCGCGAGCTGGTGGCGCGCCTGGCCACGAACCCCCTGCGCCGGGCGCTCCGGCCGGGCAAGCTCACGCTGGCCGCACTCGGGGCGACGCTCCGGCTCTATCGCGAGAGCCCCGACCTGGCGGCCGCCCTTCCCGCGCTGCGCTGGCTCACGCGCCCGCTCGCCGAGCTGGAGGCGGTGGGACGTGCCGCCGCGCCCCTGCTCGCGCGCCGGCTCGGCGAGGGCTACCGCGTCACGCTCGTGCCGTCCGAGTGCGAGGTCGGGAGCGGCGCCGTGCCCGCCCTCCCGCTCCCGAGCCGCGCGCTCGCGGTCGAGCACGCGGAGGTGAGCGCCGAGCGCATCGCCGCGCGCTTCCGCGCCGCGCGCCCGCCCGTCCTCGGCCGCATCCACGACGGCCGCTTCCTGCTCGACCTGCGCGGCATCTTCGACGCCGCCGAGCTCGCCGTCGACCTCTAGGAGGCTGTCCGGGTAACATGGTGAGCGAGGCGAACGAGCCGGGGAGCGAGAGCGGCAAGCGCAGCGACGACCGACGAGGTGCGGCGCGCGGGACGCGCGCCGGGAGTTGGACGCCGCAGGAGGGAGGAGCGAGCAGCCATCTGGCAGCGCGGCTGTCGCCGCGCTCCCCCGGATCGTTCGCCGCAGCCGCCATGGTTACCCCGACAGCCTCCTAGAACGAGGGCAGCTTCGTCCGCGGCGGCGCGTCCTTGGCGCCGCCGGACGTGAGGTAGCTGGCGCGCACCGCGACCGGGTTGCGGTCCCAGAGGTTGTAGAGCTTGTTGACGAGCCCGCTCTCGAGCACCTCGACCGCGCCGTCGCCGCAGCCGTCGAACTGGTCGAAGGGATCGGCGCGGTTCATCTGGATCGTGAGCTTGGGCAGACCCTCGGGCGCGTACGGCCACGGCCACGCCGTCGAGAGCATGCCGTGGAACTGGATGTTGTCGATGCGGTTGGTGAGCAGCTGATGGGTGTGGCCGTGGATCACGGTCACGTGCGGGAAGGGTTTCAGGATGGCCTGCACCTCCTCGGCGTCCTCGGTCCAGAAGTTCCACGGCCGGTAGTACTTGTAGAGCGGCGAGTGCGAGAAGACGACGAGCGGCGTCTGGTGGTCCACCTTCTCGAGATCGCGCTTCAACCACGCGCGCCCCTCCTCGCCCACCTCGAAGCGCGACTGCACCCCGTTGTCGAGCCCGGCGACCGTCTGCATGCGCTCGGCCGGCGTCATGCCGCGCGCCGTCCAGAAGTCCTTCTCCTGGACGCTCATCAGGGTGACGAAGTGCACGCCCTTGTGGTCGAAGGAGTGCTGCGCGGGCCCGAAGAGCCCGCGCCAGTACTCGCCCAGGTCGAGGAACCAGTCGTGCTCGCCCACCATCATGTGGACGGGCGCCTTGATGGTCTTCAGGATCTGCCGCCCGAGATCGAGCTCCTCCTTCCGGCCGAGCTGCGCCAGGTCGCCGCCGAAGAGGACGAAGTCGGGCTGCGGGTCGAGGGCGTTGACGTCGTCGACCGCCTTCAAGGCCGCGCGCACGAAGCGGTCGTTCAGGCTGGCCGGGTAGAGGTGGGTGTCGGAGACGTAGGCGAAGGTGAAGGACGGCCGGTCGCCCTCCGCCGCGCTGGCCACCTGGACCAGCTGGAAGCCGTGCGGCGTGACCAGCCCCTTCGCCATCGCGAGCCCGGCCGAGAGCCCGGCGAGCTTCACGAACGAGCGGCGCGAGACGTGTCTCAGCCCCGCGAAGAAGGCGCCGCGCTCCTCGTAATGCCGGGTCTCGATGCTCTTCGGCCCTTTACTCATAGGAGGTCCCTCCGCGTACGAGCACTCCGAAGGCGGCCGGCCGCGCCGGGTCGGGGGTCGGGGCGAGATCGCCCAGGTGGCCCTGCTTGCCCATCGCGACCGCGGTCTCGCGCTCCGGGCGCACGCTCTTGCGCGCGCGCTGACGCGCCATCTCCTGCTTGGCGAGGGCAGCGAACTTGCTGCTGGTGAGCGACTCCATGAAGGCCACCAGGTCGTCGATCTCGGCCTCGGTGAGGCCGAGCCGCTGCATGCCGCCGTCGAGGTTCGGGTTCGGCACACCGCCCTTGTTGTAGTGGTCCATCACGTCCCAGAGCGTGGCGAGCGAGCCGTCGTGCATGTAGGGCGCCGTGATGGCGACGTTGCGGAGCCCGGGCGTCTTGAAGGCGCCGATGTCGTTCGCCTGCTTGGTGACGAGGAAGCGCCCCAGCTCGGAGAAGTGGGTCTGGATGGCGAGCTCGTCGACCTGCTTCAGATCGCCCGCCCGCACGGTGCTGGCGGCCTTGCGCGCCAGCTCGATGAAGTCCGTCTTGTGCGCGGCGATGCCGATGTTGTGGAACTTCTGATCGGAGAAGAGCGGGCTCACCGTCGAGAAAGCGTGGCAGTCGCTGCACCGCCCCTTGCCGTTGAAGAGACCCCAGCCCCGCCGGGCGGCCGCGCCGATCGCCTTCTCGTCGCCCGCGACGAAGCGGTCGAAGGGCGCGTCGCCGGCGTACTGCGTGCGCTCGAAGGCGGCGATCGCCGCGGCGATGTCGTCGTAGGTCGCCTCGTGGCCGAAGACGCGCGAGAAGGCCTCGCGGTACTCCGGCAGGGCCCGCACCTTGGCGACCACGTCGTCGGGCGACTTCTGGCCCATCTCGATCGGGTTCAGGATGGGGAGCTTCGCCTGCTCCTCGAGCGACGGGGCGCGCCCGTCCCAGAACTGGGTCGCGTTGAACATCGCGTTGAGCACGGTCGGGCTGTTCCGCTGCGGGCGCTGGGCGGGCGCGGCCACGCCGTCCGGCACCGTCTTGTGATCGACGAAGCCGCGGGCGGGGTCGTGGCAGGTGGCGCACGACACCTGATCGTTCACCGACAGGCGCTTGTCGTTGAAGAGCTTGTCGCCGAGCGCGACCCTGTCCGGCGTCGGCGCCGCGGCGGGCGGGACGGCGAGCTCGTAGAGGACGGCGGAGACGCCCCGGGGCAGCCGCTCCTCCAGCGCGGCGGCGAGGCAGGCGAGCCCGGCGAGCGTCGCGCCTCCGAGCACGAGAGCCTTCCGGCGGTTCGGCATGGACCCTCCTTCCCCGCGCGCACGACGGGCGCCCGGCCCGTTATTCCACAGTCGCCGGCCGGCGGGGAGCCCCCGCCGGCCGGCGGCTACTGCCGCGCGTAGCGGCCCATCAGCTCGGCCTGGCCGAGCGTGTGCCCCTCGACGGCCTTCATGAGGGCCGCCTTGGTCGCGCCGGGAGCAAGCGCGAGGACGACGTCGAGCGCGTAGAGCCTGAAGGAGTAGCGGTGCGGCGCGCCGCGCGGGGGACATGGTCCGCCGTACCCCGTCCGGCGGAAGTCGTTCGTTCCCTGTCGGCTGCCGTCGTCCAGCACCGGTGCGGGCCGCACGCCCTCGGGGAGGCTCGACGCGCTCGACGGCACGCCGTACAGCACCCAGTGCACCCAGGTGCCCGCGGGCGCGTCGGGGTCGTCGCACACGAGCGCGAAGCTCCTCGTGCCGGGCGGCGGCTCGGTCCAGGCGAGCGGGGGCGAGCGGTCCTCGCCGTCGCAGGTGTGCTTGCGGGGGATCGTCTCGCCCGGCTTGAAGGCGCTCGACTTGAGCTCGAAGGCCATGGCCGCTCCTCCGGGTCGCGCCAGGGCGGTCGCGAGGGGGACGAGAAGGAAGAGGGCGCGACCGCGCGTCACGGCCGCGAGGCTAGTCGGGCGTGGCGCGCCTGTCCAGCCGGCAACCTCCTAAAGTTCCTCGACTTCCCGGTCGATACCCGAAGAGCACCGCTGGGCGGGAAGGCCTGGGGTGCGCGCACGATGACGGGTCTGGATGATGAAGCGCGCGCTCGCGCGGGAGGCACGGCGCCGGAGGCGACCGCGGCCGCGTACATCGAGGAGACGCGGCGCGAGATCCGCCACCGGCTCGGGATCGTGCTCGGGTTCTTTCTCCTCTCGGTCGGCATCGCCATGCTGCTCGAGCCCATCTACCACCCCGAGCGCGGCCACACGCTGCGCGACACCTACGGGATCGAGATCGCGGTGTGCGCGCTCGGCCTCGTCCTCGAGCGGTTCTCCCTCCGCGCCCTCACCACCGAGACCGTCGCCGCGCTCGTCTGCGCCTGCCTCTCCCTGCTGATGATCCGCTACAACGTGCTGGTCGGCGGGCAGGCCGAGCGCTGCGCCATGTTCCAGGTCTGCCTGCTGAGCGGCCTGGTCGTGCTCCTCCCGTGGGGGTGGCGGGCGCAGCTCCTGATAGCCAGCGCCTCGCTCGGCGGCTTCGTCGTCGCCGTGCCCCATCTGCCGGCCACCGAGTCGCTCGTCTACTCGATCCTCGCGCTGCTCACGGGTGCCGTGACCTCGGTCTTCGGCGCCGTGTTCCTCGACCGCTATCGCCACGACGCCTTCGTGCGCACCACGCTGCTCTCGGTCGCCTCCGCGCTCACGCGGGAGGAGGCGGAGATCGCCGCCGCGCTCGTCCGCATCGGGCAGACGCTCAACGCACACCTGGGCCAGCCCGACATGCTCGAGCGCGTGACCGGGCTCGCCGTCGACGCGCTCGGCTGCGACTTCGGCGGCATCTTCGTGCTCGACGACCACCGCCACGCCTTCCGCCTGGCCGCGCACGTGAAGGCACGCCCGGAGGTCGCGGCCGAGGTGGCGCACATCGACTTCGCGCCCGACGGTTCGCCGCTCGTCCAGGCGATCCGCCCCGGCGAGCTGCTCGAGATCGAGGACGCCGAGCACCAGCCCTACGTCCCGCCCGAGCTGCTGCGGCGCTGGGACACGGCCTCCCAGCTGTGCGCGCCGGTTGCGCGCCGCGGCGAGGTGATCGCGGTGATGATCTTCGCCTATCGGACGCGCACCGGGCCCTTCTCCTCCAAGCAGCGTCGCCTCGCGCTCGGCATCGCGGACGCCACCGCGATCGCGCTCGAGACCGCGCGCCTGATCGCCGACCTCCAGGCGGCGAGCCGTCTCAAGTCGGAGTTCGTGGCGACCATGTCGCACGAGCTGCGCACGCCGCTCAACGTCATCACCGGCTACTCCGACCTGCTCGCCGAGGGCACGTTCGGCCCCCTCACCTCCGACCAGCAGGACACGCTCGGGCGCATCCGCCGAAGCGCCTTCGACCTCCTCGAGCTGGTGAACGCCACCCTCGACCTCGGGCGCCTGGAGGCGGGCCGCGAGGCCATCGACTCGGCGCCCCTCGATCTGCAGGCGCTCTCCGACGAGCTCGATCGCGAGCTCGAGGCCATGGTGCAGCCGGGCGTGGCGTTGCGCTGGCTCGTCCAGCCCGCGGCGCGCCGCGTGCGCAGCGACCGTGTGAAGGTGAAGACGATCCTGAAGAACCTGGTCGGCAACGCGCTCAAGTTCACGCTCCACGGCAGCGTCGAGGTGCGCGCGAGCGCGGCCGGCGAGCGGTTCGTCATCGAGGTGCGCGACACCGGCATCGGCATCGCGGCTGCCGACCTGCCGGTGATCTTCGAGATGTTCCGCCAGGTGGACGCCTCCTCCACGCGCCGCTTCGGCGGCGTGGGGCTCGGGCTCCACATCGTGCGGCGGCTGGTCGAGCTCCTCGACGGCCAGATCACGGTCGAGAGCACGCCGCGGGTGGGCTCCTGCTTCACCGTGACCCTCCCGCGCGGGACGGCCGCGGAGAGGCCCGGCGGGAGCGCGGCGAGGATCGCCTCGTGAGTGGTGCCCTGCACCCGGCCGCGGCCGGCGGCGCGCAGGCGGAGGAGACGGCGCTGCGCGACGCCTACCGCGCCGAGACGGATCGCCTGCTCGGCACCCGACTCGATCTGACCGTCGTCCTCTTCCTCGTCTGCGTCGGCGGCTCGGTGGTCATCGAGGCGACGCAGGTCCCGGCGCGCGCCCCCGCGGGGTTGCTCATGTACGGGCTCGAGGTGCTCGTCTGCCTGCTCGCCGTGGTCGCCTGCCGCGTTCCGCGCCTCTCCCTCGCGCCGCGCGCGCTCGCCGCGGCCCTCGCGAGCACGCTCGCCACGCTCCTCTCCGCGTACAACGCCAGCGTCGGTGGGTCCGTCGAGCGGCTCGCGATGACGCAGGTCTGCCTGCTGACGGGCCTCCTCGTCCTTCTCCCCTGGGGCTGGCGGGCGCAGCTCGTGGTCGCCGCCGCCTCGTTCGCGAGCTTCGGCCTCGCCCTGCCGCACCTCTTCACCAGCGACAGCCTGCTCGTGTCGGTCCTGGCACTGGTCACGGGCACGACCACGACGACCTGGGGCGCCTTCTTCCTCGAGCGCTACCGCGCCGACGCCTTCCTGCACGCCGCACGGCAGGCGGAGGAGACGGAGATCGCCGCGACCCTGGCGCGCGTGAGCGAGACGCTCAACGCGCACCTGGGCCAGCCCGACATGCTCGAGCGCGTGAACCGGCTCGTGGTCGAGAGGCTCGGCTGCGACTGGAGCAGCACCTTCGTCTACGACGAGGCGCGCCAGGCGTTCCGCCTGCACTCGAACGTCGGCAGCAGCCCCGAGGTGGTGGCCGAGCTGGGGCAGCTCGAGTTTCCCTGGGGCAGCCTTCCCCTGCTGGGCGCGCTCCGTGCGGGCGAGGCGCTGGAGCTGGCGGGCACGGGCGGCCCGGACCTGATTCCGCCCGATCTCATGCGCCGCCTGGCCCAGGCCTCGGCGCTGTGCGTGCCCATCTGCCGCCGGGAGGAGATCATCGGCACGCTCTCTGGCGGCTACCGCACGCGGACGGGACCGTTCTCGGCCAAGCAGCGGCGCCTCGCGCTCGGCATCGCGCACGCCACCGCGGTGGCGCTCGAGAACACCCGCCTGATCGCCGATCTCCAGTCGGCCAGCCGGCTCAAGTCCGAGTTCGTGGCCACCATGTCCCACGAGCTCCGCACGCCGCTCAACGTGATCACCGGCTACGCCGACCTGCTCGCCGAGGGCACCTTCGGTCCGCTCACCACCGAGCAGCGCGACACGATCGAGCGCGTGCGGCGGAGCGCCATCGAGCTCCTCGGCCTGGTGAACGCCACCCTCGACCTGGGCCGCCTCGAGGCCGGCCACGAGCGGGTCGAGCGCGCGCCGGTCGACCTCGAGGAGCTGTTCGCCGAGCTCGGCGGCGAGCTCGACTCGCTGGTGCCGCCCCCCGTCGCCCTCCACTGGCAGAACCGCGTCGGCCGCGCGGCCGTCCTGACCGACCGGGTCAAGCTCAAGACGGTCCTGAAGAACCTGGTCGACAACGCGCTCAAATTCACGCCGGCGGGGCGCGTGGACGTGATCGCATCGGCCGCCGACGGCGCGCTCACGATCGCCGTGCACGACACGGGGATCGGCATCGCCGCCGAGCACCTCCCGGTGATCTTCGAGATGTTCCGCCAGGTGGACGGCTCGAGCACGCGTCGCTTCGGGGGCGTGGGTCTCGGCCTCTACATCGTCAAGCGGCTGGTCACGATCCTGGGCGGCCGGGTCGAAGCGCAGAGCACGCCGCGGGCGGGCTCGACGTTCAGCGTGACGATCCCCGCGCGGCTCGCGAGCGAGCAGCGCGCCGCGGGGTAGACTACCGCCGCGTCATCCAGTAGCGCTGGAACTCGGGCAGGAAGACGAGCGTCTCCATCGAGCGCATGCGGTCCAGGTACACCTTGCCGTCGAGGTGGTCGCACTCGTGCTGCACGACGCGGGCGTGGAAGCCCTCGGCGTCGAAGCAGAGCGGCTTCCCCTCGCGCCCATAGGCCTCGACGCGTACGCGCGTGAAGCGCGACACCTTGCCCCGCAGGTCGGGGACGCTGAGACAGCCCTCCCAGTCCTCCTCCTGCTGCTCGGTGAGCGGCGTGAGCGTTGGGTTGATGAGGACGGTCGTCGGGACCGACTCCGCATCGGGGTAGCGCGGGTTCGACGCCACGCCGTAGATGACGATGCGGCGCGAGACGTGCACTTGCGGCGCCGCGAGTCCCGCGCCGTCGTGGTCGTCCATGGTCTCGAACATGTCGTCGATCAGGCGCTGGATCTCGGGCGCGCCGATCGCCTCGGGGGAGACCGGCTCGGCCACCTGCCGGAGGATGGGATGGCCCAGGCGCGCGACCTTGAGGACGGCCATGGCTCCTCGTTTTGCAGATCGGGGCGGGAGCTGCAAGCACGGTTTGCGGCCCCGCGGCGGCGCCACTAGCATCGGCGCACGCCGCTTCCCACCGCATCCGTCGCCGACACCCTGCTCGCAGCCGCCTGGGCCGTGCTCGTGCTCGACGGCGTCCGGCAGACCTGGCGCGAGCACGCGGCGCGCGCACGGCTCGGTCCCGTCGTCCTGCGCGCCTGGCAGCCGTCGGTGGCCGCCGGCCTGGCCGTGCTGGTGACCTCGCTCGCCGGCGCGCTGGTGCTCGAGCGGGCGCTCGGACGCTTCGCCTTCCGGCCTGGCGCCGCGCTGGTCGGCCTCGTGCTCGCCGCCGGCGGGGTCGCGCTGCACGGCTGGGCGCGACGCACGCTCGGGCCGATGTGGTCGGGCGTGGTCCAGGTCCGCGCCCAGCACGTGCTCGTCGAGCGCGGGCCCTACCGTCTGGTGCGGCACCCGATCTACCTGGCCGGCCTGCTCCTCGCCGCCGGCTCGTTCCTCGCGCATCCGTCGCCCGCGAGCGCGTGCCTGGGCGGCGGCTTCGCCGTCGGTGTGGTGCTGAAGGCGTGGCTCGAGGAGCGCGCGCTGCGCGGCGTCCTGGGGGACGAGTACGCCCGCTATGCGGCGCGCGTGCCGGCCCTGATTCCATGGCCGCGCGCGAGAGCGCGCCGTGACCTTCCGAGCCTCCGTTAAAATTCCGCCGCCCCTGCCACTCGCATGGCGCACGCCGGGGCACCTGCCGCCGGAACGGGTGACTTCGGGCTGCAGGGGAACCAGCGAGGTTGGGCACAGCGCTTGCTCACGCATCGCTACACCTCCTTTCCGGGGCGCGGCCCGACCTCGGAGGATCGCCATGATCGCGAGCGACAAACGACGGATCGTCCTGATACTGCACTGGGTGCTGCTGATCGCGCTGTCCTACCTCGTGATCTACACGCGGGGCGCGCGCGTTCCGGCCATCGCCTCGAGCGTCGTCCTGTTCCTGGGGTCCAACCTCGTCCTGATGCGCCTGCCCGATCGCGTCTTCCACGCAAAGCTCTTCGACCCGACGCTCGTGCTCGTCGACACCATCCTCATCACGGCGGGTCTCTGGCTGTGCGGCGCGGCGGGGCCGGACTTCTTCTTCGTCTTCTTCTTCGTCGTGTTTCTCTCCTCCGTCAGCGAGCGTCCCGAGCTGACGGCGCTCGGCGCCGCGCTGGCGGCCAGCGGCTATCTCTTGCTGCTCTCCCGCGGATCGGTGTTGGACTCGGCGCTCCTGCTGCGCGTGCCCTTTCTCTTCGCCACCGGGCTGACCTATGGCTTCCTGGTGACCAAAAGCCGGGAGGCGCACGCGCGGGCGAGCGCGGCGGAGCGGGCGATGGATGCCATGTCGCACGAGATACGGAGCCCGCTCAGCGCCATCATCCGCTACAGCGAGGCGCTGCGCATGGGTCGCGTCCACAACCTCACGCCCGCGCAGCGGGCGGGGATCGCCCAGATCAACGCGGATGCCGTCGAGCTGCTCGAGCTGGCCGTGCGGCGTCTGGACGCCGTCATGCAGGGGCCCGTGGCGGACGATCCCGGCGGGGCGCAGAGCCCAGCGAGCGCCGCGCGGCCCGCGCCGCGCGGGTGATCGCGCTCGCCGCCTGCGCGCGAACGATCAGCGGCACGCCGCGATGAGCCGCCGCCAGAGGTCGTCGTCCGCCCCTGGCCGGACCGCCGCGTAGAACCCGAGCCGGTCGATCACCCCGCCGTACTTCTTCTTGAGCAGTCCGGGGACCTCGTCGTACGTACCCTCGACCGCGTAGACCTCCAGCATCTCGTCGGTGATGAGCGAGCCCATGCCGGCCCAGTCGCCCTTGGCCGCCTTCTCGTTCAGCCGAAGACAGGTCTCGCCCCAGCCGTGGGCCTCGAGGACGCCGATGTAGGTGCGGGTCGAAGCGTAGAAGGAGATCTGCTGGCGCACCGGCGCCTTGGCGCGCTCGATCTCGTCGTGGTTCCTGCCGGCGATGACGAAGGCGGTGCTCGCCAGCGCCACCTGCTCGCGCTTGCGGCCCACCTTCGCGAGTCCGGCCTCGACGTTCGGGAGCACGGTTTCATTGATGTACTTGACCGAATGGAAGGGATGGATGTGGAAGCCGTCGGAAAGCTCGCCGGCGAGCCTGCACATGTAGGGGTTCAGGCCCGCGATGTAGATCTGGGGCAGCGGACAATCGAGCGGCGCGGGGCTGAAGAAAGGCGTCATCAGGCTGAACTTGTAGTACTTGCCCTCGAACCCGGGCCGCGCGCCGTGCTGCCACACGTCCCAGATGTGGCGGATCAGGAGGATCATCTCGCGGAGCCGCGGGCCCGGCGCCAGCCACGGCGTCGAGTAGCGGCGCTCGTTGTGGCCCTTCACCTGCGTGCCGAGCCCGAGGACGAAGCGGCCGCGCGAGGCGGCCTGGAGGTCCCAGGCGACCTGCGCGTGGACGAGCGGGCTGCGCGGGAAGGCGACCGCGATGTTGGTACCGACCGTGATGCGCTCGGTCGCGGTCGCGGCGAGCGCGGCGGGCAGATACGGGTCGTGGCCCGCCTCGGCCGTCCAGAGACCGTCGTAGCCGAGCTGCTCGGCGTGTGCGGCGAGCCGGGCGGCGTCGCGCAGGTCGGTCGTCATGAGGCCGCCATCGATCTTCATGCCGGATGCCCTACTGGAGGGGCGACCGCCGGGTCAAGGGAGCTCAGCGGAGCCGGAAGGGCAGATAGATGAGCGCGGAGATCGCCGCCGTGCACGGGATGGTCAGGATCCACGCCAGGACCACGTTCTGCGCCACCCCCCAGCGCACCGCCGAGAAGCGTCGCGTGCTGCCCACGCCGACGATCGCGCCCGTGATGGTGTGCGTCGTGCTCACCGGGATGCCGAAGGTGGCCGAGCCGAGGAGCGCGATCGCGCCCGCCGTCTCGGCGCAGAAGCCGCCGATCGGCTGGAGCGCCGTCAGCCGCATGCCCATGGTGCGCACGATGCGCCAGCCGCCGAACGCCGTGCCGAGCGCGATCGCCGCGTGACAGATCAGGATGACCCAGAACGGCACGTAGAACTTCTCGCCCAGGTAGCCCGAGGTGAAGAGGAGCACGGCGATGATGCCCATCGTCTTCTGCGCGTCGTTGGTGCCGTGCCCGAGGCTGTAGCCGGCGGCGGACACGAGCTGGAGCCGGCGGAAGGCGCGATCGATGGTGGCCGGCGCGGCGCGATAGACGAGCCGGATGATGATCAGCATGAAGAGCGCGCCGAGGAGAAAGCCGACCAGCGGGGAGACGACGATGAACACGACCACCTTCACCAGCCCCGCCGGCAGCAGCACCCCGAAGCCGGCCTTCGCGACCCCGGCGCCGGCGAGGCCCGCGATGAGCGCGTGCGAGGAGCTCGATGGGAGCCCGTAGCGCCAGGTGATCAGGTCCCAGAGGAAGGCCGCGACCAGCGCCGCGAAGATCACGGCGCGGTCGACCACCTCGGGCGCGACGATCCCCTTCCCCACCGTGGTCGCCACCGCCACCCCGAAGCCGAAGGCCGCCACGAAGTTGAAGAACGCCGCCCACGCCACCGCCGCGCGCGGCGTGAGGACGCGGGTCGAGACGACGGTGGCGATCGAGTTCGCCGCGTCGTGGAAGCCGTTCATGAAGTCGAAGGCGAGGGCGACGAGGATCAAGAGGACGATCATGCGGGTGCGCGAGGGCCGGCCCGCGGATCAGGCGTACTCGAGCGCCACGCCTTCGATCACGTTGGCGACGTCCTCGCAGCGATCGATCGCGTTCTCCAGGTAGTCGTAGATCTCCTTCCACTTGATGACGTGGATGGGATCGGGGCTCTCGCGGAAGAGACGGGCGACCGCGCGCCGCAGGAGCTGGTCGCCCACGTTCTCGAGGCGGTTGATCTCGGTGCAGTGGGCGAGCAGCCGCGGCCGATCCTTCAGGTCGCGCAGCGTGCCGACCGCCGCCCCCATCTCCTCGACCGCCTTCTCCAGCACGTCGGCCAGCTCGCGCGCCTCGGGCTCCATGGTGCGGATGCCGTAGAGCGCGATGCGCTCGGCCGAGGCCTCGATCAGGTCGAGGACGTCGTCCATGCGCGAGATGAGCTCGTGGATGTCGCCGCGGTCGATCGGCGTGATGAAGGTCTGGTGCAGGCGCTCGATCACGGTGTGCGTGATCTCGTCGCCCTGGTGCTCGACGGCCTTGACGCGGGCCGCCTGCTGCTCGGGATCGACGCCCCCGTGCAGCATGGCGGCGAGGAGCTCCGCCGCCTCGCGCGAGCGCGCGGCGTGCTGCTCGAAGAGGTCGAAGAACTGCTCGCCCCCGCTCGCCGGGAGGAAGCGCGCGAAGAAGCCCTTCTGGGGTGCCGTCGCCATACGCCGGCGGGCAATAGCACAGCGCCGGTCGGGTGCTCCAGGGGGTCAGCCCGCGCCCAGCGCCCCGCGCAGGCGGCGCGCCTGGGCGGGCGACAGCGCAGGCGGGGGGTAGCGGCTGCCCAGGCCCTCGAGCGCGTCGACCAGCCGCGACGCGACCGCGAGATTGCGATGCCACTTGTGATCGGCGGGGATCACGTACCAGGGCGCGTGCGGCGTGCTGCAGCGCGCGAGGAGCTTCTCGTAGGCGGTGAGGTAGCGGTTCCAGAGCGCCCGCTCCTTCACATCGCCCGGCGAGAACTTCCAGTACTTGGCCGGATCGGCCAGGCGCTCGCCGAGCCGGCGGCGCTGCTCGCCCTTGCTGATGTGGAGGAAGAACTTCACGATGAGCGTGTCGTTCTCGGCGAGGATGCGCTCGAAGTCGTTGATCTGCTCGTAGCGCCGGCGCAGGATCGCGCGCGGCACGGTGCGGTGCACGCGCGGCACCAGCACGTCCCGGTTGAAGATCGTGATGTGCCCGCGCCGCGGGGCGGCGCGATGCACACGCCAGAGGAAGTCGTGCTCCGCCTCCTCCTCGGTTGGCACCTTGAAGGGGACGACCTCGCAGCCGCTCGGGTTGACGCCGCTCATGACGTGCTTCACGGTGCCGTCCTTGCCCGAGGTGTCCATGCCCTGGAGGACGACCAGCACCGCCTGCCGGCGCTCCGCGTAGAGCACGTCCTGGAGC
>Ga0209808_1000379_pt1 | contig 22126 bp, 16 predicted proteins | sample GraSoiAngelo_157_FD_186171 | JGI IMG/M metagenome (GOLD analysis project Ga0209808, IMG submission 186171) | Grasslands soil microbial communities from the Angelo Coastal Reserve, California, USA - 14_1009_16_20cm (SPAdes) (version 2) | ecosystem: Environmental > Terrestrial > Soil > Grasslands ... | reverse complement strand
TGCGGGATAATATGTTTTCCGAAATCGACCAGATCGTTCTGCAACGATTGGATGAGCACGTCGCGGTTGAAGACGTAAATTCCCATCGAGGCTTGGAACAATTCTTCATCGTCGTTGGAGCCGATGGCGCTGAGAAGCTCCCGGCTCATCTTCATTTCCTGTAGGACTGCTTGATCGGTTGGCTTCTCGACAAAACGCGTGATTCGGCGATCAACACCACTCTGCATGATGCCAAACTCAGAAACCTGATGCAGCGCTACGGGTTTAGTGGCCAAAGTGATGTCTGCGCCAAGCCGGATGTGCTGATGCAGCAGCGCACGAAAATCCATCCGGTAAAGCTGGTCGCCGCTTAGGACCAGGTAATAATCGAACGGACGCTCGAGAAAATAGCGCATATTTTGGCGGACAGCGTCAGCAGTCCCCTGATACCACTGCGAGCCGGTCGGCGTTTGTTGAGCGGCAAGAATGTCCACAAAGCTACGCGAGAAATTGTCGAACTTGTAGCTGGCTTGAATATGACGATGCAGCGACATGCTGTTGAACTGGGTGAGCACATAGATCGAGCGCAGCCCGGAGTTGAGACAATTGCTGATGGGAATATCGACAATCCGATATTTCCCTCCAAGCGGCACAGCCGGCTTGGCGCGATCCTTCGTCAACGGGAACAAACGGCTGCCGGCACCACCGCCCATGATTATGGCAAGCGTTCGCTGGGTCGTGCCCGGCGGCAATGCCCCGAACGCTTCTACGCTGGGATTTTTTGGAAGGGAGTCGCGCTGCGGCCGGTGTTGCATTGTTAACAATCAATAACTCAGCGACTGCTTCTTTGCGGTAACTTTTTTGCGTGAGCTAAAACGACGCCGGCGACTCGAGTTTTCATGAAAGGTGCAAGCGAAAGCGTCTGTTTCTTGCGGCTGAGGACAGCCGCCGCTACACTCCAAAAAAGATGTGTGGAATTGTTGGCTACGTTGGCCGCGCTCAAGCCGCGCCCATTTTGCTCGACGGACTGCGTCGCCTTGAGTATCGAGGCTACGACTCAGCCGGCATCACCATTATAGAAGGCGGGCGCCTGGAAACGCGCAAATGCGCCGGACGCATCGCGGCGCTCTCAAAACTAATGCGAAAGCAACCGGTCTCAGGGTCGCTCGGAGTCAGTCACACGCGCTGGGCCACACACGGCAAAGTCACGGACCAAAACGCCCATCCGCACTTTGACGCCAGCGGCAAACTGGCGCTGGTCCACAATGGCGTAATAGAAAATTATCAGACGCTCAAAGATGAGCTGATCCGAAGCGGTGATACAAAATTTCGTTCAGAAACCGACACCGAAGTGCTGGCGCATCTGATTGGGAAACTCTACGACGACTCATGCGCCAACACGGTGGATGTGCCCGAAAAAAAGGCGCGACTGCTTGCGGCTGTTCACGGCGCGCTTCGCCAGGTGATCGGCACCTATGGTATTACTTTGGTCCACGCCGATGTGCCGGATTTCATGATCGGCGCAAGGCGGGGAAGCCCACTCGTCCTCGGAGTCGGCAAAGGTGAAAACTTTCTGGCCAGCGACGTCAGTGCAATCGTCGCTTACACCCGTGACGCTGTTTATTTAAACGATTTCGACATCGTTGCTGCGGGAAGCGACAAATTCGAGATTACTTCGCTCGCGGGAGATAGCAGCGAACACCCAGTCAGCAAGGTTGAATTTACAGCCGAAGACATCGGAAAAGGGGATTATCCCCATTACATGCTCAAAGAAATCTTTGAGCAACCAGACACGGTACGCGACGCGATGCGTGGCCGTCTCAACCCGGAGGAATGCACGGCAAAGCTGGGCGGCTTGAACATGACGCCTCCCGAGCTTCGCGATGTCGGCCGTATCGTCCTTACAGGCTGTGGCACCGCGCTTCATGCCGGCATTGTCGGTGAATATTTGATCGAGCGACTTGCGAACATTCCAACCGAAGTCGAATACGCGAGTGAGTTTCGTCATCGTAATACACCGATGACTCCTGAGACGCTGGTCTTTGCGATCAGTCAGAGCGGCGAAACCGCGGATACACTCGGAGCCCTACGCGAAAGCCGGCGCAAAGGCTTTCGCACTCTGGGAATTTGTAACAACGTCGCAAGCACGATTGCCCGCGAAAGCGATGGAGGAGTTTATATGCACGCCGGTCCGGAAATCGGCGTCGCCGCTACAAAATCTTTTACGTCGCAACTTGCGATTCTTACGCTCCTTGGGTTGCTCTTTGGCCGGATGCGAAATCTTTCCGCAACGGATGGGAGCCGAGTGATTGAAGCGCTCGAAGCGTTGCCCGGCCAGATCGAAACGGTTCTGGATCTCAGCGACCAAATTAAGGCAGTCGCCAAAAAATATGCCAATTCAAACGGCATGCTTTTCTTTGGCAGGCAATTCAACTTTCCCGTCGCGCTCGAAGGTGCGCTGAAGATGAAGGAGATCACCTATCTGTTTGCGGAAGGGCATCCCAGCGCCGAGCTCAAGCATGGTATCATAGCGCTAATCCGGCCCGATCTCCCCTCCGTATTTATCGCGCCCGATGATTCAGTTTTCTCCAAAAACCTGAATAACATGGAGCAGGTAAAAGCCCGCAAAGGGCCGATCATCGCGGTAACTAGTGGAAACGGCGCTAAACACCTCAAAGAAGTTGCCAACGAAATCATCGTGCTGCCGGAAGCGCCTGAGTACGTAATGCCCATCCTGTCTGTCGTTCCGCTTCAACTTCTCGCTTACCACCTGGCAGTTCAGCTGGGCCGGGACGTCGATAAGCCGCGCAATCTCGCCAAGAGTGTGACCGTGGAATAATCTCCATCTTGTTAGGACAGTCGCGATGCCCGAAAATCCGCTCTCGCTGGAAATTTAGCGGTTTTGCAGTAAACTGCGCGCGCTCCAGCATTCTTCCCAGGTGCAACACAACGAAGAGTACGTGCTCAAGGTCCTCGAAGAAGGCGGACTCGTCACGCGTCCGCAGATCGACAGCGCGAGGTCACTTCTGAACGGCGAACCCGGCGTAGTGGATATTTTAATCGACGATGGAGTTGTCTCCGACGTGGAGGTCTCGCGCACGCTCGCGGCGCAAGCGCACATGGATTGGATCGACATCTCTTCCATGGTGATTCCGCCACAGATCATCAATCAAATCCGAGGCGAAGACGCGCGCCGTTTCAAAGTGATCCCGGTCGCCTTCGGCGAGACCGGTCTCGTAGTGGCGGTCGGTAATCCACTGGACATCGATACGATCGACAGTCTGAGTTTTCTCCTGCAACGCGAGCTGGAACTGGTATGCACCAGTCCCCAGAAAATTCGTGATGCACTGATCAAATACTATGGGACGGCAGACGAAGCAGCCGACGTCCTGCAGAAAAAAATCGGAGACGACATCGATCTCGGGTTGGAAATTGGTGATGGCTTGGAAGCGACCGCAATCGATGAAGCCGACGCGCCAATTATCCGGCTTGTCTCCATGTTGTTGATCGAGGCGCACCGCGCTGGTGCAAGCGATATTCATCTGGAACCGCTGGACAAGAAGTTTCGGGTTCGCTTCAGAATCGATGGTGTTTTGCAGGAGATGCAAGCGCCACCGAAACGTTTGCAATCTGCAATCATCAGCCGCCTCAAAATTATGACCGGTTCCATGAGCATTGCAGAGAAACGCCTGCCACAGGACGGTCGGATCCAGGTAAAAATCAAAAAGAAGCCAATCGATCTTCGCGTCTCAACGATTCCTACTAATCACGGTGAGGGCGTAGTGATGCGCCTGCTGGATAAATCCAGTCTAAAGCTTGGCTTGCCGGAGCTTGGATTTTTCTCAGACGACCAGGAAACATTCGAACGCCTGATCAAACTGCCGGACGGCATTTTACTCGTCACCGGCCCTACCGGCTCCGGAAAGACGACCACTCTCTACGCCTGCCTCAATTACATCAACAAACCCGACCGCAAAATCATCACGGTGGAAGAGCCGGTCGAGTATCAAATGACCGGCATCAATCAGGTGCAGGTGAATAATGAGGTCGGGATGACTTTTCCGGCGGCCTTGCGTTCCATTCTGCGCCAGGCGCCGAACATCATCATGATTGGTGAAATTCGAGATCTCGAGACAGCGAGCATTGCTACAAACGCGAGTCTCACTGGTCACCTCGTTTTCAGTACGCTGCACACCAATGATGCCCCTTCTGCGGTGGCGCGCTTGGCCGATCTTGGTGTTCAGCCGTTTCTGGTGGCTTCCTCCGTGCGAGCAATCATGGCGCAAAGGCTTATCCGCAGATTATGTGCACACTGCAAACAACCAGGGGAACTCAGCGAGACCGAATTGCGCGCGCTGCAAATCGAGCCCGGTCAGCTCTCCGAGGCTCAAGTAATGAAGCCAGTAGGGTGCGAGCGATGCCGTCAGATCGGTTACAAGGGTCGAATCGGCATCTTCGAGATTTTTGTGATCAACGACGATGTGCGCCATATGATTAACAAACGCAACTCGACCTTGTCGCTGCGGCAACGAGCGCGTGAACTGGGCATGCGCACGCTTCGCGAAGACGGGGTCCGCAAGGTGCTCGCCGGCCTCACCTCTGCGGAAGAAGTCATCTCCATTACGGTCGGCGACGTGAGCTAACAAACATGACGGAAAAGCAGTTAGCCGAATTTTTTATCGAGCAGCGCGTGGTCGAGCCTTCGCAAGCGGAAGACGTCCTAAGGGAAGTAGAATTGAACGGGAAAACCGTTGCCCAGGCGATGATCGATGGCGGCTTCATCGACGAGCACGGCTTTTATCAGACAATTGCTAACGGGCTCGGCACCGACTTGATCGACCTAACCGAGCGCGATATTCCGCCGGAGATTTTGCGTCTGATTCCCAGCGGTCTGGCTCGGTTACACGGTGCTCTTCCGATTGAAATGAGCGGAACCACATTGCGAGTCGCCCTGGTTGATCCGTTCGATCTCACCGCTGCGGAGGATCTTCGCTTTGCGCTCGGTAAAGACATCCACGTCGTCGTTTCGCCCTCGGATCAAATCGAAGACCTGATCAAACAGCATTACGGCACCGATACGACGAGCATGGACGAAGTTCTCAAGCAACTCGGCCAGGCTGGGGAGCTTCTGTCCGTCTCTAGCGGACGCGAGGGAAACGGCGAAGCGGCAGTTGAAGCCGAAGCAAACGCAACTCCGATCATTCGCTTCGTCGATCTCATTCTTTACCAGGCGATCCAGGACCGTGCGAGCGACATTCATTTCGAGCCATTTGAAAATGAGTTCAAGATCCGCTATCGCGTCGATGGCGCACTCTACGAAATGTCGCCACCGCCACGTCATCTTGCTCTGCCGGTCATCTCGCGGTTGAAAGTGATGGCAAATATGAACATCGCAGAAAGACGGTTGCCCCAGGATGGTCGCATCCAGAAGCATATTGCCGGACGCAACGTCGATCTTCGCGTTTCAACATTGCCAACTCAATTCGGCGAGAGCCTCGTGCTGCGGGTTCTTGATCGCAGCATCGTAAATCTGGATCTCGAAGCACTCGGAATGCCCGATTACATCTACAATTTTCTACTGGAGATGATCGAGCGCCCGAACGGCATCTTCATTGCGACCGGACCGACCGGCTCTGGAAAGACAACGACGCTTTACTCCTGCCTCCGTAAAGTTAACACGATTGATTCGAAGCTCCTGACTGCAGAAGAGCCGGTCGAATACGATCTGGAAGGGATCGTACAAGTGCCGGTGAACGATGCGATCGGTCTGACCTTTGCACGTGTCTTGCGGTCGTTTCTGCGCCAGGACCCGGATCGCATCATGGTCGGCGAGACACGCGATCTTGAGACCGCGCAAATTGCAATCCAAGCCTCTCTGACCGGGCATCTTGTTTTCACGACGCTCCATACAAACGATGCGCCCGGAGCAATCACGCGTTTGATCGACATGGGTGTGGAACCGTTTCTAATCTCATCCACGCTCGAGGCAGTCCTCGGTCAGCGTTTACTGCGCAGCATCTGCCGACAGTGTCGCACGACTTACACACCGAGCGAGAGTTTACTTGCTGAGCTGGGAATCTCGCCGCAGGACATCGGCAACAGACAATTCTTTTATGGCAAAGGTTGTGACGCTTGTAACAACACCGGCTACAAAGGACGAAAGGGAATCTACGAGCTGTTGAGCCTCACCGACCCGATTCGTGAGCTAATCAATGAACGCGCACCAACGGTTACCTTAAAGCAAAAGGCTGTGGAGCTTGGAATGGTAACACTGCGCCAGGACGGCTTGCGCAGCGTCTTCGCTGGCGACACCACCGTCGAGGAAGTGCTGAGATACACATGAGGAAATGAGGAAGGAGTTATGACGAAGGCGGAAGGAAGCCAAAATCACCGAATGATGAAAGAAGAGACGTCGCTTTTCCGTTCTTGGCGCTCTTATCATTCGTCATTAATCTGTCATTCGACATTCGGATTTTGTCATTTGGTGGATTCGTGGAATCCCAGTGCTCGACATGGCACTCCTAACTAACTAAGATCGCTGGCCATGGCGCGTTATAACTATGTAGCTCTCGATTCCCGTGGACAAGAAGCTACCGGGTTGGTTGAAGCTGCTTCGACAAATGATGCAATCGGCCGGTTGCGTCAGGCTGGGTATTTTCCAACGAGTGTCTACGAGGAGGCTGTAGCCCGCGCCGACGACAAAGCAGCCCGGCGCCGCGCGGCGAAGATGGTGCGCGCGACGAAACCGCGCGCGAAGACCGGAATTGCTCTTTTCAAGCGCACGAAGATTAAGCCAAAAATCCTGATGATTTTCACGCGACAATTGGCAACGCTCATTGATTCCGGGTTGCCGTTGGTGCGAAGTCTGACCGTCTTGGCAAAGCAGGAACGCGACAAGGTATTAAAGAATACAATTAACAGCCTCTCCGATTCGGTTCAGAGCGGTAATACTTTTTCTGACGCGCTGGCCGTGCATCCGCGAATCTTTAACAATTTGTACGTTAACATGGTTAAAGCCGGCGAAGTGGGCGGTGTGCTCGAGATGGCGCTCAACCGGCTTTCGGAATTTCAGGAGAAAGCTGCGAAGATTAAGAACAAGGTCATCGCAGCAATGGTCTATCCGCTCATTGTGATGACAATGGCAGTGGGCATCATGGCTTTTCTCCTTGTCTTCATTGTGCCGAAATTTGAAGCGATCTTTCACGACATGCTTGGCGATAAACCGCTACCAGCCGTCACCCAGTTTGTTATCGGAACGAGTAACCTCGTAAAGAATCATGGCCTTGTTCTGCTCGGAGCGGTAATCGTCGCCGTGACGGCTTACAAATTCATTGGCCGCACGCGAGGCGGGCGATTCGTGATTGACAGTTTCAAACTGCGCATGCCGCTGTTTGGCGATTTGAATCGCAAAACGGCAATCTCGCGATTTGCGCGCACACTTGGAACGCTGGTCACGAGCGGTGTGCCGATTTTGCAGGCACTGAATATCACTCGCGAAACCGCCGGCAACTCCGTAATTGCCGCCGCGATTTCACGCGTGCACGACAGCGTAAAGGAAGGCGAATCGATTGTTCAACCGCTGGAAGCTAGTCGCGCTTTTCCGCCGATGGTGACCAGCATGGTCGATGTGGGCGAAGAAACCGGTAAACTTCCAGACATGCTCTTGAAGATTGCCGATGTGTACGATGATGAAGTCGATAACGCGGTTGCGGCCCTCACATCGATGCTCGAGCCCATCATGATCGTTTTTCTGGCGCTGATTGTCGGTACGATCGTGCTCGCTCTTTTTACGCCGCTTATTAGCATCATCACCGGCTTGCAGCAGCAGACGTGATGCGCCTGCAGTGCGAATGATGAAATTCGAATGTCGAATGTCGAAGGAACGACGAAGCAGAGCGTGATTCGTCGCATCGTTACAGCGTTGGAGCGGATTTACGGTTCAACGACTCAACGGCTCAACGATTTAACGAGGCGCAGCCATTCGTCATTTCGCGTCAGTGCCGCGTTTACTCTCATTGAACTGATCGTCGTCACCACGGTTATCATCATTCTGACTGGATTGGTTCTAAGCACGGTCGGCTACGTTCAGAAGAAAGGTGCCCGCGCCCGTGCCGAGACCGAAATCGCCGCGATGTCTGCTGCCTGCGAGAGTTACAAAGCGGATAATGGAATCTATCCTACCGATGCGTCGACGACCGAACAGCTCAATTCGACAACGTCATTCAATCCGACAAACTACCAATCAGCGAGCCTTTATCTGTATAAAAAACTCAGTGGCGACACAACTGGTAACCGCCAACCATCCAGCAAAAGCTACATGGCCTTTAAGCCGAACATGTTGTTACCAGCCCCTCCATCTACTGATACTGTGATTGCCATTGCTGATCCTTTTGGCAATTCGTACGGTTATTCTACAATGATGGCTGCCACAGGAAGCGGCGGATATAATCCAACATTTGATCTCTGGAGCACTGCTGCTGGAACGACATCTGCCGATGTCCCTAAGTGGATCAAAAATTGGTAGGGCGCGACCGCTGGGCGCGCCGCTCATCCCTCGCTCGTATGCACCACAACCTCCACACGGCGGTTGGGACTCTGCTCTCCAATTGATCCGTTTGGCGACGCTCGGAATTTCGCTGCGCCGTAACCGCGCGTTTCGATTTGCGCAGGATTAATCCGCATTGCCTCCACTAAATAACGTTTCACGCTATCAGCTCGGCGCTGACTCAGATCGAGGTTGTATTCGAATGAGCCGAATGAATCCGTGTAACCTTCGACGGAAAACGTAGCTTTCGGATTACGCTGGATGAGAGTGCCCAGCTTTTGCAATTGACTGATAGCGCTTGATTGAAGCACGTCGCTGTCGTATTCGAAGAGTTGATCGTCCGGCAGTCGTAATTTTGTGCCTGACCCGAGCGGACCTTTTTGCGCGAGCAGTTGATCCAAGTCGCTGAAGCCGGCGGTATGCCCTTTGATTGGTCCGGCGCTGTCACCGGGCATCTTGCTGGTAAAGGTGTTGGGGCGCTTGATCGTCGTACTCGTGGCCAGCTCCGTTCCGCTAAGCGCGGGCTGTGGACGGCCCGATTGTGAACTATTGTTGAGCAGCGATTGTTCGTGCGTCGCGTTTGAATCGTTGACGAGACTCTGCGCAGTCGATCGCTCGATTTCAGTAAGAACGGAATTTACCTCGGGCTGTTCCACCTTAGGTTGATCAGGCAAAACGTCCCGCATGTCGTCCGGAATCGCCGCGCTTGCTTGAACGTCCTGCAATAGCTTGTCGAACGATTTCTTTTCGTCTGGCAACTGCACATCGGTATTGTCCGGGTTCGGTTTTGCCGCCGGATTTGTCTGATCGACACTGCTTTTGCCAAGGTCTGACGTGTTGATGCTTCTCACCTTGAATGTTGGCGTCTGCTCATTTGGTGGGGTCAAAGCCTCTACGGTTTGGAAACGCGTCCGGTAAAAATAGGCGCAGAGCGCGAGGTGTATTCCCAGCGAAACGATTAATCCAAACCAGAGCCAGCTGCGCTCTTTGGTACCCGTGAGCAGTCCTTCGGTCTCGAACCGGTCGAAGTCGTCGAAATCGGAAACTCTCATGTGGTTTTCAACATATCACATTCGGACAGGCGAGCTATGGCCCTACGAAAGTTCACCATGGCACTATTTTCCTAGCCCCCGGCACGCGTTCGCTCGATGAAGGCGCTTGCGGCGCGGCGGATTTCGTCTGCTACGCGCGCCTCGGGTGACACAAATTTCGGTGTGAACCAAGGAAAGAGTCCGATCAAGTCGTGCGTGACCAGGATTTGTCCATCGCAATGCTTGCCGGATCCGATACCGATGGTGGGGATGCCGATTGCCCTTGTGATCTGCTTTGCGATATCTGCGACCACAATCTCCAGCACAACAGAAAATGCGCCGGCTTCTTCCACCGCTCGGGCGTCCGCGAGAAGCGCTTCGGCTTCGGACTGAGTACGCCCCTTGATCCTGTAGCCACCTTCTTCCCGCACACTTTGGGGTAGCATGCCGATGTGCGCCATGAACGGGATACCCGCCTTTGTGATCGCTTGAATTTGCGTCACATGACTCACGCCGCCTTCAAGCTTCACCGCCTGTGCGCCGACATCGACAAATTTCCTGGCGGCCTCCACAGCCTGTTCGGGTGTATCGTACGTGTGGATCGGCAGATCCGCCACGAGTAACGCCTGCTTAACACCGCGAGCAACTGCCCGGGTGTGATGCAGCATTTCTTCCAGCGTCACACCAGTCGTATCCTGGCAACCAAGTACCACCATGCCTAACGAGTCGCCTACCAGGATGATGTCGATGCCACTTTCGTCCAATAGACGCGCCGTGGGATAATCGTAAGCCGTCAACGCGGTGATCTTTTCGCCGCGTTGTTTCATTTGGCGAAAATCTTTCATCGGATCTGCCGGAAGATCAGCTGCTAACTCGAGAACGCAAGCTGTAGCGACAGAGCCACGGGCAAAATTTGCGGCGCCGAATTCCTGTAAAGGCAGGCGTGTGGCCTGCAAATCCACGACAAAACGCAGCCGGCACGGTTGCCACTACAATCCATCGCGCTACCAATCGTTCATCAATCGAACCACCTCTCCAGATTCGTCGGGTTTTGGGAGCAATTCCCGGACAGCTTTTCTTTGATTAGGCAAGATCAGGTCTCCCCGGATATCGGCGAGCGGTTGAAGCACGAATTTTCTCAAGTGCATCCGCGGGTGCGGCAATTGCAGGAGTTCATTGTCGATCTGCTGATCGCCGCAGTACAGCAGGTCGATGTCGATCCTACGGGAGACATTTTTCGGATGATCGCGCTTGCGGCCTAACGACTCCTCGATTCGAGCAAGTTCTTCAAGCAACTGCATGGGGTCGCCTTCAAAATCAAAGTCAATGACTGTGTTCAAAAAATTTGACGCTCCCGGCTCGCAATCTACCGGTTCGGTTTCGTAGATGCCCGCAGAGAAAACAGGCGGTCTTACGTCAGCAAGCTCGATAATTTGTCGTCGCGCTGCGCGCAAATTCTCGAGCCGATCGCCGAGATTGGATCCGAGCGCGACTGCCGTTCTCATTTTTGTAGCCGGGATCGCTGATCCCGGTGGCCTGGGTCACCGCCCCCGGCTACAGATTTATAGCCCCAGAACATTCTGCATCGAGTAAAGTCCCGGCGGCTGGCTGACAATCCATTCCGCTGCGCGCAAGGCGCCTCGCGCAAAGATTTCCCGGCTCGCCGCGCGATGCGTGAGCTCGAGGCGCTCGCCAGGGCCGCTGAAAACGACTGTATGCTCGCCAACTACGTCGCCTTCGCGGATTGATTGGATTGGAATTTCACGCTTCGTTTTCTTAGTCGCGTTCAAGACCTCGGCTAATCTTTTGGCCGTCCCGCTGGGCGCATCTTTTTTCATCTTGTGATGCGTTTCGACAATCGCGACCTCAAAATTACCGCCGAGCTGCTCGACAGCTTTGCGCGTCAGCCAGAAAAGCACATTGACTCCTATGCTGAAATTGGATGCGAATACGATCGGCAATGATTGCGCGGTCTCTTCGATCGTGCTGCGCTGCTCTGTAGTGTGACCCGTCGTCCCAATAACCAACGCCTTGCGATGCTGCAACGCGGCGCGACAGATTTCAGTGGTGGCGCCGGCGTGACTGAAATCGATCGCCACATCGCAGTTTCTCATGGCCGGCTCAATCGGATCGCCCAGATCACACCGCGCGATGACGTCGATTTTTGGGTCGTCCTTTGCAAGATCACTAATAGTTTTTCCCATACGCCCAGCCGCGCCGATGAGCAATACACGCACGGAAGATGACCTCATGTTAGCAGAACCCTCACCCTGCCCTCTCCCTTTGCAAGGGAGAGGCGATGCTCCTCGCTCTCGAAATTCGCGTCCTCGGTCGCCAGAACGGCGAGTCAGCCTTCCTCCGTCGAGGAGAGGACTGAGGTGAGGGACTGCAAATTACTTCGTCCGCTCGAATTCTTCGAGTGTCTTGCGTAAGCGCGCCTGATTCGGTTCGCTCATCTCGCATAAAGGGAGACGCACTTCGCCCGACATCGCCCCGCGCCAGCCGAGTGCTGTCTTTATCGGAACAGGATTCGGCTCGATGAACAAATCCTTGAAAAGCGGAAACATCTTACGATGCAGGTTCAAGGCTAACTTCGCATCGCCGCATTCATAAGCTCGGACGAGCGCGCAGATTTCAGCCGGAAACAGATTTGAAGCAACGCTGACAACGCCGACGGCTCCGACCGACATGAACGGAAGCGTTAGCGAATCGTCACCGCTTAGAATCGTGAATGACTCAGCCAAACGCGCGCCCAACTCGCTGACACGCTCGACACTCCCACTGGCTTCCTTGATTGTAACAATATTCCTGCATTCTTTCGCCAGGCGCGTCACCGTATCGGGTGCAACATCCACCCCGCATCGCCCAGGAATGTTGTAGAGCATGATCGGCAGGGCTGTGGCATCGGCAATTGTTTTGAAATGGCGAAACAAACCTTCCTGGCTCGGCTTGTTGTAATACGGCGCGACGAGCAGTGCACCGTCAGCGCCAAGTTTCTCGGCCGCCTTTGTATCGGCGACGGCGTGCTGCGTCGCGTTGGAACCTGTACCTGCGAGAACTTGACAACGGCTTTTCGCGGTAGCGACTGCAAGGCGGATCAGTTCCTGGCGTTCCTCGTGTGACAGCGTCGGCGATTCGCCGGTGGTGCCTACCGCAACAATTCCGGTAATTCCGACAGCGATTTGGTTTTCGATTAGTTTCTCGAAAGCAGCAACATCAATCGCGCCATTGCGAAACGGTGTGACTAAGGCCGTGAAGGTACCGCGGAACATGCGATTAACTGTAGGTTTGGCCTATTCAATTGTCATGTCGAGCGAAGTCTCCCGCTGCTGCGGGATGATTATTTGTCCGTTAAGATTAGAGATTCCTCGACTGCGCTCGGAATGAGAGAGGCCCAGAGTTGCGGGCGCTAAATCTCGATCGTGCCTTCAAATGCAAACTCGGCCGGGCCAGTGAGCGTAACATTGCGAAACTGCTTGTCGATCCTGTCAAACCCAACGCGTAGTTCGTCTCCGCCGCGTGCAATCACGGTGATCGGACCCTTCACGTTTTCAGTAACCGCGAACACGAGTGCGCTTGCAACTACGCCGGTGCCGCACGCGAGAGTTTCGTCTTCCACACCTCGTTCGTAGGTGCGGACAGCGACCTTATCGACTCCGCGTTTCTCAATAAAATTCACGTTTGCGCCCTTTGGCGAAAACATTTCGTGATAACGAATGGCTGAGCCTTCTCGCGACACATCGACATCACCGACTTGTGCGACGGGAACAACCACATGAGGCACGCCGCTATTAATGAAATGAACGATTCTTTTCTCCGCCCCGATGCGAAGTGAAATGCTCAGCCGCAAATCGGTGGGCTCGGTCATTTGCAGAATCACGAGGTCTCCGGCTAACTCGGCCGAAATGACGCCGGCTGGAGTTTCAAAAGAAATCTTATCCTTGGCGCCTGCCGCCTTATTTGCAAACCGCGCAAAGCAGCGCGCGCCGTTCCCGCACATCTCCGCTTCTCCCCCATCGGCGTTAAAGTACCGCATTCGGAAATCGGCGTGGTCCGATGGATTTTCCAAAAGCAAAATTCCGTCCGCTCCGATACCACGGTGGCGATCACAAAGGCGCGCGATTTGGGTGCGATTTAGATGGATATCGCCTGCCCTGTTATCGATCAGGATGAAATCGTTTCCTGCGCCGTTCATTTTGGTGAAACGCAGCATGTCTGTTCGTTAGCATAGCCTGCAACGAAAGCCAACGCTTCTAGAGTCATGGCTTCATTGTCATGTCGAGCGAAGTCGAGACATCTCTAATTGTACCCAAGGACCAGAGATTCCTCGACTACGCTCGGAATGATAAAGAAGGCCAGGGCCATTGCCAGATCGCGTTTTGATGATTACTTATCCCGCCGTGAAGCAACTAGCGGCTTGGGTTTTCCTCGGGATTCTTTTATCGCACGCGTCGTTCGCCGGCGATTGCAACAGTTTAATCCTTGAGCAGATCAAGGAGATGCCGCAAGGCGGGCGCTATTCTGTTTCGCACTTTGCAAAGATCCGTCTTCAATCTTCGGCACACTTCGAGTCCGGCAAATTTTTCATTTTGCCTTCGCAGGCCTCGCCGAGTTTTTGCTCAGGCGCAACATATCTGGTTTTTATCAGAACGATCGAGGCTTTGCGTGCGCACGGCCAGCTGCACCTGGATTATTCCACGTTGGAGCGATTGATCATTCGAGATCAGCGCGACGGCGAAGGTGTCTGGGGCCGATGGAACGCAAACGGACCTGGCACAGCCCGTCTTTTTCACGAGCTTCGGCTTGGGCAGAATTTCGACAACCTCGATCAAGCGAAGCCGGGCGATTTCATGAAGATTTTCTGGTCGCGGCAAGTGGGAAAAAACGAGCACGGACATTCCACGATTTTTTTAGGCACGGAGAATCGCCCGGACGGCCAGTATGTCCGCTACTGGTCGAGCAATATTCCCTCTGGCTACGGCGAGAAAAGTGTTCCGCGAAGCAAGATTGCCTATGCGATTTTTTCGCGTCTTCAATCGCCCGACAATCTCGCGCGGATCAACAACGCCCCGTTCGTCGATACCTATTTAGCGTCTCTCCTTCGAACTCGTTCCAGCATTGCGGAAGCCGGCGCCAAGTGCGGATTGTGATGGTTGCGCCACAAGCCACGGCTTCCTAGCCATCGACGGGAAGACATCGTTGGGTAGTCGCCTCTTCCCGGACGAAACGTTCCTCAAATGCTGCTTGCCTTCATTGGGGCCCGTCTTTAAAACGAACAAATGCTAATCGAAACCTTAAAACGTCATTGGTGGGTTCCGGTGATAAGGGGTATCGCTGCAATTGTTTTTGGAATTATCGCGTTCGTATATCCTGGCTTAACCATCGCAACTTTGGTGCTGTTTTTTGGAGCGTGGGTATTGATCGACGGGATATTTCGCATTGTCGGCGCGATTGGACATCGTGCTTCCGACGCGGACTGGGGCTGGCACCTCGTCATCGGAATTCTCGGGATCGTCGTCGGGCTTCTCACATTCCACGCGCCTCAGATAACGGCGCTCGCTTTAGTCATCTATATCGCAGCTTGGGCACTCATGATCGGTGCAAGTGAGATTGCGATAGCAGTCAAGATGCGCCGCGAAATTAAAGGCGAATGGTTTCTAATTCTTATGGGGCTGGCATCAATCGTTTTCGCGGTGCTGCTTCTGTGGAATCCTATCGCTGGCGCGGCCGCAGTGATCTGGCTCATCGCATGGTACGCGGTCGTACTCGGCATTCTTGGCATGTTTTTTGGCTTCCGACTGCGCAGCCTGCGAACGTTGGCTCCCTCTTAAAATATCTGTACCAAGCCAAGCGTGCGGAACTGGGCTTCCTGCGGTGCCTTTTTAGGCATTAGGCATGCAATTTTTTCGCCGCGCCCCTTTTTTGCGCGACAAACTAGGAAGCCTGCGGGTTTGTTAAAGAAAATACGGCTTGGTGCGATTGATGGGGCGATTACTCTACAACGCTGAAATATGAGTCTTCTGATTTTACGCGTCGAATTCGAGACCCCGAGAATCCCCGGCCTCTTGATCTCCTATGAAGAAAACTGCCTCTGCTCCCCGCCTCCGATCAGCCAATAGCTCCTCTCTCAACGGTGACCAACTCGATAGCAAGCAGCTCCTTGCAGCCCTGACAGCATTCAAGCGCGGAGATTTTTCCGCTCAACTGCCGGACGATTGGACAGGCATAGCCGGCAAAGTTGCGGATACCTTCAACGACGTGATCGGGCTCAATCAGCGCCTGACACAAGAACTGGCACGCATCAGCCGCGTAGTTGGAAAGGAAGGCAGGATCAGACAAAGAGCGTCCCTCGGAGAGGCGTCGGGCTTATGGGCTGACGCGATGAGGTCGGTCAATAATTTGATCGGAGACTTGGGTCATCCTACGAGCGAAATGGCGCGAGTAATCGGTTCTGTCGCAAAGGGAGATCTTTCTCAAACGATAGCGACTGAAATCGAAGGCCAGGCGCTCGAAGGGGAGTTTCTGCGTACCGCAAAAATCGTAAATACAATGGTACGTCAGCTCAGTGGTTTCGCTTCCGAAGTTACACGTGTCGCGCGAGAGGTGGGTACAGAAGGCAAGCTGGGCGGCCAGGCAAACGTGAAAGGCGTCGCGGGGACGTGGAAAGATCTGACTGATAACGTCAACCTGATGGCCGGCAACCTTACCGATCAGGTCCGTAATATCGCGACGGTGACAACGGCAGTGGCGACTGGCGACTTAACAAAGAAAATCACGGTTGATGTCAAAGGAGAGTTCCTTGAGTTGAAAGACACAATCAACGTGATGGTGGATCAGCTTCGTTCGTTTGCCTCGGAGGTAACACGCGTGGCTCGCGAAGTGGGTTCCGAAGGGATTCTCGGTGGACAAGCTCGCGTCGAGGGCGTCTCGGGAACATGGAAGGACCTGACAGATTCCGTCAATTTCATGGCGCGAAATCTCACCGGCCAAGTGCGCAACATTGCCGCAGTCACGACAGCTGTCGCCAAGGGAGATCTGTCGAAAAAAATCACCGTCGATGTGAAGGGTGAGATCCTTGAATTAAAAAATACCATTAACGTGATGGTCGATCAGCTAAGCTCGTTTGCCTCGGAGGTGACGCGCGTTGCACGCGAGGTCGGCACGGAGGGGAAACTTGGCGGGCAAGCGGACGTGAGAGGTGTCGCAGGAACCTGGAAGGACTTGACTGAAAGCGTCAATTCCATGGCAAGTAACCTGACGGCACAAGTGCGCAATATTGCTGAAGTAACGACAGCGGTGGCCAACGGTGACTTATCGAAAAAAATCACCGTGGACGTTCGAGGTGAGATCTTGGAGCTCAAATACACGATCAACACGATGGTTGATCAGCTTCGTTCGTTTGCGTCCGAAGTGACTCGCGTGGCCCGGGAGGTTGGCAGCGAAGGAAAGCTGGGTGGGCAGGCAGACGTGCGAGGAGTTGCGGGAACATGGCAAGATCTTACCAACAACGTGAATATGATGGCGGGAAATCTCACAGCTCAGGTTCGCAATATCGCCGAGGTAACGACGGCGGTCGCGCGCGGCGATCTGTCGAAAAAAGTCACGGTCGATGTGAAGGGCGAAATCCTTGAGTTGAAAAACACCGTGAACACGATGGTGGACCAGCTTAATTCATTCGCGTCGGAGGTAACGCGTGTCGCGCGTGAGGTCGGCACGGAAGGTGAGCTCGGTGGACAAGCTACAGTTCAAGGTGTTGCCGGCACGTGGAAGGATTTGACCGACAGTGTGAATTTCATGGCGCGCAATCTGACGAACCAAGTGCGTGGTATCGCGAAAATTGTCACCGCTGTCGCAAAGGGAGACTTGAACCAAAAGCTCCTTGTTGAAGCAAAAGGAGAAATCGGCGAGCTCGCCGACACAATCAACAACATGATCGATACCCTCGCGACGTTTGCCGATCAGGTAACTACTGTCGCGCGCGAGGTCGGCGTCGAAGGGAAACTGGGCGGACAGGCTAGTGTGCCCGGAGCGGCCGGGACATGGCGCGACCTAACCGATAATGTAAACCGGCTCGCGGCGAATCTTACGACGCAACTCAGAGCCATTGCAGAGGTTGCTACCGCCGTCACAAAAGGTGATCTGACACGTTCGATTCAGGTGGGGGCACAGGGCGAGGTTGCGGCCGTGAAGGACAACATCAACGAAATGATCGGCAATTTGAAGGACACCACATTGCGAAATCAGGAGCAGGACTGGCTCAAAACTAATCTCACAAAGTTTACGCGTATGCTGCAAGGCCAGCGAGACTTGTTGACGGTTAGTAAACTGATTTTGTCCGAGCTCGCCCCGGTGGTTCCGGCTCAACAAGGAGTGTTCTACATTATGGACAAGTCGGGGCGAGAACCGGAGCTTAAGCTCCTCGCGAGCTACGCCTGCCGCGAAGAGAGCGGGTTGAAGACTTCACTCATGCTAGGCGAGACCCTGGTGGGGCAGGCCGCGCTGGAAAAACAACGTATTCTACTAAACGATGCGCCCAGCGATTACGTGAAAGTAAGTTCCGCTTTGGGTGCCGCTCGCCCAATGAATATTGTGGTCCTGCCGATTTTGTTTGAAGGAGAAGTAAAGGCAGTCATGGAACTTTCATCGTTAGAGCGTTTCAATTCAACGCATCAGGCATTTCTCGATCAACTAACGGAGAGTATCGGAATCGTCTTACACACAATTGAAGCAAACACGCGGACCGAAAATCTCCTCAAGCAATCGCAGTCACTCGCGTCAGAGCTTCAGAATCGCCAGGAAGAGTTGCAAAAAACCAACCTGGAATTGGCAGAAAAAGCGCGCTCCAATCTGGCGAAGGATCAATTTCTCGCGATGCTCAGCCACGAGTTGCGCACGCCTCTTACGCCGGTGCTGGCGTCCGCCCTCGCGCTTGAGAGCGAGCCGGCATTGCCACAGGAAGTGCACGAATCGCTACACATGATCCGCCGCAACGTGGAATTGGAGGCGCGGCTGATCGATGATTTGCTCGACTTAACTCGTATCGATCGAGGGAAAGTACAGCTCAATTTTGAAGTCGTTGACGCTCATACCTTGTTGCAGAATGCGCTTGAGATTTGTCAGGCGGAAATTGATCGAAAGCATCTGAGCCGTTCCCTCAATCTCGGCGCACGGAAAGTTCATTTGCGAGCAGATCCGGCGCGACTCCAGCAGATCTTTTGGAACCTGATCAATAACGCGGTGAAGTTCACACCCAGCGATGGGCAGATTTCCATTTCGACGAGCAACACTTCCAAGGGAGAATTGCGCGTTGAAATCGCGGACACCGGCTTGGGAATTGAGTCAGAAGAACTGCCGAAAATTTTCGATGCTTTCGAACAAGGTGGCCGGACACAACTTGGAGGACTGGGTCTTGGCCTGGCCATTAGCAAAGCGCTTGTGGAAGCGCACAAAGGAACAATCACTGCGCAAAGCGCCGGTCGAAACAAAGGCTCCGCGTTTACGCTGGTTTTTCCGACCAGCGAAAGAGCTGCGGCTCAAATTACGCCTGCGGTTTCGCCCAAATTGCCGGAACATCAAGCCATGCGGATTCTGCTTGTCGAAGATCATGAAGATTCGAACCGATCGCTTACGAACTTGCTTCGACGGCGCGGGTATCACGTGCAGTCAGCTCTGAATTTCCAGTCTGCGCTCGATCTCGGCACAAAGCACGAATTTGACGTACTCATTAGCGATCTGGCTTTGCCCGATGGCAACGGCATTGATCTGATGCAGACGCTGCAGTCCACGCGCCCGCTTCTTGGCATTGCTCTCACGGGTTTCGGAATGGAAGACGATATTCGCAAGTGTCGGGAGGCAGGATTCCAGCACCATCTCGTCAAGCCGATTGATTTGAACAAGCTCGATTTACTTATTCAAGAAAGCGCAGCCGCGCCGGTAAGCGCGTAAACGCATTCGTCACTGGGGCGGTATTTGTAAACCGCACCGCAGTGACCCTGCCTCGGGGCGGAACACTCCGCGCAGTCGCTCACCGTCTGTGACCCCCGAATACGCTGGCAAGTTCGGAGACCGTGAGAACTGGCGCGCCTATGGCGTAAATGTATTAACTACAGTGTGCACGGCTCTCCTTGTCCCTTTGACCACACTATGGCCGACATTCTTGGCCGTGTGTACACTACTTTTCGCCACGTTTTTCGCTGTTCTCACAGGTCCCGCCTGCATCGTGCCGACGGAAACCGCAAACGCGAGAATTATCGAAAACAACGCTTTCATAGTACTAAATAATTCGTTTCTGAGGGCCCGTATGGGCCTGCCCGAAGGACGCTGCGTCGCAGCCCGAAAGCCTTCCGGGCTGGGCCCGCCAGGATTCGAACCTGGGACCAAGGGATTATGAGTCCCCTGCTCTAACCGCTGAGCTACAGGCCCATTTTCATATGTAAATCCGATCCGGAAAAAAGGATTTGACGCTAATTTTCACGGTTGTATTCTACGGTCAACCTTATGAAACCGCATAAATCGACCAAAACATGGACGAAAACTCGAAAGCCAAACCTTCTCCGTCATAAGTCCGGGCGGTACTATGCCAGAGCATACGCTGGCGGCAAAGAAGTTTGGCAATCGCTCAAGACCTCACACTACAGCGTTGCGGAAGCCAAGCTCGCTGAATTTATGAAAGAGCATCGCGAGCGCGTGAGCAACAGCAACGGCGAAGTGTCGGCCAAAATGACCTTTGGCGAGGCGCTCGAAATCCATCAGCGGAACCAAGCCGACGACGTGACCATTAAGCCGACAACGCGGCACTACTGGAATCAGATTTTCGTTGCCCTGCTGAAAAGCTGGCCTGGTTTGGCTGAGATGGAAATTCGGCGCATATCCAAAACTGATTGCAAGAAGTGGGCGCGGACGTTTCGGAAGGTTGCGTCTCCGACACGATACAACAACACAATTTCGGGGCTACGACATGTGTTCGACGTGGCGAAGGATACAGGAGTTATCTACAGCAACCCTGCGGAACGCCTGGAGCGCGTGCCCGTGCGTGCGAAGCAACTCACGCTGCCAAGCGGTCACCAGTTTCTGCAACTTGTCGATGTGGTAGAACACGCGGGCGCGTGGTGTTCGCAAGATTGCGCAGACTTCGTGCGCGGATTGGCATTCACCGGCTGCCGGAAAGGTGAAGCCGGTCAAATCACATGGCGCGATGTGGACTTTGAAGCTGGCGAGATTGTTGTGCTCGGCGACCCCGAAACGGCCACAAAGAATTGGACAGTGCGCCGGGTCCCGCTGATCCCCGATGCTCGTGCGCTGTTTGAACGCATGCGCGCTGAGCGGCGTGCGGAGCGTTTGGACGCAAAAGTCTTTCGTGTGGGCGAATGCCAGAAAGCGCTTGATCGCGCATGCAAGAAAGTCGGCGCAGATCGAATCACTCATCACGACTTGCGACATTTGTTTGCAACGCGCTGCATCGAAAGCGGCGTGGACATTCCAACGGTTTCCCGCTGGCTTGGACACAAAGACGGCGGGGCGTTGGCGATGAAAACGTACGGTCACTTGCGGCGCGAGCACAGCATCGCACAGGCGCAGCGTGTCACGTTCGCACCAGTTCCGGCTACAAAGGCGGACATTATCACGTTTCCGCCTCCAGTCGCTGTCTGAGCGGAGCCAGATTATCAAAGTCGGCGAATCCTGAACCACGCACTTCTTCTATTGCTTCGGTTACAGTCAGTGGCCGATCAGCGTGAACTTTGTGCTGTCGGTCGTGAATGCGTCTTAAGCGTCTGGCTATGCGCATGTACCGCGGGTCCCTTCGCCAATACCATTCCATCCGGCGGGAAATGCTTGGGAACAGCCGCGAGATTGAACAGCATTGGCGCTCTCTGTGAGAAAACGTCTGCATGGCGGGCAAGTCGCTATCGTCATTATCGGAAAACATTTCCCTAAAAAGTCGCGCGCCGTTCAGGCTCATATTTGGCTCAGTATACTTCGTGAACTCAGCCAGCCAGGGCTTGCCGGAAGCAGCAAACTGTTCGCACTGCTCTTTTGTTAGCTTCGGATAAGCCGCCTGCAACCGGCGGGTGAGTTGCGCGAAATTAGGGGTGCGCGTCCGCAGGCCCAGGTGGAAGAAATCATTTAGCACCACTGCAACTAAATCGATCGGGTTGCTCGGCGCAGAATCGACAAATTCGCTGGCGGCGGCCTCCTCTATCATCTCAGATTGCGCGAGCAATGTAATCAGCCGCGCGCGAATCAGATTGTCTGGCTTCGTGCGCAGCCGCCGCCCTCTACCAGATCGGGGTCGTCCCTTTTTTTTCCAACGCCAGATGGTCGTCCGGTGCGGCATTTCGTGTTGCAAATGTAACACTAATCCTATAATTAATGCAATCGAACGAATCGCACCGCCAACGCGCGCAAACGCAGTCGCGTGTTGCGCGTGAACCAATTCCATTAAACGAACGGCTCGGCTACAGCCCTTCCGAGTTTGCCGCCCTTTTTGGGCGCTCGCCCACTTGGGGCTACAGACAGATTTACGCCGGGCGCGTAAAGCCAATCGCTGATTGCGGCCGAATAATCATCCCGC
>Ga0209808_1000376_pt1 | contig 22202 bp, 21 predicted proteins | sample GraSoiAngelo_157_FD_186171 | JGI IMG/M metagenome (GOLD analysis project Ga0209808, IMG submission 186171) | Grasslands soil microbial communities from the Angelo Coastal Reserve, California, USA - 14_1009_16_20cm (SPAdes) (version 2) | ecosystem: Environmental > Terrestrial > Soil > Grasslands ... | reverse complement strand
AACCACTACTCGCTTCCATACCAGTCGGACTACTCATCGCGGCCGTCCTCTGGATCAACGAATTTCCAGACATGGACGCAGACAATGCAGTAGGAAAGAAAACCCTGGTCTTGAGACTTGGATACGCCAAATCCATCAGCGTCTATGTCGGAATGGTCGTCACAGCATACATCCTCATAATCGTCTACGCCCTCCTCGAAATCTTCTCACCAGGGATCACAAGCCTCACCTCGCTCATCGCTTTGCTCAGCCTGCCGTTTGCTCTGAAAGCGATCAGAATTCTCCGAGTAAACTACAAGGACCCGCACGCAATAATCCCTGCGAATGCGAACACGATATTTCTCCACCTGTCCTTTGGAGTCTTGGCGATTCTTGGATTCGTTATCGGTGCCGCTCTAGGCCTTTGACCGTCTTTTGATCGGTTCAGAATTCGTTAAATCTCAGTGGTCGGAGAACGGCGATTGACAACCACTATGGCTTCCACCCCAACAAGCGTAGTCCAAAAACAAAAGCCGACTTTGGAGGAAGAAGTGTTCAAGCTGAAGCTTGAGTGGATGATGGCAAAGAACGATGACGAGAAACGACGAATCAGCGAAGAGATTCGTCGACTTATCGGGTTCACCCCTTCTAAGAGCCAGTAGATCACAGCAGGACGATCGCTCGTCTTCTTCGGAAACAGGTTCACAAAGCTGGGCACGCCCGACTATTTTCCACGATTTGACTTAGCGAATCGTCTCGGATTCGTGATTGGATGAATCAGCGACTCACCGTTCAGGTCTCAACTGCTCTCGCGTTCGGCCCGACAGGAATAATCTGGGCATTCCTCCCAATCCATCTGCGCTCGCTCGGCGCGTCGTATCTTCTCATCGCACTTGTCTCTCTCATTCCAGCAATCGAGACGATAGGACTCTCCCCCGCCTGGGGAGGTATTCTCGACAAAACGGGCAGAGGAAACAAGATTCTACTCATCTCCCTCCTGGCGCAGGGAATCGGATTCTCGCTCTTCCCATTCCTGAAAAGCCCCGAAGAGTTTGTTCTCGTCGTGTCTCTGATGGGGCTCTTCTCCTCTAGCTTTATCCCCGTCTACGCTGCAATGGCCACTCTGTCCAACAGACAGTATGGCCGAGCGATAGGTGGATTCTGGACGGCAGCGTTGCTCGGCTACGCCTCCGCAACTCTTATCGGCGGTATTCTGTATCAGTACCTTCCCGTCAACTCTCTATTCCTCCTTGGCGCTATCTACGGCTATGCAGGCACCGTCGTCGTATTGTTTGCTCCAAAAGACGCCCTGACCCTGAAGAGATCTTTGGACATTTCGAGAGGCTATTGGGGACTATTGAAACAGAGGAACATCGCGATTCTCTGTCTACTCTCCATAACTGTCCTAGTCTCAACGTCGGCATTCAACAGCTTCTTCACTCTCTACCTTGTAGACGTTCTAAACGGGTCCCGGCTGACAGCCGGGCTGGCGGCCACGGGAACAACAGTGCTTGGAGTCTTTGCGTATCGCCTAGTCGGGCCGCTAAACGACAAGGTGGGGAGAAAACCAATCTTTATCCTCGGTGCAGCAGGATATGCAGCATACTTCACGATCCTGTACTTCGTCACGAATGTCGTAATTGTCACTGTTCTCTGGATTTTGCCAATCTATCCACTAGTGCAGTCAGCCTCAACCGCGTTAATGTCAGACTACACTTCTGGGGCAGATCGAGGCAAAGGACTCGGCTTGCTAATCAGCCTAGGCGGTGGACTGGGACCCTTGGCTGGCGGTTTGATCGCTGATGCGGCCCAGCTCCAAGCAGTCATCGTCTTCTCACTAGCCGTTGCTCTCGCATCGGTTGCATCCTCTCAGATTTTGCTGAAGGAGAAGCCGAGAATCACAATTCCAGATTCGATGCGAGCGGAGGCATAATGACGTGTTCTCAAGCTACTTTGTACATGAGCCAGTTGCGATCTTTGAAGTTGATGAGCCTGTAGTCGCCCTTCAGTTTCCTACCTTTGAGCAGCACGTGGTACTTTCGCGGCTCCCTCAGCTCAAGGACATACGTGCCCTTATCCCAGACCTTGACAGTCCCAGCCCCATACTCTCCCTCGGGAATCGTTCCCTCGAAGTCGAAATAGCTCAGCGGGTGGTCGGGCACTTGCACCGCCAATCGCTTGACGCCCGGCTCTGTCGGCGGACCCTTTGGCACAGCCCAGCTCTTCAAGACCTCATCAAGTTCCAGTCGGAAATCCCAGTGGAGTCGAGTTGCGTGATGCTCCTGAACCATGAAGCGAGGGTTGCGCGCCAAAGGTGAGACTCGTTCTTTTACTATGGCCGCTGGAACTTAGGCTTACCTAGGTCATGCTTCTCGACTTTGGTGAATAGGAAGATTGACAGCACTACACAACCGAGAGCGCCAAGAAGGTATGCGACGAGTCCAGCGGTAGGGTCAAGGAGCAGTACAAGATTACTAGCCGGTCCAAAAGCGGCTGCTCCGCAAATAGAGACGAATGGAAGATACCTCCAAGATTTCAACGGACCGAAGAGGTAGGAGCCGACCCTGAGCATGAACAGACCGAGTCCTTGTGATAGTGCGAGATATGAGATGATGAAGGGGATCAAGGCTGCGGCTCCTATCGCGATCGCGGAGGAGACGAATGGATTCAACTCTACAATCTGGGAATTTGTTGAGAGAACTATGAGCGTAAGATAGACGTCTGCGGAGACCAGCCCGAGAGGGACCGTAAATATCCAACCATCACGACGAGAGAACAGAGCGCGGAGTTCATCGAAATCAACCTTAACGATCCAAAGCCCAACAGTCGCTGATACTATTCCAATAATCGTGATGAACGACGTGCCTAATTCATTAGTCTGAAAAAAACCAGGTGTCAGAACTGTAAAAGAGGAGATCAGCTGGCTAGAGAGAATCCAGTACAGCCCGGACCCTATCAGGAGAAGGCTCGCTCCAGGAGGGATTCGCGATTCTGGCATCATCACACCTTAGGCAGTCTTTTCGGCTCTCCTCGTTTTCACTGCGACCGAGATCTCTGCAGCCTTCGTCGCTCGCGCTTTGAGAAGGCGCATTCCGATAGACGACAGAAACGAGCTGACGAGAGTCGTAAGCCCGGCGACGGGATAGAGAATCTGCGAAGCTACTCCAAGCCCCGCTCCCTCACTGGCGACAATGAAGGAGAACTCTCCCCGGGGCAGCATCGATACTCCAACCTTGCTAGCTTCACCTTTTGCCGCGGAGAGCTTCGCCCCAGTCCAGCACCCCCAGTATTTGCCTAGGATTGCGGTTGCTATGACCGCGAGGATCGGGAGAGTAAGGGTCAGAACTGCTCCCATGTTGATGAGCGTTCCCATCGAGACGAAGAAGAGGACAATGAACAGGTCTTTTACCGGTCCGACTTTGTCCAGTACGAACGTGGCCTGTTTCCCTCTTATCATTAGACCCATCAGGAAAGCGCCTACCGCTGGAGAAAATCCAAGGAAGGATGAGAGCAAGGCAAAGATGAACCCGAAGGACAGAGCGAGAAGGAACGCCGTCTCCTTGTACTCCTGATCGCTCTGAGTCACACGATCAATGATCCGCGGTGCTATCCTCCAGCCGAAGACGAAAATTACAGCGACTAGAAGAATTCCTTTAGCGACCAGGAAGGCCAGGTCGGAGGAAGCGACTTGATTGCTCGCTGCCGCGAGGCCCGGGAGTAGTAACAGAATGAAGACGGTTGCGAAGTCTTCGATGACTGAGGCTGTTATGACCATCTGAGACTCTTTGGCATGGAAACTTTTGGACTCGAGCAGTATCTTGCTCATTATCGCAGTGCTCGTCGTCGCCACGACAGCCGCGACGAATACAGCCTCTATAGTGCTGAGACCAACTAGCAGTGCAACGCCGAAGACTGAGACGAAACTGATCGTGAGTTCTACTGTCGCTAGTATGAAACTATCTGGGCCGATCTTGCGGATCTCTAACGGGTCAAGCTCTAATCCGACGGTAAACAAGAGGAGTACGATTCCGAGAGAAGCAAGCAGGTTTATCGTTCCGAGATCCTGTATCAGTCCAAGACCGAAGGGTCCGATAATTATTCCTGCGATAAGCTGACCTAGCACCACGGGTTGCTTGATCTTTGAGAAGAGGAAGCTGAAGCCGAATGCCGCGGAAATTGCTAGTCCGAGGTTCAGAAGGAGAGAGAATTCAGGAGTCGCAGCCAAAGAACAACCCGTTTAGCGGGACCGAGTTGATCTGGATTCCAGAGTTCTTCCAGTTTAACGAAGTGACCCCCGACCACTAGTCCTCGGGTTCCAGTCGTCGGCAATTTCGTCAGTGAGCTGGCTGTGACGGATGCTCCACTTCTCCTAGAGTGAGGCAGAGTGCCCGAGACAGATTCTGGTATATCCCTGATAGTTATTGACGGGTGAACTAGCACCCAATTTAGGACCCATATAAGGCGCATAGAATCTTTTTCCCTAGAAAGGTAGGCCGACATGATATAGTGCAGACACAGGTGAAACTAAGCTAATACAAAGTGTGCTAATTGTCAGTAGCTCAGCAGGTTCTAAAAGATTCAAAGGGCGGCGAGCAAGCTAGAGCGATACGGGATACTTCTGACGACGCGGCAACTGGACTGCGACTCCTTGGCCGGTCCGCGGAACGGCTGGAATTGGGGGAAGTGCTCGACCTATACAAGTCGGTAGGTCGCAGGAATATCGAGTACTTTGCGTGGATTCACGATGTGTATTCTTGGATCACCTTGCCCAGCGTGAGTTTTGATTGTAGAAAGGACCTCGGTGATGACAAGACCAAGCTGACGGTGTTTGACATTCTCGTAGATGACTTGGCGGATAATTATGAAACTCGAAGTTATCCTCTTCTTCAGCGGTTGGCTAACATACCTTGGCAGAGTAAAGCTGAGATATGTGAGACGGACCCGTATTTCGATGTCGGAAGAAGGATATGGGAGGATTCCATTTCCTCCTTGTCCGGCTATCCCCGATTCAACGAGTTCGAGAGGATCTTCTACTTCGATCTTCGCCAGGTACTCTCTTCGATGATGTACAGCTATCTAGGCAATACTGCCCGTATTGAGAATCCGATTGAAACGAACTTCTATTCTTCGTACGGATGTCTGGTCGAAGTTGCGATGGACATGGATCTAATGTGTTCCCCCGCGTTCGATATGAGAGAGCTAGGCCCAATGAGAACGGTTGCATGCCTGGCACAAAAAATCGCGCACGTAGGGAACATGCTGACCACGTATCCGAGCGAAGTTGTGGAGCGCGACGTGTCATCGCCGATCATATCACTCGCGCTTAGGAAGGGGATTATTCGGGAAGACGAGCTCGGTGACAAGGCGGCCGTTCCTAAAGTTAGTAAGTTGGAATGGGTGTTCAAGAACAAGGCGTACTCTTACATCAAGAAAGTAGCGGAATACGAGAAGGAAATTCGGAGCATCAACATCCGAGGGTTTTCCAACTACCTCGTGGAGCTTATCGAAAGGTTCGAGGGTAGCAGGTCGCTCCGATAGAACCCTCGCAAGTAGAACCATTCAAGTCGCCATTGTGTTCTCCCTCAGAGCAAAGAAGGGCGGCGACATTCCGCGATAAGCTAGCTCGAAACAGCCCTCTTCTTTCTGATCTCGGGAACGCTACTCCCAGCTTTACAGACAAGCTCCAGGTCGAACATGTTTTCAAACGTTGACATGATTTTCTGGTCGTGAGCTTTTGAGTTCATCGAGAAGATGGCAGTGATTTTGTCTGAGATCATCAGCTCAAGGGCTTGTCGAACCAGAGAGTAAGTTCTCTCGGGTCCCAGGGTGAACACTAGGTGTGAGATGTTATCGAAGATAATAGTGAACGATGAACCCGCGTAAGCTTCGATGGTTTTGTTCAACGCATCAAGGAGTAAGGAAGTGTCATAGGTTGGCAGCAGGAATAGATTCTCACTCTCCATCTTTGGATACGATACGCGTGATGTCATTACGAAGATTTTCGCGGCTGGTTGCATTTCGACGAGCGAGTAGATCATGCTATCATTCCTGGTGAAGACTACTGTCCTTTCGAAGTTGGAGGCGGTTTCTGCGAGTAACGATTTGAAGACCTGCTCGGAGTCTCCTTGTGGGTCAAACTCCAGGAGTAGCTTCCTTCCAGCAATCTCCTCGTGAGACAGTCCTACTGTCTGTGAGAAGGTGTTCATCGTCTCCGAGAGATCTAAGGTCCGAATTTTCTTCTCAAGCTTAGCTAGGGACGCCTCTTCTCCTCGAAACGCGTTCGAATTGAATGCCATAAGAACGTGCAGATTATGGTCTGGGCTTGTCCACCTTGGGTCCGTCAGATGATTGACAAACTTTTGCAGGGGACGAACGACGAAGTCATCGTAGTCTAGGACCACCCTTAGACCTTCATTGCCTAGAGTCTTTGCCTCGGTGGCAAGTTCTTGGACGACTTCAAGAGGTGTATCATCTAGTACCCCTGTTGACGGATAGGCACTTCCTAGAGGAGGAATCCTCAGAGCTCCTTTTAGCATAAGTCTAGTCGCATCGACACCCTGGTGGGAAAGACCTTCGGTGACAACAGCAACATCACCGTCATGGAAGTAGATTACTCGTTCTCTGCGGTTCACTCCGTCGAGGATGTATTTCGCGATTGGACCAAATTTTTCGTCGCCAGGACCGTGGATCAGTACCATCTGGTCATAATGAGAAGCCCCCGGCGAAGACTGAAGTGAGGGGACTACGCCGAGGAATGCTTTCAGAAACGTCGGTTTACGAAAGGCTTGAACAGTAAATATGATCAGAATTACAGAGAGAAAATTTGCCGGTCCGAGAATATTCTGTCCAAATGCCAGCAGGCCAAAACCAAGAACCAAGGCCAGACTTATCACACCGAAGCTCGCCGCGATTACTCTCAGAGCGCGCCTAACCTCCCTGTCCTTTACCAGGGCTCGGCGTCGTGAGAGGACGGCGAGAGGGTAGGAGGTGAAGGAAACGACTACACCTAACCCAATTCCTACCAAAAGAACTGATACGGTGGAGGATTGCAGTATGGTATTGTCAAGAGGATATGAGGCCTGAATTGAGGTCGACGAAATCGCTAGCGGGTCCGTCCAACCATCAATGAATGCAACAATCATGGGCAGTAGATATAATGCAAAGGCGAGAAATATGGGACGAAATGGCCTTGAGATGAGTCTCTTTGGTGAGAGCGTTTCAGGATAAACGTACAGTTTTGTCGCAACGTAGCCCCATATGATCGCGATCAGAGATCCAGAGGTCACAATTCCTTGTATTGAGAGTCTCTGCAATGCTGGTGCAGTTGAGGTCATGAGAATTAGGTCTCCCGCTGGAAACGCGAGAAATGTGAGATAGATAGCAATGAAGTAATCTTTGTACGATTGGAAATAGGACAACGAGTTCCTTGAAAGAAAAACTATCATCAAGGCGTCCGCTATGATCGCGGCGGCGTCCAAAGTAGCGTCTATGTATGGTAGCGTGTTCCCTGGCCTCTAGGCAAGACGTATTCCAGCGTCTCCAGTAGCTGGCGTGATACCCTCCTTGCGGAGGCAACACTATTGCAAACTGGTTTGAATGACGTTACTTGCGGAGGGGCTTGTAAGTGACAGTCTACGCTACGTCCGGGAGCCCTAGGGACTTTGAAGCCGTCTTGAGGTCCCTCATACGGCTTCTAATGGTAACTTCGGAGACCCCGGCGGCTTTCGCAAGGTCACGCTGCATGACCATTGAGCCTCGTATTCTGGCTGCAAGGTCGAGTGCCGCAGCTGCCAGCCCGTCAGGGTCTTTTCCTACGTTGACTCGTAGTCTGATTGCTTCTCGCAGTATCTTTCCAGCCAGCATCTCAGTCTGTGAGTCCGCACCTGCCCGAGAAGCGATCTTTGAGACCCGTTTGAGTGGATCTTCAATCGCCATGGTAACGTCCAATGATCGTACTAATGCTCTATAGTAATGGGCCAGCAGCTTGCGGCTCATGCCTGAAGCTTTTGCGATCTCGCTGAGAGACCGTGGAACGTCTGTAAGTCTGCACGCGGCATAGGTTGACGCTGCCACCATTCCGTTTATCGGGCGTCCTCTGACTAAGCCCTTGTTGAGGGCTCGCCTGTACATCAGAGCCGCTCGTTCAGTCACGACCTCAGGGAGGTTTAGGCGACCGGATAGTCCTCTTAGCTGGCTCATGGCACGGGATAGGTTTCTAGCCATGGACGATCCGGCGGAGGCGCGCAGCTGGGTCCGTCTGAGCCGCCAGAGCTGAAGCCTCTCGTCAGCGTTGAGGTTCCGGTTTGATGCTTGGGCTCTGGAAATTATTGTGGATAGGTTCTTGTCGAATGCAGAGAACCTTCCAGGCGGTCCTGACTGGCTTTCAAGTAGTCCTTCCTCGGTGCGTCGTGGAACTGGAGCCGCATAATTCTCTGATGGGTCTGACAATACAAAGCCACAGTTGGTGCAGATGACTTCGCCAGTCTCAGCATCTCTCACAAGGCTTGGGCTTCCACAGTTTGGGCAGACATAGTGTCCCACCTCGTCGCGGGGTTTGGTCTTCCGGCTGCTCATCATTCGTCCCTGGACGGGATAAGTTTGCTGCGTAGTCTGGGCTGAGGTGAGTTGGTCCTTTTCCGGAGTAACAGTGGAAGTGCCTGCCATCTCTGCCAATCTATATGGCATAGGGCCCAAATGAAGCTTGTTACTGTTTGGAGAGAACGGTCAGTTTTGGTCCCCGAATACGTACCCGGCAGGTGCAATATCGGCAGGCGCGGAAGGGCCATACGACTCACCACAGGGTTAGTCTTTATCGCAGTATCGATAGTCATCGGCATAACCGTCCTAAAACCGGTCAATCATCTATTGAGTCTAGCTCTGGTCGTCCCTTTTTACGTCGGAATCTTGGCTTGTCTAGAGGGTTCAATGTCCTTCTGTGTCCTACATGCAGCCAGAGGAACCTACGACCTGAACGAGCCCCATGGATTCGCTTCGAGGAAATCAGGTACCCTGGAGAAGGTCATGTCCGAGGACTGGAAGGGACTTGACCGGAGGAAGGCTTCGGTGATGCACTTCGAAGCTTTGAGCGGCGCCGTTTTGTTGGCTTTGCTACTTGCCTTTTCCTAGGTGAGCTCCAACCGTCGTGGGTCTCCTTCGAGAGGGATCGGCGGAGAAATTTTCGATGGGAAAATTTGGCTCCTTGTTGAGGACTAACTCTGATAGCAGTCTTCCGATTAGAGGCGCAAACTTGAATCCGTGTCCTGAGAAACCATACCCGTATACGACCTCTGGATGATCCGGGTCTCTGTCGAGGACGAAATCAGAGTTTTCAGTCATATCATAAAGACAGACCTTGGTGTGGACAACTTCCCCATCGGCTAGGTCCGGCACGAACCTGCGACACACATCCCTGCATGCAACTATCTGTTCGTCGTCAACGGACCGGTTCGCATTCTCTGGGTCAACTGGATCGTTCAACTCCTTCGGTGAAACCTTGACTCCGTCGATTCCGGCTGCAGGTAGACCATAGTGTTTGTCCGTGAAGAATACGGGACAGGTTCTCGGGCGAAACAGGTCTAGATTCTTCTGGGGTTTGAAGTAGACGAGCTGTTGTCGGGTCGACACCATCGAAGTTAGTCTTGGACTTAGGAGAGTGTTGGACCAAGGTCCAATCGTTAAGACGAGTTTGTCAAATCGCACAATCTCGCCGGCAGCGGTTACTATTGAGGGGTGCTCCCCGAAAATCAGCCTTGTGGCTTGTCCTTTGCGAACCTTAACTCCATGTTTTTGTGTCAAGGAGCTCAGAGCGTAGAGAGCCTTGGAAGCAAGGAGAACTCCTCCGTGCGGGTCGAAGAATCCCTTCTCTGCTGTGAACTGCGGGAACCGCTTCTTGAGTTCCTCTGCCTCAAGTTGTTCTGCCCCAAGCTGCAAACGCGATAGCGTTCTGTAGCTGGCTTCGTTGAAGCCGTTCGCGTCCCGGTCCTCTCCTTGAAGCATGAGAAGACCGGTTGGAAGCAGAAGTTTTTGTCCTGACTCTTCTTCTAGGTTCTTCCAGAGCTTGAGGCTCTCGACTGCCATTCTTGTGTAATGCTCGTCGTTGCCGTACGAGTACCGGAAGACTCTGTTGACGTCGTTGGAGCTGCAATAGTCGTTTCCTATGCCGTAACGATCTAGGAGGAGAATCTTGGAATCGCCAGTCTTGCTTATGGAGTAGGCGGTTGCGAGTCCCATGATGCCACCGCCTAGGACGCAAATGTCAGTATTGATGACCAAAGGTAGCCCTCGGCAGATCGCCTCTAACTCAGACTATCTAACCTTGGACCGGCACCTTGCCTTTGGGCTCTAGCGTTACTGGGACTGGCTGAGAACTGCGTCTTCCATAGACAAAGCCAAGCAGTGCGACTGAAAGTCCGATTAGTATCGGTAGTCGGACAAAGAACACCATGATTATCGAGATTGCTAGGGAAATCCACGGGAACAGTTTCTTTGCACCCCTGACTTTGAGGAGTTTGATCCCGGAGCTCGACCCGATAATGTACACGAGTATTGCGGCGCCGCTGGGGATTAACAGTTCGGTTTCCAAGTCGACGTTGAAAAAATAGAAGAGTAGCAGTGTAATCCAAGATAGTCCAAGCAGCAACATCAGCGATCTGTCCGGGACCTGGGTCCTGATGTTGATGCGGTCAAGTAGCCTCGGTAGTCCTCGGTCCTTGGCAGTTGCGTAGATGACCCGTGAGATGCCAGTGGTATACGCGTTCATTGTTCCGAATATGATGATTACGGCGAGGATTGCTGTCCCCACTGCGCCGTAGATTCCGAGAGCGTTGGAGAGCATCACTGCAAAGGGCGCAATGCTTCCCGCAGCTGCGTAGGCTCTAGTTCCTACGGTCGCGACGGCAACCGAGATGTAGAGTAGACCGATGACTATGATGCTGCGATGGAAATCCTTTTCGGGGTTCTTGAACTCCTCCGCCACGTTAGACACGTTCTCATAGCCCAAATATGACCAGAAGATCAGGGCGGCGCTTACTCCGATCGGGACGTAGCCGTTGGGGAAGAAGGGACTGAAATTGGTGGGGGTCACGGATGGTGCGGATGCGACGACCGCAGCGATCAGGAGTCCTACGATGGCAACTATGACCGCTAGCTGAACTCTGCTGCTGACGACGATTCCTCGATAGTTGACTAAGAATGCTCCGAGTGTTAGAAGCCCTGCTATCAGGAAGATTTCGGTCCGAGTCAAGGGAAAAGCATAAGCTAGGTATGAAGCTGCGATTACCGTTACTACGGGCGCTCCTGTGACGTACCATAGGATGAACAGCCAACCCACAGCGCTCGCTGCTCCTGGACCGAGACTCTCCCGGGCAAAGGAGTAGACTCCTCCTGATTCTGGTCTTCGCGCTGAAAGGCTTGCAAATGTGTAGGCAAGTGGATAACTGATAATCGATAGAGCGACCCACGCGACGAGCGACGCAGGCCCAGCTATCTGGGCCGCAAGTCCAGGGAGGACTAGGACCCCCGAACCGAGAACCGAACTCATGTAGAGAGCAACAGCATACCTCATCGTCATCGCCTTGCGGAGACTAGGGTTTGGTGCCGACATGTCCGGAGACCTACGCCGGCGAGGACTAGCGCATGATAAGCCCTACTGGCTAAATCCTAAGAAACTGAGTGACTCCGTGAATCATGCTGTCAGTTCTTGCGAGTGGCAAGGGCGACTCCTGTGAACATTAGGATTGCGCCTAAGACTGTGAGGACGGTCACACCCTCCCCGAGTAGCACGATTCCTCCGACTAGACTTACCAATGGAACTATGTAGAGCTGGATTGAGAGTCTCGACACCGATCGATTCCCGATGAGGAGGTAAAGGATTACGTTGGCAACTACGGTGCTCAGAAGTGCCAAGTAGATTACGGACAACCATGTAATCGTCGAGAGCTGTTGGATCTGAGCGATGAAATTCAGGCTGATAAGAGGGAGTGTGAAGACTGTGCCGATCAGGGCGACCCATATCGCGGTCGGGAGTGCTCCGTATGCTTTCACTAGTGGCTTTGAGCCGACCGCGAATACTGAGTACATGAAGGCTGAGAAAACAACTGCGAGCGGACCTGTTATTTCTTGAAAGTTCAATCCGGCGTTCAAAGACAGCACCACTGCTCCAGTCATGGCTGCTAGCAGGGCAAGTGTGAGTCTCTTGTCTATCTTCTCCTTAAGGAAAAGTCCCGAAAGGACCACGACGAAGATCGGTCCCAATGAGATGAGTAGACCTGCCAGACCAGCCGATACAATTGTCTCAGCATAGTTCAGCGACAAGTGATATCCAACGACACTCGCTAGGGACACGACTAGGATTCTAGGAATGTGATGCCTCTGGACTGGTTGCTTCGGTCTTCCGAAGAAAGGCGCGAGAGCTAGAAACCCCGCCGAAGCGATGAGCCAGCGTAGTACTGTCAGATTGACCGGGCTCAGTTGGAAATCGGCCGTTCTAATTGCGACGAAAGCCAATCCCCAAGTCACCCCCAAAATGACTACTAGAGCGTTGGTAAAGATTCGATTATCTCTGATAGATTTGTGCTCCATTTTTGTCTCGAGTCGAGTCTCCAGAGTCATAGGCGGTCGTCCCTTTCCCTGCTTACTCGTTGGTTGTGCTGGGTTGAACCTGGTTCTCTAGCGACAACAAGGCCTTCTTTCTCTTCAATCCCCACGCGTAACCGCGTAGACTCCCGTCTTTTCCAATCACCCTATGGCAGGGGATCACAATCGCAACAGGGTTGGTCGCGCAAGCTCTAGCTACTGCTCTCGCCGCTTCAGGCGTTCCTAAAGACTTGGCTATGTTGCTATAGGTGGCGGTTTGACCATAGGGAATTGACTGGATCTCTTTCCACACTCTCCACTGAAAGGCAGTAGCCTGCACGTCTAACGGTAGGTCTCGCGGAAATTCCTGGCCGTCGAAATAAGATAGGAGGGCTTCGGTCCATTTTTTCATGCCCTCATCGTCTCGATGGAGGTCAGCTGCATAGTAGTCTTCTTTGAGCGCTGCCTCGACCGCTTCGTCTGAGGCTCCCATGCAGACTGCGCACGCTCCCCGTTGGGTCGCCGCCAGAAGAACACGTCCTATGCGAGAATCAACTATTGTGTAATGAATGCGTAGTCCTTCTCCGCCTCGTCGAAATATTCCTGGGCTGACGCCGAAATGGGGAGGAGTCTTCTCATAGAGTCTGCTCTTGGAAGTGAAGCCAGCGTTGTAGAGCGAATTGGTCACCGTCTCTCCGTTCGTCAAAGAACGTTTCACTTTCTCGAGACGGCGTGCCTCGACATATTGACGGGGAGAAATACCTAGAATTCTCTTGAAGGTCCGCTGGAAATGGAAGGGGCTTAGACCTGCTTGACGGCTAAGATTCTCGAGTGTGAGTTTTTCATCGAGGTTGGCCTCGATGTACCTACAGATATTCTGGATTAGCTGGGCTCTGGTGGAGGGCGTCGCCTCTCGTGGCTCGCAACGTTTGCACGCTCGGAAGCCCGACCTTTCTGCCGCATCAGGTTGCGAGAAGAAAATGACTTGTTCCAAGTTCGGGTGTCGAGCAGGACATGACGGTTTGCAGTAGATTCCAGTGGAGCGGACGGCGAAGACGAAGAGTCCGTCCGAAGTCTCATCTCTCTCAACCACCGCTTTCCATTTTTCTACGTCCGTGGCAATGCTTCGCTGGTCTTTCTGCGTCTGCTGTAGGTCAGGGTTGTTCTGTTGAGCCGTCAGCATGAGGAGAGTGGTTGGCTGGATTGAATAAGTAGTTTGACTCCAAATCTTGCTCTCAAACTATAGGATCCCGAACTAAGCGAAAGTATCCTTAGAGGAAACTGTAGTATTCTAATCGTGCAAATTTAAGGCAATTGGAATTTTTTTCGAGCAGAATAGTAGGCGGCTCTTTTCTATCATGAACCTCGACAATGGCTCAAGAGAATGTCCCGAGATCCTGTCAAGTAATCGAGAAACCTATTGTATGGGAGGATACTTCTCTTCGCCATTGTCGGTTTTGCTGCGATTTCTGCTACAGTTGTCAAGGTTTCGCTCTCAGCCGTAATTCTGGTCCTTGTCGCGTTCGCGGAAGCTGGATTGATAATTCTAGGACTCATCATGGTCCAGAACCGAGAGCAAGTCTCAGTCGGGAACCAAGAGAACATCTAGCCAAACTAGATGTTATGAACAAGTCGTGAGGGGTAAGACTTAACCCTCCGTTCCGACTAATTCTAGGCTGAGCGTATGAAGTATACCTGTCCCTATTGTGATTCAGCGTTTCTGCAGTTCATAGAGTCGGAGGAGCAACTGAGGGACCATATGTTGAAGGCTCATGGTCGAGAGCTGAGTTTCGCAGGCAAATCGTTGGGAGACATGCCTGTTCGGAGCGAAGAAGACAGGGAAAGATAGCCCGCTCAAGACTCGCTCCTCTAGAGAACATTTTTTTCGAATGACCGATCACCGATTACGGCATGGAATTTGCCAGAGTGGTTCGGAAGCGGCGAATGATCCGCGCGTTCAAACCCGTTCCAGTCCCAGAAACCAAGATACGCCGAGTACTAGAACTGGCTCAGCACTACCCCAGTGCAGGTTTCAGCCAAGGAGTAGCATTCATCCTCATCACCGAGCCTGAAAGGATCCGTAGACTTCGAGAGCTAAGCCGTCTACGGGGAGACGCACCGGCACTGGTTGTTCCCTGTGTAAGCGAGAGACTCTACCATGACAGATACCATGAGCCGGACAAGATCAGACAGGATGGGACCGAGATTGACTGGCCAGTGCCGTACTGGTATTTCGACGCAGGATGCGCTTCCCTCCTAGTCCTACTGGCCGCTGTCGACGAAGGATTGTCCGCGTACCTAGCGGGCGCTTTTCGGCCCGACCTTCTACGACAAGAGCTAGGGATTCCAGATCATTACGTCCCGGTCGGCATAATTTCCATCGGATATCCTGACTATGAGAGACACGTTCCGTCTCCTTCACTCAACCGCGGAAGACGCCCCACAAGCGAAGTTGTCCATTCTCAACACTGGTGACCACAAACATCGAGAAGCCTTAATTCAACCACGGAACTAGACAGAGCTTGGTCGTCCTAGTGCAGGAAGCGCTTGTAAAGACACGAGACCAGATCGTTCTCGACCCCGATGATCTTCCCGGTTCATGGTACAACGTCCTCGCTGATCTGCCAGGCGAGTTTCCGAAACCAAAGGATCCGGAAGAGGGTCCGTCTAGACTCGAATATCTTTCAAAGGTTCTCCTGAAACATTGTCTCCAGCAGGAGGTTTCTACAGAGAGATGGATTCCCATCCCAAATCCGATACAGGACCTCTATCGTCAAGCGGGTCGGCCGCGACCTCTATACCGGGCGCGACGTCTCGAACGTTTCCTTGGGACCCCTGCGAAGCTCTACTACAAGCGAGAAGACCTTTCACCCACGGGGTCTCACAAGGTCAACACGGCGCTTGCACAAGCCTACTATGCGGTAGAGGAAGGTTGTGCTGGCGTTTCAACGGAGACAGGAGCCGGTCAATGGGGTACAGCGCTAGCCTACGCGGCAAGTCTCCAAGGTCTAAAGTGTGTCATTTTCTGGGTGAGGTCAGTCTACGATTGGAAGCCGGACCGTCGAGCGCTAATGCAACTCTACGGAGGCAAGGTCTTCCCGTCTCCGAGCCATGAGACGTCTGTCGGGCGGGAAATCCTCCAGAAGAATCCTGACCATGTTGGAAGCCTAGGAATCGCTGTCTCCGAGGGATTGGAATATGCTGAGAAGCACCCCGGCTATGCTTATTGTCTCGGGAGCGTCCTGAATCATGTTCTGATTCATCAGTCAATTATCGGCCTAGAGACGATGAAACAGTTCGACCTCATCGACGAGAAGCCTGACGTGATGATTGGTTGTCTGGGTGGCGGAAGCAACTTCGGAGGGTTCATTCTGCCCTTCGCGGGAGAGGTTGTCAGGGGGAAGAGAGAGTGCAGATTCCTTGCAGCCCAATCCGCGTCCGCGCCCAACCTTTCCAAGGGTGAGTACAGGTACGATTTTGGAGATCATGCAGAGAAGACGCCTCTGTTGAAGATGTACACTCTTGGGCATCAGTCTGACATGTCTCCTATCAAAGCGGATGGTCTGCGATATCACGCGGCGGCACCTTTCATCAGCTATCTAAAGCATCTCGGACATATCGAATCAACCGCCTATCCACCAGATGAACAAGCGGTTTTCGAAGCGGCTAGGACCTTTGTCCAGGTCGAAGGCTTTCTGCCCGCCCCAGAGTCTGCCTATGCGATCCGGGCTGCGATTGACGAGGCTCTGGAGTGTAAGCGCAAGAATCTGTCGGAGGTAATCGCCTTCAACATTTCAGGACACGGATTCTTGGATCTCGCTGCTTACCAGGAGAAACTAAAATTCTGACTTTCCTGATCTCACTCGATCTCAAGCGTTGCGGTGGTGCGGGGGTGGGATTTGAGCACCAGTTTACCGGTACAATAAGAGGGGTCTGTGAAATCCGTTCTAGTCCGAAGTTTGGAGAAGTTGGGAAATGACTAAAGTGTTTGTGTTTACTTAACACCCGCTTGCAATCACGTTCTTAATATTCCAGTTAAGCGCTGGCCACCCACATGTTTCCGCGAAAGCTGAGTCTCACCAAGTCAAGCATGATAATCTTGGTGACTCTGGTCCTTGTCACTCCCTTTGCTATCGTCCGACCAGTTGTAGGCGAAAGAGCGGTGGGGCTTACCTGGAACCGGACCTACTCGACCGACTGGTATTCGGTCGCACGCTCTGTAGCTCAGACCAAGGATGGTGGATTCATTATAACAGGCCAGGGCCTCGGCCATGGTCTCTGGGTCATGAAAGCGAACGCCGCCGGTGGACCTGGGTGGCAAAGAACGTACACCTTGGCGCCCCCGTTTTATGACGAATATGGTGACTGGGTGACGCTCACTATCGATGGCGGATATGCCGTCTCGGGCAAAGCAGTGTGTCAACACCAGGCTCGGGCCCGACTTATTCCTACGGTTGGCTTCTGAAGCTGGACGCAGGAGGCAATGTTGAGTGGAGCAAAACCTATGGCGAACCATGCGCCCCCTACGGCGGACCTGAGAGCATGTTCCGTTCTGCTGTACAAACATCTGATGGAGGCTATGCTGTAGCGGGACTCGACTGTTTCGGGCCGCCTTTCCACTTTAACGGACACGACATCTCTCTCGACAATGGATGGGTGTTGAGGTTGGACCCAGATGGCAACATAGTTTGGCAAGAGAAATTTGTAAACGAGACTGTTTATTCAGTAGACGTGACTCGCGACAAAGGAATCATAGTAGCCGGGTCAGTACTGCTATCCGGGACGGCTAGCGCAGAGCCCACAATCGATCCTTGGTTACTGAAGCTTGATCCAAACGGGAACTCTGAATGGCAGCGGACCTACGATTTCACATCCAATTATACTCCTCCCTGTTGCGGTCTCGGCGCATTGGTCCAAGTTGCACATTCTGCCCACCAGACCCCCGACGGAGGATACATCGCAGTAGGGGAGAGGGAAATCGAAGGGCCTGACGGGGGCGCGAAGTCTTCTAGCACACTCATCTTCAAAATAGACCCTGATGGCAATATTCTCTGGCAGAGGTCTTACGGTGGATACCTTGGATATACAACACCGTATTCAGCTCAGCAGACCTCTGACGACGGCTTCATTATCGCAGGTGGATCATCTGCTCTTGTGGGGCCCACCGGTCCCTGGATCCTCAAACTAGATGCTGAAGGAAACCCTGTCTGGCAGAAAATTTATGGTGGCGGTCAGTCAGATTTTTACCAAGCTCAAGAAACCGCCGATGGCGGTATAATCGCGGTAGGCAAGTTAGACACCTCCACAATCACTTGTTGTACGATTTCAGCCTGGGCTACGAAGCTTGACTCTAATGGAAATGTTCATAGATGCCCTGTCGGAGTCCCGTCCAACGCCTCGCTGACAGATACCTTCGCCGTGGTTGCCAACACGACTGTGACAGCTGTCTATATTGACTCCACAGTCACATCGACCCTCGTAACTGTCACAACATCTTCCTTCCCTATTCAGAATCAATGCAACATGATGAACACGGCATAGGATTTCCGACCAGCCCATTTCCTTTGAAATGTGACCTACCGGACTGCAAGACGGGATTCTTGGCTCTGGTTTGGCGGACTTTCACTGTTGAGTACCGGTATTCTGGTGCGGGGGGTGGGATTCGAACCCACGAAGGCCTACGCCACAGGATTTCTCCTGCGAGCCGGATCTTAAGTCAAGCCCCGTTCGATCCCGCGAACGGTCCTGCCCCTTTGACCTGAATCCCGCCACGATAGGACCGGGACCCATGCATGGTCTCGGGAACCCCCGCATCGAACGTCCCCTTGTCGTCTAGGGTCTTAAAACTAAGAAGTATTTTCTTCAGCAAGAAGCAAGGATAGCTGAGAGTTGTAGCTTCCCCGGCTATCTGAGACGAGGGGATTAGTCCTTCGTATTTTCTTGAACCAGGCGAGAACGTTTCGGGTAACGTTTCGAATTAGAGGGAGCTGTTCGCGGCTACTCATTGACTTAGGCTCTTGACCTCTGCCGAATCAGCCGCCATTGCACCAGGGGACGAAAGGGTTGCGACTGGAGTCGAGGGCTTCGACAATCTCATCGAAGGGGGCTTTCCCCGAGGGGACCTCATCCTACTCGTGGGTCACCCAGGCTCGGGTAAGACAATACTCTCGTCCCAGTTTCTCCATCACGGAGCCTCGAGACAGCAAGAGCCAGGCATCTATGTCTCGTTCGCAGAAAACCGAGAAGCCTTCCTACGCAACATGAAGCGTTCAAAGATGGATTTCGAGAAGCTGGAAAAGCAGAACCTCTTCAGATTCTTGGATTTCGTTACCGTGAAAGAGGGAGCGATTGATGAAGCTCTCAACACCGTAATGGCAGAGATCGACTCTCTGAAAGCAAAACGTCTCGTCATCGACTCATTCTCTGCGATGTCTCAGGCGTTTTCTCAGAAGATAGATGCTCGAATCGTATTGCACACGGTTCTGGGGAGGATGACTCGGTTGAGCGGAGTAACTACCATACTCATCGCTAAAAACCTCTTGGATCGGACGCGCTCGGAGGGGGAATGGAGGAGTTTGTCTCCGATGCAGTTGTGATTCTGACTCATGCTCTCGAGAGAGGTTATCTCATTCGGAACCTTGACATTGTAAAGATGCGGGGGACCAGAACAAATCGGGCCCGTATGAAGTATGACATTGCAGATGATGGAATAGTCGTCTATCCTCCGTTAACACCCTACGCCACGGAAAAAGTGTACACTGAAAGAGTAAGCACCGGCATTGATGGTTTGGATAGAATGCTTAGCGGAGGAGTCTACAAAGGCTCAACAATGCTCGTTATGGGAGAGTCCGGAACTGGGAAGACCACTAGTGCCCTCCAGTTCTTGGTCCGAGGCGCCACGAGTAACGACAAGGTGCTATTCGTATCGTATGAGGAGTCGCCCGAGGAACTCATACGGCTCGGCCGCTCTTTCGGATGGAAACTCGAAGAACTCATTGAGAAACGCCTCGCCCGGTTTGCCTGCTACTTCCCTGATCCCGGCAGCATCCAACGAGTGTTTTCCGAGACTAGAAGAATAATCGAGGAGTACCGGCCCTCGAGATTGATCGTTGATGGTCTAACAAGCCTAGAGAGGGTAATGGACGAGGATGAGTTCTTCCAGGTGATTAGACGTCTGACAACTCTCGGTAAGTCGACAGGAATAACCTGTCTAGCAACCGCTCGCACTAGCGAGGGAGCCCTTCCTTCAGACTTCTGGGTATCATCCCTGGCAGATGTGATCCTGTCCCTGAGGCAGATTGAATCACAGAGCGCCCTGAGACGCGCTCTCGTAATATTCAAGGCCCGAGGGTCAGCAATTGATCCCAGCATTAGAGAATTCGAGATCAGCCAAAGAGGCGTGGTGGTAGAAGACAAGTTCACCGATCTAGATCAGATACTTGGTGGCTCGGCGAGAAAATCTGCAAGGGTTGAAGGCTGGAGCGACGCCTTCGCAGGCAAGCCAAAATCGAAAACTGGAACACCTGGTTGAGCGTAATGGTTTGCAATGAAACAAAACTCCACGCGAGAGAGTTGATCTGACCGAACTTTGATGGTTTCAAAGACGCAGAAGCTGGGCATTGTCAGCATTCCTGTCTTGGCGACACTCGCTGCCACGTTCGGTGTTTTCGGCATTGCCGCAGGACTAATATTCGAATCTGTGCTACTGGAAACCATACTGAACATTGGAGTGATTCTGTCAGTCTCAGTAGTCGTCGCGAGAATTTCGGCCAAGAGCTTTCTTCAGACAGGTTCCACCAACGTTCTGCTCCTAGGTCTCGCAGTATTCGAGTTCGGATTCTCGGCGACGCTCGGAGGATTCGTTAGCAGTATTAGCGTTTCCGAGGGCATTGCAATGTATGAGATGGGAGCGTTGACGTCCGCGGGTCTCCACTTTGCGAGTGGAGTCCTAACCTATCGTGGGAGTCCACAGAGAACAACTCGGCTCGGTCTCAGGGTTGGAATCTCATACGTGGCTACCATGATCTTCGTCTCGATCCTATCCATTCTCGCGCTCGGGATACCAAGCATATCCCTTCTTGCCCAGACAGGCTCGATTCCCCAACGAACAGTGCTCTCTATGACTGTCATCATGCTGTTAGCGTCTGCTTTCTTCTTCTCACGGGTCTATTCTCGTTCTCACAGTCCGATCGTATACTGGTACAGTCTCGGACTCGCCACAACGTCTTTCTCATTCCTCGCATTCTTTCTCACGCGGACCAACGGAGACTTGGCCACGTGGACGGGCATAGGTGGACTCTGTCTTGGAAGTGTCTATTTTCTATTGTCAGTTTTGGCGGCTCCAAAGGCGCTGGGCGCAAGGAAACCCATGCAACGAGTTGGGTGAGAGTTATGGTATCAAGTCTGAACGCGCAGGTTCTGGAGTGTGTTGATGCGGGTATGGATTCTATCGGTGGCACATCCAAGCGCATTGTCTACTGGTATCTGGCTCAGAAGCGCAGTATTACTAGGGATGGCATCGTCGACGATCCTAACGCGTTCGTCGACGCCCTCAAGACTCTGTTCGGTCAGGGTGCAGGAATACTGGAAAGAACCATCATAAGGCAACTTCGACAAACGTTCAACGTCACTTTCGGCGAGAATCTTACTGAAGTCCTAGCCTTGATCAGACGGAAGGATTCGCCCATAGGCACAAGCGGCAATCTTCGAACCGGTTCAGCTAGGTTAGGCCTAGAAGACTAGCGTATCCATTCGCTATCCGGCTCGAGACAAATTAGATGGGGAAGGTCCGGTTTGGTCTGAGGGGTAACGGCTCGATCCTCAGTTTCCTAGTATTTTCTTAAACCGTGAGAAGATGTTTCGGGTTACATTCTAACTTAGAGCGAGACCGGGTCCATCACACACTGACTACATTCTTGGCAAATGGGGAGGCTGATTGATAGTGAGGAGTGCGACGATAGCCCGACAGGAGCCGTAGTCGCGGTGTAACCAGAGGGAGCTTGTTTAGGGGGATCTAATTCTTGGACAGAGCGGAATTCGACTCGGTTATTCAGGTCTCGCTCTCGAACACGCTGAGGAACTTGGGAGAGGATTGTCTACCATCCGTCCAATCCCTCCTAGGCGGAGAACGAGGACCAGTGGAGAGTCTGGTCGCACATCTGGGAGATATCGATGCGGTTCTGGACGAGTTGTTCGGCAAGTTTTCCAGGATCATCAAGCATGTTACGATTCTCCAGGCCAGTTCTCAGTTGAAGCTGGACCCGCCTGTTCTTGGAGGCAGTCTGTTCTGGATGGTTGAGGAACTTCGTTCGGCTCTGTGGAGGGGTTAGTCGTAGTGCGGACTCCCAATGTTACGTTGATCCATGAGACCGTCTCTCTCTGTTTCGACCAAGTGTTGACCACTATGGGAGAGATAACGAAGCGGATGACCTATGATTTCCTTGCAAGGAGGGGTATAGGCAGAGAAGAACTGTTGAGCAGGTTTGAGGATGTGGAAGGGCTGCTTGTCTCGCTATACGGGCAGGGTGGGCGTTCGGTTATAATTGGAACTCTCGCTAAGCTCTGTGAGGAATATTCTATCCCTCTCAACTTGGCCTATTCTGACTCTCTGAGCAACCGGATGGCCCAGCTGACCGAGAATATCCTGATGC
>Ga0209808_1000374_pt1 | contig 22267 bp, 24 predicted proteins | sample GraSoiAngelo_157_FD_186171 | JGI IMG/M metagenome (GOLD analysis project Ga0209808, IMG submission 186171) | Grasslands soil microbial communities from the Angelo Coastal Reserve, California, USA - 14_1009_16_20cm (SPAdes) (version 2) | ecosystem: Environmental > Terrestrial > Soil > Grasslands ... | reverse complement strand
GGGTCGCTCGAAGACGGCGTTCGCGCAGCGGCGCGACTCATCGCCGGAGCCGAGCGCCCGCTGCTCATGGTCGGGCACGGGGTGATCCTCTCGGAGGCCTACGCGGAAGTTCGGACACTGGCGGAAAAGACCGGGATTCCCGTCATCACGACTCTCCTAGGGATCAGCGCCTTCCCGGACGGCCACCCCCTGCACCTGGGCATGCCCGGCATGCACGGCGAGGTGCACGTGAACCGCGCGATCCAGAACGCCGACGTCATCGTCGGTATCGGCTTGCGGTTCGACGACCGCGTCACGGGCAACACGGCGAGCTTCGCCCCCCAGGCCCGTATCGTCCACATCGATCTCGACCGCGCGGAGATCGGGAAGAACGTGCCGGTCGCCGTCGGCATCGTGGGCGACGCCCGCGACATCACCCGCCGTCTGGTGGCGGCGGTGGAGCCGCGCCGGTGCGAGCGCTGGGTCGAGCACATCCGCGGGTTCGTGCGCACGCGAACCGAGTCGTATCGCGGCGACCTGTCGCCCGAGGCGATCCTCGCGTCCATTTACGAGGCGAGTCATGGTGACTGCACCATCGTAACCGACGTGGGCCAGCACCAGATGTGGGTCGCGAAGCTCTATCCCTACCAGCGTCCCAACACGCACATCACCTCCGGGGGCCTCGGCGCCATGGGGTTCGCCGTGCCGGCGGCCATGGGCGTGCACCTCGCGCGGCCCGCCGGGACCGTGTGGGCCATCTCGGGCGACGGCGGCTTCCAGATGAACATGGCCGAGATGGCGACCATGGTGCAGGAAGGGCTGCCGGTGAAGATGGCCGTGTTCAACAACGGCTACCTCGGGATGGTGCGGCAGTGGCAGCAGTTCTTCCATGAGAAGCGGTACTCGTGCACGCCGATCTGGAGCCCGGACTACGTGAAGCTGGCCGAGGCGTACAGCATCCCCGGCTACCGGGTGAAGGAGGCGAGCGAGCTGGCCGACGTGGTCGGGCGGGCGAATGCCGAGCCGGGGCCGGCGCTGGTCGAGTTCTTGATCGAGCAGGAAGCCAACGTGTACCCGATGATCCCGCCCGGGGGCTCGCTCTCGGAGCCGATCGAGGCGGAGCCGGCCGCCGCGGCGGGCGATTGAGCGGCGTGTCCGCCCCTCCCCCCCACTCCGCCCACACGGTTGCGGTGCTGCTGGATGACGCGCTGGTGACGTTGAACCGCGCGTTCGGCGTACTGCGGCGGCGCAATGTTCCGATCGAAGGGCTCGCGCTGCACCCGAGCGGAACCGCGGGCGTGTCGCGCCTGACGTTCGTGCTCAAGGCCGATCCGCTGACCGCCGATCGGGTGGCGCAGCAGCTGCACAAGATGATCGGGGTGCGCTCGGTGATGGTCCTCGCGAACGACGATTCCTCTACGGAGGCGAAACGATGAGCTCGACGGAAACGCGCATTTTCTACGATACCGACGCCGATCCCGCCCGGCTGCAACACCGCGTCGTCGCCGTGATCGGATACGGCAGCCAGGGTCACGCGCACGCGCTGAACCTTAGGGATTCGGGGGTCGGGGCACGGGTCGTGGTGGGCCTGCGGCCGGGTGGGGGCTCATGGGAGCGCGCCAGGGCCGAGGGTTTGGACGTGCGGCCGGTCGCGGAGGCGGCGCGCGAGGCCGACGTGATCATGATGCTCGTCCCCGACCAGGAGGCGCGGGCGGTGTACGAGGCCGGCGTCGCTCCAGCGCTCGGGCGCGGCAAGACGCTCCTCTTCGCTCACGGGTTCAACATCCACTTCCGCGAGATCGTGCCTCCGGCCGGGGTGGACGTCGCGATGATCGCCCCCAAATCTCCCGGACACCTGGTGCGCAGCGAGTTCCAGGCGGGTCGGGGCGTGCCGGCGCTCGTCGCGGTGCACCAGGACGCGAGCGGCAATGCCTTGGCCGATGCGCTCGCGTATGCAGCGGGGATCGGCTGCGCCCGCGCGGGCGTGTTCGAGACGACGTTCCGCGAGGAGACGGAGACCGATCTGTTCGGCGAGCAGACCGTCCTGTGCGGCGGCGTTACCGCGCTGATCCAAGCCGGTTTCGAGACGCTCACGGCCGCAGGGTACGCACCGGAGATCGCCTACTTCGAGTGCATGCACGAGCTGAAGCTGATCGTGGACCTGATGTATCGCGGCGGGATGAAGTTCATGCGGTACTCGATCAGCGACACCGCAGAATACGGCGATTACACCCGCGGTCCGAAGGTCGTGACGCCGGAAGTGCGCGCCGCGATGGAGCGCATCCTGGCCGACATCCAGTCCGGCAGCTTCGCACGGGAGTGGATCGCCGAGTCCCGGAGCGGGGGCCGCCGGTTCCAGGCGTTGCGCAAGGCCGGTGCGGAGCATCCGATCGAGCAGGTCGGCGCCAAACTGCGGGCCATGATGCCGTGGACGGAAGAGGGGAAGGCGGGGCCGGGGGCCGTAGGGGCGCAGCATGCTGCGCCCCTACATCGGGGGACCCAAACACCCAGTCCCGAGCCCCTCAGGGCATGACCGCACGGACGCTGTTCGAGAAGGTCTGGGCCGCGCACGTCGTCCAGCAGTTGCCCGAAGGCCCGGCGCTCCTGTACGTGGACCTGCATCTGGTGCACGAGGTGACGTCGCCGCAGGCGTTCGAGGGGTTGCGGCAGGCGGGGCGCCGGGTGCGTCGGCCGGCGCTGACGGTGGCGACGGTGGACCACAACGTCCCCACGGGGGATCGCGCGGGACCGATTGCCGATCCGATTGCCGCGCGGCAGCTCGAAGCGCTCGCCGTGAACGCGCGGGACTTCGGGGTGGAGCTGTTCGATCTCCGATCGCCGCAGCAGGGGATCGTGCACGTGATCGGTCCCGAGCTGGGCTTCACCCAGCCCGGCATGGTGATCGTGTGCGGCGACTCGCACACGGCCACGCACGGTGCCTTCGGGGCACTCGCCCTGGGAATCGGCACCAGCGAGGTCGAGCACGTGCTCGCGACCCAGTGCCTCGTGTGGTCGAAGCCCGGGACCATGGAGGCCCGCGTCACGGGCGCGCTCGCCCCGGGGGTTACCGCCAAAGACTTGATCCTCGCCCTGATCGGTCGGATCGGGACGGCGGGCGCTACGGGACACGTCATCGAGTACACGGGGGACACGATCCGCGCCCTCTCGATGGAAGAGCGGATGACGGTGTGCAACATGTCGATCGAGGCGGGCGCGCGGGCCGGCATGATCGCCCCGGACGAGAAGACGGTCGCGTATCTCGCCGGCCGGCCGCGGGCGCCGAGCGGGGCGGCGTGGGACCGCGCCGTCGCCAGGTGGCGGGAGCTCCGGACCGATCCCGGTGCGACGTACGACACCCAGGTCGAGCTGGATGCCTCGGAGGTGGCGCCCCAGGTGACTTGGGGCACGAGCCCCGGCATGGTCACGTCCGTGACCGGTCGCGTCCCGAGCCCTGCCGACTTCCCGACCGACGCCGAGCGGCGCGCCGTGACGCGGGCGCTCGAGTACATGGGGCTCACCCCCGGCACCCCGCTCGAAGGGCTGCCGATCGACCGCGTGTTTCTGGGATCCTGCACCAACGCGCGGATCGAGGACCTGCGCGCCGCGGCCCGCACCGTGCGGGGCCGGCACGTCGCGACAGGGGTCCGCGCCCTAGTGGTCCCCGGATCGCAGCAGGTGAAGGCGCAGGCGGAGCGCGAAGGGCTGGACCGGGTGTTCAGCGAGGCGGGGTTCGAGTGGCGGAACGCGGGGTGCTCGATGTGCCTGGGGATGAATCCCGACGTGCTGCAGAGCGGGGAGCGCTGCGCTTCGACGTCGAACCGCAACTTCGAGGGGCGCCAGGGACGCGGCGGGCGCACCCACCTGATGAGCCCGCCCATGGCGGCGGCCGCCGCGATGGCGGGCCGGATCGTGGACGTCCGGCGATGGCCCGCGTCCTGATGGAGGCCTTCGTGCGTCACACCGGTCGGGTGGCGGCCCTGGCCCGCGCCAACGTGGACACCGACCAGATCGTGCCGAAGCAATTCCTGAAGCGGGTCGAGCGCACCGGGTTCGGGTCGGCCCTGTTCCACGACTGGCGATTCCGGTCCGACGGCAGCCCGAATCCGGACTTCGAGCTCAACCATCCCGTCGCTCGGAGCGCGAGCATCCTGCTCGCGGGGGAGAATTTCGGCTGCGGCTCGTCGCGCGAGCACGCGGTGTGGGCGCTCCGCGAGTACGGCTTCCGTGCGATTCTCGCACCGTCGTTCGCGGACATCTTTTACGCCAACTGCTGTCAGAATGGGCTCGTCCCGGTGCGTCTCCTGCCCCAGGAGATCGGCGAGCTGTTCCGGCGCCATCAGGCGGCGGGCGGTGAGTACCAGCTCACGATCGACCTCGAGGAGCAGCGCGTGGACGACGGCCTCGGGTTCCGCACCACGTTCTCCATGGAGCCCTACCGTCGGGAGATGCTGCTCCACGGTCTCGACGAGATCGGCCGGACCCTACGCTTCGAGGACCGGATCGGAGCATACGAGAAAGGCCGGGAAGCGGGAAACGGGAAACGGGAAACGTGGTGAAGCAGTACTCGATTGCCGTGCTTCCCGGCGATGGGATCGGGCCGGAGGTGATCGCGGAAGCGGAGCGCGTGCTCGAGGTCGTCGGCGACCGCTTCGGGATCGACTTCACGCTGCAGCGCTTTCCCATCGGCGCGGCGGGCGTGGCGGCCGCGGGCGATCCGTTTCCGGAAGAGACCCGCGCCGGGGTCACGCGGGCCGACGCGGTCTTGCTCGGTGCGGTGGGCGACCCTTCCCTAGATCAGGCGCCCCGCCACCTCCGCCCCGAGTCCGGCCTGCTCGCGTTGCGTTCAGAGCTCGGCGTGTTTGCGAACCTCCGCCCCGTGGCGGTGTTCCCCGCGCTCGTGGACCGGTCACCCCTCAAGGCCGATCGCCTCGAGGACGTGGACGTGCTGATCGTGCGCGAGCTGACGGGCGGCCTGTATTACGGCGAGCCGCGCGGACGGGAGGGTGGGGGAGCCGCGGCCGTCAACACCCTGCGGTACACGGCCGCCGAGATCAAGCGCGTCGCGCGCGTGGCTTTCGAATCGGCGCGGCAACGGCGCGGGCACGTCACCTCGGTCGACAAGGCGAATGTGCTCGAAGTGTCCCAGTTGTGGCGGGAGACCGTGACACGCGTCGGCCGGGACTACCCCGATGTCCGGCTCGACCACCTGTACGTCGATACCGCCGCCATGCGCTTGGTCGCGGAGCCTAGAGCCTTCGACGTCCTGCTCACCGAGAACATGTTCGGGGACATCCTCAGCGACGAAGCCGCGGTGCTCGTCGGCTCACTGGGGCTCTTGCCCTCGGCCTCGCTCGGCGAGGGGCCGGGGTTGTTCGAGCCGATCCACGGATCTGCACCGGACATCGCGGGCCGCGATGTCGCCAACCCCATCGGGGCGATTGCGACGGTCGCCCTGCTGCTGCGTCACGGACTGACCCTAGCGGAGCCCGCCGCCGCCGTGGAGCGTGCGATCTCGCTGGCGCTGGAGCAGGGCGCGCGGACGCAGGACATCGCCGAGCCGGGAGCGGCCGCGCTCGGAACCCGGGCCATGGGAGCGCGGATCGCGGGGCTGATTGCCCAGGAGCAGCCGTCCCGGGCGCCGGTAGCGAGTTAGATGTTTCCCACGCTGAAAGCGTCGGCCCGGCTATGATGGATGTAGGGGCGCAGCATGCTGCGCCCCTACGCGTACAGCGTGGTGGCGTGCCCGGTCGGGAGGCGGGCTCACTGGGCGCGCTCCACGAGATCGCCGATACTGAGGTAGACCGGGTCTGTCTGGTTTTCTCCGTTGACCGCAGTGTTGGTAAATGGCACCGGGAGGGACGCGGCGAGAAAGAAATTCCGGCGGTCCTGCACTTGGAAGTGTAAGTGTGGCTCGGTGCTATGGCCGGAATGTCCGCAGGACCCAACACGCTGTCCTCGCTGCACCTGATCTCCAACTCGCAGCGCGATGCTGCCCGGTACCAAGTGTGCCAGGAGGCTGTATTCAGCCTCTGCATGCCTGATCACGACAAAGTTGCCGCGAAAATCCCTTGAACGCCAATCAACCCAGCCGGTCCCAACCTCGACAGCATCGCGGACACCGTCGCGGACGTGCGCCACGACTCCGTCTGCAGGCGCAAGGACCGGCTGACCGTATGAGAGATAGTCCTCCTTGAGTCTGCCCGTAGCGCGGTGGCGCTGGCCCTGCTTGTCAACTGCGACGAAGTCGTAGGCATAGCGTTGGCCAATCAAATGCCAAGAGTGCGAGGTTCTCCAACTGCTGCCGCCGCTCGCGACAAGCCATCGCCCTTCAAAAGGCAGCGTGTACGAAGTGTGATGACGCTGCCTCGTGGAAGAACGACTGCGCATCAGGAGCCGCACCCTTACGAGCCCTTCACCGCCCAGTTGTGCCAGGATAAGCAGCAGCATCCGCGGGTTGACTACGCTCAACGTCACGGACACGACGTTGCGGAAGCGGTAGCGATCCGTCAGAGCGAGAAGTGTCAAGGACGCTGTAAATAGCACAAGGCCGAGTAGGCTATGACCGAGCAGGATGGCAGCGGCTGCCGCGACTGCAATGATGAACTGCGCTAGTGCCAAGACGGGTCCGCGTATTGGACGTCGCCGTGCGCTCAAGGAGGCCTTCTCCGGTCACCCGGGAGCCCGCATTGCCGGGCTGATCGCCCAGGAGCAGCCGTCCCGGGCGCCGGTAGCGAGTTAGATGTTTCCCACGCTGAAAGCGTCGGCCCGGCTATGATCGATGTAGGGGCGCAGCATGCTGCGCCCCTACGCGTACAGCGTTGTGTCGTGCGGGCCCATCCTTCAGGATGGGAACTTCGGGCCGAGACTCTATTGTCAGGGTTTGAACGCTAGGGCCCGGCGTCCGTCACCGCGCCCACACTCGCGCTCGACACGAGTTTCGCGTACTTCGCAAGCACCCCGGAGGTGTAGCGCGGCGCCGGTGGCTTCCACCGCGCTCGCCGCTTGGCCAGCTCGCCCTCGGGTACGTCGAGCTGGAGCACGCGCCGCTCCGCGTCGATCGTGATCGAGTCCCCGTCTTCGACGAGCGCGATGGTCCCGCCCACGGCTGCCTCGGGCGCGACGTGCCCCACCACCAGGCCGTACGTCCCGCCCGAGAACCGCCCGTCGGTGATCAAGCCGACCGCATCGCCGAGGCCGGCGCCGATGAGAGCCGAGGTGGGCGAGAGCATCTCCCGCATCCCCGGCCCGCCTTTCGGCCCTTCGTAGCGGATGACGAGCACGTCCCCACGCCTGACATGGCCGGCGAGGATGGCTTCGAGACAGTCCTCCTCGCGGTCGAACACGCGCGCCGGGCCGGTCATTCGCGGCGTCTTCACGCCTGTGATCTTCGCCACGCCCCCGTCACTCGCGAGGTTGCCGCGCAGGACGGCGAGATGCCCCTGAGGGTAGAGCGGCCGGTCCCACGGGCGGATCACCTCTTGATCCTTCCGCGGCGTCTCCGGGACATCTCGCAGCACCTCGGCGATCGTCTGCCCCGTGATCGACAGCGCCTCGCCGTGGAGCGCGCCATGCGCGAGCAGGAGTTTCATGACCTGGGGCACGCCGCCCGCCCGGTGAAGATCCACCGTGACGAACCGTCCTGACGGCTTCAAGTCGCACAGCACCGGTACGCGCGCGCGGATGGCTCCGAAGTCGTCCAGCGTGAGCGGCACCTCCGCAGCGTGGGCGATGGCGAGGAGGTGCAGCACGGCGTTGGTCGAGCCGCCGATGGCCATGGTGATGGCGATGGCGTTTTCGAACGCCTTGCGGGTCAGGATCTGTCGCGGGCGCAGCCCCCGCGAGATCGCGTCCACGAGCACCGTGGCCGAGCGCGCGGCGCTCTCCGCCTTTTCGGCGTCTTCGGCGGCCATCGTGGATGAGTAGGGGAGGCTCATCCCCATGGCCTCGAAGATCGAGGACATCGTGTTCGCCGTGAACATCCCGCCACACGACCCCGCGCCCGGGCAGGCCCGGCGCTCCACCTCCAGGAGCTCGGCGGCATCGATGCGGCCCGCGGCGTATTCCCCCACGGCTTCGAACACGCTCACGACCGTGAGGTCGCGCCCCGCGTGGTGCCCGGGCTTGATCGTCCCGCCGTAGACGAATACGGCCGGGATGTCCATGCGGGCGATCGCGATCATGGCGCCCGGCATGTTCTTGTCGCACCCGCCGACCACGAGCACGCCGTCCATGCACTGCGCGTTGCACGCGGTTTCGATCGAGTCGGCGATGACCTCGCGGGAGACGAGCGAGTACTTCATCCCTTCAGTCCCCATCGAGATGCCGTCGCTCACCGTGATCGTGCCGAACGTCTGCGGCATGACGCCGGCGGTCCGCAGGGCCGCTTCCGCCCGCTTGGCGAGCAGGTCGAGCCCGAGGTTGCACGGCGTGATGGTCGAGTAGGCGTTGGCGACGCCGACGATGGGCTTGCCGAAATCGCGGTCGCCGAACCCGACCGCCCGGAGCATGGCGCGGTTCGGGGAGCGCTGGACGCCGTCGGTGATCGTCCGGCTGCGAAGCTTCTGAGCCATGGCGGAAACTAACCCTTGGCGACGGGGATGTCGCTCCCGGGGTAGGCGCCCAGAATCCGTAAGTCGCGCGCGAGTCCTCGCAGCTCGGCCAGCGCCTCGGCGACGGCGCCCCGCGGATCCCCCGCCACATCCAGGTAGAACGCGTACTCCCACGGCCGCCCCGGCAGCGGGCGGGACTCGATCTTGGTCAGGTCCAATCCGCGCGTGGCGAACACGCCGAGCGCCCGGTGGAGCGAGCCGGGGACGTTGGGCAGGGTGAAGACGAGCGACGTCTTGCGGGCGAGCTCGGGCGGCGCGGGATCGCGCGCGACCACCAGAAATCGCGTGTAGTTCTCGGCGTGGTCCTCCAGGCCTTCCTGCAAAACCGTGGCCCCGTACAGCTGGGCGGCGAGCGAGGACGCGATGGCGGCGTCGGCCGCGAGCCGAGCGTCGGCCGCGGGGCGACCCGCCATCAGGTCGCGCACGCTACCCGCCGTGTCGTAGGCGGGGACGGGCACGACGTCAGGGTGTTCCGCGAAGAATCTGCGGCACTGCGCCAGCGCGACGGGGTGCGACGCCACCCGGCGGATGGTGGCGCGCTCGGTGCCGGGGCGGGCGATGAGACAGTGGCGGACGCGGACCTGCGTTTCCCCCACGACGTGGAGCGCGTGCGCGCCCAGGAGGTCGTAGTTCTCGTGCACCGACCCCGCCAGCGAATTCTCGATGGGGACCGTTCCCCGCGCCGCGTCCCCCCGCTCGACCGCCCGGAACAGATCCTCGAAGCTGGGGCACGGCACGAGCCGAATGGCAGGCCCGAGCGCCTGGAGTGCCGCTGCATGGCTGAACGACCCTGCTTCGCCCTGAATCGCGACCGTGACAGTCGTCATGCCTCCCTCGCCTCTCGAAAAAACAGCGGCCCGTTCTCGCAAACGGGCCGCTGGTGTGAACTGGGAGATCCGATGCTCAGCTAGTCGCGCGCATGTCTCCAGTCACGGCCCGTGGAGTGGGTCGCGAAGAAAAAGATGAAGCAGAAATGACTGGAACGCAGCGGCATCAGCCGATGATACCTCCGGGCCGCGTGACCGTCAAGCACACTTTCACGGCCGGGGCTGGTACCGCGTGTCTAGCGGCCGGGCTCCTGGTACAGGCCGATGACGTTTCCTCCGGGATCCCGGAATCTCGCGGTCACCTCGGGTGCGTCGGCGCCGATCGGCTGGACGAGTGTGCCTCCCTGTGCGGTGACGGTATCGATCGTGGCGGCCACGCTGTCGACCATGATATAGACGAGCAGGCCGGGTTGTGACGCCGCCGGTCGCCCCAGCACCCACGTGCCGCTCACCTGGCCCGTCGCGTCGTCGAACGCCGTGGCACCGTCGCCGCGCTTGCGGATCGTCCAGCCGAACACTTTGGCGTAGAAGTCCGCCGAGCGCCGGATGTCGAGGGCGGGAATCTCGATGTAGCAGATCTTGCCGTTGATCGGCATCAGGGCGGCCGGGGGCATCAGGACTCCTTTGGATTGTTCGCGAGCCCAACCACGGCTTGGACGACCTCCTGTGGCGCATCGAGCACGAGACCAGTTGTGATCGCCGTAGAGAGGTGGTCGATCTGAAACGCTATGGAGCTACGTCATCTGCGGTACTTCGTTGCGGTCGCGGAAGAGCGCACCTTTCTTCGGGCGGCCGCGCACCCGCAGGCCCGTAATCACCACCACAGCAGTCAGCACCAGCAGCGTTCCCAGGAGGGTTCGCAGACCTAGGGATTCACCGCCGAAGAGATACCCAATCAGCACTGCCACCACCGGATTCACATATGCATAGGTCCCGACTTTTGTTGGCGAGTCATGATGGAGCAGCCACACATAGGCCGTGAACCCGATGATCGAACCGGCGACGATCAGATAAAGCAACGCAAGCCATGCACCGCGTGAGACGTTCTCCGGATGAAAACTCCGGAACTCTCCCAGCACACCCGCCGCGAGCGCCAGCAACACTCCTCCGACCAACATCTGCGCCCCCGAGCTCATTCCCTTGGACGATGGCAGTGGCAGCTTGCGCGTCAGTATGGATGCGACCGACCAACTAATCGCTCCAATGATCAGAGCCACAGCACCCACCCGGTCGATCGGCGCTCCACCGAGGTTCAACGAGCGACTTACCAGCACTGCTACTCCGGCAATTCCGATCAAGAGCGCTATGGCCAGGCGAGCGCTCAGCCGCTGCGTTTGCAGTAGCATGATTTCCGACAGCGTCATGAACAGCGGAATCGTAGCCATCATGACCGCCGCGATGCCCGATGGCACGCGCTGCTCGGCCCAGAACAGTAGTCCGTAGTCGACAAGAAAGATCAGAAAAGCAAGTAAGAAGACTGACCTCCATTCTCGCCTGTCCGGTATGGGCTCGCGTCGCGCGATCATCCAGCCAAACAGCAAGAGGCCAGCCACAAAGAACCGCAGCGCCGCGAACAGCAGCGGCGGAACCTCGAGCACGCCAATGCGAATCGCAAGAAACGTGGATCCCCAGACGAAATAGATGACTCCGAAGGCCAATAACCTCACAGCTCGAGCTCCATGAATGCCGTCCCCCGCACGGGATTGAACCGATAGGGGCGGAATGTCGTGAAAATCTCGACGCTTGTCATTCACTGCGGCATGCTAACGCTCGGTGCTGGCCGCGTCATGCAACGCGCGCTCGAGCTCCGATATCACATCGGCGATCGATTCGATGCCGACGGACATCCGAAAAAAGCCCCAGTGCAGGCCGAGCTCGCGTCGTCGGTCCTCGCCCGCACATCGATGTGTCATCGTGACGGCATGGGATAGCGACGTCGCGGCCCCGCCCAGACTGTGAACCAGTCGAATGTGCTCGAGGGCCGCGAGGAAGGTATCCACATCGAGGTGCGAGGTATCGATTTCAAGCGACAGCATCGAGCCGTAGCCACTGGTGAGCATGCGACGCGCCACCTCATGATCGGGATGGTCGGTTCGTCCGGGATAATGCACGGCCTGTATCGCATCCCGTGCAGCGAGCCAGTCGGCGAGTTGCGCCGCATTCGCGCTGGCGCGTTCCTGGCGCAGCGCATAGCTCATCGTCCCGCGGCGCGCCAGCCAGACGTCAAACGCTCCCGGCCCGAGTCCGGCACGTTCTATGAGCGAACGCATGGGCGTGATGATCTCTTGTCTAGCCGCGATGGCGCCGAGGACGACGTCATGATGACCCGCCAACGCCTTGGTGGCGGCTTCTACGACCATGTCAGCGCCAAACGTGATTGGCCTGCAGTGGTAGGGTCCGGCGAGCGTGTTGTCGACGATGAGGAGCGCGCCATGGTCGTGCGCGAGTCTTGCGAGTCTCTCAATATCGGGAACGCGCATCCGCGGGTTGGAGATCGACTCGATAAGAACCAGGCGCGCCGACTGCCTGAGCGCGTCGGCGACGACGCCCACGTCGGTGGCATCCACATATGTCGTGGTGACGCCCCAGCGCTGCATATCGCCTAACAGCGCCGCCGTCACCCCAAAGAGATCGTGGCTGGCGATGACCCGAGCGCCAGGCTCGAGCAAAGTCCAGAACACAGCAGCAAGCGCGGACATCCCACCCGCTGTGGTCACACATGATTCCGCCTGCTCGAGCTCGGCGAGCAGACTCTCCAGCAATCGATGGTTGGGCGAACCATAGGCGCGATGCGGGATGCCGACTGCGACGCCACTGAAGACCGCTTCCGCTTGCGCGAGACTGTCGAAGCTCCACGCCGAGCTCTGGTAAATCGGCTCGCACACAGGTGCATTGACCGCGGCTGGTGGTACGAGCGGATGGACTACGGCAGTCGCTGTGGGCCGCGCTGCCCTCACATGATCAGCCCGATCGGATAAACCGGTGAAGGACCCGTCAGCCATGAAGCCGCTCATCCGGCGGCTGCGTCCCTTCGACGGCGTAGCCCTCCTTCTCCCAATACTCGATCCCGCCAATGAGCTCTTTGACGCGAAACCCGAGCTTACTCAGACGGGCCGCGGCCTTGGTGGAAGCGTTACAGCCGGGACCCCAGCAGTAGGTGACGACCACCTTGTCCTTGGGCAGCACAGCGGCGGACTCGGCATTGATCGAGCGACTGGGAAGGTTGATGGCGCCGGGAATGTGACGCCGCGCGTACGCCTCGACCGATCGCGCATCGACGACTACGAACCCGTTCGCGCCCCGCTCCATGTCGAAATGCACGTCGGACGGATCCGTTTCCAACTCAAGCTTCGAGATGAAGTGCTGGTGTGCGATCTCTGGTTCGGGCGGTGCAGTTTCGGCCACGAGAGAGAAGTGGGATTTAGTGGTCGGCATCGCTCGGTTCTCCAAGTTTTTCGTCATGGTGAATGTCGGCGTTCCAAAGTGATCGGGCGGCCCAGTATCGGTGCGGCGGAACCCCGCGCGCTCGTACAGCGCGATTGCCGTGGTGAGAAATGGGGTGGTGCGGAGCTCGAGCATCGGAAAACCAGCCGCCCGAGCATAACATTCGATCTGATCGAGCAGGACGCCGGCCCATCCGAGTCCCCGCGCTCCCGGTACGACAGCCATCCCGCGGATATACAAGGTCCTTCCGCGCGCGTCGGCGGACACCGTGCCGATAATGCCTTCGTCACGCAGTGCGATCCACACGGGGCCTTCGCGGATTCGCTGCTCGATCTCTTCACTCCCGGGACACGTCGCGGCGAATGCCGCTGGCGTGTAGAGGTGCTCGAACTCGGCGAATGCAATGCGGAGCGCGCGCGCGATCGTTGCCGCGTCGGAACACTTCGCACGCCGCACGCTTACGGACAACGGAGGTCTATGACGCCCGCGGTGCCAGGCGCATCTGGTTGGTTGTCGCGTGGTCCTGTCGGGCCGCCGCGCCGTGCCTTCGCGCTCCACTCGTCGATCTCGAGCGCGATGACACTCGTCCCATCGATATCCCGCGGCAGCGGTTCGTCATAGTCCCGGCCGGCACGCCGGCCTGGGAAGTATCGCGCGATCATCGCCTCGAGCACTGCAGTTGTCTGTGAACGATCGAGTCGCGGAGCGCCGCGCGCGAAGCACACCACGCTGCGGTAGTTCACCGAGTGATAGAGCGCCGTGCGCGAATAAACGAGTCCGTCAACGAGCGTCACCCCGATGGCGACAGGCGCGCCCCCGCCCAAGTGGTGCAGCAAGCGGCTGCCGGGACTCCCATGCAAATACAACATGCGTGGCGCCGCGACGTCATAGTGGTATGCCATCGGGATCACGAACGGCTGGCCGTTCTGCACAAAGGCAACATGCGCGACCAGCCCGGCAGCGAGAAACGCCGCCGCTTCCTCGGGCACAGCCCGTTCGGGGTGCCGCTGCAACCGCGCGCGAGGTTGCCTGGATGCGGACTCCATGAGAGATTGCTAACTCGTAGAATGGCACCACAGCAAGTGACATTTTGAGTAGAGCGATGGAGCCACTTTAATGGCCAAACGGTCTGGCGGCGTTCCGGTCGTTGTCTCGCTCGATGGCCGCTCCGGGACGACGCTGCAACGGCAGCTGTACGAGGGCCTCCGTGCCGCGATCTTGGGGGGTCGCTTGCAGTCGGGAAAGCGGCTGCCATCCACACGGTCTCTCGCGAAGGATCTGGCGGTATCCCGCAACACGGTGGCCGGGGTCTTCGGCCAGCTCGTGGCCGAGGGGTATGCGGAGGCCCGTGTTGGATCGGGAACAGTCGTGGCCCGTGCGCTGCCCGACAACCTCATCCAGATCGCGGCACCTCCCGGCATCAACCGCGGTAATGGCGTGGCGCACCGCCGCCCCCAGATCTCTCGCCGTGGCCGCTCGCTTGCGAAAGCGCGTGTCGGTTCCGGTTCCACGACCCTCCGACCCTTCCGCCCCGGATGGCCGGCGCTCGATCACGTTCCCCTGGACCTTTGGTGGCGGCTCGCCGCTCGCGTCGGACGGCATCTCGGCCACCAACTACTCGGTTATGGAGAATTCGCGGGTTACGCGCCGTTACGCAAAGCGATCGCGGAGTACCTGGCCCTGTCCCGTGGGGTGCGCTGTGCCGCACAACAAGTGGTCGTCACATCGGGCTCACAACAGGGACTGTTTGTCGCAGCGCAGGTGCTGCTCGATCCGGGTGACGCTGCCTGGGTGGAGGATCCTGTGTATCCGGGTACGCACAGCGCGTTGATGGCAGCCGGTGCACGCATTATTCCGATTCCTGTTGACGCGGAGGGACTCGACGTTCGGTTTGGGGAGCTCCGGAAATCCGCGCCTCGACTCGTCGCTGTGACGCCGTCGCATCAGTACCCGCTCGGCGTCACGATGACCCTGGCGCGACGTCTCGAATTATTGCGTGCTGCGCGTCGCTTTCGTGCGTGGGTACTTGAGGATGATTACGACAGCGAATTCCGCTATTCGAGCCGCCCGATTCCTGCGCTCCAGGGGCTGGATCATGACGATCGTGTGATATACCTAGGGACCTTCAGTAAGACGCTTTTCCCTGGTCTGCGATTAGGGTACGCCGTCCTGCCGCTGGACCTCGTTGACAGCTTCAAAGCGGCCCGCTCAGTTCTCGATGTGCACAGTCCCGTCCTCGAGCAAGCTGTCTTGGCGGAGTTTATCGCCGCCGGCTATTTCGAACGACACCTGCGCCGCATGCGCAATCTCTACGAAGAGCGCCATCGAGTATTTCTCACCGAAGCCCAGCGGCATCTCGCCGGATTGCTCGACGTGGTACCCAGCGGTGCGGGATTGCAATGTGTGGGATGGCTGGCCGCGGGACTGGAGGAGAACGCAGTCGCGCGTGCCGCGGCGGAGCACGATGTCGAGGTCACGCCAATTTCACGCTTCGCCATCAAGTACCGGCCGCGAGCGGGCCTGCTCTTGAGCTTCGGCGGCTTCGACCCCAACCAGATTCGTGCCGGTATGCAGCGTTTGGCAGAAGCACTCAAGGCCGTGCGCGCCGGCCGCTACGCCAGCAAAATGTGAACAACCCGTTCGAACAGCTCGGGGCGCTCAACGGTTTGCCGGCGGACCGTGCTGTACGCGCTCGCATCGCTGCCGAGGTGATACGAGCGGCGCGCGAATATCGGTGGGTGGGTTTGTATGACGTCACGCCTTCACACATCACCGCCATCGGGTGGACCGGCCCGACCGCTCCGCAGCATCCGACATTCACCCTCGCACAGGGACTTAGTGGCGCGGCTGTCGCGCAACGTGCGCCACTGATTGTGCAAGACGTCCGCAACGACTCGCGGTACTTGACGACGTTCGGATCCACCCGCGCCGAAGCCATTTTCCCGGTGTGCGGAGCGGCCGGCGAGATAATTGGGACGATTGACGTCGCAAGCGATCGCATCAACGCATTCACACCCGCGGACGAGGCATTCTTACGTCAGTGTGCGAACGTGCTCGTATTCTTGTGGAAGTGACCACGGTAGGAGTTTTCGCCTTCGACGATGTTGAGGCACTGGATCTCTGTGGCCCGTTCGAGGTGTTTGCGACGGCACGCCCCGCTGGTGAGCATGACGACAACGCCCGCCTGTTTGATGTTCTTGTTATCGGCGACGAGCAACGAACGGTGAAATGCCGAGGCGGGTTATTGCTGACGCCAAACTCCACCATCGATAACCACGAGCCTCTGGATATCCTCGTTTTGCCTGGTGGCCCCGGTGCTCGTCGTGAGCGTCACAATCAACGCGTAATCAGTTGGATACGTGCCCAGAATGAGAAGACCCAGATCCTGGCTAGCGTTTGCACGGGCGTCGTGTTCTTGGCCGAAGCGGGCTTGCTGCCGAATCGTCGGGCGACCACTCACTGGCGATGGATGGATTGGATGCGGGCAGAGTATCCCGGGGTCACGTTTATCTCGGGAAAACGATACATCGATCAAGGTCATATCGTTACGTCGGCGGGCGTCTCGGCGGGAATGGACATGAGTCTTCACCTTATTGACCGATTGCATGGCGCTGCGGTTGCCTCCTGGACGGCGCGGCGTATGGAGTACTCGTGGTCTGGAGTCCCGCTTTAGTGAGAAGTGAGCAAGTGGTCCAGTCCCCGTAGAGTAAATGGCTCATTGTGAGGGACCGATTCCTCCGGCTACCATGCAGCCGGAGGGCTCCATGACGAGAAGGCTTCATGCGCTTGTGCTGCTACTCGGAATCGCCTGTCATACCTCGGTCCCCGCAAAACCTCCCACAGGGTCGCGTCTAGCGCTTTCGGCGACGGTGCCGCTTGCGAATTTCGGCTCGCTCAAGGCGAAAGTAGTCGAGGTGACCTATGGGCCGGGCGAATCCTCACGACCGCACAGTCATCCCTGTCCGGTCATTGTCTACGTGACCGCTGGCATGCTGAGGACACAAGTACGCGGTGAACCTGAGGCAGTCTACGAAGCTGGCGGAAGTTTTTACGAAGCACCCGGCGGCATCCATATCATTTCCGCCAACGCGAGCGGGCAGCGGCCCGCTCGATTCGTCGCCGTCTTTCTATGTGATCACGACACTACACTGAGTGTCTCTCTACCGGCGTCACCTGTTGCGCCGTGACGAAAACAGTTGAATCGTCGACCATCCGACGCATGCTTGGGATGATCGTTACGACATCCATTCTCGCGTCCGCCGCGATCGCCCAGCAGGCCCGACGGGCGGGCCCGCAGCTGCGAACGTCGAACTTTGTGTTCGCCCGCTACGCATCGGGCAGCGCGTCAGTGCTGTACGCAGCGCGCGGGCTTGGATCGGTCGGCGGCTTCGTCGCGATTGTCCAGAATCCTGAGACCGAGTATCACGAGCTTATTGCCGGCTCTTTCACGCAAATAAACTGGAGCGATCAAAGCGTGCTGGTGGCCGTTGCCTATGCTGACGCATCGGAGAGCCAATACCTGCAGACATACGTCGTACCGTCGTTCGCCACCGGACGGCTCGAGCTTTCTGGAACGCTTGAGTGGTACATACCCCTAGGCCGCGCCGGCGTGCGGCAGCTCGATATGAATCCCGTTTCGCTCGAAATGCGCGTGAGTGACCGCCTGTGGGCCGGTGCCGCATATACTCTGAGCCTCGCGCACCACGAGCCAGCACGCCATCGCATAGGGCCGGTGCTCGAGTGGGCGACGCGACGCGACAAACTCCGCGTGGAGCTGCTTGACCGTTCGGTTGGTGAGACGGTGGAAGTCCGCGCGGTCATTCTCGCGGCATTCTGACCGATCCGGCCGATCGTGAATTAACGGCTGACCCTTCGTCAACTCAATGAGCCTAAGGGATACGAAATTGATGACTGACGTTCCGTTGGCCTGCTCTCTCAATTCCAAAGAGCTTTACGCAAGGAGTCGCGAACTTCTGCCAGGATTGGTGACGCGCGCCATCGGGCGAGCTGATATTCCGAATGGCCTCTGCTGGACGTTCACAGCGACAGACGGATTGCTAGCGGAGATCGGTCACTTGATCGACACGGAGCGAAAGTGTTGTCGGTTTATGCGATTCGTCATTGTCGTGGAGGCGGGCGGTGGACAAGTATCCCTTGACGTGACGGGACCAACTGGCACACGGGAATTCCTGCAGCGTCTCACCAATCCTAAGGCTGGAGTGGAACCGTGATGGAATTGCATTGGCAATTGGCTCAAGTGAATACCTGCCGGCGTGCGGGGGGGGTGACGAGGAGAAGCCAGTCCGAGCTGCGCACGCGAGACTGGGGCAGGGGGACAGCCGTCATGGTTTCGGGGTTTCGCGGGAGTAGAGCAACAGGGCGCACGCCGACGCCGAGAAGACCGAATAATCGAGCGGCGACCTGAGACCCAGTGAGATCGTCATCGCGATGGCGAACAAGGCCAGCAGCACCGCGCTGCCGAGCGCGGTCCAACGCGGCTGGAACCCGGTGATCAGGGCGATGCCGAGGCCGAGCTCGGCCACGGTCGCCGCCCAGGCGAGGAACGGGATCGTGAACGCCGGCATGAACGCGTTCACCTCCGCCGTGTAGCGAACGAAATTCGCGAAGTTGCCGTAGCCCTTGTTCGCTCCCCACCAGCCGAAGCGTGAGGCGATTCCCGACAGAAAAGCGGCGCCCAATGCCCAGCGCGCGTAGCGCACAGCCCAGCGTTCAGTGTTCATGGCAAAGAGTAGATTGGGACTGGCCTATCACAAAGATCCATTTTGGCTATTGCACCTGTACCACTTTCATGCCCAAGCAGAGCTTGGCGCGCCAAAACCCGCTCATGACGACAGCATCAGCCATCCTCGAATACTTCAAACCGCAGCACGCGGGGTTGAGAAACTCGCTGTCCCCGGCGAACTTATCCCCCTACCCGGCGCCGTAGCCAAGTGGTAAGGCAGAGTCTGCAAAACTCAACGGCCCCATGCGGGGCCGTTGTTTTGTTGGTGACTGCGTGTGGTCGCACGCGTGCGTAGACGTCGCTGGCTGCGTAAAGGACCGCGCCACGCGTGTCATGGTGGAAGTGCGTGTAGGAGACCTGGTCTACGAAGACCGCTGCCCACGCCAGCGCGATGACTCCGACCACGAGGGCCAACCATAAGCGCGGATGCGTTCGCCTGTCCACCGCCCCCAGCGCCTCCACCAGGGACCCATGCGGAGTCCTTCGGGTAGGCGCAGCAGTCCGCCCCTGCGATACGGACCATGAACGCCAGGGCCAGCGGAAACGCCAGCCAATCTGTTGCGATCGTTAGGCAATCGCAGCCCCGCGCGGTGTCGGCCGAGGGCGGGTGATCGGGATCACGACGCGTTCGCCCTGTGGGTGCTATCAAGCAGTGGGCGTGCCGTGTTCAATTCGTCCCTGCGAATGTCCCCAAAGGGACCTATCGTGCCGCAAAGGAGGAAAACCATGGCATACCAGGCCGAAATCAGTCGTAAGAACCCGGGTTGTTTCTTGTTTTTGGTGGACCAGTCAGAGTCGATGGAAGACCCGTTTGGCGGCGGAGAGGCTGGCAGAAAGAAGGCCGAGGAGCTCGCGACGATACTCAACAAGCTTATTCATAATCTGTCCATCCGTTGCGCCAAATCGGACTCCATCTACGACTACTTTCACGTCGGTGTGCTGGGCTACAGCGAAGATAGCTGTAAACCAGCGCTCGGCGGTGAACTGAGCGGGCGCTCTTTGGTACCGATCAGTGAATTGGCCAATAAGCCGTTGCGCATCGAAGACAGGGTAAAGAAATCGGACGATGGCGCCGGCGGAGTGGTGGACCAAACCGTCAAATTTCCAGTCTGGTTCGATCCATATTGGAAAGGGGGCACTCCGATGTGCGCCGCGCTCAAGGAGGCGACCCGGATTGTCCAGACTTGGTGTCAGGAGCATCCGAACGGATTTCCGCCGATCGTCATCAACATCACCGACGGCGAGGCGACGGATGGAGATCTCGTCGCGGAGGCGCGTAAATTGACGGCGGTCAGCGGCGAGGACGGTTCGGTGCTGCTCTTCAACATCCATCTTTCGTCGACGGCCGGACCATCGATCGAATTACCGGGCAACGGCAAGCAACTGCCGGATCAACATGCCAAACAGCTCTTTGAAGCCTCATCGACGCTCACACCGTTCATGGTTGCACGCGCGACAGAGCTGGGTATGCCGGCCGAGGAAAACTCGCGAGGATTCATCTTTAACGCGCAACCGTTGCACGTAATCCATTTTCTCGATATCGGCACGCGACCGGCTAATGTGCATCTGCGTTGAGTACCACTGCATTGGGCACCTCCTGCGGTGAAGCACGCCACGCGGCCAACGCGTGCGACATAAAGGTCTTCTGCTGCCCAAAGCTGGGCAACAGCCCTGAGGAGTACGAGGATGCCTGGGCGCATCGGCAGACTCGCACCCCAGTCGGCATCCGCGTGGCGGTGGCTGACGGCGCCACCGAAAGCAGTTTTGCCAAGTTATGGGCCGTGCTGTTGGCCGAGAGCTATGTGCGAAGTGAGCTCGCCGGGGCAGAGTTTTTTGCGCGGTTGAAGCCAGCGCGCCGCCTCTGGCGGCGAAGATTAGCGGGCCGACCTCTCCCCTGGTTCGCTAGCGAAAAGGCCGAGCAGGGTGCCTTTGCGGCTTTTCTCGGTGTCGAGATTGACGCTCACAAGAACCGTTGGACGGCGCTGGCCGTTGGTGACTGTTGCCTTATGCAGGTCGATGACGTCGGTAAAGGGATGCGTGCGGTCGAAACGTTTCCCTTGCAGAGATCTTCGCAATTCACGATGAGCCCGTATCTGATCGGCTCCAGGACGGACGGCGAATCACTGAAGGATCGAATACAAGTCAGCAAGGGCAGCCTCCGCGATGGAGACATGCTGCTGCTCGCCACCGATGCGATGGCCGCCTGGCTGCTTAAACGGCATGAAGAGGGGCGACCATTATGGAACTGGCTTTACCGGAAGCTCGGTACGCCTGAGAGCTTTGCCGCAATGGTCGCCTACGGCCGCAAAAATGGATTGCGCAACGACGACTTTACCCTTGTCCGTATCATTCATCACGATTCACCGGTTGAAGCGAAGGAGCGCTAGCGATGGGGGCATGGCCAGACCTGACCGAATACCATGAGGCGGTTCAGCACCCGCCAAGGGCTTTTGCCGACCCAGGGTTAAAAGTGGTCACCCTCGAGCTCGACCGGTTCGGTATGCCCAAGCCGGCCACCGGCGCCAACGCCGTGGTCTACAAGGCCAAGGAACCGGGTGGGTTTTTATCATTCAAGAAGACCTGGGCGATTCGCTGCTTCCTGCGCCCGATCAGCGACCATGCCGAACGTTATGAGGCGATTTCCAAACATCTTGGCAAGGTCCGCCTGCCCTACGACGTTAATTTTCGGTTTCTCAAGCAGGGCATCCAAATTCGCTCCAGCTGGTTCCCGATCGTCAAAATGCAATGGGCGGATGGCGACCTTCTGCACAGTCATATTGAGAAGCATCTACGCTATCCGGCCGCACTGGCGGCATTGCGGGCAAAATGGGTCACACTTGTTCGCCACCTCGAAGCCGCTCAGGTGGCGCACGGCGATTTACAGCACGGTAATATCATGGTGCGCGGCGGATCGATCCACTTGGTGGACTACGACGGCATGTGGGTGCCGGCGTTGAGGGGCCGCCACGCCACGGAAATCGGCCACCGTGCCTACCAACATCCCGAACGTAGCGCGCAAGACTACGGCCAAGAGATTGATCGTTTTTCAGCTCTCGTCATTTATCTATCGCTGGCGGCGCTGGAGAGGGACGTCAGCCTGTGGGAACGGTTTCATACCGGCGACAATCTGATCTTCGTGCGCGAAGATTTCCAGCAGTTAGGTCGATCGCCGATTTGGCAACACCTACGTCGTATCGAATCGCGGGAAATCGATCAACTCGCCGCGGCCCTGGCGGCCATGGTGCAGCAGCATCCGATGAAGGTCGGCAATCTCGATAGCGTTCTCAAAAATCCGGCGAGCTATCCGGCGAGCTCCAAAGTCCCGACCTCGATTCCGGCGTCGACTCCGGCCCAGCGAGTCGCTGCCAAGCCGGCGCGCGTGCCGACGCCGGCAGTGCCGAGCTGGATGAAAAAGAGCGGTTATCGTGATCATTCGGATGACTGAGGATCATCGGTCGAACCCTTCTGTAACAGTTAGTCCCCACTTAAGTTCTAGTCGCAGCAAGTAGTTGGCGCCGTAGCCAAGTGGTAAGGCAGAGGTCTGCAAAACCTCTATTCGTCGGTTCGATTCCGACCGGCGCCTCTCTCGCCCAGCAAGCCGCCCCAACCCTCAGTCGTCCGGCGTCTGCGCACTCGCCTTCCGGGCGCGCTCGCCTCCGGCGATC
>Ga0209808_1000373_pt1 | contig 22281 bp, 18 predicted proteins | sample GraSoiAngelo_157_FD_186171 | JGI IMG/M metagenome (GOLD analysis project Ga0209808, IMG submission 186171) | Grasslands soil microbial communities from the Angelo Coastal Reserve, California, USA - 14_1009_16_20cm (SPAdes) (version 2) | ecosystem: Environmental > Terrestrial > Soil > Grasslands ... | reverse complement strand
GCTGAACGCCTTCTCGTCGAGGCCCTTGACGTCGCGGCGGGCGCACTCGTCGACCGAGGCCTTGACGTAGACCTCGACGAACTCGCCGTGCTCCTCGACCATCTGCCGGGCGTGCCGACGCGTCTCCTGGTAAGGGGAGATCGCGGAGACCAGCACCGCAGCGCCGTGTCGCGTGAGGCGCGAGGCGACCCAGCCAATGCGCTCGATGTTTGTGTCGCGGTCTTCCTTCGAGAAGCCGAGCCCTTTCGAGAGATGCGTGCGGACAACGTCGCCGTCCAGGTACTCGACCTTGTGTTCGTTCTTCTCCAGCTCGGCGCCGACCAGCTCGGCGATCGTCGACTTACCTGCCCCGCTCAGCCCTGTAAACCAGAGCGTGAATCCCTTAGCCATTCGTCTCCTTTCGCCCGGTGGGACCCGGTCCCGAGCCATGTCCGGGGACCTGGTCCCGGGACATGGCCACGGACCCGGTCGCGCCGGACAGCGTGTCGGTGTGGATGCCGCATTCGAGCTTGTCGGAGCCGGCCCAGCGGCCTGCGCGCTCTTCCTCGTCCGGCTCGGTCGGCCGGGTGCAGGGGATGCAGCCGATCGAGCGGTAGCCGGACTCGTGTAGCGGGTTGTACGGAATCTCGTTGACCTGGATGTAGGCCCAGACGCGCTTCTCGTCCCAGTCGGCGAGCGGATGGAACTTCCAGACGCCGTACCGCTCCGACCACTGCAGCTTCGGCGTCGCGGCGCGGCTCGGGGACTGGTCGCGGCGGATCCCAGAGATCCAGGCGTCGTAAGGCCCAAGCGCCTCGAGCAGGGGCTCGACCTTGCGGATGTGGCAGCAGCGGTCGGGATCGGTCTCCCAGAGATTCGGCCCCTCGTGCTTGTGCTGCTCGGCGACCGTGATCACCTGTGGGCTCTCGAGCGTCAGCCCGTAGCGCTCGACCAGGCGGTCGCGCGTCTCGTAGGTCTCCCGGAAGAAGAGCTGCGTGTCGAGCTCGATCACCGGAATCTCGAGACCGAGCTCCGAGACCATGTGCACGAGCACGGACGACTGCTTCTGCCACGAGCACGTGAGGCAGAGCTTGTCGCCGAAGTCCTCGTAGCCCCAACGGAGCAGCTCCTCGGCCGGCATGGCCTCGAAGTCGAGCTCAGGCAGTGGGGGCGCGCTCGCCACCGAGCAGCACCTCCTTCAACGTGTCGCCGCGTAGCCCGAGCCGCAGCGTCTCGAGCGGGATCACTTCCTCCGGCGGAATGTTGCCGAGATTGACGTTGGGGCCGAACTCCTTGATGAACCAGGCCTGAGACGCCTTCGTCGGGGCTTCCCAGACGAGGTCGTGGAAGTCGATCGAGTGCGCGATCTCGGCGACGAGTCCGGTGCGCATCTCACCGGACGCACGGAAGACCCCGGCGGTGCCGCTCTCGCGCGCCTCGGTGATCACCTTCCAGGCGCCGGCATCCTTCTCTTGCTTGATCCACTCGACCCATTCGTACGGCGCGAAGACGACGTCCGAGTCCTTCGAGCCGACCTCGGAGAGCACGGTGAAGTCGCGCGCGAAGTCCTCGATCAGCTCGAGCTTGCGCTCGCGGGGGATCTCGATCGTGCCGTCCGAGATCTCGACGTGCGTGATGCCTAGCTCGCCGAGCCAGCGCTTGTAGTCGTCGAGCTGATCCTTGACATAGACGACCTCGAAGAAGGTGCCGCCGATGACGACCGGCTTCTCGCGCAGGATGTCGAGCTTGCGCTCGAGACCTTCGGTGACGAAGGCGGTGCCCCAGCCCAGCTTGACGATGTCGATGTAGGCGCCGCTCGTCTCGAGCACGTCCTCCCAGGCCCGGGGGCCAAGCCCCTTGTCGAGCACGTGGGTGAGGCCGCCGTCGCGGTTGAGACCGAGGTCAAAGCCGGGCATAGAGCTCCTTCAGCTTCTCCTGGGCGGCGGACTGCACATCGTGGTAGAGCGAGTTGCCGTGCGCGTCGATGCCGACGGTCAGCGGCCCGAAGTCCTTGACGCGGAACTTCCAGAGGCACTCGGGCATCAGCTCCTCCCAGGCGACCTCCTCGATCTCCTCGATCTGCGTCGTCTCGAGCGCCGCCGCGCCGCCGACGATCGCGAAATAGACCATGCCGAGCTTGCGCATCGGCTCGATAGCCTCGTCCGGGAAGCCGCCCTTGCCGCAGATCGCGCGCACGCCGTACTGCGCGCCCAGCGGCTCGGTGAAACGGACCATCCGCGCCGAGGTGGTCGTGCCGATGCAGACGGGGTCGTAGCCGCCGTCCTCGCGCTTGCGGACGCCGGGCGCCGTGTGGAGCAGGAAGGAGCCGCGCAGGTCCATCGGCGGCTCGACGCCCTGGTCGAAGATCCGGATCTGCGTCCGGTCGCGGATCCCGATGATGTGACCCTGGACGACGACCTCGTCGCCGGCGCGAAGCTTGAGAAGCTCGCGCTCGTCGGTGATCGGGAACGTGACCTCGTGCTGGGCCATCAGGCCGCTCCCGAATTCCCAAGTAACAGTCTGTTACAAGGAACGACACGTCCCGAGTTGACGGTGGAGGCAACGCGAAGCCGCTGCTCAGGCCGAGCCGAGGTTAGTAACAGTCTGTAACTAGGCATCACGCCTCACGGTCGTACTCGACTTCGCCGTCTGGCGAGACGTGCGCGCTCGCGCGGCGCGCCGCCCAGCACTGGTAGTTGACGGCGACCGGGTTCAGGGTCATGTGCGTGTCCGCGTGCTCGATGTGGCACTGGAGCACGGTGACGTCGCCGCCGAGGCCCATCGGGCCGATGCCGGTTTCGTTCAGCAGCTCGAACAGCTCGTCCTCGAGTTGCGCGACAACCGGATCCGAGTTCCGCGTTCCGATCGGCCGCGCAATCGCCTCTTTCGCGAGGTACATCGCGTAGTCGGCCGAGCCGCCGATGCCGACACCGACGATCCCGGGCGGGCAAGGCTTGCCGCCGGCGCCGACGATCGACTCGAGCACGAACTGCTTGATCCCCTTCACGCCGTCGGCGGGGACGCACATCTTCAGGAACGACATGTTCTCGGAGCCGGAGCCCTTTGGCACGCACTTGACGTCGAGGCCGTCCCAGTCCGGGATGAACTCCCAGTGGACGATCGGCAGCCGGTGCCCCGTGTTCGGGCCCGTGTTCTCGCGCGTGATCGTGTGCACCGCGTTCGAGCGCAGCGGATGCTCGACCGTCGCGCGCTCGGTGCCGTGCTTCAGCGCCGCGTAGATCCGCGCCGGATGCAGAGGGAAGTGCTCGCCCACGCGGCAGGTGTAGACCGCGATGCCCGTGTCCTGGCAGACGAGATTGTTCTGCTCGTCCGCGATCGCGACGTTCTTGACGATCGTGTTCAGGACGCGCTGCCCCGGCACCGAGGTCTCGCGGTCCCGCGCCGCAGCCAGAGCGTCGCGCAGGTCCTGGGGGATGTCCTTCAGCGCCCAGACGTAGAGGTGCGCTGCCGCATCCTCGACGGCGCCCTGAAGATCGACCTCGACCGCGCTCATACGGCCGCCTCGAGTCCCTCGATCTTGGCCCATTCCGCAGCGATCGTCTCCGGGCTGACCGGATCGCGGCCGAAATCGACGTCGGGACTCGACGTCCACCGCGCAACGTCGAACTCGCCGCCTGCGGCCTCGAGCACCTTGCCGGAGAACGTGCACTGGTCCGAGGCGAGGAAAAGCACGCCCGGAGCGACCTGCTCCGGCTCGAGCTCGCCTGGCTCGACGGGCCGACTCAGCATCCGCGTCCTCGCAGCGGGAGCGATCGCGTTGGCGAGGATCCCGTGAGGCTCGCCTTCCGCGGCCGTCACGATCATCAACGCGAAGTGCGCCATCTTGCCGACCGCGTAGGCCGCCAGCCCCGGGCGTGTTCGCTCCTTTGACATAGCGCGGCCCGAGGTCGTGAAGACGAAGCGGCCGTAGCCCTGCTTGCGCATCGGTTCGCACGCCGCCCGAGTCAGGTGGAAGGGTGCATCGACGTTGACGCGACGGAGTCGCTCCCAGCTCCGCTCGGCCTGCTCGAGCTCCTCCCACACGACCAACCCGGCGTTCTGGACGACGACGTCGAGACGCCCGAAGCGCTCGAGCGCAAACTCGATCGTGCGGCGGCAGCCCACCTCGGTCTCGAGGTTCTCCACACAGGCAAAGCCTCCGATCTCGCCGGCGACCGCCTCCGCCACGGCCGGATCGCCACCCGTCCCGTCCGGATCGACTCCGGCGTCATGCACCACGAGCGAGGCGCCGCGGCTCGCGAACGCGCGCGCATAGGCAGCGCCGAGACCGCGGCCCGCCCCCGTGACCAGCACGACGCGATCGTCGAAGCGGATCTCCGTCACGCCGTCACCTTCTCGGCGGCGGCGCGGCCGGCGCGCCGGCCGAAGACCGTGCACTCGAGCAAGGAGTTCCCCATCATCCGGTTGCGGCCGTGCGTGCCGCCGGCGATCTCGCCGCAGGCGAAGACCCCCTCGAGGGTCGTCTCGGCATGCTCGTCGATCACGAGCCCGCCGTTCTGGTAATGCAGGACCGGATAGGTCAGGATCGGCTCCTTCAGGGGGTCGACTCCAGCCGCACGGTAGCGGCGCAGCATGTAGGGCAGCGAGACGGCCGCGTCGGCCTCCGGGATTCGAGTCGTGTCGAGGTAAACCGCGGGCCGACCGTCAGCCGTCTCGACGCCCCGCCCGGCGGCGACCTCGTCGAAGATCGCCTGCGAGACCTCGTCGCGCGGGCCGAGCGGATCGGTGAACTCCTCGCGCTCGGCGTTCAGAAGCTTCGCGCCGTAAGCGCGCGTCGTCTCCGGGATCGAATAGCCCTGCATGTTCGCCGGCCAGGCGCCGCCGTTGGGGTGGTACTGGAGCGCGTCGAGGTCGCGAGACTCGGCGCCGAGGTCGAGCGCGATCTGCGTCACCTCGCCGGTCGCGCCGGGATGGTTCGTGGAAAGCTCGCCGCGCTCTTCGGCTTCCCGGTAGCAGCGGCCGCCCGCGGCCAAGACGACGGCGCCTGCATCGATCACGTGCTCGCCGCAGACCGCGCGCCAGCCGTTCGCCGCCGGCTCGAGCGAGCTCAGGGGCGACTTCGGGAACGTCTTGATGGACGAAGCCTCGACGGCGTCGCGGAGCGCCGCCGTGATCGCATGGCCGGTGCGATCGCCCACCTGGAGCAGCCGCTTGCGCGAGGCGCCGCCGCATTTTGCGAGGCGGTAGCCGCCGTTCTCGCGGGTGAAGACAACCCCGAGCTCCTCGAGCCAGTGAATCGCACCGGGCGCCTCGCCGGTCAGCACCTCGGCGAGCCGCCGGTCGGCCGTCTCGTGGGAGCTCTTCCAGACGTCCTCCGCGTGCTGCTCGGGCGAGTCGTCCGCCCCGAACGCGGCCTGGATGCCGCCCTGCGCCTTCGCCGAGTTGCACGACTGCAGCGAGCTCTTCGCGGCGAGGGCGACGCGGGCGCCGGCGCGGTGCGCCGAGACGGCCGCGGCAAGCCCAGAGGCGCCGCTTCCGACCACGAGCACGTCGACAGACACGGGCGGAGCCATGGAGCCGGGATTCTAGCAGCGCCCTGCTAATCGCATACATTAGTCAGACTTATTGCAGTCAAGACTTCTCCGTGCCGAGCCGATCACGTGAGGATGACCCGCGGCCTCGGACTCGTCTCGCTCGTCGCCATCCTCGCGATCACGGGAATGCTCTTCTCATCCCAACTGAACGGCGGCGGCTCGAAGCCTGCGACCCGGAAGCAAAACCCGATCGTCCAGCAGGCGAACTCCGTCGCCGCAACCGCCGCCGCGATGCAGGCCGAGCGCGAGCTCGCCGTCTACCAGGCGGAGCAGGGCACCTTCGTCGGCGCGACTGTCACCGACATCACCGGTGTCACGGTCCTGCACGCCGAGCCGACTACCTTCTGTCTCCAGATCACCTCAAACGGCGCTCTTCTTTACGACGCCGGCCCCGGCGGTACACCGACTATCCAGCGGTGTTAAGAGGGCACCACGACCTGTCCCGAGGTGACCAGTTGGATCGCGTCATCGAGGGACAGGCTTGCCCCGCGCGCGAGCTCCTCCTCGAATCGGCCGGGCTCGAGCCTGAGGCGCGCGGCCTGCTGGTACACCTCGATCCAGGGCTGGCGCTCGGGTGTAGGTGTCGTCCCGATCGCCTCGAGGACGGCGTTGGCAGCCCCGAACAACGCCGCCGCCCTGGCCCCGTCGCCGCCGGCGGCCGCAATGCCGGCCGCCGTCTCGAGGCACTCGGCGACCGCCCGGGGCTCGTTCAGGCGCCGGACGATCGCTAGGCTCTCCTCGACCAGCTCCTGCGCCCGCCCGAGGTCCCCGCGGATCACGATTGCCGCGGCGAGGGAGCGAAGGCACGCCGCGACGAGCTGAGGCGTCCCGCCGACCCGCGCCAGCGCGAGCGCTTCTTCGCACCGCTCGATCGCCGCGTCGACGTCGCCGAGCGCGAGCTCGATCAGGCCGAGATCGTGCGCAGCGGTCGCGGCGTTGAAGGTCGAGCCGAGCTTGGCCGCCAGCCGGCGACCCTCCTCGTAGAGGTCTCGCGCGCGATCGAAGTCCTGACGGAAGAAGGCAATGTTGCCGAGATTCGTCAGGACCGCCATCCGGCGCGCATCGTCGTCGAGCCGGCGAGCGACTTCCAGGCTCTCCGCGAACGCCTGCTCGGCCGCTTCGATGTCGCCGTCCTCCGCGGCGAGGACGCCGAGGCCGTTCAGCGCCTTGGCCCGCGAGACGAGCGGCGCGTCGGGCGCGGCCGCTAGCGCGGCCTCGAGACCTGCACGGCCCTCGCTCAGGTCGGCATGCAGCTGCCAGAGCCGCCGCAGCGCGCCGGCGAGCCGTAGCGCGGTCAGGCCGTCGCCGCTCTCGAGGGCAAATGCGAGAGCAGCGCGGAAGTTGTCGCGCTCGGCGTCCAGACGCGCCGCCCAGACGTCCTGGCTCGGTCCGTTCAGCTCCGGCTCGCCCTCCTCGGCGACGCCGGCGAAGTACGTCGCGTGGCGCGTGCGGAGGTCGTTCTCCTCGCCGGCCGCTCCGAGGCGTTCGAGCGCGTATTCGCGGACGATCTGCAGCATCGTGAAGCGCCGCTCGTGGGAGCCCGCATCGACGACCAGGCTCTTGTCGGCCAGCGAGCCGAGCACCGGAAGCACCTCATCGGCTCCGTCGCCGCCGCAGATGGACTCGGCGGCCGCCAGCGTCCAGCCACCGACGAAGACGGAGAGTCGCCCGAACAGCCGCCGCTCGGCGTCGTCGAGCAGCTCGTAGCTGGAGTCGATCGCCGCGCGGAGAGTGCGGTGTCGTTCCGGCGCATCCTGGACGGCGGCCGGCAGCTCGAGCCGGTTGCCGAAGCGCGCCAGGAGCTCGCCGGGGCTGAGGATCTTCACGCGGGCCGCAGCCAGCTCGATCGCCAGCGGCAGCGCATCGAGCGCGCCGCAGAGAGCGACGACGTCGGCCACGTTCTCCGCCGAAAGCTCGAAGTCGCGCTTCGCGGCCTGCGCGCGAGCGACGAAGAGCGCGACGGCAGGCGCCGCGCGCGCCGCGTCCTCGCCGTCCCCCTCGGGCAGAGCCAGGGGGCCGACCGGGAACTCATGCTCACCCGTTAGATGGAGGACGGCCCGGCTCGTGACGAGCAGCTGCAACTCGGGCGATGCCGCGAGCAAGCGCCCGAGTAGTGGCGCGGCCGCCGTCAGCTGCTCGAAGTTGTCGAGCACGAGCAGCGGCGGCTCATGCGCCAGAGAGTCGGCGAGCGCCTCCTCGACGGGGCGGCCGCCCGTGCTGAGGCGAAGCGCGTTCGCGATCGTCGAGGCAACCAGGCCGGGGTCGGAAAGATGCGAGAGATCGACGAAGACGGCGCTGCGGCGCTCGTCCGACGCGAGTCGACGTGCTATCTCCGTCGCGAGCCTCGTCTTGCCAATGCCGCCGGGCCCGGTCAGCGTCAGCAGCCGCGCGCGCCCGGATCGCAGCAGGTCGATCGCCTCGGCCAGTTCACCCCCACGCCCGAGCAGCGGTGTCGGCGCGGCGGGCAATTCGACCCCGCGCTTGGCGGCGCTCGCTGCTGCGAGGCTCTCGTCCTGCACGAGGATCGCCCGCTCGAGCGCCTGGAGCGCGGGGCCGGGCTCGATTCCTATCTCCTCGACCAGCGTCCGGCGCATGTCGCGGTACTCGCCGAGCGCATCCGACTGGCGCCCGGCCCTGTAGAGAGCCAGCATCAGCTGCGCCCGAGCGCGCTCCCGCAACGGCTGGGCTGCGACGAAGGCCTGGAGCCGGGGGATCAACTGGTCGTGGCCTCCGCCTGCGAGCTCGGCATCCGCGAGGTCCTCGAAGGTGCTCAGGCGAAGCTCCTCCAACCGTGCAGCCTCGTGCGCGGCGAACTCGGCATACACGACGTCTACGAGCGCAGGCCCGCGCCAGAGATCCATCGCTTCGGAGAGGAGCCGCGCGGCCAGCCCGGCGTCTTCGGCGAAGAGAGCGGCGCGACCTTCAGCGGCCAGCCGTTCGAAGCGCCTGCTGTCGATCGTCTCCTCGGGCGCGTTCAGCTGATAGCCCGTCGGGGTCGTCGCGAGCACAGCACCGCGATCGGCGCCCACCTCCAGTAGATCGCGGAGCGCGGAGATGTGCACCTGGAGGGCGTTCTTTGCCCGCGCCGGAGGGCGCTCGCCCCAGAGCGCGTCGATCAACTGCTCGCTGGAAACCGAACGGTTCGGCTCGAGCGCGAGCGCCAGCAGCACCTTGCGCTGGTTGCCGCCCGCGACCGGAACGACATCGGTTCCGCGCCGTACCTCGAGCGGGCCGAGAATCCGGTACTCGAGCCGCATTTTGATTGTCCCGCCTCCTTCAGCCGGGCTCTTAGAAAGGTTTTCAGAAAGACAGACCCGCCGCAGAGCTCGCCGACCGGGATGAAACGGACGCCGCGCAAGGCCGCCGTCCTTAGGTCGGCGTCGCAAGCGAGCGCCTTAAGGGGAACTTAAGCAGGTGGTGGGAACATCGCCACGCCGTCAGTCAAGGAAGAGCCGCAGACCGTGAGAGGAGACCGCAAAGTGCCGACCGTTGGCACAGCCAGCCTGAAGAGCTCGGTTCGGACGCGGAGCTTCTGCGGCGAGAGGGGCGCGCAAGCGGCCGGGAGCCGTCACCCGGCCGCGTGTGCGTCGACAAGCGACCGAAGCAAAGAAGGGAGCTCAATGATCGCTTCCAGCGCATTCGACGGTCACTAGTCTCACCAGACGGAACGTAGGAGCTCGGCAACCTCGGCAGGCGTCGCCGGCCGGGGGTTCGCCTTTGCTCCACCTCGCTGCGACGCGGCGAAGCCCAGCTCGTCGATGTCTTCGTCGGGCACGCCGAGAGTGCGCAGGCGCTCGAAGCCGCCGAGCCGCGCCAGTTCTTCCACCCGCGCCACCGGGTCGTTCGTCTCGAGGGCTTCCGCGAAGCGGGCGATCTCCTCGCCGACCACCGGTTCGTTGAAGCGCAGCGCGGCGGGGAGACAAATCGCGTTCAAGGCGCCGTGCGGCAGGCCGTAGCGGCCACCAACCGCCTGCGCCATCGCGTGGCCCAGGCCCAACCCCGCCAGCCCGAGCGCATGCCCGGCGACGTCCGCCCCTGCGAGCAGCTTCGTCCGGGCCTGGCGGTCCTGGCCGAAAGCGGCTACCCGCGGTAGCACCTCGTTGATCGTTCGCGCCCCCTCGAGGGCGAGAGCGTCGGCCTCCGGGCTACGCCCTTTGACGTACAGCGCCTCAGCGCAGTGCGCGAGCGCGTTCATTGCCGTGCCGACCGTCACCCCGAGCGGGAGGCCAAGGGTCAGGTCCGGGTCGTAGACGATGCCGGCGAGGTTCGCTCCCGAGCCCCCGCCCTGCATCCGGCGCTCTTGGTCTCGGATTCCGAAGCTCGTCGCCCATTCGGCACCTGCATACGTCGTCGGGACCGAAACGACCGGCAGCCCCGTTGCGACCGAGACAGCCTTCGCGAGGTCGATCGTGCTGCCACCGCCGACGGCCAGCAGTCCGTCCGCACCCTCGGCGGCCGCGGCAAGCTCGTCGATCCGGTCGCTCGGCACTTCGCTCCAGCGTCCCACCGCGGGCAGGTCGAGCTCCCACCAGCGCTTGCTCGCGATCAGGAACGGCCGCTCGATCCCGAGGTCACTCAGGACGTTGGCAAGCTCCCGCAGGCCCCAGCGGACGATCACGCCGCCGCCTTCTCCTCAGCCCCCACCATTGCCACCTTGCGGCTGGGGTTTAGCGGCCGCGCCGCGCAGCAGGCCGCCGCACCGGCAAAGCCGGCACGGCCTTCATGCGGCATCGCAAGCGATGCCTTGGCGGCGCGACCTCTTTGACGGCATCGCAAGCGACGCCTCACGCCGGGAGCTTCGCCCGAGCGAATGCGACGAACGCCTCGGCCGCGCGAGTCGGTGAGCGCCCTGCCGGGCGGACAAGCGAGATCTCGCGGGCCGGCTCGAGCCCCTTGACGCGGGCGGCCGCCAGCGTGCCGGCCGCGAGCTCGGCCTCGACACCGGAGCGCGAGATGAAGGTGACGCCGAAGCCGGCGACGACCGCGCTCTTCACCGACTCCTGAAGCCCCAGCTCGAGGCGAACGCCGAGATCGCGCAGCCGTACGGGGCTGCTGCGCAGCTCGTCCTCGATCACCTGCCGGACACCCGCGCCCTCCTGCATCAGGATCAGCGTTTCGCTGCGGAGCTCTTCGAGCGAGACCTGCTTGCCGGCGAACGGGTGGCCGGGCGGGACGACGAGGATCACCTCGTCGCGGAAGAAGGGCTCGAAGACGACACCGCGGTGGCGCGGCGCCGCGCCCACAATCCCGAGCTCGAGCTCGCGCTCGGCCACCTGCTCGATGACGCGGTTCGTGTCGGAGATCGACAACGCGACACTCAGCTCGGGGTGCTCGCGCTGGAACTCGCCGAGCAGCACCGGGACGACGGTGCCGCCGGGCCCGGTCGAAGCGCCGAGCGCGAGCTCGCCGCGGAGCTCGTCATCGTCGCCGGCGAGCTCTTCGAGCAGTTGCCCCTCGAGGGAGAGCATCCGTTGCGCCGCCCGGTAGAGCCGCTGCCCTGCCTCCGTCGGCTCGACGCGGCGCCCGGAGCGGTCAAGCAGCTTCGTCCCGAGCCGTTTCTCGAGCGAGCGAATCTGGAGGCTGACGGCCGGTTGCGTCACCCCGAGCCGCTCGGCCGCCTGCGAGAAGCTCTTTCGGTCGACCACCTCGCAGAAGGCGGCGAGCTGACGCGTGTCCATAAGCAACTAGGGGATGATGTACTTGCCGAACCCAGTACAGACCCTAGCTTCTCCTTTGCATGGCAAGCAGATGCATAAGGGGAGCTTATCTAAGACAACGGGAAAACCGGCGTCTGCATGCAAGGCCAACTAGACGCTGCGGCTGCGTCACCGTGGGGGAGAAAGCAACACAGACGCCGGTTCGTCGAGTCTCCTACGCTTGCAAGCCGACTACAAGAGCAGCTACCTCGGATTGTCCGCTTAGAGCGGCGGAACCCTGCAAGGCTTTCTAGCTGATGCTCCGCACAGCATCAGCGACGTGGCCATCGAGCGCACGTTCTATGAAGACGCGCGGAAGATGCTGCTGTTACGCCGCTGCCAGCGCGGCAAGAACTTCCTCGCCGTAGCGCTCGAGCTTCGTCGGGCCGACGCCCGGGACGGCCGCCAGCTCCGAGAGCGTGCGGGGCCCGCGCTCGGCGATCTGCTCGAGCGTCGAGTTGTGGAAGACCACGTAGGCCGGTACCTCGTCGGCCTTCGCTCGCTCGAGCCGCCACTGCTTCAGCGTCCGGAAGGTGGGCGGTAGCTCTTCCTCGGAGCGGCGCGGCGCTGCCTCGCGCCGGGTCTCGACGCCGAGCTCGGCAAGGAACCGGCTCGGCCGGCGCGTCCACGTCAGCGCCACGTGCTTGCGGGCCCGCGTGATTCCGACGTAGAGCAGCCGGCGTTCCTCCGCAATCGCGTCGTTGTCGCCGAGCGCCTGCTTGCACGGGAGCTCGCGCTCCTCGACCCGCGGCAGGAAGACGGCGTCCCATTCGAGCCCTTTTGCGCGATGCAGTGTCAGCAGGTGGACGCCGCCCTGGGCGCCATGGTCGAAGCGCTCGCGCAGCATGGCGATCCACGCGCCCACGTCGCGGGAGCCGTCGTCGAACTCCTCGGCGAGCCGGATCAGCCGCGCGAGGTCGCTCTGCCGCGTCAGCTCGCGCTCTCCCAGCCCCTCCGGCGGCGTCTCGGTCCAGCCGTGCTCGCGGGCGAGCCGCCGAACCTCGTAGGCGACCGAGCGCGACGTCGAGCCTGCGAGCCCCTTGAGCAGCTGGCGCGCGGCGTCTCGGGTCAAGAGCGCTGCGCCCTGAAAGGGAATCTCCGCGTCACTGAACGCTTCCTCGAAGTCCACCGAGCGCGCGTTCAACCGCATGAGCACGGCCATCTCCTCGAGCGGCGTCCCAGCCGCATGTAGCTCGCGGACCCGTTCGACCACGAACTTGCCCTCTGCCTCGCCGTCGGCGAAGCCACGCAGCTCCGGTTCCGGGCCGGCGGGGTGTGTCTCGCGCAGTTGCTTCTCGGCGCCGCCCAGCCGCGGCACAAGCCGGTTGGCGAGCGCGAGCACCTGCGGCGTCGAGCGGTAGTTGGCCTCCAGCCGCACGACCGTCGCGCGCGGGAAGCGCTTCGGCAGCGCCAGCAGGTAGTCGGGCGTCGCCCCGGTGAACGCGTAGATCGACTGGTAGTCGTCGCCGACCGCGCAGAGCTCGTCGCGGTCGCCGAGCCAGAGCTCGAGCAGGGTCTGCTGGAGCAGGTTGACGTCCTGGTACTCGTCGACCGTGAAGGCGCGGTAGCGATCGCGAACCTGCGCGAGCGCCTCGGGCTCGTCCTCGAGCAGCTTGATCGCGATCGCGAGCAGGTCCTCGAAGTCGAGCGCGCCCGAAGCCTCCTTGCGGCGCTCGTACTCGCGGAAGACACGTGCCATCAGGTCGTCCGGGATCGGGGGCTCGTGGCCGATCAAGCTCCGACGATAGGTCTCGGGGGTCAGCCGCCGGTTCTTGGCCCATTCGACCTCCGTCGCGAGATCGACGGCGGGCCGGAACTTGTACGGCATCGGCAGCGTGTTGCCGATCTGGCGCAGCATCAGCGCCTTCGAGGCGAGGATCTTGCCGGGCGGCTCGCCGCGAAACCACCGCAGCTGCGCGAATGCAGCGGAGTGGAACGTTCGCGCCCGGACGCCGCCGGCGCCGAGCTCTTCGAGCCGGCTGCGCATCTCACGGGCCGCCTTGTCCGTGAAGGTAACGGCGAGGATCTGCTCGGCCGGGAAGGCGCCGGCCGCGACCTGGTGCGCGATCCGCCTCGTGATCGTGGTCGTCTTGCCCGAGCCCGCGCCCGCCAGGATGCAGACAGGGCCGCGCACGGTCTCGACCGCGCGCCGCTGCTCGGGATTCAGCCCGTCGAAGATCGCCGCCGCGTCCACCGGGTCACCCTAGCCCCGGCGGGTGACGGCGTTCGTGGAAATTGTGCGCCTAAATTGCTCCGGAGAACGTGTCGCACGCCGCCGGGCGGCCGTTCTCAAACCCGCGCGAGAACCAGCGGCGGCGCTGCTCCGAGGAGCCGTGCGTCCAGCTTTCCTTGTCGATCTGGCCCTGCGTCTGCTCCTGAATCCGGTCGTCGCCAATTGCGCTCGCGGCGTCGAGTCCCTGGTTGATGTCCGCCTGCGTCAACTCTTCGACCAATCCGGTTTCGACCGCGTGAGCGGCCCAGACCCCGGCGTAGCAGTCCGCCTGGAGCTCGGAGCGAACGGCGCGGCTCTCCGGGCCCTGGCGGTCGTTCCCGATCCGGTCGAGAACACCGAGCTGGTCCTGGACGTGGTGGCCGTACTCGTGAGCGATCACGTAAGCCTGGGTGAAGGCGGAATTCTCGACACCGAATCGCGACGAGAGCTCGTCGAAGAAGCCGAGTTGGTCGTGCGGGCAGTAGAAGGGCCCGACCTGCGAAGTCGCGAGGCCGCACCCCGTATCGACCTGATCGGTGAAGAAGACCGTGTCGACGTACCGGTACTGCCGGCCGCTTCTCTGGAAGACACCGTTCCAGAACTTCTGGACGCTGTTGACGACCGCGACGATGCGGCAATCCTCCCGCTTGTTCGCGTCAGCCCCGGTGCGGCACGCCGTGGAGACCTCTGCCGGTGTGTCGCCCCGACCGACCTGCTGATCGTCGAGCGGAGCGAGCTGACCGAGACCGCCGCCGCCGGACAGCAGCGTAAACAGCAGGTAGATGATCAGCGCAGCGCCGCCGAGGCCGCCGCCGCCGAGAGCGAAACCGCCGGGACCGACACCTCGTCCGCGCACATCGGTGACCTGCCCGGGGTCGAGCGGAGCGTCACGCCGAAAACGCACGGGGCCTCCTTACCGCTCTGACGCTCCGCTTAGTCCTCGCCGCAGCGCTTCGCGCCCTAGTGCAGCGTGTCTTCCAAAACTGTGTCTTCTTCGCGCACAACCGCGTACCGCGGCTCGCGCGACATCGTCGCCAAGCGCGAGACGGCCTCGAGCGTCTCGCCGGCCTCGACCAGGCGCTCGAGCTCGGTCAGCTCCTCCTCCAGCCAGACGGCATCGACCACCGGGCCGCTGACGCGGCGGATCTTCGGGTGGGCGGTGGCGACGACGGTCTCGCTCTCCCCCCAGAGCTCCTCGTGCAGCTTCTCGCCAGGCCGGGCGCCGACGAAGTCGATCCCGATCTCGCCGGCGTGCTTGCCGGAGAGACGGATCATCTGCTCGGCGAGCTCGACGATCTTGACCGGCTCGCCCATGTCGAGGACGAAGACGTGGCCCTCACCGCCGATCGCGCCGGCCTGGATGACGAGCGAGGCGGCCTCGGGAATCGTCATGAAGAAGCGCGTCATCTCGGGATGGGTGACGGTGACCGGGCCGCCCTTCTCGATCTGCCGTCGGAAGATCGGGATGACGCTGCCGGACGAGCCGAGGACGTTGCCGAAGCGGACTGCCACGAAGCGGGTCGAGATGTCCTCGCGCGCGCCGTAGGCCTCGACGACCCACTCGCAGATCGCTTTCGACTGGCCCATCACCGTCTTCGGATTGACGGCCTTGTCCGTGGAGACGAGCACGAAGCGGGCGGCGCCGTGCTCGACGGCGGCATCGGCGACCACCTTCGTCGCGAGCGCGTTGTTCCGCACCGACTCGAGCGGATTCGCCTCCATCAGCGGCACATGCTTGTAGGCGGCCGCGTGGAAGACGACGCCGGGCTGATAGCGCTCGAAGACCTGCCGCATCTTGGTTGGGTTGCCGACGTCTGCGAGCACGGGGACGGCGGCCGAGAAGCCGCGCTCGTCGACAAGCTCCCGCTCGATCTCGAAGAGAGCGCCCTCGCCAAGGTCGACGAGGATCAAGCGCTGCGGGCCGAGCCGAGTCAGCTGGCGGCAGAGCTCCGAGCCGATGGAGCCCCCCGCACCGGTGACGAGGACCGTCTGGCCCTCGACGTACGGCGCCGCCGAGTCGAGGTCGACGTCGACGGGCTCGCGACCGAGCACGTCCTCGACCTGCACGGGCCGGATCTGAACGGCGAGATCGACGTCCGCGCTGATCAGCTCGTGCAGGCCCGGGAGCGTCTTGACCGGCACCCCTTGCTCCCGCGTCGCCGTCACGACCGCGCGACGGAACTCACCCGAGGCCGACGGGACGGCGATCAGCACTTCGTCGGGCTTGTTGTCGCGGAGCAGGTGCGGCAGGTCAACGGTCGCCCCGAGCACGCGGACGCCGTGGATCCGGATGTTCTTCTTGCGCGGATCATCGTCGACGAGCCCGATCGGCGTGTAGCCGAGCTGCGGGTTGCGGTGCATCTCGCGGATCGTGTCGCGCGCCGCCTCGCCCGCGCCGACGACGAGCACCTCCTTGCCGCGCGCGACGAGGCGGCCGGGTGTCGGCCGCTCGAACAGCGAGCGCGCGATCAGCCGCGAGCCGGCGACGAACGCCATCAGGAGCAGCCAGTCCATGACCGCGATCGAGCGTGGCAGGCGCACCTCCGCCACCGGCGAGGCGAAATAGATCGTCAGGTCGGCGACGAGGGAGGCGACGGTGACGCCGCGGGCGGCCCCCCACATGTCCCGCGTCGAGACGTAGCGCCACCAGCGGTCGTAGAAGCCGAAGAGGATGAAGACGAGCAGCTTGATCGCGACGATGATCAGGATCGTCTTCGTGAAGAGCGTGTTGTAGTACCTGGGTACGCCCTGGTCGAAGCGCAGCTCGAAGGCGAGCCACCAGGCCGCGGCGATCAGCCCGCCGTCGGCGACCACCTGCCAGATGCGGTGCCGATTGATCGGAATCAAGACGCCGCTCCCACGGTCGAAGCTTCTCGGACCACGGAGACGACGCGCTCCTGGACCTCGGCGGGAATGCCCGCCCACATCGGCAGCGCCAGGTTCTCTCGCGAGGCGCGCTCGGTCTCGGGCAGGATCACCGGCTCCGCCCTGGTTACACGCTCCAGGGCGGGCTGCAGGTGCGTCGGCGTCACGTAGTAGGAAGCGTTGGCGATACCGGCGGCCGACAACGCCTCGGCGAGGCGCAACCGCTCCGGAGTCCGGACGACGTACATGTGGTAGACGTGCCCGGGCTCGTCCTCAGGTAACTCGCAGAACTCGCCGAGCCCTAGCTCCGCGTAACGCGCGGCAGCCTCGCGGCGCGCCCGGTTCCAGCCGTCGAGCTCGCCGAGGAACAGGCGCAGGACCGCGGCCTGGAGCTCGTCGAGCCGCGAGTTCGTGCCGACGTATGTGAAGGTCTGTTTGTCGCGCGAGCCGTGGAACCTGAGCAGCCGTACGCGGTCCGCCAGCTCCTCGTCGGTGGCCGCGACGAGGCCGCCGTCGCCGAGCGCAAACAGGTTCTTCGTCGGGAAGAAGCTGAAGGTCGAGGCAACGCCGGTCGTCGCGATTCCACGTGCGCCGAAAGCCTGCGCCGCGTCTTCGATCAGCGGGACACCGAGCCCGGTGAGCGGCTCGAGATCGGCGGGCCGCCCGAACAGGTGCACGGGCATGATCGCCCGCGTCCGCTCCGTCACCCTGGCGGCGACGTCCTCAGGGTCGATGTTCAGCGTCACCGGGTCGATATCGGCGAAGACCGGCGTCGCGCCGGTGCGCATGATCGCCTCCGCCGTCGCGTAGAAGGTGAACGAAGGGCAGATCACCTCGTCGCCGGCGCCGATCTCCAGCGCGTCCAGCACGAGCACCAGCGCATCCGTTCCGTTGGCGACGCCGATCGTCTGCGGGACGCCGAGGTAGGCGGCCGTCTCCTCTTCGAAGGCCTTCACGTTCGGTCCCAGGATGAACGTGCCGGATTCGAGCACTTCCTGGAACCGGCCCAGAATCTGCGGGATCAGGCGCTCGTACTGCGCCCGCACGTCAACGAGGGGGACCGGCACCGCGAGCCAGTGTAGTCGAGCGCCGTCTGCGCCTGATTACGACGAAGGCCAGGGTTGCGAGTACGAGCGCGGCGACGATCGCGGCGTCCACGTAGCGGAGATCGCCGTGGATTCGCTCGTACGAGCTGCCGACCGCCCAGCCGATCCCGGCGACGGCGAAGCAGAAGACGGCCGTGCCGAGCAGCGCCAGCGGGAGGAACCGCCGCAACTCGATCCGGACGATTCCGGCGGGGATCGCCACGAACGAACGCACCACTGGGAGCGCGAAGCCGACCGGCACCGCAAGCGCCCCGCGTTCGTGGAACCTCCGCTCCGCGCGCTCGAGCTTCGCCGCGTTGACGTGCAGCCAACGACCGTGGCGCTCGAGGAACGGCCGTCCGCCCAACGACCCGATCGCCCAGCCGCCGACGGCCCCGATCGTGTTCGCGACGACGCCGGTGATCGCGACGGCGAGAAAGGCCCAGGCCGGGGTGTCGATCCGATTGCCGAACGCCGTCACGTGGGCGGTCGCGAACGCCCCGGAGGCGAGCGCGCCGGCGTACAACATCACCAACTCGCTGGCTGTCGGGAAGACGGCCGCCACAAGCATCAGCACAAAGACCGCGTAGAGCCCGTGATCGCCGACGAACGTCGTCACGGAGCTCGTCAGAGAGGCGAGCACCACCTACCGCCGGAGGCTAGCGGTGCGCCAGGAAGGTCTGCGTCAGCTCGGTCCGCCCGTACTGGTTTTGGGCGCGGACGCTAAGGACGTAGCGCCCGCCATAGATGAGGTTGCCGCGCCGATCGCGGCCGTTCCACCTGATGCCCGCGTTTCCGGCGCCGACGGTTGCGGTGCCGAGCTTGCGGACGACGACGCCGTTTGTGCTCTCGACCCTCGTCGTCACCTTCGCGGGATGCGTGAGCGTGAATCTGGCGATCACGAACCGCCGACCGCCGCGTACGAGCGCGGTTCGCGGCACGCGCAGGTTTCCGAGTGTGTTGTTCACCCAGAACGGCTGGTCGGCGGAAGACTGACGGCCGAGATCGTCGATGGCCGTGACGATCCAGTGCCACCGGCCCTCGACGTCGACTTTCCCGTCGGCTTTCGTGCCGGTAGCCGAGAACTTGTACGTGCCCGGCGCCTGCTGGGCGGTCTGAGTGAGGCGAGCGACGCCGTCGGCGCCGACGATCTTGGCGGTCACGGTCGACGGGCGGACGAGCTTGTAGCTGAGCTGCTCGCGGTCGCCGACTCCGTCGCCGTTGGGCGAGAGCACGGGGTCGGACGGCGCGGGCGCATAGACCCCGCTGTAGCTGACGAGCAGACCGTCCGAGATCGCGCGCTCGCCGCCGGGATCCGACGGCCGGTTCAGCAGCTGGCCGTCGAAGGCCATCGTCGTCGAGTTGCCGGGCTCGAGGCCGGAGGCCGTGACGCAACCGAGCCGGACGAGTTCCTGCGCCAGCTCGTAGTTCGTGAGGCCGACGCTGTAGCCGACCCGGCCGCCGTCTGCGGCCACGAGCACGATCGAGCCGTCGCGACGCTGGCCGACTGCGGTGCGAGCGAGCCGCGGTGCGAGCACCATGGCGGAGAAGTCCTCAAAAGCACGGAACACGGCCTTGCCGTTGCGGACGAGCAGCGGCCCGCCGCCGATCGCGTCGACGTCGTCCGCCCAGCCGGAGCTGAGCAGGTAGCGGATAACGACACGCGCGCCGGGCGGCGCCTCGGCGTCGAGCTTCTGGGCCGAGCCGCCGGTCGCCGACAGGACCGCTCCGCCGGCCGGAATCGGCGTGTTGCCGCCCTGACTGAACTGGACGACGTTGCCGCTCAGGTCGACGCCGGGCGTCAGCACCGGGAAGGGGTAGACGACCGCCTCGGTCGCGCCCGCCGCGGGGGGCGTGGCGCCACCCCAGGCCGGCGTGTACAGCGTGATCCCGCCCTGGTTCGCCGGCTCGTTCAAGCCCGTCAGCGGCCGGCGCTGGCCGCGACCCTGCCAGAACGCGTTCCAGGCTGCGTGGCGGACGTCGAGCGTCCCGGTCGGCTCGATCCCGATACTCGACCGTTCCGAGTTCGGCAGGGATGCGAGCACCCGGTTCTGCATCACGATCCCGTCCGGCCGACCGTCCGCAGCGTTGAAGAAGTCGCCGTTGACGCCCGCGACCGTCGCCGTCGCAGAGGCCTCGCGCTCGATCCCGGTCAGGCGCTGGCGGCCCGCGATCGCGCCGTCGGAGAGCCTGGGGCGGAGCGCCCACAGCCCGCCCGGGCGCGGCGCCACCAGCACGTGGACAACAACCGCGCCATGCGGCGTGAAGAGGAGCTTGCGCGTGTAGGTGAGGCCCGGGATCAGCGTTTGCGGCGAGGCAGCGGCAGGCGGCACGAGAACGCCCGCCAGCAAGAGGACGATGAGAAGGCGGCGCAGCAAGACTGACCCCGCAGGAAGGTAGCGGAATTCGGCTACTGACAAGATTCCATCGTGGCGAAACTCACCGTCCTGCTCGCCGCAGTCGCGCTCACTGGGTGCAGTGCGGAAGCGCGGCAGAGCGAGACCGCAACGATCATCACCCACACGGCTCGTGTCGATGCCGTGCCGAGCAAGCCGCGGATCGTCCACCCGCACAATCGGCCGGTGCCGATCCTGATGTACCACGTGGTCGGCACGCCGCCGCCGGACGCACCCTTCCCGGACCTCTACGTCCGAAGTGCCGATTTCGCCGGACAGCTCGCGTGGTTGCGCGCTCATGGCTACCACGCAGTCTCGCTCCGGCGGGTCTACGACTACTGGAAGCGGGGGTACGCGCTTCCGCAGCGGCCGATCGTGCTCACCTTCGACGACGGCTACCGCGAGGACTACACGAACGTGCGGCCGCTGCTGGCTCACCGCCACTGGCCGGGCGTCCTCAATCTCGCCGTCCGCAACCTGCTCGACGGCAAGCTGACGGTGCCGCAGATCCGCCTGATGATCCGCCAGGGCTGGGAGATCGACGCCCACACGATCAACCACCCCGACCTGACGACGCTCGGCTCGACCACCCTCCGCCACGAGATCGCCGGCTCGCGAGTATGGATCCGGCGCCGCTTCCACGTCCCTGTCGCCTTCTTCTGCTACCCCTCGGGCCGCTACGACGCCCGTGTGCTCGCCGCCGTTCGTGCGGCCGGCTTCCTCGGAGCGACGATCGAGGGCTTCGGGCCCGCCTCGCCCCGCGACGGCCTGCTGACGCTGCCGCGGATCCGAGTCGACGGCTCGGACGGCGTCTCCGGGCTCGCCGCGAAGCTCGGCGCCTACCGTTAGGTTTGTGAGGTGAGCAAAGCCGCCCTCGCCACGCGCACGGGGCTCCTCGAGGACCTGATGGCGCGCTTCCCGCACATCCCGCGCGAGGCGGTGCTGAAGGAGGATCTGCTGCGCACGGGGTTCGCCTTCGACGAGTCGGCGCTCACCGACAACCTCGACGGTGAGATCAAGCCGAAGTCGTACTTCATCTTCTCGTTCGACCAGAAACCGCTGGCCGAGCTCGGCGAGGCGGCGAGGCGCCGGCCGCCGGAAGAGGTGGCGTTGAGCGGCGGTCCTTACGAGCTGCGCCGCACGATCGTCTCCGTCCGTGTCAACCCGGCCTCGCCGTACCGCGTCGCGCGCGACGGCGGGGCGCTGCGACTCTCGCTCGAGGGACATGAACTCGCGGACGTGGCGTTGCCGCCGATGCCCGAGTACTACCGCCACACGCTCGCGAACGGCAAGACAGTGATGGAGACGGCGCCGACGATCCAGTGGGGGTACCTGATCTACCTGACCGTGTTGCGCCTCTGCCAGTACTTCGGCGCGCACGAGGAATGCGGCTTCTGCGACATCAACCACAACTGGCGGCAGCACAAGCGGGAAGGGCGCCCCTACACCGGCGTCAAGCCGGTGGAGGACGTGCTCGAGGCGCTGGCGCTGATCGACCGCTACGACGAGGCGCAGGCGAGCAGGGCGTACACGCTCACCGGCGGCTCGATCACGAGCGCCGTCGACGGGCTAGCCGAGGCCGACTTCTACGGCCGCTACGCACAGGCGATCGAGGAGCGCTTCCCGAAGCGATGGATCGGAAAGGTCGTCGCGCAGGCACTGCCGCGCGAGGACGTGCAGCGCTACAAGGACTACGGAATTACGATCTACCACCCCAACTACGAGGTCTGGGACAAGCGGCTGTTCTCGCTCATCTCCCCGGGCAAGCAGCGCTACGTCGGCCGCGAGGAGTGGCACCGCCGGATCTTCGACGCGGCCGAGGTCTTCGGCGCCCGCTACGTGATCCCGAACTTCGTCGCCGGCGTCGAGATGGCCAGACCGTTCGGGTTCGAGACCGTCGACGAGGCGATCGCCAGCACCACGGAGGGCCTCGACTACTTCATGAGCCGCGGCATCACCCCGCGCTTCACGACCTGGTGCCCCGAGCCGACGACGCCGCTGGGACACGACAACCCGGACGGCGCACCGCTGGAGTACCACGTCCGCCTGCTCGAGGCCTACCGAGGCGCGCTCGAACGCCACGGCCTCGGGCCGCCGCCCGGCTATGGGCCTGCCGGTCCGGGCAACGCCGTCTTCTCGGTCAGCTCGTTCATGGACACGCTCGACTTGGTGCCTGCGTGAGGCGCGTCACGGTGGACGAGGCGAGGGCGCTCTGGAACGAGGCCTCCGACGACGAGCTGAAGGAGCTCGCGCAGGAGGTGCGCGCTCGCTGGCACGAGCCGGACCGCGCCACGTACATGGTGATGCGGATCATCAACTACACGAACGTCTGCGTTGCGCAGTGCGATTACTGCGCCTTCTACGTGCTCCCGAACCAGGACGGCGGCTACGTCCTCTCGCGCGAGGAGGTGTTCGCGAAAATCGACGAGCTGGTCGAGTTCGGAGGCGACCTCGTCGCCTTCAACGGCGGCTTCAATCCGCGGCTGCCGCTCG
>Ga0209808_1000372_pt1 | contig 22324 bp, 18 predicted proteins | sample GraSoiAngelo_157_FD_186171 | JGI IMG/M metagenome (GOLD analysis project Ga0209808, IMG submission 186171) | Grasslands soil microbial communities from the Angelo Coastal Reserve, California, USA - 14_1009_16_20cm (SPAdes) (version 2) | ecosystem: Environmental > Terrestrial > Soil > Grasslands ... | reverse complement strand
GCCAGGCGATGAGCGTCGCCACCGCGGCACCGCCAGCCACCCCTCCAGCCCGGTCCAAGGCCGCGAGGACCCGATGGTCCCAGCGGCTGTCGGCGAATGTCTCGAGCGCTGGCCTGAACGTAGCCGTGCTGGCGTTGACCCTGGCCTGGATCGTGCCGACCCTCGGGCTCCTGATCAACTCCTTCCGGCCCGGGGGGGCGTTCAACACCAGCGGTTGGTGGACGGCCCTGGCGCCGCCCTTCAACTTCACGCTGGACAGCTACCGCGCCGTCCTCGGTGCGAGTGATCTGGCTCCCAGCTTTTTCAACAGCTTTATGATCACGATCCCCGCCACGATTATCCCCACGGCCGTGGCGGCGTTCGCCGCCTACGCGTTTTCCTGGATGCGCTTCTGGGGCCGTGACTGGATCTTTTTGGCGCTGGTTGGATTGCTCGCCGTACCGTTGCAGGTGACCTTCATCCCACTCCTGACCCTGGCGGTCCACATGGGGCTCACCTCCGGCAACAATTTCTTCGGCCTCAACGCCGGATTCCTCGCAGTCTGGATAGCCCATACGGGCTACGGCCTGCCCTTCGCGATTTATCTGCTGGCCAATTTCTTTCGGGTCCTGCCCCAGGACCTTTTCGAATCGGCGGAGATCGACGGCGCCGGGCCGGTGACGGTCTTCTTCCGTCTGGTCCTGCCCCTTTCGGTGCCGGCGATCGCGTCGCTGGTCATCTTCCAGTTTCTCTGGGTGTGGAATGACCTGCTGGTTGCGCTGATCTACGTTGGCGGCACCCCCGAAGTCGCTCCCCTGACGGTCACGCTCACGAACCTGGTCGGCGGCCTGGGGCAGCACATCGAGTACCTGACGGCAGCGGCGTTCGTCTCGATGGTGGTTCCGCTGATCGTGTTCTTTGCGCTGCAGCGCTACTTCGTGCGGGGCATCCTGGCCGGGTCGGTCAAGGGCTAAGCAGCTCGCGTCCCGCTCAGCGGCGCGTCAGCACCGTTGCCAGCAGGGTCATGACCAGCAGCAACGGGAGGGCCATCACAGCCAGGACGAGCAACAGAAAGAGGTTCTGGGTGTCGGAAGCCGTCCCAGGATCGGCTGCCGTTGCCTGTTGTGGCGTCGGGTCGATGGCGATCGCCTGGGCTGATCCCTCCGGGAGAGCTTCACCGGCGAAGGGCAGCGTTCCGATATCGCTCGCGCCGGCCGCCTGTGCGACCGGTGCTCGCGTGGCTGCGCCACCCGGGACCGTCGGTGGGGGTGTGGACGTCGGCGGCGGTGTTGGATTCGGGGTTGGCTCGGGGCTAGGCGCCGGCGTTGGCGGCGGCGTTGGTCGCGGCGTCGGCGATGGCGTCGGTTTCGGGGTTGGTGGAGGAGTCGGTTTTGGGGTAGGCGGCGGTGACGTCGCGGTTGGCGTGGGTGATGGATGAGGGCGGGCCGCCACGCTGCCGGTTTGGCTCGAAGCCCAGGCGCCGGAGTTCCAGGTCATTCCGCCGAGCCACCCACAGGCGCCGACGAGGAGTATCGCCGCGGCGAGCGCACGCGCACGGTGGCGCAAGTGCATGCCTTCCCCTTGCCTCCTGCCGAGATCTCCTGCACAAAGAATACCGAGCGTCCCGGAAAAAGAACAGAGGGTGAAGCCAGTGGCGCGCCGATGATCTCGGCCTACGATTAGGGTCATGGCCGCCGCCGAGCGGGTCGCCGTGGTGACTGGTGCCAGCTCGGGCATCGGTGAGGCCACGGCGAGAGGCCTGGCCGGCGCCGGCTATCGGATGGTGCTCGGGGCCCGCCGCGAGGATCGGCTGATGGCGGTCGCGCGCGAATTGGGTGGAAGGGGGTTCGCCCTCGACGTCCGGGATCTCACCAGCATTCAGGGCTTCGCGCGCGCCATCGAGTCGGAATACGGTCAGGTCGAGGTGCTGGTCAACAACGCCGGGCTGGCCGCCGGCTTGCAGCCACTGGCCGAGGGCAGCGATGACGACTGGGTTCAGATGATGGAGACGAACGTCATCGGCCTCCTGCGGGTCACGAAAGCCCTCCTCCCTCTGCTTCGGCGCGCACCCCGCGCCCATATCGTGAACCTCGGCTCGGTAGCGGGGTTCGAGGTTTATCCTGGCGGTGTCGGCTACACGGCGAGCAAGCACGCCGTGCGCGCCATCAGTAAGACGCTGCGGCTCGAGCTCGTGGGGGAGCCGATTCGGGTGACCGAGATCGCCCCGGGGATGGTCGAGACGGAATTCAGCCTGGTCCGCTTCAAGGGGGACCGGGAGCGGGCGGCCGCGGTCTACCAGGGCATGCAGCCGCTGACCGGCGCCGACGTCGCCGATTGCATCGTCTGGGCGGTTACCCGACCACCGCACGTCAACATCGACGAGCTGGTGGTGCGGCCGATCGCCCAGGCGACGACGCGGGACGTCGCCCGCAAGCCGTAATCCCGGCAGGGGAACTTATGCACAGGCCTTTCCACATGTGCACATCGGCTATTTTTCCCTGAGTGACGCCGGGAACCATCTACTGATAGCCCTCGTGTTGTGTGGCGGCCCGGCTGCCGTCAGCCCGGAATTGACCGCCCGCCCGTGCGCCTGATATTATAGTCGCGGTATCAATTAAATCATCAAGGTACCAGGGAGGTAAGTTCATGGCAGTCGTTCACGAGCACGACGACGGCGACGGCTCGAGCGCGGCAGTAGTCGCGATCTTCCTGATCGCCTTGATCGTGATCCTGGCGATCCTCTTCTACGGTTTTGCCGTCGCGCACTGGTTCGGAGTTGGCGTCAACGTGACGCAGGTCGCGCCGTCGTCCTCGGCGGCAGCGTCGCTCCCCGCCGCTTCGGCGTCCGCCTCGACGTCCCCATAAATCGACAGCGCCAGGAAAAAAGGCCGGCAGCACGCCGGTCTTTTTTGTGCGCGTGCGGTTCCGATCGAACTGCGTCGGCGAATGATTGCGACGCAGGTTACGAAGTGGGGACATGCGACAACTCTGTAGCAGGCTGCGAAAGGTTGTGCGCCGACAATGGCGCTTATGCATCTCGGAGAACTTATTCGGCGACAGGTCGAGCGTGTGATCCGCAGCGAGCGTGGCCAGGGCATGGTGGAGTACGCCTTGATCCTGGTCCTGATCGCCGTCGTGGTGATCGCGGTGTTGATCGTGCTGGGCAACCAGGTCCAGAACGTGTTCTGCAACATCAGCGGCGCCATGGGCCAGTAGCCAGCCGCGTTAGGCTCTTGCCATGCGGAGCGGCTGCAGCCTCGTGATCCTGGCTGGCGGCCAGAGCCGGCGAATGGGTCGCGACAAGGCTGGCCTGCCGGCGGGCGATGGAACGCTGGTCGAGCACCTCGCCCACCGGCTGGGGCCGGTCGTCGACGAAACGATCGTCGCGGGCGGCTCCGCCACCCTGGAGCTCGCTGGTGTTCGGCGGATCGACGACCGTCATCCGGGACTGGGCCCGCTCGCCGGCATGCATGCCGGCTTCCTCGCCGCCAGGCACACCCTGGTCTGGGTGGTTGCCTGTGACCTGCCCGATGTGGAGCCGGCTCTGGGACCACTGATGCGAAGCCTGGCGAACGACTGTGAGGCGGTCGTTCCCTTACTGGACGGCGAGCCCGAAGGCGTGTGCGCCCTCTACCGTCGCGGGTTGGCGCCGCGCATCGAGGCCTTGCTGATCGCCGGCGAACGGAGCGTCAGAAGCCTGTTGGCGCGCTGCGCCGTGCGGTACCTCACGGCCCTGGAGTTGCGCGCGGTCGATCCCGGGCTGCGCTCTTTTCGCAACGTCAACACGCCGGCCGATTACGCGACGTGGCTCAAGACGCGGTCAAGCTGACGATCGAGCTCTGCCGGGTCGGTGGTGGGGAGTCGACAGACGAATCCTTCGCACAGATAGGCGGTGGCCGACGCGTCAACCGCCGGTCGGTCCGTCAACAATGGCAGCCCGCTTGGGTTTCCGTCGGCCGTCGCCACCGCGACCAGGAGATTCGGAAGAAAGCGCGAGCGCACAACCTCGAGAAACTGCCGCGTCCTTGGTTCCGCCGGCGCGCCGATGACCGCCAGCTCGACGGGACGGCTGAGATGGAAATCCAATGCCGCGAGCAGGCGGCCGAACGCGAGGGGCGCCTTGGCCGCGGTCGGCCCGAGGCGCTCGAGCGTCTGGCGCGCCGTTGCTAGCCACGAGTCCTGGCCCAGCAGGGCGCCGGCACGCAGCAGAACATCCACCGCCATCGACGTGCCAGAGGGGGTGGCGTTATCGGTGACATCTTGTGGTCGAACCACCAGCCGCTCGTGGTCGACAGCAGTGTCGAAAAACGCCGCCTGACCATCGTCCCAGAACGCGACCAGCATTTCGTCCAGCAAGCCCCGCGCCTCGTCCAGCCATCGCACGTCGAAGCTTGCCGCGTAGAGGCTCAAGAGGCCGTCGGCCACCGCGACCTGGTCCTCGAGGTAACCGCTGACGGTGGCGCGCCCATCCTTGTAGCTCCGTCGCATCCGGCCGCGATCGCGCATCCGGGAGAGCAGGAAGCCGGCGTTCGCTTCCGCCACCGATACCAGGTCGGGGCGATCGAGGACCCTCCCGGCATCCGCGAAGGCGCGCAACATCAAGCCGTTCCAACTGGCGATCACTTTCTCGTCGCGCTGCGGCCGGGTGCGACCGTCCCGGTACGCCATCAATCGTTGGCGGGCCGCCGCCATGACGGACGCCGCATCTGCGGTCACCGGGTGCAGGATGCTCCGGCCTTCAAAGTTTCCGACATCGGTTACGTCGAAAGCGGCAGCGAGCGCCGCCGCTTCGTCGACGCCCAGTGCAGCCTTCAGCTCCTCTGCCGTCCAGAGATAGAATCGGCCTTCCTCGCCGTCGCTGTCAGCATCAAGGCTGGAAAAGAAGCCACCGTCAGATGCGGTCATCTCGCGCATGACGAACGCGAGGGTTTCTTCGGCCACCCGCCGAAATAGCGGTTCGCGGGTCAGCTGCCAGGCGTCCAGGTACGCCCGGGCGAGCAGGGCGTTGTCGTACAGCATCTTTTCGAAGTGCGGGACCAACCAGTGCTCGTCGACGCTGTATCGATGAAATCCGCCGGCCAGCTGGTCGTACATGCCACCTTCGGCCATCGCACGCAGGGTCTGCCTCGCCGTCGCCTGGGCCGCCGGGTCGCCGCTGCGGACGCTGGTGCGGAGTAAGAATTCGATCGCCATCGGCTGCGGAAATTTCGGTGCGCCACCGAAGCCGCCGTGGACCGCGTCATGGTCCCGGCGCAGCCGGTCGTACGCCTCATCAAGGAGCCCAGCCGTGAGGCTGCCGGCCGCGAGCGGGACGACGGGTCTCTCCAGGAAGTCGCGGACCTGCGCCGCCGTGGCCTCCACCTCGGCCGGCCGCTGCGCAAACGCCTCGGCCACGGCGCCCAGCACCCGACGGAACGACGGCATGCCGAACCGATCGCTCGGTGGAAAGTATGTGCCGGCGAAGAACGGTGCGCCGTCGGGTAGGAGGAACACCGTCATCGGCCACCCACCGGAGCCGGTGAGACCCTGCACCGCTCGCATGTAGACCTGATCGAGGTCCGGCCGCTCCTCGCGGTCCACCTTGATGGAGATGAAGTCCCGATTCATCAACGCGGCGATCTCTGCGTCCTCGAAAGACTCGCGTGCCATAACGTGGCACCAATGGCAGGCGCTGTAGCCGATGCTCAGCAGGATTGGTTTGTTCTCGCTGCGTGCTTTCGCCAGCGCCTGCGTTCCCCATGGGTACCAGTCGACGGGGTTGTTGGCATGTTCCAGCAGGTACGGACTTGTCTCCTGCGCCAGGCGATTGGCCATTGCATCACTCTACCGGCCATCCTCCAAACGGATGGCGCAATGGGCCAGATGGACTACCGAGCCGAAACAGACGCTCTCTAGCATGCAGGCTATGCCCACGGACGTCAGTCTGGCCAGGCACCAGGCGTTCTCCGTTGTGACCTTGTTGATCCTCGGCAGCGGGCTGGCCCTCTACCAGATGACCTCGCTGGTGCTGGGTCCTGCCGGTAGCCGGCAGCTCGATCTGTCGCTCAGTATTCCAACCGTCGAGACCCATGATCTTGCCCCGGCGGCGAGTGCCGGCGTGATCGGCAACCTGGTCATACCGCAGGTGTTGGCATCGGGCTCCACGGCCGCGTCCTCTCGCCACGCCTCCGGCGGTTCCGCGGCCCCCCGTAAGACCACATCGGTGCCGCCGGCGCCGGTGGTCGCCCCGCCACCGGTTGTCGCCGTTCCGCCGGTCGCGCCGCCCATCGCCAATCCGGAACAACATCCGTTGCCGGTGGTGACGGTTCCACAACCCGAGGGCGACGGCCTGCGTGACGATGAAACCAACTGACTATCATGACGCCGATGAGCGGAGCCCTCGACTGGCTCGCGGTCGGCGACGTGGCAGAGGAACGTGGCACCGAGAGCTCGGCCATCCTGGGTGGTGGCGCGGCGCGACTTGCCGCTCATGCGGCGGTGCTCAGGGCGCGCGTTGCCCTGGTCGCCAAGGTGGGCGAGGACGACAGCGGGCGCCGTGTGCGCGATGCCCTCGAGCGACTGAAGGTCGATCTCCGCTGGCTGCGCAGCGGTCCCGCGATGCGGACCACCGTCTGGCATGAGCCCGACGGCCAACCCCAGCGGCGTCGCGTGGAGCGGGGTGCTGACCTTGCATTGCGGCTCGACGAGCTGCCCCCACCATCCGTCCCGGCCGCCCTCACTGTTGTTTCCGGCTACAGCCTTTCGGTTGAGCCAGCTCGCTCGGCTGCGCTGGGCGCCTTAGCGGGCGCCCGCGCCCGCGGTGCCCGAGCGGCGTTGCTGCTCGAGGCGGACCTGCTCTGGTGGACTAATGCCCGCATGGTGCGGCGTGTCCTGGAGCCCGCCCTGGCCGGCGTCGACAGTGTCGCCCTGCAGGCGTCCGACGCTCGCGTGCTCTTCGGCGCGGTGAGCGGCCGCGAGGCAGTTCGCCTGGTGGCCGCGATGGGACCTCGCCTCGCCTACCTGGCGGAGGCTGACGGCAGTGTGGTCCTCAGGGAAGGCGGCCGCACCCACGGATGTCCGGCAGACCGCACCGAAGGCGCGCCCCGTGACCGGTACGCCGGCGCGGCAGCGTTCTGGGTCGGGCTCGCCCGCCAGGCGCCGGCACGCAAGGCGGCCGCCGACTCGGTGCGTTACGCCCAGTCCGTCCGTCGTCCAGGCCCTCGACTGTAACGCCGCCATGGCGCGTTTGGATCAGCCCGGCGACGCCCGGCCGGTGCGACGAACCCGGACCGTTGCGCTTGTGTGGGGGATTCCTGGCGGCGCTGGCTGATCGCGGCCCTTCTGTGCGCGGTCTTGCTGCCGTCCGCCGCCAGTCTTCCGGCACGGCCGAGGCCGGCGATGAGCGTGTCTTTCGTCGTCGAACCGGCGGCGGTCGAGCTGGCTAGCCCTTCGCCAGCGCCGACAGATGTGGCTGGATTCGCGACCACGCAATAGGGTGCGTCGCGATTCCGGCCTGGCTTAAGTACCGGTCGCGCAAGCCGCTCAGGTCCGGGTACCCATGCACGTAATAGATGCTGCGGATACCGGCGCTGATCAGCAGCTTGACGCATTCGATGCACGGAAAGTTCGTGCAAAAGATATCGGCGCCCGACGTTGACGCGCCGCGGTAGGCGCTCTGTGCCAGCGCGTTCGCCTCGGCGTGAGCGCAGTATTTCAGCGAGAGGTCGGCGCCGCTGACTCCGCCAACGCATGGGCACGGTTGCGGAAATTCTTCTGGATGCCAGGTCCCCTTTGGTGTTCCGTTGTAGCCGGTCGCGATGACCTGGCCATCGCGGACGATGACGCAGCCCACCCTTCGTGAGAGGCAAGTGGAACGGAGTGCGGCCGCGAAAGCCAGGATCATGGCGTAGGCGGCCTTGTCGGGCCGGCCCTGCTGGTTGGTGGCATGCGTCTCGACGGCATCGGGGTTGGGCGCGGCCCGACGGGCGCGACGTGCCGCTGGCCGGGAGGGCCTGGAGGTCACGGATCGATGTTACCGCTGCTAGCTCGCCTTCAGGATCCGGGTAATGGTCGTCCCGCAGTGGGCACAGGTGCCGATCCTCGCCCAGTGTCCCGACCGGAGCGTCGTGGTGGTTGCGCCCAGGTCGACCGCGCAGTGGCACTGGTAGCAGAACGTCAGCTGGGCAGGAGTGCGAGACGCATGGGCGACGGCCGGAGTGGCGAAGCGCAGCGAGAGGATATTTCCTGGCTCGTGCATCTCTCTAATCCTCGTAACGTCCAGTATTCCGCGGCTTGTTCGCGGTTGGTGGCCACGATTCGGTAACGCTTTCTCATCCGAGCTTCACGATTACGGCCGGCGTTTCAATCGCACGGCTTGACGGCCTTAACGGCTGCCGCGCCTAATTAGGGAGGAGGCGGGCCGCGCTGGCGCGCGCCCTCTAGGAAGCATGAATCAATCGGGTGTTACCGGTGTGCCTGGCGCGACCGGGCCGTCGCGCACCCAATGGTTGGTCATCACCGCCGTCGTGGTCTGTCTCGCCCTGGTCGCTGGCGGGCTGCTGTATCTCCTGCCGGTGCTCGAGTTGCTTGGCAATCACGATGCTGCCCCGGGGCGCGGTGTGCCAGCGCCGGCCCATGCCCCGCCCCCGCTGGACTCCAAGCAGCGGATCAACATCCTTCTCCTGGGGAGCGACAACGACCAGAAGTTCCCGCAGGACGCCCTCCTGTCGCAGACCATGATCGTGGTCTCGGTCGACCCGGCGCACCATCAGGTCACCTTGCTTTCGCTGCCGCGCGATCTGTGGGTCGAGATCCCCGGGCACGGTCAAGCCAAAATCGACCTGGCATACGCGCGGGGCGGCGCTCCACTGGCGCGCGCGACGGTGGAGAAGGCTTTCAAGATTCCCATCCATTACTACGCGTGGGTCGGGCTGAAGGGGCTGGTGCGCGTGGTCGATCGGGTTGGCGGGATCGACGTTGACGTCCTTCATCCAGTGCTCGACGACAACTATCCGAACGATTTCAACGACAGCGGCTACGGGACCGAACGCGTCTATCTCGCCGCCGGTCCCCAGCATCTCGACGGCCGTCACGCACTGCAGTACGTCCGCTCCCGACATGGTGATCTGCTCAGCGATTTCGGCCGCTCCATTCGCCAGCAGCAGGTGTTACTGGCGCTGCAGCAGCGGGCTGAGGGCATGGACCTGGTCACGGCGCTGCCCAGCTTCGCAAGAGATTTGAACGGCCACGTCAAAACCGACCTGGACCTCGTTCGGGTGACACAACTTGGTCTCTTCATGCGCGGCCTGGGCAAGGGCGATGTGCGCCAGGCCTTCATCACGCCCTATGTCCGCGACGCCACCTCGCCCGACGGTCAGCAAATCCTGCTGGCCGACTGGCCGGCGGTCAACCGATACTTGCGTCAGCTCTTTGGCGACGACCTGCTGCCGTGAAACGACCCGGCCGCGCGGTAACCATCCCCATCGTGGCGCTGCTCGCCGCCGGCTGCACCTCGAACGGCGCCGCGCCACACGATCCGGGAAAAGTCGTGCTTCCCGGCAAGCACGTCACGGTTCCAGGGAAGCTGTACGCGACGAAGGGGCGCAGCCTCTATCGCTTTTCAGGCACTCACCTCACGCCGCTCCTCGCCGGGATGAAGGTGAAAGATCCTGCGGTGAGCCCCGAAGGCGCTCACCTCGCCGTTGTCCAGTTACAGGAGCAGAGTTCGACCATCGTCGTCACCGATGGGGCCGGCAAGGCCCGCCAAACGATCACGCCGTCATCAGGCCCCGAGGGCGCACTCTGGGCATTCGCCCCCGACTACTCTGACGACGGCCAGCGGATCGTTTACCTGACCGACCGCGGGAAGCAGCGCTCCAGCCCACAGAACCTGCGACCGAACGACCTCGGCGTCTGGAGCTATGACCTGGCAAGCGGCCAGACGAGGCGACTGGTCGCGCCGATCCCCTATACCGGCGGTGACAGCGATCCGGTGTTCCGCCCGGGTGTCACTGACCAGCTGCTCTTTACAACCTATCTGTACGGCGGCGCACCCTTGCAACCGGTCGCGCGGCTGACCTGGATGTCGACGGCAACCATGGCGATGGTCTACCTCTCGCCGGACCTGGCTCGAAACTCCCAGCCCGCCTTTTCACCAGACGGCCGGTTCGTTGCCTACATCCATGCCGGCGCTGGAAGGGACGACCTCTATGTGATGCCGCTCGGCCCGAGCTTCAGCCGCGAGTCCCGGCCGTATCCAACCGATGGGGCGCTGCTCCTCCAGTCGGGCATTATCTCGCAGCCGGTCTGGGCACCGGACGGCCGCGCCGTCGCGTTCTTGAAGCTGGTCAACGGCAGCTTCGATCTCTTCATCCTGCCGGTCTCAACCGATGACACGATCCACGCGTCGGGCAAGGCCGAAGCCGTGACGCATGGCAGCTTCCTCGACGCCGATTCACGGCTCGCCTGGTCGCCTTGAAGGGGTTGCTGCGCGGTTACGCCCGGGTCGGCGCTGCGCTCGCCCGCGCGATTCGAGTCTCTTGCGGACCGCCGGCCTTTTGCCAGATCTGGTCGACCTGATCGATCAGGTCGAGGAGTTTCTGGGCCTCGTTCAGATCCACGGACGCTTTCGCCTTCGAGCCTTGCGTGACGGCTTGCTTCAGAATGTCCTTGAGCTGCGGGAACTTCGCGTCATGCTTCTCCGGCTTGTACCAGTCGCTCCAGAGAACGTCGAGATGGTGCTTCGCCAGCTCCGCCCGCTCCTCTTTGATCAGGATCGCCCGCTGCCGGTAGACGTCGTCCTTCGAGTCGTTGTACTTCTTGATGATGTTGTAGACGGATTCCGCCTCGATTCGCGCCTGCTCCGGGTCGTAAATCCCACAGGGCAGATCGCAGTGGGCCTCGACCGTACGGCTGGGGCGAATCCACTCCATCAAATTCATGGTGCCAATTCCTCCTATACGATGAACCACCGATCCTGAAATCAGTCTACCCGCTGCGAATCAAGGGCGACAGCATGTCGCCCCGATTACCGTCCGGGGCCCTGATCGTCGCCCGACCTCTCAACCTGGCCGCGCCGCTCCGGGTCGGCGACGTCGTCGTGGCCCGCCGCCCGGATCGCCCGGAACTCGAGATCATCAAGCGGATTCACGCGATCGACCCGGCCGGCGCCATCTTCCTTGTGGGCGACAACTCCGCCGCCAGCACCGACTCGCGGCAGTTCGGGCCGGTGCCACGCGACCACATCGTGGCTCAGGTCCGTTGGCGCTACTGGCCGCTGCCCCCCATCCGTGTTTAGCGGCGGAGTGGATCGGCGAGCGCCGACGCCGCGCGCTCGAGTCGGGCCAACACCCGGTCCTTTCCCAACCGGCTCATCGACTCGATCAGCGGCGGGGTCACGGTTCGGCCCGTGATGGCGACCCGCAAGACCATGAAAAGATCTTTCGATGACCAGCCGATGCGCTCCGCCAGTGCGCGCAGGGCGGGCTCGATCGTCTGCGGCGTCCATCCCGGCAGCTCGCTTAAGGTGGACGCCGCGCTGTTCAGCGCCGCCGCCGCGGTCGTGGCATCGCGTCCCTTCGGAGTCAGCTGCTCCGGCCGGTACGAGTCCGGTTCGTCGAAGAAGAAGCGCAGCATTTCGGGCGCCTCATTCAGGGTGCGCAGGCGCTCCCGCACCAGCGGGACGAGCGGGGCTAGCGCCTCCGGGCTGGCGCCTGGCATGCGGGAGGCGAGCCGCGCAGCGAGCTCATCCGTGGAGAGCCGGCGGATGAACTGGCCGTTGAGCCAATCGAGGCGCTCCAGGTTCGCCATCGCCGGACTGGGCTGGATCTTTTCGATGGAAAACTTCGAGATCAACTCCTCGACCGTCAGGATGTCTTCGGTGGTCCCAGGTGACCACCCGAGGAAGGCGATGAAGTTATCGACCGCCTCCGGCAGATAACCGGCATCGCGGTACTCGAGGACGTCTTTTGCGCCGTGGCGTTTGGCCAGCGGTTTCTTGTCGGGACCAAGGACCAGCGGCAGATGAGCAAACGCCGGCGGCAGCCAGTTGAAAGCCTGGAACAGCAGCAGGTGCTTCGGCGCCGACGGTAGCCATCCCTCGCCTCGGATGATGTGGCTGATGGCCATCGCATGGTCGTCCACCGCGAAGGCGAGGTGATAGGTCGGAAACCCGTCGGACTTCAACAGCACGTGGTCGTCCAGTGTGTCGTTGCGAAACGTCACGGTTCCCATCACCAGGTCGTGAAACGTCGTCGTGCCGTCGATGGGGATGGCCTGGCGAACGACGAAACGTTCGCCGCCCGCGGCGCGTCGATCGGATTCCGCCCGGGGAATCGAGCGGCAGCGGCGGTCATACCGCTCGGGCTCGTGACGGGCGCGCTGCTCGGCGCGCATCTGCTCCAGGCGTTGTGGAGTGCAGAAGCAGCGATAGGCGGCGCCGAGCTCGAGGAGCACGCTGGCCGCCTCCGCGTAAATCTCTTTACGTTGGGACTGGATCATCGCTGGCTCGTCCCAGTTCATACCGAGCCAGTGCAAGCCCTCCTCGATCGAGGCCTGGCTGTCGGGCTTGAAACGAGCACGGTCCGTGTCCTCGATGCGCAGCAGGAACTGGCCGTGTTTCTGGCGGGCGAACAAGTAATTGAAGAGCGCGGTGCGTGCGCCGCCGAGATGCAGCGCCCCTGTTGGGCTCGGCGCATAGCGAACACGGATGGCTTCGTCGACCCCGGCCATCTGACCATCGTACTCAGCGGAAAATGCCGGCCCCTGCGTCACATCAATGATGGCCAGATATGCCCTCGGCTGCATTAAGGACCCGTACGACCATCGGGATTACAGCATCGCGACCTACCTCGAGGCGGCGCCGCTCGCCGAGCGTGTGGACCACTCGCAGGCGTTGCCGCCGGTCTTCGACCAGGGTCCGGCGGGTACCTGCGTCGCCTGTGCGACGGCGTACTACGACAAGAGCTTCCAGGAAGGCGTGGAGCACCGCTGGGGGTTGACCGACACCCAGCACCAGTTTTCGCCGCTTTACATCTATAGCCAGCGGCGCAAGCAGCCCGCTGACGAAGGGATGACGATTCGGGAGGCGATGAAGATCATTCAGGAGCAGGGGGTGTGCAGCCTCGCCTGCATGCCGTACGACCTGAAGCGGATCAACCTGCCGCCCACCGCGGAACAGCAAACGGCTGCGGCGCCTTATCGCGCGAAGAGCTACGCGCGCCTTCACAAGGTCGGGGAGATGGAGGCCTACCTGATGTCGAACTGTTTCATCGCCGGCGTCATGGTGCACGAGCGCTTTATGGACGCCCCCGGTGGCTTCATCCCGATGCCCGAGCCAGGCTGTGAATACCTGGGCGGCCACGCGATCTGCATCGTCGGCTTCGACCGGCGCAACCGCATCTTCAAGTTCGCAAACAGCTGGGGTGCTCAGTGGGGCGACCACGGCTTCGGCCACATCGGCTATGCGACGCTGCAGGCGCTGCTGATGGATGCCTGGGGGATGGTGGACGCGCAGGACGGCGGGTAGCGATCAGGGATCGTGGTAGGCGGCGATGATTCCAGCGCGTCCGACGATCACATAGACCATGCTCGTGGTTGGATCGGCCGCGACGCCGTCCCCGCTCGGGCCTGTCCCCTGCTCACCGAGCGGCTGCAGCGAGAGGATGTCGATCACGGACAGGTTTCGGCTCCCACCGTTGGCCGTGTAGAGGTGGTGATTGTGCGGATTGATCGTGATCTGATCGACCCCGTTTCCAATGTCGACCGATCCGAGGCAGCGGTCGACCAGCACATCGATGACGCTCACCAGCCCCCGGTCCGCCACGAATAGCCGCGCTTGAGCCGGGTCGTACGCCACGCCTGTGGGCGCCTTGATATCGCACCCCTTATAGATGGATGTCACCTGAAGCGAGCCGAGGTCGATGGCGGCCACGGAATCCTGGTCGTTGATGGCCACGAAGGCTCGGCCGGACTGGGGATCGACCGCCATTAGCTCAGGAGAGCCCGGAAGGCCGACGGTGCCGACGACCTTGAGCGTCTTGCGGTCGATCGCGGCGACTTTCTTGGCGCCTCCCAGGCAGACGACCACGTAGTCGTGAACCGGATCGTAGTCGATGGCATCGGGGGACCCGTCCACCGGGATGGTGGCGAGGACTTTTCGCGCGTCGACGTCGATTTCGAGCACGGCGCCCGCCGCGCTGGCGGACGCAAAGATGATATTGGAGTCGGGCGTGATGGCGATTTGCTTGACACCCCCCACGCCAGCAATGCTGCCGACTACCTTTTTGTGGGCGACGTATAGATAGCCACGCCTCGAGTCCAAAGTGAGCAAGTCGAACAGGGGCAGTTTGGCGACGTTCTCGCGCGGCAACTGGATGTTGCCCTGGTCGCTGAGTGGCACTCGGATGGGGTCGGAGCTGGAGCACGCCGCGAGCGCGGCGACCAGCACCGCGAGGGCGACAGCGAAAAGTCCCTTGGGTATGCCCGCATCATAGCCGAGCCGCTGTGCCCAACCTAAAACTGACCCAGGAAGTATCAGGTTTTGTACGAACTATATTGACAGCGAGTTCGCCGGACACTAGTGTTGAGATCAGATGTAGGCATAGCCCTACGTGATTGCGTCTGCACTTATAGCCGTCAATCGTATCCAGGGAGAACCGGGAGCCGGGAGGGAAACAGTGAGCACCGACGGTACGCTTTTACGCCGTATGGCCTATGAGCAGGACGGCGAGTCCGATCAACTGATTTCGAAGGCGACGTGGTCACTGAAACTCTCCGGCCTGGTGTGCGGCGTCCTCCTGGTGCTGGGGCGTTCCGCGAGCTCCGGAAACGTAGTGTGGAACCCGACCTTCCACCAGTCAAGCGCTCCATTGACGGTCATCGTCAAGAATCAGGTCCCCTCGCACCCCCTTCCCCAGGTTCCCAAGACGATCCCCAACATCAGCAATGCTGCGCTGAGCAAGCGCGCGGCTGCCTCGGAAGTCATTGCGTTCTCCCCGGGCAAAAATGCCGATACCACAACGGAGGGCGAAGGCGACGTCTCGGGCGCGACCCCGGCTGGCGTCACCGGCGTGGACTCCGGAGCCGGAACCGTCGGTGGGACGACAGGCGCGGCGGGTACCGCGCCCGGCTCGACGCAGTCGACCGGTCCAGCGACAGGGGCCGCCGGGACAGGCGCCGCTTCTGCCCAGTCCACTCTCCCGGCAACGGGCGCGGCCGGCACAGCCTCTGAATCGACGCAGTCAACGATGGCGGCGACCGGCGGGGCCGGAACGGCGCCGGGCTCGACCCAATCGACAGCGCCTACCGGTGGCGTTGGCACCGCTCCCGCCTCGACGCAATCCACGGCTGCCCCAACCGGTGCCGCCGGCACGGCGCCCGGGTCGACAGCGTCCACCGCCGCGCCCACGGGCGCGCAGGGCACTGCGCCCGGTTCGACACAGTCGACAGCAGCGCCAACAGGAGCAGCTGGCACCGCCCCCGGGTCGACTGCATCGACCGCCGCGCCCACGGGCGCACAGGGTACGGCCCCCGGCTCGACCCAGTCGACCGCCGCCCCAACTGGCGCGCAGGGTACGGCGCCAGGTTCAACGCAATCAACGGCTGCCCCGACCGGCGCGGCCGGTACCGCACCTGGGTCTACGCAATCGACGGCCGCTCCGACCGCGGGTGCGGGGACAGCCCCCGCCTCCACGCAGTCGACGGTGGCGACGGGTGCCGCCGGTACGGCCCCCGGTTCAACCCAATCGACCGCCATTGCGACGGGCGCCGCCGGCACGGCACCGGGATCGACCCAGTCCACAGCCGCACCCAGCGGTGCAGCCGGTACAGGTCCGGGATCGACCCAGTCGACGACGGCGCCCACGGGCGCCGCCGGCACGGGCCCCGGTTCAACGCAATCGACGGCAGCGCCGACCGGCGCCGCGGGCACCGGACCCGGTTCAACGCAATCGACGGCGATCGCGACGGGTGCGGGCGGCACCGCTCCAGGGTCGACCCAGTCCACGGGCGCCCCCACGGGCGCCGCGGGTACCGCCCCCGGTTCAACCCAATCGACCGCAGCGCCGACCGGCGCCGCGGGCACGGCCCCCGGTTCAACCCAGTCGACCGCAGCACCGACCGGGGCGGCGGGCACCGCACCCGGCTCAACGCAATCGACGGCGATCGCGACCGGCGCAGCCGGCACGGCGCCAGGCTCGACTCAGTCCACCGGCGCACCCACGGGTGCGGCCGGTACGGCCCCCGGTTCAACCCAATCGACCGCAGCGCCGACCGGTGCAGCCGGCACCGCGCCGGGCTCGACGCAGTCGACGGCAGCGCCGACCGGTGCGGCGGGCACCGCACCCGGCTCAACGCAATCGACGGCGATCGCAACTGGCGGCGGCGGCACGGCGCCGGGGTCGACGCAGTCAACGGCCGCCCCCACGGGCGCGGCCGGCACCGCGCCCGGATCGACGCAGTCAACCGCTGCCCCGACCGGCGCGGCGGGCACCGCCCCTGGATCAACGCAATCCACCGCGGCCCCGACGGGCGCGGCCGGAACCGCCCCGGGATCGACGCAATCGACGGCGGTCGCGACTGGCGCGGCCGGCACGGCGCCTGGATCGACGCAATCGACAGCCGCCCCGACCGGAGCGGCCGGCACGGCGCCCGGATCCACGCAATCAACAGCGGCCCCCACGGGCGCGGCCGGCACGGCGCCTGGATCGACGCAATCAACCGCCGCGCCGACCGGCGCGGCCGGCACGGCGCCCGGATCCACGCAATCAACCGCAGCCCCGACCGGTGCCGCGGGAACGGCGCCAGGCTCCAGTCAGTCCACCGCCGCTCCGACTGGTGCGGCAGGGACTGCGCCGGGCTCGACCCAATCCACAGCAGCCGCGACCGGAGCGGCCGGTACGGCCCAGGGGTCGACGCAGTCGACAGCGCAGGCGACCGGTGGTGCCGGGACGGGCCAGGGGTCGAATCAGTCGACCACCCAGGCAACCGGGGGTGCCGGCACCGCGAACGGCTCGCAGCAATCAACCACTCAAGCGAGTGGCGGCGCCGGGACGGGCCAGGGGTCGACTCAATCAACGACCCAGGCGAGCGGCGCGGCAGGTACGGCTCAAGGATCCACACAGTCGACGACTCAGGCCACCGGTGGCGCCGGCACAGGCCAGGGGTCGAGCCAATCGACTACCCAGGCAACGGGCGCCGCGGGTACCGCGAACGGCTCGCAGCAATCAACCACCCAGGGGACCGGCGGCGCGGGAACGGGCCAGGGGTCGACTCAATCCACGACCCAGGCGACCGGAGCTGCGGGCACCGGCAATGGCTCGCAGCAATCGACAACCCAGGCGACCGGCGGCGCCGGCACGGGCCAGGGGTCGACCGGATCGACTGGCCAGGCGACCGGCGGAGCCGGGACCGGCAATGCTTCGCAACAGTCAACCGGTCAGGCGACTGGTGCCGGCGGGACGGCCCAGGGTTCAACGCAGTCAACGGCCCAGGCGACCGGCGGCGCCGGCACGGGCCAGGGGTCGACCGGATCGACTGGCCAGGCGACCGGCGGAGCCGGGACCGGCAATGCTTCGCAGCAATCAACGGCTCAGGCGACAGGTGCCGGCGGCACGGCCCAGGGTTCAGCGCAGTCAACGGCCCAGGCGACCGGCGGAGCCGGCACGGGCCAGGGTTCCAGTGGGTCAACGGGCCAGGCGACCGGCGGGGCCGGCACCGGCAACGGCTCTCAGCAGTCGACCACACAGGGGACAGGCGGGGCTGGCACAGGCCAAGGATCCAACGGTTCCACCGGGCAGGCGACCGGTGGAGCGGGCACCGGCAACGGGTCACAGCAGTCAACGGCACAGGCTACGGGGGCTGCGGGTACCGGGCAAGGCTCGACGCAATCCACCACCCAGGCGACGGGTGGTGCCGGCACCGGCCAGGGATCCGGCGGATCCACAGCACATGCCACCGGCGCGGCCGGGACGGCTCAGGGATCGAGCCAATCAACGGCGCAAGCGTCAGGCGGCGGCGGTACCGGGAACGCGTCTAACCAGTCGACGACTCAGGCGACCGGCGCTGCAGGCACGGGCAACGGCTCACAACAATCAACTGCGCAGGCAACAGGTGGCGACGGCACAGGCCAGGCCTCAAACGATTCGACAGCGCAGGCCACAGGTGGGGCGGGGACTCGGGGTGGTTCGAATCAGTCCACGACCCAGGCGACCGGCGTCGGCGGCACGGCCCAGGGTTCGACGCAGTCGACCTCGCAGGCAACTGGCGGCGCGGGCACAGGTCAAGGTTCGGCCGGCCAGTCCACAACCCAGGCAACAGGTGGCGCGGGCACCGGCCAGGGGTCCAGCGGATCCACCGGCCAGGCCACCGGTGGAGCGGGAACCGGTAACGGCTCTCACCAGTCAACAGCGCAAGCGTCCGGAGCCGCCGGGACTGCGCAGGGTTCGACGCAATCCACGACCCAGGCGACGGGTGGCGCCGGTACGGGCCAGGGGTCCAGTGGTTCCACTGGTCAGGCGACCGGCGGAGCCGGCACGGCCAACGGCTCGCAGCAATCGACGACGCAAGCGACGGGTGGCGCTGGCACTGGCCAGGGATCCAGCGGATCGACCGGCCAGGCGACCGGCGGCGCTGGTACCGCCAATGGCTCGCATCAATCCACGACCCAAGCGACCGGAGCCGCCGGTACGGGCAACGGCTCGCAGCAATCCACGACCCAGGCGACGGGCGGCGCTGGCACTGGCCAGGGATCCAGCGGATCGACCGGTCAGGCGACCGGCGGCGCGGGCACCGCTAATGGCTCGCAGCAGTCAACCACTCAGGCGACGGGTGCGGGTGGGACGGGTCAGGGTTCAACGCAATCGACCGCGCAGGGAACGGGCGGCGCGGGCACCGGCCAGGGATCCAGCGGATCGACCGGTCAGGCGACCGGCGGCGCGGGCACCGGCACCGGCTCGCAGCAGTCGACTACCCAGGCGACCGGAGCAGCTGGGACGGGTCAAGGTTCAACGCAATCGACCGCGCAGGGAACGGGCGGCGCGGGCACGGGCCAGGGGTCCGGCGCATCGACCGGACAGGCGACCGGCGGCGCCGGAACCGGTAACGGCTCTCAGCAGTCGAGCGGACAGGCAACGGGTGGGGCAGGGACCGGCCAGGGGTCCAGCGGTTCGACCGGTCAGGCAACCGGCGGCGCAGGGACTGGCAACGGGTCCCAGCAGTCCACGGCGCAGGCAACCGGGGCGGCCGGGACGGGCCAGGGGTCGAATGGGTCCACGGCCCAGGCGACCGGCGGCGCGGGCACTGGCAACGGCTCGCAGCAATCCACCGCCCAAGGAACGGGCGGGGCGGGGACCGGCCAGGGATCCAGCGGATCGACCGGTCAGGCGACCGGCGGCGCGGGTACCGGCAACGCTTCTCAGCAATCCACAGCACCTGCGACCGGCGCGGCCGGTACGGGTGCGGGTTCGGCAGGCTCCACTGCGCCGGCGACCGGCGCGGCCGGCACAGCACCGGGCTCGACCCAATCGACAGCGACCGCGACGGGCGCGGCGGGCACCGCCCCCGGCTCAACCGGATCGACGGCCGCCCCGACGGGCGCGGCCGGCACGGCACCTGGATCGACACAGTCGACCGCCGCCCCCACGGGCGCGGCGGGCACGGCCCCAGCCTCCACGCAATCGACAGCGGCGCCCACGGGCGCGGCGGGGACGGCTCCCGGCTCAACCCAGTCGACGGCGGCGCCAACCGGCGCGGCAGGCACGGCACCGGGCTCGACCCAATCCACAGCGACGGCGACGGGCGCGGCGGGCACCGCCCCCGGCTCAACCGGATCGACCGCGGCCCCGACGGGCGCGGCCGGCACGGCGCCCGGATCGACGCAGTCGACGGCCGCCCCCACGGGCGCAGCCGGCACAGCCCCAGGCTCCACGCAATCGACGGCAGCGCCCACGGGTGCAGCGGGAACCGGACCGGGTTCGACGCAGTCGACGGCGACGGCAACCGGGGCGGCCGGCACTGGCCCTGGGTCGGTAGGCTCGACCGCGGCCCCGACGGGCGCGGCCGGCACGGCGCCCGGATCGACGCAGTCGACGGCCGCCCCCACGGGCGCAGCCGGCACAGCCCCAGGCTCCACGCAATCGACAGCGGCGCCCACCGGTGCAGCGGGAACCGGACCGGGCTCGACACAATCAACGGCGACGGCAACCGGGGCGGCCGGCACTGGCCCTGGATCGGTAGGCTCGACCGCGGCCCCGACCGGCGCGGCCGGCACCGGCCCGGGTTCAATTGGCTCGACGGCAGCACCGACCGGTGCGGCGGGGACGGCTCCTGGTTCGACGCAATCGACAGCGGCGCCAACCGGCGCGGCCGGCACAGCACCAGGCTCGACGCAATCGACAGCGGTGGCGACCGGGGCGGCCGGAACGGCACCCGGCTCAACCCAATCGACGGCGGCGCCGACCGGAGCGGCCGGCACCGGCCCTGGATCGGTAGGCTCGACCGCGGCGCCGACAGGCGCGGCGGGAACGGCACCCGGTTCAACCCAGTCGACGGCGGCCCCGACTGGAGCCGCAGGCACTGGCCCCGGCTCGACCCAATCGACGGCCGTCGCCACGGGCGCAGCCGGAACCGCACCCGGATCGACGCAGTCGACAGCCCCAGCCAGCGGCGGTGCTGGAACCGGACCTGGATCGGTAGGCTCGACCGCGGCGCCAACCGGGGCAGCGGGGACTGCGCCCGGCTCGACCCAGTCGACCGCCGCGCCAACCGGTGCTGCGGGGACTGGTTTCGGATCAACGCAATCCACCGCCGCCCCATCCGGGGCAGCCGGAACGGCCTTCGGGTCCACGCAGTCAACCGCAGCGCCGACCGGCGCAGCCGGAACGGGCGCGGGTTCCGTCGGGTCAACGGCGGCACCGACGGGTGCCGCAGGAACCGGCTTCGGGTCGGCTCAGTCAACTGCGGCTCCCACAGGGGCGGCCGGGACGGCTCCCGGATCTACGCAGTCGACGGCGGCACCGAGCGGCGGGGCGGGCACGGCGATCGGCTCGACCGAGTCGTCGGTTGCCACCGGCGCGGCGGGCACGGGCGTCCAGTCGACGCAATCGACGGTAGCCACCGGCGCGGCGGGTACGGGCGTCGAGTCGACCCAATCGACGGTAGCCACCGGTGCGGCGGGAACCGGCGTCGGATCCGCCGAGTCGACAGTTGCCACCGGCGCGGCAGGGACCGGACAGGGCTCAACCCAATCCACCGTGGTGGGCAGCACCGGCAGCGCCGAGACGGTGACCCAGGGCGGCGCAGCTGGCACCGTGACGGAGACGACGACGTCGGTGGTCGCCGGCGGACAAGCCGGGCAGCTGGCGAGCACCGGTGGGGCTCCCCTTGCGGCCGAGACCTTGCTGGGAGCGCTTCTCGCCTTGATCGGAGCGGCCTTGCTGAAACCGAGGGAGGTACTCCGCAGGCTGATTCGCTAACGCGAACCTATCGAGGTATCAGAGCCGCCGGGTTCAAGCGAGCCCGGCGGCTTTCGCTGTGTCGGCCGGCTTCCGGCCCAAAAATGGGCCATCTCCGGTATCAGATTTCATATCGTAGCCATTGACAGCAGAGGCAGAGGTAGCTTATCGTCTAAACCAATAGGATTGTTGACCGCACCGTGATTTACCGTCACACTGCGTGCTGGGAGACCGGGCGACGATAACAACGGGTTTGGAGGGAAATGGAGTGAACGTCACGTCCTCATATCTGGTAAACCGTGCCGTTTATGACACAGTCGACTCGGAAGTCCTGATTTCGAAATCGACATGGCCTCTAAAGCTATCGGGCTTCGTGTTTGCGGGCCTCCTGATCGTCGGGCGCTCTGCCAGCTACGGCGACGTCACGTGGACGCCGACGTATCATGCGGCGTCGAGCCCACTGCAAGTCTTAATGGTCGGCAAGTCCAGCCCTTCACCGAACACGCCGGTACCGAAGTCGAACGGAAACATCGATCCGTCTAGCGCGGTCAAGCGCAGCGCGGCTGAGGAGGTGCTCGCCTTCAACGCCGGCGACAGCGGGGAGGGTGGGGACGGCGGTGGACATGATGGCAACCACTCGCACGACGGCAAGAGCGGTGGGGGAGACCAGTCGAAGAGCCAGCACTCCAATGAGAACGATTCGCATGGCTCAGCTCACACCGGAGCTGCCGGAACGGGGTCAGGCTCCGGGCAGTCGAGCGTAGCGAAGACGGGTGCCGCTGGTACGGCCGCCGGTTCCGGGCAGTCGAGCGGGGCGAAGACGGGTGCCGCTGGTACGGCCGCCGGTTCCGGGCAGTCGAGCGGGGCGAAGACGGGTGCCGCTGGTACGGCCGCCGGGTCCGGGCAGTCAAGCGGGG
>Ga0209808_1000370_pt1 | contig 22395 bp, 19 predicted proteins | sample GraSoiAngelo_157_FD_186171 | JGI IMG/M metagenome (GOLD analysis project Ga0209808, IMG submission 186171) | Grasslands soil microbial communities from the Angelo Coastal Reserve, California, USA - 14_1009_16_20cm (SPAdes) (version 2) | ecosystem: Environmental > Terrestrial > Soil > Grasslands ... | reverse complement strand
GGGCTCGTCGGCTCGGGAGCCCTGCCGCTGACTGCCTTCCCGACGCTCGCCTCGGCCTCCCCCGAGCGCACGACGCTCATGATCGACTGGAGCCTGAGCGAATTCTCGCGCTTCCGGGCACAGTACGCGCTCGACGACGCCCGTGCGAGCGCGCGCGACCGGCAATTCCTGCTGCAGTACATCCTCGCCATCGGCGCGCACGGCGCCCATAAGTTCTAGGACTCTCATGCCGCGACACCTCCGCTTGCTTTCGCTTGTCCTCCTGGTGCTCTGCGCCGGCGTGCCGCCGGCGCAGGCGGCCCTAAAGGTACTGGCGACCACACCCGACTGGGGTTCCCTCGTCAACGAGCTCGGTGGCGACAAAGTGAACGTGTACACGGCGACGAGCCCGTTTCAGGACGTGCACCGCGTGGACGCCAAACCGAGCCTCCTGGCCCGGGCGCGCAGCGCCGATCTCGTGGTCGTCACCGGCGCGGACCTGGAGATCGGCTGGATGCCGGTGCTGCTGCAGGACTCGGGCAATTCCAGGATCCAGCCCGGTGCACCCGGCTATTTCGAGGCCGCCCCGCTCGTGCCGCTGCTGGAGGTGCCCTCCGGCGTGGACCGCTCGATGGGAGACATCCACCCGCTCGGCAACCCGCACGTGACACTCGATGCGCACAACATCGCGATCATCGCCAAGGCGCTCAGCGCGCGCCTCGCGCTGGTCGACCCAGCGAATAGCGCGTACTACGCCTCGCGCGGTGAGGATTTTCAGAAGCGCTGGCAGCAGGCGACCTTGAAGTGGGAAGCGGAGGCCGCACCGCTCCGCGGCGTACCGGTCGTGGTGATCCACCGCGATCAGGCCTACCTGTGCCACTGGCTCGGAATACGCGAGCTCGCCTCCATCGAGCCCAAGCCGGGCGTGCCCCCGAGCGCCGGCTACCTCGCCGAGCTCGTCACCAAGCTCACCGCCACGCCGCCGAAGATGATCCTGCGCAACGCCTACAACGACCCGCGGGCTGCGGAGTGGCTCGCGGAACGCATCCACGTGCCGGTGGTGCTGTTGCCTTACACGGTGGGCGGCACGCCCGAGGCCAAAGACCTGTTCGGTCTCTTCGACGACACCCTCAAGCGGCTGCTGGCGGCCAATCAATGAGCACCCTGCAAGCGGATCTGAGCATCCTGTGGCCGGCCCTCATTGCCGGCGTTCTCGTCGTGCTGTCGCACGTGCCGCTCGGGCAGCAGGTGCTCGCGCGCGGGATCGTGTTCATCGACCTCGCGATCGCACAGGTGGCGGGCCTTGGCGTGATTGCCGCGCACGTCGCCGGCCTCGGTGCGGGCGGCTGGATCACCCAGGTCGCCGCCGCCGCCGCCGCGCTGGTGGGCGCGCTGCTCCTCACCTGGACCGAGCGCAAGCGCCCCGAGGCGCAGGAAGCGCTGATCGGGGTGCTGTTCGTGCTCGCCTCGACCGCGCAGATCCTGCTGCTCGCCAACGATCCGCACGGCGGCGAGGATCTCAAGGATCTGCTCGCCGGCCAGATTCTGTGGGTCACGCCTCGGCAGCTCGTCCACGCCGCCATCGTGACCGGTATTTTCCTGCTCGCCTGGTTCCGGTATCGGGAGCGGCTCGGCCGCGTCGGGTTCTACGTGCTGTTTGCGTTCGTGGTGACCATCTCGGTGCAGCTGGTCGGCGTGTATCTGGTATTCACGAGTCTCATCGTGCCGGCGGTGGCCACCTATCGCTATCCCCCGCGCCGCCAACTCTTACTCGGCTACATGCTGGCGCTGGCGAGTTACCTCGTGGGGCTGGCGCTCTCGGCCGTGGTCGACCTGCCCTCGAGCGCTGTCATCGTGTGGGCGATGGCGCTCATCGCCGTGCTAGTTCATCTGGGCGGCCGCGAGGAGCCGGGCAACGCCAGACATTGACGGCGGTGCGGCGCGGGTCGCACGGCGCCGGTCGGCCGGTCCTCGTCGTCTATCACACCGTGATCGCGCAGCCACTGGCGCGCGTCCGCGGCATCCCCTTCGAACCAGGTACGTGTGCTGCCCAGACGAAAGCTGTAACCCCAGGCGTCCATGTCAGAAAGCAGCCGCGCCCGCCCGATGCCTGGCAACTGGTCCGCCAGCAGCAGCTGCAGATAGCACACCGCCGACTCCTCGAGGTCGTCGCCGCCGGCATCCCGATCGAGGCCCGCGCGCCGCTCGGGAGTCATGCAGACGTAGTGACTCGCCTCGTGCAGCACGGAATGCACCGGGGTGTCGAGGCGCGCGTACAGGCGATCGGCCTTCAGGCCCGCCTCGCTGTGCCCCCAGTAGGATCCCGGAATGCCTTCCCCGGGGGCGACGAGGGTCAGCTGCATCCCGTAGCGGGCGAGGAGCAGCGCCAGGGCCACGCGATCGGTGGCGTTCAGCAGGAGCACGGCGGGCGCTGCGGTCACGGGTGCGGGCGGATGGGACCGGTCATCCGCCCGCGCGACTCCCGGCGACCGTGAGCACACTCGTCTCGAGCGGTAGTCTCAGCGCCGCGACACAACCGGACTTGCGCTTGAGGTTCTCGAGTGTCAGCGAGCCACCGTGCGCCTCGGCAATCTGTCGTGCCAGCGCGAGTCCAATGCCGCAGCCCTCAGGCTTGGTTGTGAAAAATGGCACGAACACGTTGTCGGCCGCGGCGAGTCCTGGCCCCTCGTCTTCGATTTCAATCACGGCGAAGTCTTGCGCGCTGGCGAGACTTAGCCGCACCGCACCCTGCGTGGGCAGTGATGCATCTACGGCGTTGCGCAGCAGATTGATCACACACTGCTCGATCTGATCGGGATCGACCACGGCACGCAGCGCTGGCAGCGGTGCGACGGTGACAGGCAGCCGTTGCTCCAGGTGGGCAGCACGCTCGAGCAGCGCCGCAAGGTCGGTGCCGCGCTTGGCAGGCGGCGGCAGCCGCGCGAGCGCCGTGTAGCCCAGCAGGAATCGTGCCAGGGCATCCGCGCGCTGGCCGATCAGCTTCAGTCCGCTGGACAGATCTTCCCGCCAGTCGCCGGGCGGCGGCTCGCGGCGGCTCAGCTCGGCGAGCGTGGCCGCGATTGACTTGATGGGTGTGAGCGAATTGTTGACTTCATGGCCAAGCACGCGGATCAGGCGCTGCCAGGCCGAGCGCTCCTCCGCGCGCAGGGCGCGGCTCAAATCGCTCACCGAGATGAGCTCATGCTCGAGGCCACCCTCGCGAAAGACCCGCCGGCGGAATTCATAGCGCCCGCCGCCGCCCGGAAACTGTCGCACGGCGATGTGCGATGCGCCCGTATCGGCGGGAAAATCCAGCTGGAGTGAGGTGACGGTGGACCCGAGGAGCTGCGCGGGGTCGCTCCCGAGGAGCTGAGCGCCTGCAGGGTTGACGAGCTTCAGCCGCCGCCCGGCGTCGAATGCAAAGAGCGCAATGTCGGTCGTCGCCACCACCTTCCCAAGCAGAGCGTCGGCCTCCTCGACCCGCAGGCGCTGTGCCCGCAGCACCCCTGCCAGCGCATTGATCTCCCACATGACGTCGCCGAACGAATCGTCGCGTACTGCGCCGGCAGCGCGCAGGCTGGTGTCCCCGGCACGCAGCGCGGCGAGCAGGTTCGAGGCCGTGTGCAACGGATAGATCGCACGGTTACGGGCCCGGATCGCAAGCACCCAGCTCAAAAGAGCCGCGAGTGTGGCAAGGATCACGATCCGGCCGATCGAGACTGGGCCAGCGACCACGGCCAGACCCAAGGCAGTCAGCCCCGGCAGTGCGACGGTCGCCGCATCGAGAAGGAGCCGAGTCTGGTAGCGCCGGGTATGCATCGGTCCCTCGGGGGTGTGCCTCACTCGGGGACGCGCAGGCCGAACTTCTGCAATCGCCGATAGAGTGCAGCGCGGCTCAAGCCGAGCTGCTCGGCGGCCTTGAGGATGTTGCCCTCGCAGCGATCCAACGTGTCTCGGACCAAAGCCTCTTCTGCGTCCGCCAGCGTCACGGCCGCGTGCTGGGCCGGCTCGGGCGCATCGGGCTCTGGCGCGCTGAGCTCGGGAGCCCGGACCGCGGGCGGCCACAGATCATCCGGCTCGATCACATCCCGAGTGCTCATGAGCACCGCGCGCTCGAGCACATGGGCCAGCTCGCGCACGTTGCCGGGCCAGGCATAGGATTCCAGGGCCCGCTCGGCGGCAGGCGCGAGACGCATCGCTCCGCGCCCATAGCGCGGCGCGCTGCGCACGAGAAAACTCCTCGCAAGGGGTACGATATCCGCGCGCCGCTCGCGTAGCGGCGGCAGTTTTACTTCCACTGTGTTGAGCCGATACAGGAGATCTTTGCGGAAACGTCCCGCGGCCACCTCCGCGGCCAGATCGGCGTTGGTCGCCGAGATCACGCGCAGATCGGTTCTCGTCGTGCGCGAGGAACCGAGCCGCTCGAACTCCCCGTCCTCGAGCACCCGCAGGAGCTTCGGCTGCTGGGCGAGCGGAAGATTCGCGACCTCATCGAGGAACAGTGTGCCGCCATCGGCCAGCTCGCACCGACCTAAGCGACCCGTCTTCGCGTCGGTGTAGGCGCCGCGCACGTGGCCAAACATCTCCGACTCGAAGACGCCCTCGGCGATGCCCCCCATATTCACTTTGACGAAGCTGCGGTCCCGACGCCCCGACAAGGCGTGGATGCGACGGGCGACCAGCCCCTTGCCGGTGCCGTTCTCGCCAAGGATCAGCACGTTCGCATCGGTTGGAGCCGCGCGCTCGATGAGCGCCAGCACCGGCCGCATGGATTCGGCGGTCGCGATGAAGCTGTGCGCGTCCTCGCTCTGCAGGAGTCTGTTCTCGGCGCGCAGTCGCGTGTTTTCCGCGCCAAGCCGCCCGGCCTGCCGGGTGGCCTCGCCGAGAGCGATCTGGCTGCGCAGCACGCTCGCGAGCCGCGCGTTGTCCCAGGGCTTCTCGATGAAGTCGCCCGCGCCGCGGCGCATCGCCTCGACCGCGAGCTCGATGCTGCCCCAGGCCGTCATGACGATCACCGGCAGCTCCGCGTCGAGCTCCCTCAACGCCGCGAGCAATGCCAGACCTTCCTCGCCGGATGTCGTGTCGCGCGTGTAGTTGAGATCGATGAGCGCCGCCGCGAAGCGCCCGGCCGAGGCGGCCTCCAGCGCGGCGGCTGGGGACTCGACGCAATGCACTTCGTAGCCCCCGGATTTCAGGAGCAATCGCAGCGCGTCGCGCACGTCGCGCTGGTCGTCGGCGACGAGGACAGCAGGAATGTCAGCCGTCATACGCCGCCATCATAATCCGCGCCGGTTGGGGCACACCTGCGCCAGGGTGCGCCGCATCATTCCACGCGCAGCACGCCCATGGGATCGATCCGTGCCGCTTCACGCGCCGGCCACCAGGCGGCTGCCGCGCTGGCCACCGCGACGATGCCCAGCACCGCACCGGCCGTCACCGGGTCGAGTGGCGAAACCCGATAGAGCTGCGGCGCGAGCACTCTGGAGATCGCCCAGGCGAGCGGGAGGCTGGCGAGCGTGCCGATTGCGGCGAGCCTCAACCCCTGCCCGAGCACCTCGCGCCGCAGGTGTGTAGCGTCCGCTCCCAATGCGAGGCGCACTCCGAGCTCGCGCATGCGCATGCGCACCGAGAAGCTGAGCACGGCATACAGCCCGGTGCCTGCGAGAATGAGGGTGACGGCGCTCAGGAGCTCGAGCAGGCCGTTCAGCCGGTACCTGAAGCGGACGAAGCCTGCGAGCTGCTCGCTCATCGCCTGTGTGACCCCGAGTCTCGCCTTCGGCGACAGCTCGTGCGCAACGCTCTTGAGCGAGCGGCGGAGCGATTCCGGGTCGATCGATGTGCGGATGAGGAGATTGTTGCCTTCGAGCCCGGGCATATAGATCATCGGCCTCTCATCGCCCCCGGACAACGCCTCGTATGACTTCACCGGCCTGGCAACACCAACAATGGTCACCTCGCGCACGACTCCCTTGTCATCGGGATCTCCGGACGGGAGGTTGAACGAGTGGCCGAGGGCGCTGCCGTCCGGAAAGTGGCGCTTGACGAAGCTCGTATCCACGATCGCCACCGGCGCCTGCGCGCGCGCCTCCTCGGGCATGAAGGGCCGGCCTGCTGTGAGAGGCTGCCCGAACACCGAAAAGAAATTCGGCTCGATGTTCTCGTACAGGAAGGCGATGGGCCATCGACTCTGCTCCGGTGCGGTCATGCCCGGCGGCTGATAGCTGCGCATCCACTGCACCCCGTTTCCCAGGGGGAAGCCGCCCGCCAGCGTCGTCGCCGCGACGCCGGGGAGCGTTGCCACGTGCTGGCGCATTCGCTGCACATACGTGTGGTAAGTGTCCGCATCGGCTTCGAAGTCGAGCCCGGTCATGACGAGCCCTGCGGAATCGAAGCCGAAATCCTCGGTCAGGAGCTTGTGCGCGCTGCGCAAGAGCAGGCCCGATCCGAAGAGGAGCACTACGGTGAGGGCCACCTGCGCGACGGTCAGCGCGATACGCGCGTACCGGACGCGCACGCTCGCGCTCTGCCGGCTGCCGCCCTGCTTCAGCATCTCGTGGACACGCCCGCCCCTGCTCTGCAGCCACAGCGCACTGGCGGCGAGTGCCGCCGCCGTCACGCTCGCGAGCAGCGCGACGAAAATCAGCGTCGCGCCGTCGATGGCGATGGGATAGGGCGCCTCTTCGGGCATGAGGCCAAAGTGACCGAGGAGCTTGAGCCCGGCGGGCGCAAGAGCGAGCCCGAGGCCCGCCGCTGCGAGTGCGAGGAGCGCCGCCTCGATCAGGTGAAACCGCGCCACCCTTCCGGGGCTCGCTCCCAGTGCGGCCAGCAGCGCACTCTCGTGCGCCCGGGAGGCGAGCCGCGCGATGTAGAGGTTGCAGGCGTTGATGACCGTGATCGCCATGATGAGGAGCGCCGTGCCCAGCATCAGCTTCAAGACGATGTCTCCCGTCGGCGGCAGCCACAGGCTTCGCAGCGACTTCGCGCGGATCTGCAGGTTACTTCTCTCGGAGAAGTTCCTGGTTTCCGCAAGCACGGGGAGCAGAGCCGTCAGGCGCTCCCCGGCATCGACGGCCCGCACCTCTGTGGCGAGCCGGCCGATGCCCCATCCTCTGCTGACCCAGCGAACGGGGTTTTCCTTCAATCCTTCGGGGGATAGCGACACCGGCACCCAGAGTGTCGCGGACGAGGCGAACGGCACGTCGGAGGGCATCACGCCGATGATGCGGTACTGGCCAAACTGCAGCGGCAGCACCTGACCCAGCGCGGCGGTGGGGATGCCAAAACGCTCGGCGGCAAACGCCGCCGACACGAGGAGGTTTCCAGGTTCGTGCGCCCGCACGTCCAGCTCATTCGGGAGACGTCCGGCAAGAGGGTGCAGCCCGAGGAGACCGAAGAACTCCGGCTCCGCGAACACCGTCGACAGGTCGCTCCGCTCGATGCCGGGGCCGTTCTCGAGCTCGAGGTCCCCACGAGTCACTCCGGCGAAGCGCTCGAAGAGCTCGCGCTGCTGAGCGAATTCCTGCAGCATCTCGAACGAAAGGAGTCCGTCCCAGTTCTCCTTGATAAAGTGCGGCACGATGTTGACCAGCCGATCAGCCCCGGGAAAAGGCAGCGGCTTCCAGAGCAGGCAGTACACCACCGCGAATACGCACGCGCTCGTGGCGATGGCGAGCCCGAGCAGAGTCACCGAGGCCAGCGCAAAACCCGGCGCGCGCGCAAGACGGCGCAGGACATAGAGCGCATCGTGCTCCAGTGCCGTCATGGGCGTGCCGCGCTCGCGCTCGCAGCGCCCCGGGCCGAGGGTCCAGGACGGCGCCCCGGCGTCACTGAATCACCCGGGCCCGATTCGCCCGCGCGCCATTCATCGACGATGCGCCCGTCGAAGAGCTGAACACCACGCCCGGCGAAATGCGCGTAGCGCGGATCGTGCGTGACCATGCACAGCGTCGCCCCGCCGCGGTGCAGCTCGCCGAGGAGCTCCATGACCGATTCGCCGTTGATGGAATCGAGATTCCCGGTTGGCTCGTCCGCCAGCAGGATGGAAGGCGAGCCGATGAGGGCCCGCGCCACCGCGACACGCTGCTGCTGGCCGCCGGACAGCTGCGCTGGGTAGTGGCGCAGCCGGTGCGCCATGCCGACGCGCTCGAGCGCATCGTTAGCCCGGCGCCGACACTCGTGACTCGAGGGCCCGCCGCCCTTCGCGCGGCGCAGGCGCAGCGGCAGCTCCACGTTCTCGTACACGGTGAGATCACCGATCAGGTTGAAAGACTGGAAGATGAAGCCGACTTCGCGATTGCGGATGCGTGCCCGCCCGGCGGCGCTGATGTCCTGCACGGGCGTGCCGTTGAGCCGGTACTCGCCCGAGGTCGGACTGTCGAGGAGGCCGAGGATCGCCAGCAGCGTCGATTTGCCGCAGCCCGACGGCCCGCTGATCGCGACGTATTCGCCTCGCCCGATCGTCAGATGGACCCCTGACAGCGCATGCGTCTCCAACTCACCGGTGTAGAAGATCTTCCCGACGTCGCGAAGGGTGATCAGGGGCGTCGCTCCGGTGGATGAGCGCGGGTCGCCGGTGGATGGGCTCATGGGGTGCTATCCTTGAGTTTCGACATTGAGGCCGCGGAGACAAGCCCAACCTAACGCAGTCGTATCCTGTCGTACTTGTCCCACACCGACGTGTCCGAGAGCAGCACCCGGTCGCCGGGCGCCAGTCCCTCTAAAACCTCAATCAGGGCAACCGAGGCGCGCCCGAACCGCACGGGCACCCGCTCGGCGCTCTTGCCGTCCGCACTCAGCCGGAACAGCCTGAGCTGCGAGTCAGGCCGCGCGATCGCCGGCCTCGCCACGTAAACCGCGTTGGGCACGAGCTCGATCTCGATGGTCCCGTCCACGCTCAAGTCAGGACGCGACCCGGGCGGCAGCGGCCCGAGCAGCTCGACGTCGACCTGGACACTACCGCGTTGAACGGCCGGATCGATGCGCTCGACGCGACCGGCGAGGAGCGCCGTGCGCGTGTCGATCGTGACGCGCTGGCCCACGCCCACATCCTTGGCCTGCGTCTCCGCAACCTCGAGCTCAGCGCGCAGCTCGCCCGGCCGCGCGATACGCGCGAGATTCGCCCCCGCCGCCACCTCCTGACCCTCCTGCACTGCGACGGACTGCAGGACACCGGTCGTACCGGCCTTGACGTGCAGTGCCTCGGCGAGGCGGGCACGCGAGGCGTAAGCGGTCTCGAGCTGTCTGATGCGCGCCTCATCGGCCGCGATCTGCGCTACCAGCGTCTGCCCGGATTTCGCCACGCGCTCGGCGGCGAGCCCGAGCAGCGTCTGCTGCTGCTCGGCGTCCAGCTGGTACTCGCGGAAGGTCAGCGCCGGGATGATTCCCTGCTTTGCGAGTCCCCCGGTGGCATCGACCTTGGCGCGGGCCAGCGCGTAGGCGGAGCGGATCTGCGCGACGCGTGACTTCTCATCGAGCAGCTGGTTTTCGAGGCCCATCCTCTTCGCGGCGGCGTCGGCACGCGCCGCGGCCAGGGCAGCACCGGCGCTCTCGAGCTCCTCGGTCGCTGCGGGGCTGCCGAGCTCCATGAGCACGGTGTCGGCGGCGACCACGGCGCCGGGTTTGATCCCGATCCGCTCGACGACCGCGGCCGTCCGAGCGGTAATCCAGCGGATCTCCTTCGGGCTCAGTACCCCCTGACCGCGCACCTCGCGCAGCATCTGGCCACGCTTGACGGTATCGATCCAGACGCTGTTGCGATCGACCAGCGGAAGTGCGGGCCCGAGTAGGCCGACGCCGGCAACGGCGGCCAACGCCAGCGCGCCGGCCGCAATACCGATCAGCCAACGACGGCGGGTGTTGCGGCGTTTGAGGTCCTTGCGCTCGATGTCCATGCGCAGTCCGTTGCACACACTATGCCAGAGCGAGTCGGCTCAAATCCTCAATGACCTGCCGGCACCAACAAGCGCTGCAAGAACGCGGCGTGTCCGGATCCGGACACTGCGCTGTTCGAAAGCGGACAGAACCTTTCGCCGCCTAAAGGCTCGCGAGCCGCCGCATGACCATGTCGGCGAGATCGCGCGCCATGTCCTCGCGCAGGATGTCTTCCTCGTGACCCTTGGCGAGCAGCAGCCGCTCGTCGAAGCTGTAGCTGCGCGTGGCGGAGATCTCCTGCGGGGCGAGGAGCTCCCTGCTCCCGGCCGTGACCACGAAGCCGATCGTGTAGGTGACCTCGTACTGATTCGGTTGATTCGTGCCGGACACCGACAGCACGCGCCGCGTGACACTGTCCCGCACGATGCTGACCACGGCGGAGGCCTGGTCCTTCTCGCGCGCCAGGTGCGCGCCGTTCGAGAGCAGCGCGCGGCGCAGGCTCTGCACGAATTCGCTCTGCCGGTCGGGCGCCTCCAGGTACGGAGTCTTCACCGGGTCGGGCAGCGGCACGCGACCCTGGAGGTGAAAGCCGCAGGCGCTCGCGAGCGCCGCCGCCACGATGAGCAGCGCCCCGACGACCGGCGGCCTCGCGCCTTGCGGTCGCACCCCGCCCTCCGGGCCCCCGCGCGCGGCAGCGCGTCGCGGGCTCATCAGACGACCACGTTGACGAGCTTCCCGGGCACGACGATCACGCGTCTCACCGGCTTGTCGGCCACGAATCTGCGCACCTTGTCGTCGGCGAGCGCCGCTGCCTGTACGGCGGCCTCATCCGAGTTCACCGGAACGCTGATGTGTCCGCGGAGCTTGCCGTTCACCTGCACGACCATGGTGTGCATGTCCTGCGCGAGCGCGGCCGCATCCGGCTCGGGCCAGGGCTCGTCGATCAGCGCGCTCGTGTGCCCGAGCGCCAGCCACAGCGCATGACAGACGTGCGGCGTGATGGGCGCGAGCACCACCGTCGCGATCGAGAGCGCCTCGTGGCGCACCGCTCTTGCGGCCGGGCTCGGATCGTCGAACCGCCCGACGGCGTTCAGCAGCTCCATGATGGCGGCGATCGCGGTGTTGAAGTTGCGCCGGCGGCCGATGTCGTCGGTCGCCTTGGCGAGCGCCTGGTGCGCGGCGCGCCGCAGCTCGCGCTGCTTCGGGGTGAGTGCGCCGCGGTCGAGCGGCGGGGCGGCGCCGGCCGACACATGCTCGTACACCGCATTCCACAGGCGGCGGATGAAGCGCGCGGCCCCCTGCACCCCCTCGTCGGACCATTCGAGCGTCTGCTCGGGGGCCGAGGCGAACATGATGAAGAGCCGCGCGGTGTCGGCGCCAAAGCGCTCGACCAGACCTTCGGGATCGACGCCGTTGCCCTCGGACTTCGACATCTTTCCGAGGCCCTCGTGCGTGACAGGCACGGTGCCGAGGTCGGGCAGCGCGGCTTCATACAACTCGGCGCCGTCGGGTCCGCGGCGCGTGTCGACGTCGGCGGGGTTGACGTAGCGCTTGCGACCGCCTTCGACCTGGTACGAGTAGACGTGGTTGAGCACCATGCCCTGGGTGAGGAGCCGGGTGAATGGCTCGCCGAACCTGACGAGGCCGAAGTCCCGCATCACCTTGGTCCAGAAGCGCGCATAGAGCAGGTGCAGGATCGCGTGCTCGATGCCGCCGATGTACTGGTCCACCGGAAGCCAATAATCGACGCGCTCATCCACCATGGCCGTCGGCGCGTCCGGACATGCGTAGCGCATGAAGTACCAGGAGGAGTCGACGAAGGTGTCCATGGTGTCGGTTTCGCGCCGCGCGGGCTTCCCGCACCTGGGGCACGCGCACTCGTAGAAGGCCGGGGATTTCGCGAGCGGGTTGCCGCTGCCGTCCGGCACCAGGTTCTCGGGCAGCAGCACCGGCAGCTGCTCATCGGGCACGGGCACTTGCCCGCACGCGCCGCAGTGGATGATCGGGATCGGGCAACCCCAGTAGCGCTGCCGCGAGATGCCCCAGTCGCGCAGGCGGTACTGCACGCGCTTGCGGCCGAGACCCTTCTTCTCGAGCGCCGCGGCGATCGCGTCCACCGCGCCCTGGAAGTCGAGCCCCGAGAACTCGCCCGAGCTCACGGTCACCCCGTACTCCGCGTACGCCGCCATCCACGGCGCGCGCACCTTCTCGTAGGCCCCGGTGGTGGAGCGCACCACCGTGACGATCGGCAGATGGTTCTTCAGCGCGAACTCGAAGTCGCGCTCGTCGTGGGCGGGCACGCCCATGACGGCGCCCTCGCCGTAGGCCATCACCACGTAGTTCGCGACCCAGATCTCGAGCGGCTTGCCGGTGAAGGGATGCAGGACGTGCAGCCCCGTCGGCATGCCTTTCTTCTCCTGCGTGGCGACGTCGGCTTCGATCACGGTGCCCAGGCGGCACTCCTCGACGAAAGCGGCGAGCCTGGGATCGCGCCTTGCGGCGGCGAGCGCCACCGGATGCCCGGCGGCGATCGCCATGAAGGTCGCGCCGAAGAGCGTGTCGGCGCGCGTAGTGAACACTCTGATCGCCCCGGCGGCGCCGACCGCCTTCACCGTATCCGGGGCGTAGGGGAAGGCGATGTCGCAGCCCTCGCTCCGGCCGATCCAGTTGACCTGCATCACCCGCACGCGCTCCGGCCAGTCATCGAGCTCCCCGAGCGCTGCCAGCAGCTCCTCCGCGTAGCGCGTGATGGCGAGGTAGTACATGGGGATCTCGCGCTTCTCGACCGGAGCCCCGGTGCGCCAGCCGCGCCCGTCGATGACCTGCTCGTTCGCGAGCACCGTCTGGTCCACCGGATCCCAGTTCACGACCCCGGTCTTGCGGTACGCGATGCCCCGCTCGAGCATGCGCAGGAACAACCACTGGTTCCAGCGGTAGTAAGCGGGGTCGCAGGTGGCGATCTCACGCCGCCAGTCGATCGCGAAGCCGAGCGACTTGAGCTGCGCGCGCATGTGGGCGATGTTCTCGCGCGTCCACTTCGCCGGCGGCACACTATTGCTCATGGCGGCGTTCTCGGCCGGCAGGCCGAAGGCATCCCAGCCCATCGGCTGCAGCACGTTGTAGCCGCGCATGCGCAGGTAGCGCGAGAGCACGTCGCCTATCGTGTAGTTGCGCACGTGGCCCATGTGCAGCCGCCCGGATGGGTACGGCAGCATCGACAGGCAGTAGAACTTCGGGCGCGAGGCGTCCTCGCCCACCTCGAACGCGCGCCGCTCGGCCCAGTAGGCCTGCGCGGCGCGCTCGACGGCCGCGGGATCGTAGCCCTCCTGCATCGTGGTCTGGCGGTGAGGGCCGCCGTGTCTCACGGCAACCGCAGCGGCACGAAGATCTGGGCGTCGCCGCGCTGGATCAGCAGCGCCACGTTCTTGCCGGCGGCCTGGGTGGCGTCCTGCAGCTCCTTCGCCGTGTGCACGCGCTTGCCGTTGATGCCGAGGATGATGTCGCCGGGCTCGACTTCCGCAGCCTGCGCGGGACCTGCGACATCCTCCACCACCAGGCTCCCCTGCGTCTTCGCCTGCTCCTTCTCCTCGGGCGACAGCGGCCGCACCGTGAGGCCGAGCGCGCCCGGCTTTTCGGTGCCGCGCGGCACGGGCTTGCCCGAGCGGGCGCTGAGCTGCTGCTGCTCCTTGAGCTCCGCCACCTTCACGCCGACGTTCTGCTCCTTGCCCTCGCGCCACACGGTGAGGCTCGCATCGGCGCCCGGCCGCATCGCCGCGATCGCCCCCGAGAGCTCCCCATAGCGCTCGATCGCATGCCCGCCGACGCTCAGGATGACATCGCCCGGGACGATGCCGGCGCGCGCCGCCGGGCCGTCCTTCTCCACCGATGACACGAGCGCGCCGTGCGGCCGGGCGAGACCGAAGGACTCGGCGAGCTGCGCGTTGACGTCCTGAATCGTGACGCCGATGCGGCCGCGCACCACGCGGCCGGTCTTGATGAGTTGCTCCCCGACGTTGCGCGCCACGTCGATCGGGATCGCGAACGAGACTCCCATGAAGCCGCCGGTGCGGCTGAAGATCTGCGAGTTGATGCCGATCACCTCGCCGGCCATGTTGAACAGCGGCCCGCCGGAGTTGCCGGGATTCACGGCCACGTCGGTCTGGATGAAGGGCACGTAGTTGTTCTCGCCCGGCACCGAGCGCGAGGTGGCGCTGATGATGCCCGCGGTGGCGCTGTTCTCGAAGCCGAAGGGCGAGCCGATCGCGAGCACCCACTGCCCCGGCTTGATGCGCGCGGGATCGCCGAGCTTGACGATCGGCAGATTGCTCGCGTTGATCTTGATCACCGCCACGTCGGTCCGCTCGTCCGCGCCGATGACCTTGGCGGGAAACTCGCGCCGGTCGGTGAGGCGCACGGTCACCTCATCGGCGTTGGCCACTACGTGGGTGTTGGTGAGGATGTAGCCGTCGGAATTGATGATGAAACCCGAGCCCGCGCCGCGCGCCGGCGGTACATTGCCGCGCTGCCCTTCCCCGGGAGCGGGAATGCCGAAGCGGCGGAAGAAGTCGTAGAAGGGATCGTTCGGCGAGAGTTGCAACCCGCCGGCCCCGGCCTGCGCCTTCTCGACCACCTCGACGTTCACCACCGCGGGCCCGTAGCGATCGACCAGCGCCGAGAAATCCGGCAGCCCCCGGAGCGCGAGCTCGGCGGTCCCGGCCTGCAGGGCGGGCGAAGGCGGTGCGGCGGCCGGCGCCGGGCCCGGGTCGGCGCCGGCGGCAAGCGCGGAAGCGCCCGCCGCGGCGGCATGGGTCGACTGGGCGCTCAGGTCGCGGGAACACGCCCCGAGCGCGATCGCGATGACGCACAGGGCCGCCCCGCGCCGCAGCGGAGTGAGACTCGGCTCGAACTTGGGATTCATGGGAACACTTCCAGCAACAAAATCGGGGAACCGCCGGCTTCACCCCGTGCGGGCGCGCCGGCCCCTATCATTCCGCACCCACAGCCCGTATGCCAGCGCCAGCGCCGCCAGGCTCACGATGAGCCAGTTTCCAACATGAGCGTAGGGCGGGAGGCCGCTGTAAGGCACGATGGCTGAGACCAGCACCACGGGGGTGAATTCCGGGGCGCTCCGGACGACTTCGCCGTGCGGCCCGATGACCGCCGAAATGCCGTCATTGGCGGCCCGCACCAGATAGCGGCCCTCCTCGAGCGCGCGCATGCGCGCGATCTGGAAGTGCTGATGCCGGGCGCTCGAGTGACCGAACCACGCATCGTTGGTCACGTTCACCAGCGCGTCGGCGTGCGGCAATACCCGCAGCATCGCGCTGCCGTACGCGTCCTCGTAGCACACGGTGGCGCCGAGTCGCACCTTCGCCGCCGGGAGCGGGGACTGATCCCGCCCTCCCGGGGTGAAGTCCGAGTACGGCAGGCTCATCAGGCGCAGCCACCGGCGCACGAAGCGGGGCACGGGAAAGAATTCCGCGAACGGCACGAGGTGGCGCTTGTCGTACCAGCTCACGGTCTCATCGAGCGCCAGCACCGAGTTGAAGTAGCGCGTCGGATCGTCCTCGGCGGCACCGCCATCCGCGCGCAGCACGCCCACGACGAGCGCCGAGCCGTGAGCGCGCGCCTCGCCGTACAGGTGGCTGATGTAGGGAACGATGTCGTTGGCGACATCGGCGGGCGCGGATTCCGGCCAGACGATGAGCTGCGTTCCGAGCGCCTGCTCGGTGAGCGACTCATAGAGCCCGAGCGTCGTGTCGCGGTTGCTCTCGAGCCACTTCTCGTCCTGGGGGATCGCGCCCTGCACCACCGCCACCGTCACCGGGCTTCCCGCAGGACGCGTCCAGGAGTGCCCGTGGAGCGCCGCCCCCGCCGCCCACGGCGCAAGCAGCAGCAGCGCCGCCGGGATCCGGGCGCGGGGCCCTCCGGTGGCGAGCTCGAGCAGCGCACCCGCGCCGAGGAGCAGCAGTGCGCTGATCCCGTAGACGCCGACGAGCGGCGCGAAGGCGCCGAGCCAGGTGTCGGTCTGCGAGTACCCGAGCGAGAGCCACGCGAAGCCGGTGAGGAACCAGCCGCGCCACCACTCGACCAGGAGCCACGCGGCCGGCAGCGCCGCGAGCGTCCGCAGCGGCCCGCGCTCGGGGAGCCAGCGCGCCACCGCGTACCCGAGCGCCGCCTGATAGAGGCCCATGATCGCGACCAGCCCCACCATCAGCACGAAGGCGAGCCACACCGGCGCCCCGCCGTTGACGTGGATGCTGACGTAGAGCCAGTAGGTGCCGGCGGCGAAGGTCGCCGCGCTGAAGAGAAATCCCAGCCGCGCGGCTTCGCGCGGCCCGGCGTCCTGCCACAGCCACATGAGCGCCGCCGGAGAGACGAGCGCCAGCGGCCAGAGATTGAACGGCGCGAAGGAGGCCGTGAGCGCGGTTCCCGCGGCGAGCGCCAGCGCCGCGCGCAGCGCCGGGAACTCAGGTCGCGGCAGGCGGTAGCGGCCTGCCGCCGGCGCAGCGGCGGCGGGTTCGGACTCCGGCTTCATGGGCTTACGCGGCGCCGGCGGGGCGCTCGTCCGGCGGCAGCACGTCGCGCGGGGCCACCACGCGCAGCGCCTCGATGCGGCGCCGATCGGCGCGCAGCACGCGGAATTCGAAGCCGCCGATGCTCGCGCTCTCACCGCGCCGCGGCAGCCGGCCGAGGTGCTTCATGAGGAGCCCCGCGACCGTGTCGACGCCCTCGGCCTCCGAGAGCCGCGCACCGAAGTACTCGTTGAACTCCGAGATCCGCGTGACGCCGCGCACGGTGAAGTGCCGCTCGGCGTCGCGGCGGATGTTCTGGTCGTCCTCGACGTCGAACTCGTCGTCGATCTCGCCGACGATCTGCTCGATGACGTCCTCGATGGTACAGAGCCCCGAGACGCCGCCGTACTCGTCGACCACGATCGCCATGTGGTTGCGATTGCGGCGGAACTCCTTCAGCAGCACGTTGAGGCGCTTCGACTCGGGCACGAACACCGCCGGACGCATGTACTCGCGGATGTCGAAGCGCTCGCGCGCCGAGGCGGTCGTGAGACGCAGCAGATCCTTCGCCAGCAGGATCCCGACGATGTCGTCGCGATCGGCGTCCATCACCGGAAAGCGCGAGTGCCCCGACTCCACCACCACGGGCAGAATGCGCGCCGCCCCCTGGTCGCGCCGCACGAACACCATCTGCGCGCGCGGCACCATGATGTCGCGAACCTGCAGGTCGCCGACCTCGAGCACGCCCTCGAGCATCGTGAGCGCATCGCCGTCGATGATGCCGCGCTCACCGGCCTCGCGCAGCACCGCGAGCAGATCCTCGCGGTCGTGCAGCTCCGGCGCGAGTCCCTGGGTGAGGCGCTTCAGCCAGCGGCCGGTGGCGTTGAGATCCTTCGGCATGGCTCTTAGCTGCTCCGGTAGGGATTCGCAAATCCGAGGCGTCGGAGCACCGCGATCTCGCGCCGCTCCATGCGCCGTGCATCCTTCTCCCGCGCGTGGTCGTAGCCGATGAGGTGAAGGGTCCCGTGCACCACCAGGTGCGCCCAGTGCGCCTTGAGTGGCTTGTCCTGCGCGCGCGCCTCGGCCCGCAGGACGCCGGCGCAGATCACGAGCTCCCCGAGCGCTCTCCGGTCCGGGTGCGGCGCCTCGCCCGATGCGAACGACAGCACGTTGGTCGGGCGGTCGCGGCCGCGGAAGCGCGCATTCAGCCGGGCGCTCTCCGCCGCCCCTACCACGCACACGCCCAGCTCGCGGCCGCGGGCGGCCCGGCCCGCCGCAACGCTCGCCCAGCGCGCGAGGTCGCGCCGCGTCGGCGACCAGGCGCGTACCCGGCGCCGGAGCTCGACCTCGAGGCCGCGCGCCCCGAGCCCGGCCCGGTGCGCGTGCGCCCGGCTCGCCCGCCGCGCAGCGGAGCTCACGAGGAGCCCCCGCGCGACTCGTAGGCCTGAACAATGCGCTGCACCAGCGGGTGGCGCACGACGTCCTGGGCGTCGAAGAAGGTGAACGCGACGCCCGGCACCGCGCGCAGCACATCGACCACGTGCGAGAGGCCCGACTGCTTGCCCGCGGGCAGATCGGTCTGGGTGATGTCGCCCGTAACGACGGCCTTGGAGCCGAACCCGATCCGGGTCAGGAACATCTTCATCTGCTCGATGGTCGTGTTCTGGGCCTCATCGAGAATGATGAAGGAGTCGTTCAGCGAGCGGCCACGCATGAAGGCGAGCGGCGCCACCTCGATGACGTTCCTCTCGATGAAGCGCGCGACGCGATCGAAGCCCATCATCTCGTAGAGGGCGTCGTACATCGGCCGAAGATAAGGATCGACCTTCTGCGTGAGGTCCCCGGGAAGGAATCCGAGACGCTCCCCGGCCTCCACCGCCGGTCGCACCAGGATCAGCCGTCGCACGCGATCCGCCTGCAGCGTCTCGATCGCGCAGGCGACCGCCAGATACGTCTTGCCGGTGCCCGCCGGACCTATGCCGAAGGTCAGGTCGCGGCTGCGGATGTGCGCGAGATAGTCGCGCTGGTGGGAGCCGCGCGCCCGGATCCCGCCGCTCGGCACGTGCACGCCATGCTCCCGCGAGTCCGCATCGAGCGGGAGCGGGCCCGACTCGCGCTCGTGCAACGCGAGGTGGACGCGCTCCGGGGTGACCTCCTCGTGGCGGGTCAGGTCGAAGAGCTCCCGGAGCACCCCTTCCGCGCCCTCGGCCTGGGCGCCGCTCACGCGAAAGCTTCCGCCGCGGCGGTGGATGCGTACGTCGAGGCGCGTCTCGAGGAGCCGCAGGTTCTCATCGAGCGGCCCGCACAGATTCGCGAGCCGGGCGTTGTCCGATGGACCGAGTGCGAATTCCCGCTGCGGTTGGGGAGGTGAGGCGGCCACTGGCACTCAGCCGCCGGCGATGGCGGCGGCCGGCGGCGCGCAGGCACTGCTGGTCAGGTCCGCCAGGCGCCCGCGCAGGCTGTGCGGGAGCGCTTCGGTAATGAGGACGTCGACGAAGCGACCGATGAGCGTCGCGGGACCCGCGAAGTTCACCCAGCGGTTGTTGGCGGTGCGGCCGGCGAGCTCGCGCGCGTTCCTCTTCGCGGCACGCTCGATGAGAAGGCGTTGCCGCGTGCCGACCATCGAGAGGCTGATGGTGCGCGCCTCGGTCTCGAGCTGCGCCTGCAGGCGCGCCAGCCGCTGCTGCTTCGCCTCCGGCTCAACGTCATCCGGGAGCGAGGCGGCGGGCGTGCCGGGGCGGCGGCTGTAGATGAAGCTGAACGACTGATCGAAGCCCACGTCGCGCACCAGCGCGAGCGTCGCCTCGAAGTCGCGCTCGCTCTCGCCGGGAAAGCCGACGATGAAGTCCGAGGAGATCGAGATGTCGGGCCGGACTGCGCGGAGCTTGCGCACCTTCTCCTTGAACTCGAGCGCGGTGTAGCCGCGCTTCATGAGCGAGAGCACGCGGTCCGAGCCGCTCTGGACCGCCAGGTGCAGGTGGTTGGCGAGCTTGTCGACGCTCGCGAAGGCCTCGATCAGGCTGTCGTTGAACTCGAGCGGGTGAGAGGTCGTGAAGCGGATGCGCTCGATCCCCGGGACTGCGGCGACGTGATGGATGAGGGTGGCGAGATCCACCCGCGCGCCGTCCGACATGGGACCTGAGTAAGCGTTGACGTTCTGGCCGAGGAGCGTCACCTCGGCGACACCCTGGGCTGCGAGCCGGCGCACCTCTTCCAGCACCGAGTCGAAGGAGCGGCTCACCTCTTCGCCGCGGGTGTAGGGCACGATGCAGAAGCTGCAGTACTTGCTGCACCCCTCCATGACGGAAACGAAGGCTCGCGCGCCTTCGGCGCGCGGCGGCGGCAGGCGATCGAACTTCTCGATCTCGGGGAAGCTCACGTCGATTACCGGCCTGCCCGTGCGGCGCAGCTCGCCGATCATCTCGGGCAGACGGTGGAGCGTCTGCGGACCGAACACGAGATCCACGAACGGCGCGCGCTCGGTGATGGCTTCGCCCTCCTGACTCGCCACGCAGCCGCCGACGCCGATGATCAGCTGCGGCCGGCGGGCCTTGAGCCGCCGCCATTCCCCGAGGAGCGAGAACACCTTCTCCTCGGCCTTCTCCCGCACCGAGCAGGTGTTCATGAGGAGCACGTCCGCCTCGGCCGGATCGTCGGTGGGGATGAGACCCGCGCCCGCGTTCAGCACGTCCGCCATCCGTGCGGAGTCGTACTCGTTCATCTGGCAGCCGAAGGTCTTGATGAAGTAGCGGCGGGGCATAGAGAGCCGGAGTGAAATCTTACGGCCTCGGGGCCTCGGCCGCACGGCCGGCTGCCCGCGATAAGTAAAAAACCTAAGCCGCTCATGGGCTTGCGAAGAGGCCGTTTTCATCCGAAGAAGCGCCCCGGATGCGCCGCGTGCTTTTTGCGCCCCCGGTTGAGAACCGGTAGGGTGCAGCCCCACTTCGCCTTCCCGGGAGCGCTCCATGTCAAGGCTCGCACGGCTCGCGGCCCTGTTGCTCTTCGCCGCGGCCGGCACGCTGTCCGCCCAGGACAGCGCCGATGCCCGCGCCGAGGAGTTTCGCGACAAGCTGCGCGCGCTCAACTGGGTGGTGGGCCCGCGTGAGCTCACGATGAGCGGCAACGCCACGCTGTCTCTGCCTCAGGGCTACGTCTACCTCGACGCGGCGAACACCACCAAGTTCGAGGAGCTCAACGAGAACCTCTCCTCGGGCAAGGAGGTCATGATTGCGCCGAAGAGCCTGACATGGACGGCGTACCTGATCTTCGAGGACGAGGGCTACGTCAAGGACAACGAGAAGATCGACGCCGACGCGATCCTCAAGACGCTCAAGCAAGGCGCCGAGGCAGCCAACGCGGACCGCCGGCGCCGCGGTTGGGAAGAGCTGCACGTCGTAGGGTGGACGATTCCGCCCGCGTACAACGGCAACACCAAGCGCCTCGAGTGGGCTACGCTGTTACGCGCCCAGGGCGGGGAAGCGACCAACTTCCTCACGAAGATCCTCGGGCGGAAGGGCTACACCACGGTGGTGCTGGTCACCCGCCCCGACAACACCACCGCCGCAGTGGCGGACGTGGACAGCGTGCTGCGCGCCTATCGCTTCAACGGTGGAGACACCTACGCGGACTGGCGCCCGGGCGACAAGGTGGCGGAGTACGGCCTCACGGGGCTCATCGTCGGAGGCGCGGTGGCGGCCGCGGTCAAGACGGGACTGCTGAAGGGACTGTGGAAATTCATCGTGGCCGGGATCGCGGCCTTCTGGAAGCTGCTGCTTGCCGGGACTGCGGCGGTCGCCGCGGCCCTCAGGTCGCTCTTCAAGCGCCGTCAGGCCGAGCGCTGAGCCTTGAGTCCGCGCCCTCGCCCGTGAGCCCGGAGACACTGCTCGCGCTCGCGCTCGTGGCGGTCTACGTGGCGGACTCCGCGCACTTCCTCGCCATCGGGGAGGCGCTGATCCGCACCCGCTCGGGCAGGACGGCCGGGCTGTCCTTCGGCTGGCCGTTCGAGCTGGCGGGCCGCCGCCCCTTCATTCCGAATCCGCTGACGCCTTTCTGGCCGGAGCTGCGATTCGTGTGGACCCCCTCGTCGGCAGGCGGCGCGGGCGCGGCCGAGGCGGTGAGCGCCGAGATGCGCGCGCACCTGGCCGCGGTCAGACCCGTCGCATGCATCGCGAGTGTCTGTGCGGCGCTGATCGCCGTCGTGGCTCCGCTCGCCCTTGCCTTCGGGCGCGAGCCGCTGTTCGTGGCGGCGACGCTCCTGTGCCTCGCGCTCTCGGCCGCGGCGTGCGCTCTCACCGCCTCGCGCAGGAAGGAGCTCCGACTCACCGGCCTGCCGCTCTTCTCGACCATCCTCGTGGCGCTCGTGTGCCTGCCGTGCGCGGGGAATCTGGCCCGCTCGGTCGCGGCCCAGCGCCGCTGGTCGGTCGCCGCGGCGGAGCTGCCGGCGCTCGGCTTCGAGGGGATTCCAGCCGCGACGCTGCGCGCGCAGCTTCAGGAAGCGCTCGGCGCGGCGCGGCGGGTGCTGCCGGAGGACAGCGCGGCGCATTCTGCGCTCAGTGAGCAGCTGCGGCGGCTCGAGGGAGAAGCGCGTGAGCCTGACTGACTGGATCGTGATCGGCGGCGGCGCCGCGATCGGCTGGGGACTCGTCTCCTGGATCATCACCGTGGTGCGCCAGCAGCGTGCGCCGCCCGTGCCCATGCAGGAAGGCGCCGCCCCGCCCGCGACGGCGCCCGCGACGGCGCCCGCCGCGGCGCCGCAGGGGCGCATCAGCCTCGCCGAGCTCGGCAGCACCTGGCACGTGATTCTCGGAGTCCCGGAGGATGCGAGCCTTCTCGAGATCGAGGCCGCTTACCGGGAGCGCGTGGCGATGCGCGAGCGCGGCCCTGGGGAGGGCGCTGCGACTCTCGCTGAGCGCTCGCGCCTCGATGAGGCGTTCGAGTTCATCCGCGCGCTCAGGCAGCGGGCCTCCGGAACGCCGGGCGCGGTCTAGGCTGCGGGCGGCGCTGCCTCGGCCGCCCCGGGCGCGGTCAGAAC
>Ga0209808_1000369_pt1 | contig 22400 bp, 16 predicted proteins | sample GraSoiAngelo_157_FD_186171 | JGI IMG/M metagenome (GOLD analysis project Ga0209808, IMG submission 186171) | Grasslands soil microbial communities from the Angelo Coastal Reserve, California, USA - 14_1009_16_20cm (SPAdes) (version 2) | ecosystem: Environmental > Terrestrial > Soil > Grasslands ... | reverse complement strand
ACGAAATCGATGCCGATGTGGTCGGCGACTTTGCCGAGCACCGCCGCGCCGACGCTACCCATGCCGAAGGCGAGCCCGAAGAACAGTCCCGCGACCATGCCGGTGCGCCCCGGGAGCAGGTCCTGCGCGTACACCACGATCGCCGGGAACGCCGAGGCGAGGATGAGCCCGATCGGCACGGTGAGCACACAGGTCCAGAAGAGGTTCGCGTGCGGCAGCAGCAGCGTAAAGGGCAGAACACCCAGAATCGAGGCCCAGATGATGTACTTGCTGCCGAGCCGATCGCCCAGGGGTCCGCCGGCCATGCCGCCCACTGCCGCAGAGGCCAGGAACACGAACAGCAGCAGCTGCGAGGTGCGTACCGAAACGTGAAAATGGTCGATGAGATAGAAGGTGTAATAGCTGGTGACGCTCGCGAGGTAGACGTACTTCGAGAACACCAGCGCCAGCAGCACCGTAATGGCGAGGACGACGTGACGGCGCGGCGCGCCCGGCGCCTGCGATCCCGCCGCGCGCGCCAGGCGCGTGATGCCATGCGTCTTGTACCAGTGCCCCACATTGATGAGCACCACCATGCCGAGCAGTGCCGCAATTGAGAACCATGCCACGCTCGACTGGCCGCGCGGCAGCACGATGAAGGCCGCGAGCAGCGGGCCCGCTGAGGTACCGAAGTTGCCACCCACCTGGAATACCGACTGCGCCAGGCCGTGCTTGCCGCCCGAGGCCATGCGTGCCACGCGCGAGGATTCGGGGTGGAACACCGACGAGCCGGTGCCGATGAGCGCGGCCGCAAGCAGCAGCAGCGCGTAGCTGTCGGCAAAGGCGAGCAGCACCAGCCCCGCCAGTGTGAACCCCATACCGGTCGCCAGGGAGTAGGGGCGCGGGCTCTTGTCGGCGAATGCCCCCACCAGCGGCTGCAGGAGCGATGCGGTGAACTGGAAGGTGAAGGTCAGGAGCCCGATCTGCGTGAAGCTCAAGCGATACGAGCTGCGCAGCATCGGATACAGCGCCGGCAGGAGCGACTGCATCATGTCATTCAGCAGGTGGCAGAAGCTGATGGCCACGAGGATGCCGAAGGCCGTGCTGCCGGCGGTGCTGATGCGGCCGAGCGTGGGGGTCGATTCGTTCACAGGAGAAGGTCCTGCACGGGAAGGATGTAATTGAAGCCGATCCGACCCCGTCTGCCCATCTCTCCAAATAGGGTGCGCCGCAACGCAAGCCGCAAGAGAGCGCGGTGCACCCGGGGAGTGCACCGCGAGCCGGCCCGGCTGTCCCCGGGCTTAGAAGCGCTGCCCGAAACGGATGCCGATGGTGCGCGGGGTACCGATCACCGCCAGAGGCTTCTGGCCGCAGATCGGCGTGCCCCCCAGCTGGATGGTGCATTCCGCGAAGCGGTATACCTCCGCGCGCCGGTCGAGCACGTTGTTGGCGAAGACCTCCGCAGTGAAGTTGCCTCGGGCGATGCCGGCCAGGACATCGAGCAATCCGTAACCCGGCTGAGTGCCGACCAGCAGGTTGTCGTACGGCACCAGCTCGGAACGGGTCGAGCTCTGGTAGTCGAAGGCGCCCTGCACGTGGGCCTCGAGCTGGCCGCCCATCGGGAAGGTGTAGCGCGCGGTGAGGTTGCCCTTGAACTTCGGGACGATCGGCAGCTGCGTGTCGGAGGGAGCCGCGTCGGTCGCCGGACAGCTCGTGAGCGGCGGGCCCGTGAGCGGCAGCGGCTGGCCACTGGGGTCGACATCGAGACAGAAGTCCTTGGCGAGCTTCGGATCGAGCTCGGTCGCCCCCAGGCTGAGGGAGAGTCCCTGCGCAGGAGCCCATTCCAGCTGCTGCTCCGCGCCCTTGATGCGCGCCGCGCTCGCGTTGCGCACAATCGTGAAGGAGTTCTGGCCCAGGAACCCGAACTGGAAGTTCTTCCAGTCCTCCCAGAAGAATGCACCGTTGAATCGCAGGTGGTTGTTCAGCCAGCTCGTCTTGAAGCCGATTTCGTAGTTGGTCAGATAATCGGGTTCGTAAGTGGCGAGCGGTGCCAGCGGCGGCGGCACCTGGATGCGGCGATTGAGGCCACCGGGTCGGAATCCCCTGGAGTAGGTCGCGTAGAGCATGTGATTGTCGTCGACCTTGTAGGTCAGGTTGAATTTCGGCGTGGAACCGTTCTTCTGCACTCCCCTCGCGAGGTCGACGCATGGACCGCCCAGAATGCCGGGCTTCACGCAGTCCACGCCGCGCGTCGGCACCGTCGAAGCCTCGCCGGTGGACGAGCCGTACGGGTTGTTCAAGCCGAAGCCGAAGAACCCATCGAGCGAGTTGTCGTAGCGGAAGAAGCGGTAGCCCACCGATGCGGTCAACTTCGCTGTCAGGTCATAGCTCAGCTCGCCGAACACCGCATAGTCGCGATCCACGCGGATCTGATCGGTCAGCCAGAAGGTGTGCGGCCAGCCGGTGACGGACTGAAACACGGGTAACTCATCGATCAGGTAGTCCTGCAGGATGTAGTGCTGCTGGCGCTCGTAGAAGAGGCCGCCGATGAAACGCAGCGGGTTCTCCTTGGGCGTTGCCACGCGCAGCTCGTGGCTGATCTTGCGGTACTGGTCCCTGCCGTTGATCCACTGCGACGGATTGATCTGGTGGCCGACGCCCTGCTCGAATGAAGTGATGTAGGTCGTGTTCTGATCATAGAGCAGCGAATAGTCGCTGTAGTCGGACACGGTGTGGTCGTTGCGGCGCAGGTAGCCGCCGGCGTAGGTGATGTCGAAATTGCTGACATGGCCCTCGACCGTGAGCGCCGCCTGCCACCACTGGTCGGAGATGGAGTCGGGATAGAAGCGCTGTGTGGACAGAACCCCCGGGATGGCCGGATCCGCGAAGGCGGTGCCGTCCTGCCGGGTGCTCTGCCCCACGAAAGTCGGGGTCACGGTCCAGTGGTCGTTGAGATTGACCCTGAGTGCCGCGCGGCCACCATATGTGTCCGTGGCGTTGAAGCGCTGCTTCGCCTGCACCGGCGTGGTCTGGCAGCCCGCGGCCGGTGGACTGAAGTTCGACAGGCAGCCGTCGCTCGGGTAGCTGATGGTGCCGGGAATGTTGTCGATGTAGCCGCCGTCGCGCTCCGCCCAGCCGACCAAACGGACCGCCGCGCTGCTGCCGACGGGGATGTTCACGAAGCCCTCGGCGACGTAGCCACCCTGGCCGCGCAGCGTGTTACCCGTGAGATCGTAACCGGCCTTGAAGGCGGAAACGTCCGGCTTGTTGGTGATGATGCGCACCGTGCCGGCCTCCGAGCTCGCGCCGTACAGCGTGCCCTGCGGACCGGCGAGCGCCTCCACGCGCTCGATGTCGTAGACGTGGATGTCGAGCGGACCCTGGATGGTCGTGACCGGCTGCTCATCCAGGTACACGCCGACGCTCGGCAGCGGGCCGGAGTGGTTGGCGTTGTCGCCGCTGGCGACTCCGCGCATGTAGATCTTGGCGAAACCCGGGCCGCTGGTCTGGTAGGCGATGCTCGGCAGGAACTTCACGTAGTCATTGAAGTTCTGCACCCCGAGCTCCTGCAGCCTCGCGGTGCCGAGGGCCGTGATACTGATCGGCACGTCCTGGAGATTTTCGGTGCGCTTCTCGGCCGTCACCACGACCTCTTCGAGGCCTCCGGTGCCGCCGGCCTCGGCGGCATACAGACGTGGTATCGCCGCCATGACGGCGGCGGCTATCGGCGCGCGCCGCAGCAGTACCCGCGTGCGCGAGGCGCGGGCCGTCCGGTCCACGACGGCCATTCTTTCCAGCTTGCGTGATCGGCTGCTCCGCATGTGGTCTCCCCTTGAAACACGAACGTGTGTAATCGTCAGTTATCGCGATGATCAGGTGAAAAATCAGGTACGCGCGGATACGAAACCAGCACCGGCCCGAGCGCCGTCTTCAGCCGCTCGAGCCACTGCTCGAAGTGACGCCACTGCTCGGTGCCCTGGCGGTAGATCGGGCTGCGGACCTGCTCGGAGCTCGCCGTGCGCACGGCGCGCTCGTTCTCGTAGAAACGCAGGCAGCCTGCTTCGAACGGCAGGCGGCAGTATTCCAGAAGGCGTCGCACCTCATCCTCGGTGTTCTCCACCATGTCTTCGTAGAAGACGCGGTGCACGCGCTGCGGCAGAACCGCGTCAAAGTGCGCCATCAGCTCGACGTAAGCGCGGTAGTAGGCACCGAGTTCCGCGAGGTCGTAGGTAAAGTTCTGACCGCGGGCAAAATGCTGCTTGAAATTGGAAAAGCAGCAGCCGAGCGGGTGGCGACGCGCGTCGATGATGCTGGCGTTCGGCAGCATCAGATGAATGAGCCCGACGTGCAGGAAGTTGTTGGGCAGCTTGTCGATGAAGAACGGCCGCTGGCTCTTGCGCTGAATGCGGGTGCGCGCGAGATAATCTTCGCCGACCGCGCGCAGCTGCTCGCCGCCCAGTGCCTCGAGGGCCAGCGGGTAACGCAGCTCTTCAGTGCCGGCGCGTGCGGCGATGCTCTGGGCGAGCGCCGGCACGTCCGGCAACTCCATGGTGCCCTCGACCTGAGAGTGGCTCGAGAGAATTTGCTCGATGAGTGTCGAGCCGGCGCGCGGCAGACCGACGATGAAAATCGGATCCGTTGCTAAGGCCCCGGCGCCCGCACGCGAAGCGAAGAACGCCCCCGTGAAGAACGCCTTGCAGCGCGCGACGTGGTCAATGATGCGCTCAGGCTCGTAGTGCACGCGGGCACGGCGCAGTGCGTTGCCTTCGCGGTAGTGCTCAAAGGATTCCGCGTAGAGCGACTGGTCCTCGAGCGCCTTGCCGAGTGCGAAATGAAAGTGATAGCGGTCTTCCACGCTGAGGTCCGCGCGTGCGAGTTGCGCTCGCATGTGCGCGAGCTCCTCTGCACCGAAGCGGTAGGTCTTGAGATTGGCGAGACTCCACCAAACCTCTCCCAGGTGCGGATCGAGCTCGATCGCCCGCCGGTACGCGCCGATGCCTTCGGCTCTCTGGCCCGAGGTCTTGAGAGCGTGGCCATAACTCAGCCAGATCTTCGCCTGGCGCGGGTACACTTTCAGAACCTCGACGTAGGTCGCAATGGCGCGAGCGTACTCGCCGATGCCGGCGAGGACTGCGGCGTACAGGTTGCGGTAGTTGGGGTTGCCCGCATCGGTGGCCAGTAGGCGCTCGATCTGGGGCAGGGCGGCCGAGTACTTGCCCTGGCGATACAGGGCCACCGCATAGTTCTGGCGCGCGTTATGAAACGCCGGTGCCAGCTCCAGGCACCGCGCCAGCAGGCTCTCGGCGTCGCCGTAGCGGCCCAGGCGCGCGGCGACTTCCGCGAACATGCGGATGGCCGCAATGTCGGTGGGATGCTCGAGCAGATGGCGTCGCAGCAGCGCCTCGGCCTCAGGAATGCGGTTTTCGCACAGCGCGGCGCCGGCTGCGAGCAGCTGCGGATCGCGGGTGGAGGTCGTGAGGAAGCGCGCGCGCGCGGTCTCGGCCCCTGCATCGTCGCCAACCGCCATGAGGTGATCGGCGAGGGCTCGCCACGCATCTGGCAAATCGGGGTTGAGCTGCACGCTGCGGCGAAGTGTCGCCACCGCTTCCTCACTGCGTCCGAGCGCACTGAGCGTCAGTCCCAGCTCGTAGTGAGCGGCGGCCCAGCGCGGCTGCCTCATGGCCAGCGGCTCGAGCACGGCGAGCGCCACCGCGGGATCTCCGCCCGTGCGCCGGGCGATCCCCAGGATCAGAGTTGCGCCGGGGTGCCCCGGGGCGACTTTGAGAATCTCGCTCGCCTGTTCGGCGGCGAGGGCCGGATCGCGCTCGAGAAGGCGCCCTGCGTGGGCGAGCGCTGCGTCGACTGATCCTACGGCCTCTGCTGCGCCACTCCCCACGTTCATGTGACAAATCTACCACGATCCATCGAAGTCCTGCGGGCCGTCACGTTTTCGCGCCCGGCCGTGCAGTGTGGCAGGTGATCGAGGCCCGGAGCGGTCTGTCAGGTGGTCGCAACAAGCTGTCGCGCGCCCGCCGGTGCTTCGGACGCAGCGCCATCGGCGGCGGCATGATTGCGCGGGAAGCGAAGCCGCTCACCGCGCGAGCGACTCGTCAACCGCCTCGCGCCCGACTGCAGTCGCATCGAGCTCGCGAGCCTGCCGCGCGGCCACGATGAGAGTCGGCTGCTGTGGATGATGGGCCGGGAAACTGCCAACATGCACCTGGGCAGCCTTCGCCAGCACCGCAGCATCGTCGCCGATCTTGGGCGCAGATAAGGTGACCTGGCTCGCCAAAGCCGCCGAGTGCATGTCGGACGCCGTCAGCAGCGACTGGCGCAAGTGGCGCAAAGCGATGCGGTCCTGAGGCGGCGGACGAGGACAGACAAGCAAGGGGGGTGAGACGTGAAGGATCTGACGCAGGGGTCCATAACACGGCTGCTGGTCGCGATGGCGGTGCCGATCGCCATCGGCATGCTGTTCCAGACCCTGTACTTCCTGGTGGATCTGTACTTTGTCGCGCGGCTCGGGGATGCCGCGATCGCCGGCGTCAGCACCGCCGGCACCATAAGCTTCGTGATCCTGGCGCTGACACAGATGCTCGGCGTCGGCACCGTGGCGCTGGTCTCGCACGCGGTCGGCCGCAAGGACCAGGCCGAGGCCAACCTGGTGTTCAATCAGTCGGTGCTCCTGTCGGCGATCTGCGGCGGGCTCACGCTGGCGGCCGGGTTCCTGGTGGGCGGTGCCTACGTGCGCTCGGTCGCGGCCGATCCGGCCGCTGCCGCCGCGGGTGTGGCTTACCTTTACTGGTACACCCCGGGGCTCGCGCTGCAGTTCGCACTGGTGGCGATGGGTTCGGCGCTGCGCGGCACCGGCATCGTGCAACCCACCATGATCGTGCAGATGCTGACCGTGATCCTGAACACCGTGCTGGCGCCGGTGCTGATCGCCGGCTGGGGCACGCACCATCCGCTCGGCGCGGCGGGCGCCGGGCTCGCCAGCAGCATCGCGGTGGCGTTCGGCGTGGCGTTCCTGTGGATCTATTTTCTCCGGCTCGAGCACTACGTCGGGCTGCGCCCGGATCAGTGGCGCCCGCGGCTGCCGCTCATCCGCCGCATTCTCAACGTCGGGCTGCCCGCCGGCGGCGAATTTTTCATGTTGTTCGTGATCCTGGGAGTCATCTACTGGGTGATCCGCGGCTTCGGGCCCGCGGCCCAGGCGGGATTCGGCGTCGGCGGCCGCGTGATGCAGGCGTTGTTCCTGCCGGTGATGGCCATCGCGTTCGCCGTGCCGGCCGTCGCCGGGCAGAATTTCGGCGCGCATCGGTATGCGCGCGTACGCGAGACCTTCCGCCGGGCAGCGCTGCTGAGCTCTGTGCTGATGATCGCGATCACCATGCTGTGCCAGTGGCGCCCGGAGCTGTTCATCGAGGGCTTCACCCGCCAGCCGGACGCGGTAGCTGTCGGCTCAACCTACCTGCGTGTCATCTCCTGGAACTTCCTCGCCACCGGGCTCATTTTCACCTGCTCGGGGCTGTTCCAGGCGCTCGGCAACACCTGGCCGTCGCTGCTCAGCTCGGGGGCACGGCTGTTGACCTTCGTGCTGCCCGCGGTATGGCTGTCGACGCTGCCGCACTTCTCCCTGATGCAGGTCTGGTACCTGTCGGTGGCGTCGGTGACGATGCAGGCGCTGACCAGCCTCGCGTTGCTGCAGCGGGAGTTGCGGCGCAGGCTCACGGCGCCGCCGGCCGCGACCGGCGGCGTACCCGCTGAGGCCGTGCCGGTCGGCGAGGGCGCGGACGGCTGAACCGTCGGCGCCTACTTCGGCTCCTGCCCCGGCTGCTGATCGGCGAGCGGGAACGATCGCGTGGCGCTCGCCGCCGGTGCAGCCGGCCGCGGCGGGGCGGCCGGGCCGGCCGCCGAGGCCGAGCGCTGCACAGCCGGGTGCTGCATTCGGGTGCTCGCTGCCACGGCCGCGAGGAAGCGTCGCGCGGACTCATCCTCGCTCGTCACGGCGCCGGCAATGATGTCGCCCGAGGCGACACTGGGCTTCCTGTAGAAGGCCGCGTTCGCCTTGTCATCAATGGTGATCGCCGTGCCATCGAGCGCCAGTCCTGCGAACACCCCGCGGCTGCGCGAGTAGGAGTAGACCTCTGCCTTGAAGGCCGCATCCGTGGCGGCCGAGGCCTGACGTCCGACCGGGCCCGCGGCGACCGAGGCATCGGCGCCGAGGGTCACCTTGCCGCCGTTGATGCCTTCCACGCCCTTGGGCGTGGTGAACACCAGGACGATGTCGGTGGATTGCACGCCCCATTGCCAGCCGAAGCTGCCGCCGGTCATGGTGATGAACACCGGGTCGGTGAAGCGCCCCTGCTTGTCGCGCACCGCCAGCACGCCGTGGCCACGGCGCCCGCCGGCGAAGAAGGCGACCTTGGTGAGGTCGGGAATGACCGCAACGCCGTAAGCGCGCGCCAGCAGGCGATCGGGAATCGCCTGGTCGCGCGATGTGCGCAGCTCTTCCAGAATCTGACTCGCGGTCAGGAGGCGCCCCTGCTCGCGCGCCTGCGCGTGAGCACCAGGGCAGGCCCCGGCCAGGACGACACCGGCGAACAGGAGGAGAGCAGAGCGGATGTGCATGATACGAATCCTTTTCATTCCTGGCTGTCGCCGCTTGACGACAGGCGTGAATGAGCAGTAGCGAACGGGTGCGAAGCTTAACTCACTCACGCGCCGCTGCGCAGCGCCGCGCGCGAATCCGCCGCGCGCTCGCCGGTTCAGCGCCGGTTCAGCGCCGCGGGAGGCGCGGATGCAGCTAGAACCAGATCGAGACGAACACCTGGAAGATGTTCGCGTTGAGTTCGTAGAGCGGTTCGTTGCCGGCGCCGTAGGTGCCGGCGAGCAGCGCGTTGCGAAAGTCGCTGTAATCGACCAGCAGGTGATCGACGCGCACGTTGATGCTGTTCTTGCCGAGCGATGGCACGCCCGGCATCGCGAACTGCCAGGAGCCGCCCGCGCCCACCGTGTAACTGTGGAAGGCGGCGAGCTCGCGATCACGCGCCATGAAGTTCTGGTAGTTGGCCCGCGGGAACAGGTCGCTGTAGAAGTCGGCGGCGCCCTGGCGGTAGTAGCGCAAGCTGCCGTCGAAAGTCCAGTGCTTGCCCACCGGATGGGCGTAGTCGAGCTCGACGGTGTGCGCGAGGATGCCCCAGGTGTCGTGGAAGAAACGGTACTTGCCGGTGAGCGCCGCCCGGTAGGGCAGGTAGTATTTCAGCTGCGCCGAGGCCGCGGAGCTGGTTCGCGTGTTGGGATAGACCTGATCGGCGGGCGTGAAGCCCTGGCCGTGACCCGGCGACAGGTAACGGATCTGGCGATACGGGTTGGCGAGGTAGCCCTGATCGGTGAGCAGCTCGTAGTTGAAGCCGAGAATGGCGTTGCGCGTCAGGACCTGGCTCAAGGACAGCGAATAGCCGCGATGATCGGCGCTGGCCTGGTTAAGGCCGTTGTTGGAAGGTAACGGTACGTGTTCGACCTGACCGGTGACGGAGTTTCTCTGGTCCTTGTACACCCGATCCCAGCCGCGCCGGTAACCCAGCGTGACCGTGGTCAGGTCGCCGAACATGTCCTGGCTGACCGCGAAATAGCTGGTGTTCGCCTTGTAGTCGGGCTCCTTGCTGGTGATGAAGCCGGCGCTGTAGGTGGACTTGCCGTGCAGGTAGTCCGCCCCCAGGCTCTCCTGCCTGCGGGTCTCGTGGTACGGGCTCGCCGACAGCTTCACGTCGATCGAGGCGCTCGAGATCATGTCCTCGTAGTAATTGGCGGACAGCGACAGGTTGTCGCCCACCTTCTTGCGCACCAGCACCGACGGACCCTGGATGGTGATGTCCCCGCCCTTGTAGACGTGCCACAGGACATCGGCGCGATCCTCGGGGAGCACCCCGCCGAGCGCCGGCGCGGCGAGCGCGCACAGCGTGACCAGTGTGCGCGTGAAGGGGCTCAACCCTGCTGCACAACGCGTGCGCGCGCCGCGCGCCTCGCCGGTCAATTGCATCCGCAGCCGCCGCCCACCGATCCCGTTGCCCCGCGGGCGCCCTCGCGGGTCTCGAACACGTGCTGCAGGTACGTGCTGGAGACCGGATCGCGGTTGAAGGACATGATGGGATCGGCGAAGTGCTCGCGTTCGTAAGGCTTGACCCACGGAGTGGGCGCCGCGCACCCGGCGAGCGCCGCGAGCAGCAGCGCCGCGGCCGCGGCCCGCATCAGCTTCACTGTCAGGCTCACGCTCGGCAGGCCAGGCGACACGCGCATCGCGCTACTCCCGGATCAGGCTGCGGATACTGTCGAGATACTCATTCTCGTCGCCGGGCTTGAAGCCCTGGTGCAGCGTACGCAGTTTACCGCTGCGATCGATGATCACGGTGCTGGGCATGCCGGCGACATCGTACAGCTTACTCACCTTACTCTCCTTATCGTAGAGGATGGGGAAAGACACCGGCCTGTCCTTCAGCCAGTCGTCGGCCGCCTTGGAGTCCGGCTCAACGTTCACCCCGAGCAGTGTGAATCCGAGCTTGTGATACTTCCGGTAGATGCTGTCGAGCAGGGGCATCTCCTGGCGGCACGGGCCGCACCAGCTCGCCCAGAAATTGATCATCACCACCTGGCCGTGGTACTGCGCCAGGCTCACGGCCCGGCCGTCGCGCGCGGTGAGCGTGAACTGCGGTGCGGGTCCGCCGCCGGAGCCCGCCAGCGCCGGCAGGGCGATGGCGAGCACGGCGGTAATGGCTGCGATACGGTTCTTCATCCTGCGTCTCTCTAGAAGAAGACGGTCGTGCCAATGCGTGCCTCGAGGTTGTTGGTGAGCTTGGTGGCGCCCAGCAGGCTCGACTGGAACACCCGGTCCTGCACCGTGACGTGCAGCGCCAGCCAGTCTGCCGGCACGAGACGGTAGCCGGCGCCAAAGTTCACCGTAAACTTCGTATCCCCGGCGAAATCGGTGCCGCCGATGCCGCCGATGAGATAGAAGGCGTTCGTCATGGCGATGCCACGACCGAGGAAGGCTTCGCCTGGCAGGAAGTTGTAGCCCAGCGACAGGTCGTAGTACGTGAAGCGCCTCTCAGACTCGGTAAGTAGCTGAATGTTACCGCTGAGGGTCTCGAAACTGGTGCGCCCGCCGCGCGAGCGGCCGGCCTCGGCCTGAAAGAAGAAGTCCTCGGTGATGTGGTAGGCGGCGGTGAGCCCGTAGACCGGATGAGTGCCGAAATCCTCGATCGACAGCACACCATAATCCAGGCCCATCTCGACGTTGGAACTCCTGATGCGCGGCACCTTGATCTTGCGCCGCGCCACCTCCGGTTCGATCACACGCGGCGGCGCGTTCTCGTCCTGCGACGGCTCGCTTACCGGTGGCGGCGCGCTCTGCGCCTGGGCCGCGGCGCGCCGTTCGGCGCGCTGCTGATACCAGTCGCGCACCGAGGCGCAGCCCGGCAGCGCCGCCAACAGCGCCGTCAGTAGAAGAATGCGAATCCCAGTTTCCATTCGTCGGCTTCCTGGTTCTGGTTGCGCTTGGTGAAGACGTAGTGGGCCTTGTATTCGCCGCGCACGAAAATGCGCCGCGTGAGGTAGTAGCGTACACCGCCGCCGACATAGGCCGTCTGTTCGGTGCGGTTGGTGGCCTGCACCAGGGTCGCCTTGGGCTCGATGTGCACTTCGCCGACACCCAGCGTCAGGAACGGTGACCAGCGTGCCTCGGGCACGATCACGTGTGTCAGTCCCACATCGCCGGTCACGCCGTTGGAGAACCTGCCGAGGAACTGGCCCAGCGCTGCCTCCAGCGCCAGCTGCGAGTTGAACGAAAGCGACGCATACCCCGATACGTAGTTGGCGCCGCCATAGGCTCCGGCGAACAGGCCCATCTCGTAGCGGTGCGAGTTGAAGCCGGCGCGGTCGCCGACACCGAACCTGAACGGCGAGCCGTCCGCCAGCACCATCTGCAGCATGTCCCGTTGCGAGGCCCAGCCTTCCACGCCGTGCTCGGTGCGCACCTTGAACCAGTCGGTGCGCCGGAACAGCACATCGACGCTGGCATCCCGCGGCACGACGTGAAACACCGGATAGCCACGGCCGGGGCCAGTGTGCAGCTCCAGGTACGGTTGGGCCACGAACAGCTGCAGGTACTCGCGCGCGCCGCTCACGGCCGGCGTCAGCAACAATCCCAGCAACACGAGGCTCGCGAGCGCGGCCTGGCGCAGCCGCGCGGTCAATTCGAACCTTTGCTCAATTGACCGGGACCGCGGGATCGAACGGGTTGTTGAAGTACTGCGCGCCAATATCCAGCCACTCCGACAACAAGCGAAGCTCCGCCGGGCTCAACCAGCCCGCATGCGTGCTTCCGGAACCCGTTGCGAAGCGGTTCAGAAACTGGGCCGACAGAGCGCCATGCGCGCTGCCCGCATTCAGGTATGGACCCACGGACGGTCCCGGGGCGCCCATGATAACTGTGTTATGGGGGAACAGCAGCTGTCGATACGAGGTCAACTCCTGCAGCACGTCGTTGGAGGCGGAACTGGTCAGATCGAGATCGCCCGCCGGAGTCTGCAACGCTCCCGCAGCATTTTTCGGGTTGTGGCAACCGGCCTGCGAGCAGCTGTGATCGACGACGACCCCACCAACGGTGGCAGGTCGCGCCAGATCCCACAACGCCTGGATGTGCTTCGGGTAGTTGATGACGATGCGGCAGTTGGCCGCCCAGGCCGTCACGCACGCGGCGCTGGTCGGAAAGGGCGTCATGAACTGGGTCGCATCGTCGTAGCGGTAGTTGATCGGCGAGCCGGGCGTGGCCTGCGCCGGGTCGGTCCACACGTCGGTGTAGATCACATTGACGCCCGGCACCATCTGCTTGCAGGGCGGGGAGTCGCTGGCGCAGCTGACGCGCATGCGCGCCTGCGCCATGGTCTCGCCGGCCTGCGGGATGAAGGCGCCGGCGCCGCCGGCGATGGTGTGCGGGAAGGGCACCCCGCTCGCGGCCGCCCCGCTCCACGCTGAGGCGAACAGGCCCGCGCGGCCGTGCGAGATCGGGCGCCGGGCGCTCGCCAGCAGATGGCAGCCGTTGCAGGACACGATCTCGCCCGGCTTCACCTGCAGCCACACGCCCTGTGCAGGTGTGATGCGGCGAGCGTTGGCATCCAGCACGCTCAGGCGGAAGGCGACGTTCGCCGGCACCTCGATGCGCACCGAGCCGTCGGGCTCGATGGGCGCGTAGCCGAGGATCTCGAGCATGTAGTCGCTGGCGCCGAAGGCGGCGGCGGACAGATTGACGACGCTCGGGTCAGGAATCGACACCGCCTTCTCCAGGCGTATGAAGCGCGCCCGCCGCGCGCCGGCGGGGGTCTTGGCCGGATCCGCCACGGTCGCGATGTTCGGGTTGGCGGTGTCGACGCCGTCGATGTCGTAGACACTTCTTATATCGATGACGCCCACCCCGGCGTCCACCAGGCGCTGGTCGAGGTCGACCCCCGGCACCTTGTCGAGGATGATGTTGGGGAGCGCGCGCGGCTGCGCCACCGCCACGTCCGTGACCATCACGCCCTCGACCGGCTGCATGATCGGCATGAAGGTGTTCTGCTTCGGATCGAACATCCACACGCTGTAGAGCGGCGGCGCGGTCTGCGGGTTCGGCGCCCTGAGCGCCGTGGAGGTGCACGGCACGATCGCCGGCGGAGTCTGCGTGGTGTCGAGCAGCCGGCACTGTGTCCAGCTGACCAGAATGCGGTTGGTGCCATCCTGCAGCGGATAGGCGGAGCTGAAGCGCCCGCCGGGCGAGGGCCCCGGGATGGTCAGTACGTCGTTGGGGGTGGCCGGCGTCTGCGCCGGACCGGTGAGCGTGGAGTTGGCGGCGAGCGGCTGCGTGTTCTCGACATAGTGCGCGCCGTCGATGATCACCAGCTGCCCGCCGTCGTCGACGTCGGTGTACTGCCGCTCGAGCGCGAGGATGCGGCCGTCCTGCATCTGGCGCGGCTGCACGAACTCGACCACCGTGCTGTTGCTGCCGGTCATGTGGCTGTTGGCGCCGTAGTAGAGCTCGAGGTCGGTGCCGTCCGGATTGGCGGAGTACAGGCTCATGGCGTCCTTGCCCGGGGCGTGATCCCAGCGGCTCCACAGCACCCGCCCGTTGGCCAGCACCGTGGCATCGCGGTCGTGACTTTGGTTGAAGGAAAGCTGGGGGTGCAGAGGGTCCGCGCCGAAGGTGCCGTCGGCATTCATGACCTCGAGCACGAAGGCCGGTTCCTGGCGCGTCTCGTCCATGGCCGAGAACTGCGGCTTGCCCTCATCGAGAAGGATGCCCTGCGACTTACTCTGCCGCGTGGTGGAGAACACGATGCGCCCGTCGGGCAGGTAATGGGGCGAGACGTCGTTGACCGTGAGCGGATCAGGGTCGCTGGCGGGGTTGATGACGGCGTGCAGGGTGTCGCTCGCGATCACGTACTCATAGATGCGCCACGACGGCGGCTGCTTGGGATCCTGGTTCACGGCGAGCGGGCCGCGCATGGCGAACACCACCCGGGTGCCGTCGGGGGAGGTGTCGACGTCCTTCACGTCCCAGCGGGCACCGGCGGTGAGGCGCGCGGTGATGTTGGTCTCCGTCGCACTCGGCGAGGCGGTGGCGCGCTTGTAGAGATCCGCGGATGGCACCGCATCGCGCAGCACGCGCAGGTCATCCTGCGCCACGGTGCCGTTGCTGTTCAGCGGCACCTGGCGCTTCACATAGAAGATGGGGAAGTCGACCGTGGTCGGATCGGAGAGCTGGCTGTTGGCGATGTTGACGCTACCGCCGCCGCTGCAGGCGGTGAGCGAAGCCGCGAGCGCCGCTGTCAGCAGCGCCGCAGCGAGGCGCGGCGGCGCGAGCGCACGCCGTGTGCATCGTCCCAGGTCTTGCCGGCCGCGCTGCGCGTTCATGTGCGCCTCCCGAGCCACGCGGACTCTCCGCCGCCCGTGAATGTAACGTAATCGAGGTGGTTCTGAGTACTAATCGCCATAACCGTCGCCCTGAACGCCGATCCCATCACGGCGCGCCGCTGCGCCTCGTGGTTCTCGTTGCTCCGCGGTGTGCCGCGCCTATCGCGCTACTAGGTAAGCGTGCGAACGCCGGCACGCCGTGACCGGGCTCGCAGTTCGCCGCGCAATGATCCGCGCGCACCAACATCCGGTGCGAGTGTCGTCGATCGGCGACGTCACCCGGTTGAGACATTCGGGACGCGGGTCGCTCGCCTTATAGTCCGCAGCGCGCTTCGGGCGGTTTAGGGAGTTGACGAGCGCCATGAATGTTGGACTGAACAAGGCACAGGTCAAATCCGGCGGCGCGCGCCGCGCGCTCACCGGCGCTGCGCTGTTGCTGCTGACGCAGCTGACGACTGCCGCCCACGCCGGACCCAACGAGCAGGCCAAGCGCATCTACGAGCGCATCGCCGGCGAGCCGCCGCCGGCGGCCGTGCTCGCCCAGATGGCCACCGCAATCAGCGGCAGTCCCGGCCAGGCGGGCCTGCTGGCCGCCGCGGCCATCGCCACCAGCGCCCCGTCGTTCTACAACGTGACGCTGAAGAACCTGGTGATCCCCTGGACCAATCGCGACCAGACAGTGTTCGCGCCGTTCAATGACTACGCCGCGACCGTCATCGGCATGAGCCGCGACGACCTGGCGTTCAACACCGCCCTGTCCGACGACATCCTCTACGTCGTGAACGCGCCCGGGCTGCCCGCGCCCTCGGCCGCGAACAACAACCACTACGCCGCCGCGGAGAGCAACGGCGTTGACTTGAGCACCGCGCTTCAGCGCACCACGCAGTCGGGCACCTACGGCACCCCGGTGCAGGCGACCGCCGGCCTCATTACCACGCGCGGCGCGGCCTCCGCCTTCTTCATCAACGGCACCAACCGCGCGATGTTCCGCTTCACCATGATCAATCACCTCTGCCATGACATGGAGACGGTGATGGACACCACGCGGCCCGCGGATCGCATCCGCCAGGACGTGGCACGCTCCCCGGGCGGGGACAGCCGCGTATTCCTCAACAACTGCGTCGGTTGTCACAGCGGCATGGACCCGATGGCGCAGGCGTTCGCGTACTACAACTTCGACGCCACGGCCGGACAGCTGGTGTACACGGCCAACCAGGTGCAGCCGAAGTACCTGATCAACTCCACCAATTTCCCTTTTGGCTTCGTGACTCCCGATGACAGCTGGTCGAACCGCTGGCGCGCCGGAGCCAATGCTTCGCTGGGCTGGGATCCGACCCTGCCCGGCAGCGGTGCCGGCGCCAAGTCGCTCGGCCAGGAACTCGCATCGAGCGATGCCTTCGCGCAGTGCCAGGTGACCAAGGTCTTCCAGGCGGTGTGCTTCCGCGCCCCCAGCAGCGCCGCCGATCAGGCGACGCTCGCGACCATCAAGGCGAGCTTCAAGTCCGGCGGCTACAAACTCAAGCAGGTGTTCCAGCTGTCCGCTGCCGCCTGTCCGGGCCAGTAAGGGAGCGCTTGCCATGAACCGCAAACCCGTTGCCCGCCTGACTGTGCCCGCAGAGCTCCCGAGGCGCGTGGGGCACACGGTGGCGCCCGGCGCCGCGCTCGTCTTTCTCGCGACTCTGGTCGCGTGCAGCGGCGGCGGCGCGCCGACCACGGTGAATCAGCAGTCGACGCCCCCCAGCAGCACGGCGAACGCCTACACCGGGCCTGCGCCGGCGAACGCGGACGTGCAGGCCTTCAAGATCAACCTGTGGGACAACATCCGCCCCGCCAACCGCTGCGGCGGCTGCCACCACCAGGGCGGCCAGTCGCCGATGTTCGCACGCGACGACGACGTGAACCTCGCCTACCAGGCCGCGGGCCCGCTGGTGAGCCTGGTGCGGCCGGACCAGTCGACACTGGTGCTCAAGGTGGCCAGCGGCCACAACTGCTGGGTCGCCGACCCCTCCGCCTGCGCCGCCACCATGCTGGTGTGGATCCAGGCGTGGATCGGGGCGGGCTCCGCGTCCACGACCAGCGTGCAGCTGAGCGCACCACCGGTACAGGCGGCCGGTGGCGGCAAGCAGTTCCCCGCCGATCCCACCGCGGGCAACCCGAGCTTCCAGAGCACGATCTATCCGCTGCTGACGAGGTTCTGCTCGGGCTGCCACACCTCGAGCTCGGCCACCGCACAGCAGCCGTACTTCGCCAGCGCCAACATCAACGAAGCCTACGCTGCGGCGCAGCCGAAGATGAATCTGGCAAGTCCCAACCAGTCGCGCTTCTACGTGCGCCTGGCGGACGAGTTTCACCATTGCTGGGTCACGCCCTCATCCGGTGGCGCCCCCGACTGCCTGGGGAGCGCCGCGACGATGCTGGCCGCGATCACCGCCTTCGCCAGCGGCATTCCGGTGACGCCGATCGATCCCAACCTGGTGATCTCCAACGCGCTCACGCTCAAGCAGGGCACCGTCGCCTCGGGCGGTAGCCGGTTCGAGGCGAACCTGGTCGCCAAGTACATGTTCCAGACCGGCAGCGGCAGCACCGCCTACGACACGAGCGGCGTCACTCCTGCGGCCGACCTGTCGCTGTCCGGGAACGTCAGCTGGGTAGGCGGCTGGGGCATCACCATCGGCGCGGGTGGCAAGGCGCAGGCCTCCACCAGCGCGAGCGCCAAGCTCGCCGCCATGATCCAGTCCTCGGGCGAGTATTCGCTGGAAGTGTGGGCGGCACCGGCGAACGTCGCGCAGACCAACGCCTACATGGTCAGCTACTCCGGCAGCAACACCACACGCGATGCCACGCTCGGCCAGGACGCCATGCAGTACGAAGGGCGCGCGCGCAGCAGCACCACCGATACCAACGGCTCCCCGCCCCTCATCACGACCACCGCGAGCGGCGCGGCCCAGGCGGCGCTGCAGCACGTGGTGCTCACCTACGATCCGGTCAACGGACAGAAGATCTACGTCAACGGGGTCTATACCGGCGATGCCGATCCGGCCCAGGGCGGCTCGCTCGCCAACTGGGACAGCACCTTCGCACTGGTGCTCGGCAACGAGACCACCGGCCAGCGCCAGTGGCAGGGCGTCATCAAGTTCGTCGCCATCCACAACCGCGCGCTCACGCCGGCGCAGGTGCAGCAGAACTTCGCCGCCGGCGTTGGGGAGAAGTACTACCTGTTGTTCGGGGTGAGTTCCCTGTCGGGCGTGTCGCAGTCGTACATCCTGTTCCAGGCCAGTCAGTACGACAACTACAGCTATCTGTTCTACCAGCCGAAGTTCATCAGCCTGGATCCGAAGGCAGTGGTGCCGGCGAGTCTGCAGATCAGCGGCATGCGCCTCGGTGTGAACGGCGTGCTGGCTCCGGCTGGCCAGGCGTACGCCACCATGAGCGCCAGTGTGGGCGGCGCGAACTACACCGCCGCCAACGGTCAGCTGCTGTCGAGTCTTGGCACCGTGGTCCCCGTGACCCTGGGACCGACCAACGACCTGTTCTTCCTGTCATTCGATCAGCTCGGTTCGCACGTGCATGCCTACGTGGAGCCGACGGTGGTCGTGTCGCCGCCAGCCCCCGATAACACGCCCAAGCCCGACTTCGGCGTCGCGACCTTCGAGCGTATCAACAACTCGCTCGCGCGCATCACCGGCGTGCCGATCACCAACCCGGTCGTGTCCGCACTCTATAACGTCTCGCAACAGTCGCTGCCGGCGGGTCCATTGATCTCGGCGTTCGTGCCCTCGCAGCAGACGGCGATCTCGCAGCTCGCGAACGCCTATTGTGGCCAGCTGCTCGGCACTCAGCAGTATCGGGATGCGTTTTTCGGCACCGGCCTGGACGGGAGCCTCACCGCCGGCGCGTCCAGTTTCTTCGGCGCGAGTGGCAGCCCGCAGCGCGCCATCGTGATCAATGCGTTGGTTATGAACGCGGTCGGCAACGCGACCCCCGCCGCGGCGAATGCCGTGCGAGCCGAGGTCGATGCGCTGCTGACGCGCATTCCGACGATCACCTCGACCACCGTGTCGGCCGCCACCGTCGCGGCCTGCACCGCGGTGCTCGGCAGCGCGGCGGTGACCCTGCAGTGAGTTCAAGGACCTGGAGATAGGCAGATGTTGATCCGCAAGAAACCCCCGCGATCGCACGCGCCCGGCGAGCCGATCCTGCACGACAACCATCCGCTGCCGGTGACGCGCCGCGACTTCGTTGCCGCCGGGTTCCTGTCCGGTCCGGCCATGGTGATCGGGCCGGCGTGGCTCGGCGCCCTGCTGCGAGCGAGCCGCGCGGATGCCGCGCTGTCTCCGGACATCCAGGCGCTGCTCGCCTCCAGCCAGTGCAACGTACCGACCGCATCCGGCAGCCTGCCCTTCATCTGTTTCGACCTGGCGGGCGGGGCTAACCTGGTCGGCTCAGAGGTGCTGGTAGGCGTGCAGGGGGGCCAGACGAACTTCCTGTCGACCGCCGGCTACGGCAAGCTCGGCGTGCCGGGCAACATGGTGCCGAGCTCTAGCGCCAACATCGACGCATCGCTCGGGCTCCTGTGGCACGCCGACGGTGCCATCAAGCGCGGCATCCTCAGCAAGGCGACGACCCCGGCAACCGCCGCCGGCACCAATGGCGCGGTGCTGTGCGCCATGTCGCAGAACGACACCCAGAATAACCCGCACAACCCGATGTACGGCATCGCGATGGCGGGTGCGCAGGGTCTGCTGCTGACACTCATCGGCACCGAATCCTCGGTGTCCGGGGGCAACTCGCAGGCGCCCATGGCGCTCATCAATCCGGCGTTGCAGCCGACGACCATCAGCCAGCCCTCGGACTCCACGTCGCTGGTGCCGATGCCTCCTGGCGGCGGCACCCAGGATCCGCTCGCGGTGGCGGTGCTCGAGTCGCAGGTGCGCATCAGCGGTGGCAACACGGCGCAGGCCGGCGCGGGTGACACCGCCGCCTTTACCGGCACGCTCACTATGCCCAACGGACCGACCCCGGGCGTGCAGCTCATCGGCAGCGACCCGAACGCCGATGCGGCGCTCAAGAATCAGGTGCGTTGCGCTTACGTCAAGGCGGCCCACACGGCCGACAAGTTCGGCGATCCGGCCGCGCTTGATCCCACCCGGGATACGAATATCACCGGCGGCGCCTCGCCCATCTTCACGGCGAGCGACTTCTCCGACTCGGATGTCGCGAAGACCGCCACCGTCATGAAGCTGGTGCTCAACGGCTTCGCCGGCGCCGGCACCATTACCCTGGGCGGCTATGACTACCACGACGGCACCCGGGCAACCGGCGAGATGCGTAACTTCAAGGCCGGCCAGATGATCGGGGCGGTACTCGAGTACGCCCAGCGCCTGAAGACTCCGGTGATGATCTACGTGTTCAGCGACGGTTCGCTCACCTCCACCGGCATGGTCGATAACAGCGCCGGCGGCCGTGGCAAGCTTGGCTGGCAGGGCGACAGCGCCTCGGTGGCGTCGACGTTCTTCCTGGTCTACAGCCCGACCGGGCGGCCACAGCTGCGCAATGGCACCGCCGGCCAGCAGATCGGCTACTTCAGCGCCGACGGCTCGGTGGTGAGCACCTCGAGCCCGGCGGCCAACGCCGTGAACCAGCTGGTGCAGGTCGTGATTCTCAACTACATGGGGCTGATGGGCACGGACGGGCAGTTCCCGACGCTGTTCCCCATGCAGAGCCTGGGGTCGGGCAGCGCCCTGGCGGGGCTCACCGCCTTCACGCGCATCGTCTGAGGTGGCGGGCGCCGAGAGGCGCGCCGCGGCGCCCTCAACCGGTGTCGCATGCTGACGACGCCGTCAGCCCCTTTTTTCACCGCCCTCTTTGTTTGACACTGTCAAGCACGCTGTGCAATTTTGCCCGCTTGGCGCGGGCGCCATCCCTTGGCGAAGGATCATTATTGAGCTGGCAACGGCCGAACCACCCGGTGTGGTGTGAGGTGGCAGAACGTTGGTTGGTAGCCACGTGCTCTGCCCGGTCACGCGCACAGGTGTTGCTGTGCGTGGCCGTGGTGGCACTGGGCTGCAGCTTGGCGGTGCAGGCGCAGCCGCGCTACGCCCTCATCGGGCAGAGCGCGCCTGATTTCGCGCTGCACGCCGCCGTCGGCGGCAACGCACGCCTCTCGGAGCACCGCGGCGAGGTCGTGGTGCTGAGCTTCTGGAGCAGCCGCTGCACTCCCTGCCGCAGGCAGCTCGCCGCCCTGAACCGCAGCCTCGCGACCTATCATTCCGCGGGACTGGCGATGTTCGGGATCGGTGTCGATGACGATCCGGCCCAGGCGCGCGAATTTGCGCGCTCGGCATCCGTGAGCTTTGCGCTGCTGTTCGACCCGGCCAAGGGGGTCAGCCGCAGCTATCAGGTCGACAACCTGCCGATGACCGTGCTGATCGACCGCAGCGGCACGGTCCGCAACGTGTTGCGCGACTACAGCCCCGAAAGCGAACAGCTCTACCTGCAACAGCTGCGGGCTCTGCTGAACGAATGATCGGAACCACCATGCCGCAGATGACACGCGCCGGGCCCCCGACTGATGCTGCGCCGCGGCACGCAGCACCCCTCGCCCCGCTGCTGGCGGGCGTGCTGCTCGCAGCTCTCCCACCCGCGGCGCTGGGCGCACCTCCGGCCGGGCCGCGCGCCACGACCCCGGCGGCCAGCGCGGCGCCGCCCGGCGAGGCCCCTGCCGCGACTGCAGCGGACGCCAATTCACCGCTCGCCACGACGCCGGCCGCCACGGAGGCCTCCCCGGAAACCCGTGGCCTCGACCAGGAGATCCAGGACCTGAAGAAGGACGTGGTCGATCTCAACAAGGACCTGTTCATCCTGGAGGAGGAGCTGCTGTTCCCGGCCAACACCCAGGTGGCGGTGTTCCTCTCGCTGGACGTCGGGCAGTTCTTCGCGCTCGATTCGGTGCAGCTGAAGCTCGATCGGAAGGAGGTCATCAACTACCTGTATACGCCGCGCGAAGTTGACGCGCTGCTCAAGGGCGGCGTGCAGCGGCTGTATCTCGGCAACCTCAAGGTCGGCGCGCACGAGCTGGTCGCCTTCTTCAACGGCAAGGGGCCGAACGAGCGCGCTTACAAACGCGGCGCCTCGCTCAGGTTCGAGAAGGGCGTCGGCGCCAAGTACCTGGAGCTCAAGATCGATGACCGGCAGAGGAAACTACAGCCGGAGTTCGAGATCAAGGACTGGGAATAGCCCGTGACGCGAGCTTCCTGCATGCTTGCGCTGCTGCTCGCCGCCGTGCTGGCGCTGCCGGCCGGCGCGGCGAGTGCGCGGCAGCACGACGCTGAGAAGCTGCCGATCACGCATATCCGTGATCTGCACTACGGCGACGCGCTGTTCTACTTCTATCAGGACGATGACTTCGCGGCCCTCACGCGACTGCTCGCTTACGAGCACTGGGGCCGCGTGCCGCACCATGCGGAGGAAGCGCAGCT